>Cebus_capucinus_imitator_PRJNA485217_SSR056__coassemble_566_pt1 | contig 40011 bp, 32 predicted proteins | sample Cebus_capucinus_imitator_PRJNA485217_SSR056__metabat2_high_PE_007 | metagenome-assembled genome bin Cebus_capucinus_imitator_PRJNA485217_SSR056
CGGTCCTCATCTCGGCGATGTTGCCCCAGTGCAGGGCGGCGCCGCCCATGAGCTGCACGTCGAAGTGGCGCTGGCCGAGCGTGCGCTTGGAGACCTCGCGCACGGTGGCGAAGGCCTCGGGCATGATGTCGTCCAGCTTCTTGCCGTTTTCGAGCTGCTGCTTGAACTTGGGCGTCTGCGCCTTCAGTTCCTCGTCGGAAAGGGCCGAGATCTCGTCCTCAAGCGCATTGACGGCCTTGGCCACGCCTTCGAGCCTTTTGATCTGACGGCCTTCGCCCATGCGCAGGGCTTTGTCAACGATATCTACCACTATTCGCTCCTGTGTCGTTGCATTTCGCCCGTTCCGCACGCCGCGCGACGGCAGTTCGACCGACTTCGAGTCGCTGCGTCACGACCGCCGCGGACCGTATGGAACGGACACACTGCCGACCATCTTACGCGATGTTCGCGCCGAATGGCCACATTTGGCTCATTTTCGGGTTTTCCGCCCCGAAAACCGCATCGCGGACAAGATTGCGGACATCCCCCTCCTCGCCCCATGCCCGCGCACCGCGCCGCGGGCGGGACGGGGTTTCACGAAAACGGGCCCGCATCCCTAGGGTGCGGGCCCTGCGTACGTCCTTATGATCTTATGGCTCGTCCACGCGGACGGACGGTCAGTCGACGTTCTCCGGGGTGTCGATCTCGAACACGCCGTAGCTCCAGCCGTGACGGTGGTAGACGACGGACGGACGTCCGGTCTCCTTGTTCACGAAGAGGAAGAAGTCGTGTCCGATGAGCTCCATCTCGTACAGCGCCTCGTCGATGGTCATGGGCTCGGCGATGTGCAGCTTGCGGCGGATGACGATCGGGGTGTCGCCGACCTGCACCTCCACGGACTCTCCGGGGCCAAGATCGGAGGCGACGGCGGCCGCCGGACTGTTGTTCGGCTCCTCCTCGACGACCTCCTCCACGGGCTCCGGCTCGACCACGCCCAAATCGACCGGAATCGGATCGGCGTAGCCGCGGCGATGGTCCTTGCGGCGGTCGCGCGTGCGGCGCAGACGGAGGGTGAGCTTGTCCAGCGCCATGTCCAGAGCGCTGAACTCGTCGGCGCTGGAGGCCTCGGCGCGGACCACGGTGCGTCCGGCGATCACGGTGATCTCCACACGCTTGGCGGTGTCTGCCTGACGCGGGTTCCCCTCGTGCGTCACGACGATCTGCGCACGCTGGGCGTCCGGAGCGATAGCGGTCACACGATTCATCTTGCTCTCAACGACATCACGGAAGCGCTGCTTGATCTGCGTGTGACGTCCGGTAACGACGATTTCCATGTGGACCTCCCTTGACTCAAGCGGTGTGACCCGCTATTTGCGTCCCGTCCGGCGTCTTCACCGTCCGGGTACGTCTCATTGTAGACGAGGTTTCCTCGTTCCCATGGAAAACTCGCGGAAAGATGATTACAACCCGCGGTGATTTTTCCATACGTCGATTGCTGGTATAGTCGTGTTGGTTGAGACCTCTTGATGGCCGCGGCCGGACCCGAAGGGAACGGCTGAGGAACTTCCGGGCTCCATAGAGCACGATGGCGGATAACGTCCGCCCAGGGTGACCTGAGAGATAGCGCAACAGAGAACAGACCGCCCGCTTTGCGGGTAAGGGTGAAACGGCGGTGTAAGAGACCACCGGGCCGCTGGTAACAGGGGCCGCACGGCAAGCCTCATCGGGAGCAAGGCCAAGCAGATGGCGGTAAGGGCTGCTCGCCCGTGTCATCGGGTAGGCTGCTAGAGCCTGGCGGCGACGTCAGGTCGAGATGGATGGCCATCCATGCCGAACGTCCGCGTTCCGGCATGACAGAACCCGGGGTATAAGGGGTCTCAACCCTTCTCTCGATTTCTTGATTCTCCATGGTTTCCCGGTTCCGGTCCTTTCGGAACTTTTCCATCCTTGAACGTCCTTGAACGTTCCTAGTCCTTGAACACCTCCGCCGCGACCATGCGCAGCGTCTGCGGATCGTGCCCCTTGCGGCCGCCAGCCGCCCAGAAACGGCGTTGGCGCACGCGAAGGTCCATGCCTTCGGTGCGGCGCGCCGTCCGGCGACCGAGTTCCCACGCGGCCTGCGTGAACAGGCCCTCGCCGTCCGCTTCGGCGACGGCCTCCTCCGCCATGGCGCGGTCCACTCCCTTGCGGGCGAGCTCCGCCACAGCGCCGCGCCGTCCCATCATCCGCCCCAGACAGTATCTGACGGCCGACTCGGCATAGGCGCGGTCGTCGACGAGCCCCACACGCGTCAGACGCCCGATGACGTCCTCCACGGTCTCCTCGCCGTAGCCCTTGCCGGCAAGCCGTTCACGCAACGCGCCGGAGGGGCGCGGCGCCGCGTCCAGCAGACGCAGCGCCGCCTCACGGCAGGCATCAAGCTCGCCCTCCGCCTGCGCCGTACCGGAGCGCGGCACGCCCTCGGACGGCGACACGCCGCCGAGACGCGCGGAACGCTCGGCGACGTTCGCGGAACGTGACGCGAGGAATGCTTCGGCGCTGATCATTACGGACGCCTCACGCCTTGGCGGACTTCGCGCCGGCCTTGGCGGAGTTGCTTTCGCTCACCGCCACGGACTCCGTGTTCGCGTCCGCCTCGGAGGCGGCCTTCACGTCATCCTCCTCGGCGAATTGGTCCGTGGGCTCGATGAGGCCGAACTCCATCTTGACCTTGTTCTCGATCTCCTCGGTGATGGCCGGATTATCCTTGAGGAACTGGCGCACCTTCTCTCGGCCCTGGCCGAGCTGTTCGCCGTCGTAGGTGAACCAGGAGCCGGACTTCTTGACCACGCCCACCTGGATGGCCATGTCCAGCGCGGAGCCTTCACGCGAGACGCCCTCGCCGTACAGCATGTCGAATTCGGCGGATTTGAACGGCGGGGCCATCTTGTTCTTGACGACCTTGACGCGCGTGCGGTTGCCCACCGCCTCCTCGCCGTTCTTGATGGTCTGGATGCGGCGGATGTCCAGGCGCACGGACGAGTAGAACTTCAACGCCTTGCCGCCGGTGGTGGTCTCGGGGCTGCCGAAGAACACGCCGATCTTCTCACGCAGCTGGTTGATGAAGATGGCGGTGGTGCCGGCCTGCGCCAGCGCACCGGTCATCTTGCGCAGCGCCTGGCTCATGAGCCTGGCCTGCAGACCCACATGGCTGTCCCCCATCTCGCCCTCGATCTCCGCCTTGGGCACCAGCGCGGCCACCGAATCCACGACGATCACGTCGAGCGCGCCGGAACGGATGAGCATGTCCGCGATCTCCAACGCCTGCTCGCCGTTGTCCGGCTGGGAGACGATGAGCGAATCGGTGTCCACGCCGAGCTTGCGCGCGTAGACCGGGTCAAGGGCGTGCTCGGCGTCGATGAACGCGGCCACGCCGCCCTCACGCTGGGCGTTCGCCACCACATGCAGCGCGAGCGTGGTCTTGCCGGACGATTCCGGACCGTAGATCTCGATGATGCGGCCCTTGGGCAGGCCGCCGATGCCCAACGCCATGTCCAAGGCGAGGGAGCCGGTGGGAATGACCTCCACGTTCTGTTCGGGACGGTCGCCCAGCCTCATGGCCGAACCCTTGCCGAAGTTCTTCTCCACCTGCGCCAACGCGGTGTCGAGCGCGGCCTTGCGCCTCGGATCGAGTTCGTGACCGCGCTTCGCGCCCTCGGAGGCCGGGGCCTTGCCGGCCGCGGCGCTCGTCTTCTGTGCCATGTCGTTCTCCTTCTTCACGGTCATGTGCGGGGCTTGCCCCTCCAACATACGGGCGGGCGCCGCATCGGGGCAAGCCCCTCCCACTCCTGTGGACGAAGCCTCCGTCACACACGACGGAACGCTCCCGTTTCCTGGTTTTCCGGGGATTTCGGACGTCCGCGGGCAACGCGCACGATATGCGGGCGATTATCGCCGTGTACAACTATAGTCCACATGGGCGAACATTTGTTCGAAAGCTCTCGAACGGGCGCGCGCCGCATGCCGAAAAACGGCGCGCCACGGTTTCAATGGACCGGCATGGGCGGGGCGTTGTGGTCCGTCCCCCAACGTTCCCCGTCAGGCACGCCCATCTGATCGCACAGCACGTTCCATACCACGCGGGGCTCCTCCCCCGCCTCCAACGCCTCGGACACGGTCATGCCGTCCAGACGCTGCAGCTGCTGGTCCTTGGCCAACGTGCGCCCGTACGCACGGCCGAAGGTCTCCTCCAACAGCTCCCAGAATTCACGTTCCCTCATACCGCGCCAGTGTAGCGCATGCGCTCGTGTCCCCGCCGCCCCGCATTCCCCCGAAAACGACTCGTGGCCCGATCCGAACCATCGGACCGGGCCACAAGGGCGCGACGTTCATCGCCATACGGCGTCACAGCATCGTCGGAACATCGAAACCGACAACACCAACAGGCCATCCCGACTACGCCTCGATCATATCGAGACGGTCGGCGACCATGCGCAGCAGCTGCGCGGTGCTCACGCCGAGGGCTTCCGCGATGGAGCTGAGCAGTTCGGAGCTGGCCTCCTTCTGGCCGCGCTCCACCTCGGACAGATAGCCGAGGGAGACGCCGGCCTTCTCGCTGACCTCGCGCAGCGTCTTATGGTCACGCGAACGAAGATCGCGCAGCACGCGTCCGATGGCCTCGCGCAGCGTCAGTTCGCCGGTGTCGCGCGACTCGACGCGGGGAGCCGCGACCGTGCGGGGCGCGCGCTCGTCGAGATCGGCCTCGCGCCACATGCGCCTGCGCGCCTCTTCGGCCTCGTCCTTGGCTTTCTTCGCGGCGCGGGCGCGCAGCACCTGCTGCTGGGCGAACATGACGGCGCGCCTCTGGGCGGGAGTCAGCTCACGCATGCGCGCACCGCCGGACTTGGCGGCGGTCTTCGTCTCGATCTGCACCTGCTGGTCTTCACGGATCATGGTGTTCATGGCGTTCCTTTCATCCGGCGCGTTCGCGCCGTCCACCTAGTACAACACCGGACCCGCGGAAAACTATTCCTGAAAACTTGCTGTGAAACGGCTCAGGTTTTGCAGAACGCGTAACACGGCCAGTCGGCGGACCCCCTCGCGCGAGCCGTGCAGCCGCAGCTCCACCGCGCAGGTGAGACGCGAGGGGGAGGCGTCGCGGAAGTCGGCAGCGGATGGGGGACGGCGGGCGGATGCCTCCCGATCTCCGTCGAAGAGCATGTCGGCGAAGGGTCCGCCGCCGCACGGACCGCCGTCGGAGGGACATCCATCGAACGTATTCCCGGCATTCCCGTTTCCGGACAGGCCGGCGGCGAACGACGCGGGCAGACTGAACCCCGCATACACCAGGCCGGCGGGCTTGTCGCCGTCCGGACCGGGGCCGGCCACGCCGGTGGTGGACAATCCCACCACTTCGTCGCCGTAGCCGTACGCGGGCTGCGCGTAGAGCGCGGCGGCACCGTAGGCCATCGACCGGGCCACCTGCGGATGGACGGCGCCCTCGCGCGCGAGCAGCGCGGCGTCCACGCCGAGAACCTTCGCCTTGGCATGCAGGTCGTAGGTCACGGCGGAACCCAGGAACACGGCGGACGCTCCGGGCACGCGCACGAACGCGTCGGCGAGGAGCCCTCCGGTCAGCGATTCGGCGCACGCGATCTTCAATCCGTGCCCGGCGCACCACCGCAGCAGCTCCGCCGCCAACGCGTCGGTTCGCCCGATCAAGGATTCGCAGGACATGCCGGACTCGTCGTACACGGAAGACTCCCCCGCCGTCGCGCGCGTCCCGGCCCAGGACGTTCCGCACGGGTCCGGGACGCACGCGGACGGGATGCCGGAAGCCCGCGCAGGCACGTCAGCGCGCATCATCGCCCCTGCGAGGGGCGAAGGTGTTGTACAGGTAGACGCCGCCCGAATACAGGCACAGCACCAAAGCCACGTACAGCATCACGTAGGTGAGGACGTAGTAGGCGTTCATCCACACGGGGGTGGCTTGGGAGCCGTCGAACATCCACATGGGCAGCAGCAGCATGGACAGGCCCACGCACTGGAACACGGTCTTGAGCTTGCCGGGCCATGCGGCGGCGATCACCTTGCCTCCGGGGCGTTCCATCACGAAGAAGCGCATCACGGTGATGCCGAGCTCGCGAATCAGGAACAGGGCGGTGGCCCACCACGGGAATTCGGCGAAGGCGGACGCCACGATGAGCGCGCCGCAGGTGAGCAGCTTGTCCGCGATGGGGTCCATGAGCTTGCCGAGCTCGGTGACCTGATCGTATTTGCGGGCCATCCAGCCGTCGATCTTATCGGTGGAGGCGGCGACGATGAAGATGACGGCGGCTATCCAACGCAGCCTCAGATCGTCCGCGCCCCACGGTCCGGCGGCCACGTACAGCGCCAGGAAGACCACGACCAGCACGATGCGCGAGTAGGTCACGAGGTTCGGCGCGGCGTTCCAGCCGTCCAGTAGGGAAGGTTTCTTGTTGTCGACAGTCTGTTCCTCAGTCATAGCCCCTTAAGATACCCTTACTGGTCTACCTCGGGGTGGGAAGGGGCCGGACGTTTCCCGAAAAATCCCCGAACGCCGCCGGCGCATCCGATGAAGTCCGATGGACTCCGGCGGCGTCCGCGATGCCCGCTCCGCCCGAAGACGCTTCCGCCGCCCCGACGGCGTCCGCCCACGTCCGATGGCGTCCCGCCTCATCCGAAGGCGAAACCACCTGCCGCAAGTCGGCGCGTCCGTCTCTCAGACGCCTTCCCCACCCGCCTCGGAAGCGCCGATGGACGGGGTCTCGCCGCGGATGAACGCGAGCACGGCGGGCAGATCCTGCGGCTGGACGAGCACCTGACGCGCCTTGGAACCCTCCGACGGGCCGACCACGCCGCGCGACTCCAGCAGGTCCATGAGTCGTCCGGCCTTGGCGAATCCCACGCGCAGCTTGCGCTGGAGCATGGAGGTGGAACCGAACTGCGTGGTGACGACCAGTTCGGCCGCCTGCAGCAGCACGTCCAGATCGTCGCCGATCTCCTCGTCCGGTTCGGCACCCTTCTTCTCCGCCTCCTGCGCCATCCGTTCGATGTCCTCGCGGTATTTGGGCTTGCGCTGCGTGCGCGCGAACTCCACGGCCTTGCGGATCTCCGATTCGCTGACCCACGAGCCCTGCACGCGCCTGGGTTTGGCCTCGCCCATCGGCAGGAACAGCGCGTCGCCCTGGCCGATGAGCGTTTCGGCGCCGGTGGCGTCCAGGATGACCCTGGAATCGGTGGCGGAGGCCGTGGCGAACGCCAGACGCGAAGGGATGTTCGCCTTGATGAGGCCGGTGACGACGTCCACGGACGGACGCTGCGTGGCGAGCACGAGATGCACTCCTGCGGCTCGCGCCAGCTGCGTGATGCGCTGGATGGAGCTTTCCACGTCGTTCTTGGCCACCATCATGAGGTCGGCCATCTCGTCCACGACCACGAGGATGTACGGGTAGGGCGCCACCTTGCGGTTCGAGCCGGCGGGCGCATGCACCTTGCCGGCGCGCACGGCCTCGTTGAAGTCCTTGATGTGGCGGAAGCCGAAGTATTCGAGGTCCGAGTAGCGCGAGTCCATCTCCTTGACGACCCACTCCAACGCCTGCGCGGCCTTCTTCGGGTCGGTGATGATGGGCGTGAGCAGGTGCGGGATGCCCGCGTACGCGGACAGCTCCACGCGTTTGGGGTCCACCATGATGAGACGCACCTGGTCGGGCGTGGCGCGCATGACGATGGACGTGAGCATCGAGTTGATGAAGCTGGACTTGCCGGAGCCGGTGGCGCCCGCCACCAGCAGGTGCGGCATCTTGCTGAGGTCCGCGGTGACGAACTTGCCCTCCACGTCCTTGCCGATGCCGGTGACCATGGGATTGGGGTCGTTGACCGCGCCTTCGGAGCGCAGCACGTCGCCCAGATGCACGATCTCGCGGTCCTCGTTCGGGATTTCGATGCCGATGGCGGACTTGCCCGGGATCGGGGAGAGGATACGCACGTCCGAACTGGCGACCGCGTACGCGATGTTGCGCTGCAGGTTGGTGACCTTCTCCACCTTCACGCCGGGGGCGAGCTCCACCTCGTATTGGGTGACGGACGGTCCGCGCAGGAATCCCACGACCTTCGCGTCCACCTTGAACTGCTGGAAGGTGGACGTCAGCGCGCGGATGACGCGGTCGTTGGCGGGTGTGCGGGCCGCGTGCGGCTTGCCTCGCACCAGCAGGTTCAGGTCGGGCAGCCGGTAGGGGGCCTCGACGGAGCCCTCGCCGGTCTCCTCGAACGCCGCGGCGCCGACGGGCGAACCGGACGCATCGGACGCATCGGACGCATCGGACGCATCGGATGTGACGGAGGCGACGCCGGAAGCGGAGGCGAACGACGTCCCTTCCCCCGCGTCCGCGGCCATGTCGGCGGCAGCGGACGCGATGGGTGCCCACGGATCGGCCCCCATCGCCACGGTCGCGGCCTCCGCGGCCGACGTCGCAGCTCCCGCAGCTTCCGTGGCTTTCGAGACGCCGCCCATGCCCGCGGCCGTCGAACCCGCCACGCCGGACAAGCCGGCCATGCCGGAGGCCATGTCGGCGGCGACGTCGAAGCCGTCCGCGGGGAAACGCCCGGCGGAGGCCATCGCATCGGACGAGGGCATCGCCACCGTCGGCTCCTCCATCGGCCCCTGACGGTACGCCAGCGTCGTCTCCGCCGCGTCGCCGTGACGGCTGGCCGCGTTGCGGAACGGATCGTCCGCATCGTAGCGGTCCAGCGAACGGTCCTCGTCGTGCTTGGAGCGCAGACGCGCCCGCAGGCGCGCGAACAGGCCCGGACGGCGCTCCCCGTCCTCGTCGGAGCCGTCGTGCGCGGGCACGCCGTCCGCGAAGGACAACGTGTCGTCGCCGTAGCGCGCCTCGTTCGGGAAATCGTCGTCGCCGCCGTCGTCGGCGAGCGCCGCGTCGCGCACGCGTCCCATCGCGCCGGAGAACATGCCGGGCAGGTCGTTGACGTGGATGCCGGTGATGAGCAGCAGGGAGAACAGGGCCACGACGACGAACACGACGATGGCGAACGCGCCGGACAGGCCCCAGGCGAGGGGCGAGCCGAGGACGAAGCCGACGAGGCCGCCGGCGTTCATGATGGCGTCCCAGTCGAAGGAGGGCACTTCGGAGACGAGGGCCACGTCGATGATGGAGCATACGGACCACAGCAGCATGGTCCATCCGGTGACGACGCGCGGATTGTTGGAGCCTTTGCCGGAGTTGCGCATGAGGCGGATGGCCACGAGGAACAGCAGGACGGGCACGACGACGCTGGTGACGCCGAAGACGCCCGCGGCTATGGCGTGCAGGAGCAGACCGAACGGGCCGGACACGCGGAACCATTCGGAGGCGCAGAAGAGCACGGCGAGCACGATGAACAGGAAGCACAGGCCGTCGCGGCGGTAGGCTGGGTCGTATTCGCCTACGCCTGCGACGGAGCGCACCGCTTGGCCGAGCCAGCGTGCGGGCTGGAGCAGGATCTTCATCCACAAGGGTTCGTTCATGTCTTCGACCGTTTCGGCGCGTCGGGTGCGTGCGCCGTTCGCGCCCGACCGTCCGGTTCCTTTGCTGTTGTTCTTTGCCATAACGCTACCAATCTAACGAATCGCACGTACCTTGCGCACGCGGATTGCCGGAGGGCGGCGCGACGTGCGCGCGGGACGTTCCGGCTGGTCTATCATGGGGGTATGACTCCGGCGGAACGTGCGTGCGCAGTCGCATTTGCTTTGAGGAACTGCGCGTTGGAATCGATGAGGCCCGGCGAGACGACGTTGCTGGCCGCGGCCGACTATGAGGCGGGGCGTCTGGACGTGGCCTCGCTCATCGACGTGGCGGATACGGAGACGGCGCGCGCGGTCAGCGGCGATCGTCTGGCGAACGGCTCGTTGGACGACTATGCGGCGGACAAGGCGGCGAGCGTGTTCGCGCGCACCGTGCTGTTGGCGGAGCGTGATTGGGAGCCTTCATGCGATCTGGCCGAGTTGACGTTCATCCATCGGGCGTTGTTCGACGGCGTGTTCGACGATGCGGGCCGGTTGCGTACGGCGAACACGTCGCGCGCTTCGGCCGCTTCGGGCGGGGGCGCGTTGGCGCGCAATCCGGAGGCGTTCTTCCCGGCGGCGCTCATCGAGACGGGCGCGCACAACATCGCGGTGGAGTTGGCGGAGAAGCGTAATCTGCAGGCGTTGGACCGGGATGTGTTCGTGCGCGAGTTCACGCGCGTGTATGACGAGTTGGGGTATCTGCATCCGTTCCGTGGGGGCAATGCGATGACGCTGCGCGTGTTCGGTTCGCGTCTGGCGCATGACGCGGGCTGGGATTTGGATTGGGGGCTGGTGGAGCGTGAGGAGTACCGCTCCGCCAAGCATGCCGCGTACCGGGGTGACGTGTCCGTGTTCGAAGGCATGTTCGCGCGCATCATGCGTCCGGCGAATCCGACGCGCGTGTTCCTGGTGGCTGGGTTCGAGCGGGGGCCGACGCACTGATTCGGGGCGTGCCGTGGTGTGGCGTGCGACGGAGTGCGCGTGCGTCCGATGCGTGCGCGTGAGGTCTCGTCCGGGCGTGACGCATGAGGAGGGCCGATGCCGGGGCGGTTCATGCGCGTCCGGCATCGGCCCTGTCCTTTCGGCGTCGCGTTCGTTGCGGCGCGGTCCGATGGTTCAGGGTCGCTCGACGTCGCCGAGATGGTGTTGGACGTAGTCGTCGGCGCGCGCATCGGTGGCGTCGTAGTCGCCGGCGTCCGCGTGCGCGATGACGGCCATAGCGTTGTCCACGAGGTTCGGGTTCGACGCGTCCAACCAGTGGATGCGCGGATCACGGCCGAACCATCCCATCTGTTTGCGGGCCAGACGCTTCGTCTTCCGCGCGATGTCCGCCCACGCTTCGGACTCCTCCTCCCACATGCCGTCCAGCAGGTCGATCATCTGCTGGTAGCCGAGGGCGCGGCCGGCGGTGAAGCCCAGATGCGGGCGCAGCCGGCGCACCTCCTCCAGGAAGCCGTCCTCGCGCATGCGCGCGGTGCGCAGGTCTATGCGCCGGTCCAGTTCGGCGCGGTCCAGGTCGAGGCCGATCTGCACGGAAGGGATCACGTACCGGTAGCGCGGCAGGTTCGCCGAATACGGCCTGCCCGTAATCTCGATGACCTCCAGGGCGCGGATGGTGCGCCTGGGGTTACGCGGGTCCATGCGTGCGGCGGCCTGCGGGTCCTTGGCCCGCAGTTCGTCGAACAGCGCGCCGGCGCCCTCCCGGCGTTCGCGCTCCTCCAGACGGGCGCGCACCTCGGGGTCGGTGCCAGGGAAGCTGATGTCGTCGATCGCGGCGCGCGCGTACAGGCCGGATCCCCCCACGAGGATGGGGCGCACGCCGCGCGCGCGCAGGTCGGCGATCACGTCACGCGCCATGCGCTGGAAGCGCGCCACGGTCATCGCCTCGTCCGGGCCGGCCACGTCGAGCAGATGGTGCGGCACGGCCGCCCGCTCCTCGGGCGTGGCCTTCGCGGTGCCCACGTCCATGCCGCGGTACATCTGATAGGCGTCCGCGTTGACGATCTCGGCGCACTGCCCCATCTCGGCCAGACGCCGGGCGACGGCGATGCCGAGCCCGGTCTTGCCCGAGGCGGTGGGGCCCACGATGGAGACGACGCGCGGCGCGTCCTTCACGTCAGTGGCGCACATGGTACGTCTGACCGGCCTTCGGATCTGGATCGGCGATGAGGTTGTGGCGTCCGGCGTGCGTGACGGTGGCGGTGACGAAATCACCCACCCGCGGCGTCGGCTCTCCCTCCGGCACGCCGATGTGCACCAGCACGCCGGTGCGTTCGCGGCCGGTCACGCGATGCGTGGCCGCGTCCTTCTTGCCCGCGTCGCCGATGATCATGACCTCCACATCGCGACCTTCGAAGGTCTTCAGATTCTCTTCGGTGATGCGCTCCTGCAACGCCACGAGACGTTCGAAACGGTCCTGGACCACGTCGTGGGGCACCTGCTCCATCTCCGCGGCCGGCGTGCCGGGACGCGGCGAGTAGATGAACGTGAACGCGGACGAGAAGCGGGCCTCCTCCACCACGCGCAGCGTCTCCTGGAAATCCTCCTCGGTCTCGCCGGGGAAGCCCACGATGATGTCCGTGGAGATCTGCGCGTCCGGCATGGCCTCGCGGATCTTCCCCAGGATGGCCATGAACTTCTCGGAACGGTAGGAGCGTCGCATGGCGCGCAGGATGCGGTCCGAGCCGGACTGCAGCGGGAAGTGCAGCTGGTGCATGACGTTCGGCGTCTGCGCCATCGCGGCGATCACGTCGTCCGTGAACGCGGCCGGATGCGGCGACGTGAAGCGCACGCGCTCCAGTCCTTCGATCTCGCCGCAGGCGCGCAGCAGCTTGCTGAACGCGTAGCGGTCGCCGATGCCGTAGCCGAACGAGTTGACGTTCTGGCCCAGCAGCGTCACCTCCTTGGCGCCTTCGTCCACGCAGCGGCGCACCTCGGCGAGGATGTCGCCCGGACGGCGGTCCTTCTCCTTGCCTCGCGTGGTGGGCACGATGCAGAACGTGCACGTGTTGTTGCAGCCCACGGAGATCGCCACCCAGGAGCTCACACGCGAGGCACGGGCCGCCGGCAGGTCGCTGGGGAACATGGACAGCGAGTCCGAGACCTCCACCTGCGGGGTGCCGCTGACGCGGTGCTGGTCCAGCAGGCGGGGCAGCTCGCCGATGTTCTTCGTGCCGAACACGGCCGCCACCCACGGTGCCTTGTTCGCGATCTTCTCACGGTCCAGCTGCGCCATGCAGCCGCCCACCGCGATCTGCAGGTTGGGACGTTCGGCCATCATACGGCGGAACAGGCCCACCGTGCCGTACATGCGTTCGGCCGCGTTCTCACGCACCGCGCACGTGTTGAGCACCACGAGGTCCACGTCGTGCGAGTCGGCCTGCTCCTGCGTGGCCGGCACGTAGCCGTCCGCCTGCAGCACGCCCGCGATGCGTTCGGAATCGTGCACGTTCATCTGGCATCCGAGCGTGTGGATGTGGAACACGCCCTTGCCGCGCTCCCCCGCGGCCATGCCCGGCCCGCTCGGTTCGGATTCAATCGAGGCGCGTTCCGCCTCGGTCATCATGTCTTCGTTCATAGGCCACGATTCTATTAGCCGCCCGCGTCAGCGGCGCGTTCGCCGTCGCCCGGCGGCGCCGCGGTCCCGCCCACAGCGATTTCACAACCGGACGGGTAGAATGGCCGTGTGATACTCGACCGACACAACACACTCAACCGCAACGACCTCACGGCCCGTCTCAAGGACCTCGACGTCACGAGCGGCACCTTCGACGCGGAAGACCTCGCCGACTTCGTGGACATGATGCAGGTGTACGAGGGCGCCATGTACGAGATCTCCACCAAACTGGAGATCCTCGACAGCGAATTCCAGGTGCGTTTCAGCCACAATCCCATCCATCACATGGAACGGCGGCTCAAATCCGTCAACTCCATCATCGGCAAACTGGAACGCAAGGGGCTTCCCCTCGCCGTCACATCCATCAGGGACAACCTGTTCGACGTGGCCGGTATCCGCGTGATCTGCAGCTATCGCGACGACGTGTACTCCGTGGCCAACTACCTGTCCGCCCAATCGGACATCCAAGTGCTGCGCGTCAAGGACTACATCAAGAACCCCAAGCAGAACGGCTACCGTTCCCTGCACGTCATCTACGCGGTTCCCGTGTTCCTCTCCTCCGGCGCGCACTACACGCCCGTGGAGGTGCAGTTCCGCACCATCGCCATGGACTATTGGGCGAGCCTCGAACACGCGCTGCGCTACAAGCCGGGGCTGCCGGACGACAAGCTCGCCGAGCATTCGCAGACGCTGCTCGACTGCGCCCGCTCCCTGCAGAACGTGGAGGTGCAGATGCAGAACATCCACCGCGACATCAACGCCGCCCCGCAGGACGAGGAGACCCCCACCGCCTCCTGACCGGAAGATCGGCGTGCGGCGGACCTCGCCGCGCGCCGTCATGCGAAACGCAATGGGGGAGCCCCGGCATCTGACCGGGACTCCCCCATTGCGTTTCAACCGGACGGGAGGCGCTCCTGCGCGCGCTCCCCCATCGCCGCTACTCCCTGTCTCCCAAGAGCTGGAGGATGTAGAGGAACATGTTCACGAAGTCGAGGTAGAGGTTCAGCGCGCACAGGATGGAGATGCGCTTGACGGCCTCCGGCCCCTGGGCCTCGTACTGGGCGAACAGGGCGCGCGTGGACTGCGCGTCGTAGATCGTCATGCCGGCGAACAGCACCACGCCCAACGCGCACATGACCTGCGTCATGCCGCTCACGCCCGGGATGAACGAAAGCAGCAGCTGGGAGACGATGAGCACGATCAGACCGACCATGAGAATGGGGCCGGCCTTGAGCATGTCGAACTTCGTGGTCATGCCGAACATGGTCAGCACGAAGAAGAACGCGGCGGTGATGCCCAACGCCACGCCGATGGAACCGAGGCTGTACACCATGAACACGGAACTGAGCGTGAAACCCATGAGGGCCGCGTAGCCGTAGAACAGGGCGCGCGCCGTGGACGTCCTCATGGTCATGACGCGCGCGCCGAGCAGGACGGCGAGCGCGATCTGCGCCACGCACAGGCCGATCATGCCGAGCATGCCGGTGTGCATGAGGAAGGCGTAGTAGGCGCCGGTGGCCTGGCCTATCACGGCGACGGCCGCGGTGACGAGCAGGCCGACGGTCATTTCGGCGTAGGCTTTGGTGACGGAGACGCGGCGCGCCTCCTCGTAGGAGTAGGCGACCTGCGCGTCGAAGGCGGCGCCGGCGCCGGGCTGGGCGTACTGGTATCGGGGCTGTTCGTACGGGGTCTGGTTCGCGTACCGGTACTGCTGGTATTGGTTCCGCTGGCCGTAGCCGGTGTTGAGGCCGCCTGCGCCCTGCGGTTCGTAGTCGGGGTTGGGTCGGGGCTGGTGACCGAATGCCATGATCGCTCCTTGTTCGTTGTCGTTCCACCCATGCTACCGGCGAAGATGTGAGTAAGCTGAGAATTCAGCCCGCAGGCCCAACGCCCTCCGATATGAAAAGGGCGGCGCTCCATCTGCTCGTTCGGACGGGGCGTCGCCTATGGCGTAGGAAAGGTCACTGCAGATCGAAGACGTGGGTGACTTTGGCACCGCTCATGTCGAGGGTGCCGTCCACTTCGACGGTGACGGGGCTGTCGTCCTCCAGCACGTAGCCGAGGGTGACGGTGCCGGTGGCGCCGGGCTGGAGTTCGGTCATGGAGGAGCCGGCGTCGTAGCCTTCGGGCGCGTCCATGAAGATGGCGCTCTCCAGTTCCTTGCCGTTCTGGAAGGCCTTGACCATGTAGTCCATGAAGTTGGAGTTCTCGGTCTTGTTATTGGTCAGCTCGAAGGTGAGCACGGCGGCGGGCTTGCCTTCGTAGTCGGCTCCCTGCTTGGCGAGGGAGACGAGCTTGACATGGTAGTTGCCGGAGTCGACGTCGCCTTCCATGTCCTGTTCTCCGGCGGCGGCTTCGGCGGCGTCGGAGGAGTCGGCATCGTCCTGCTGGGTCTGGAAGGACGTGGAGTCGGTGCCCAGGGCGTCGTCGATGGCCTTGACGGTGGCGGCCTGCATGGCGAGGGTGATGACGATGGCCAGTACGGACAGCGCCGCGGCGACGACGGCGAGGGCCTTGCCGTGCTTTTTGCCGCGGAACGTGCCGACCAGCGCGATGACGGCAAGCACGACGCCGACGGCGCCGAGGATGGCGGCGAAGTTGTTGACGATCGGGATGAAGCTGAGCAGTACGCCCAAGCCGCCGAACACGGTGCCGACGATGCCGCACACGGTGGTGCGTTTGGCCGGTTCGTGGCTGGTCTGGTTGGTCATGGTGCCTTCTTTCTCTCTGTTGCGGTGTTGGCAATGTACGTCAGGGGGACAATCCGGCGGACGATCCCCGATGGTTCGCAAGGCTAACGGGTTTGTCCGCGCGCCGTCATTGGACGAACGGGCGGAGTCCGATGTCCGTTCGGGCGACGCGCGGCCGGACGCTTCGCCCGCATGTCCTATGGCGTTCACGCGTGCTTTGGCAATACAGTGGGGGTCATGACGATTCCGACCAGGCCGTCTTCGGCCTCCTCCGCGCGCGGGAAGCGCGCGACGCGCGACGACGAGGTGCCGGTGCGCACGCGCCGGTGGTGCTCGTACGTCATGGTGCCCGCGGCGATGTGCGGATGCGTGGTGCAGTGCTCGTTCGCGGCCCAGCCGTATGTGGACGCGGACGGCGCCGACCCGCGCATGCTCTGGCTGATGGGGGCCACGCTGCTGTCGTTCGCCTTCCCGTTCGCGTTGGCCAAGCGCGACGAGCGCCCGGAGGCGACGTTCTGGTTCTGCTGCGTGGTGACGCTGCTGTTCCCCTATGATCCGCTGATGATGCTGATGGCGTTGTGCTCGCTGCTGGCCCGGCGTTCCGACGTACGCCGGTGTCTGCGATGCGTGGGGGCGGGAACCGTGACGGCGTTGTGGGCGCAGCTGCGCGACGCGTTGCGGCCGGCAGACGCCTCGTTCTGGCATATGGTGTTCGCCGAACCACATACGGGAGGCGGCGACGGCGTGCCCATCGTGATGATGGCCGACGAGAGGACGGTGGCGCTCACCGCCTTGGCCGTGGGCGCCGCAGGCGTGCTCGTGGCGGTGTTCTGCGGGCTGCACATCCGTTCGCGCGCGCGTCTGCAGGCGGCGCGCACGCGCGAGGAAGCGGCGGTGCGCCGCTCCCTGGCGCTGCAGGACGATCTGGACAACCAGCAGCTGGCGGACGCGATAGCCGCGGAGGCGCATGACACGCTCGCCCATTCGCTGTCGCTGCTCGCGTTGAACGCGAGCGCGCTGCAGGCGCAGGTGGCCCGACTCGGCGAGCGGGCGGGCGCGGACGTGTCCGACGTGACGGCCAAGGCGGAGGAGATCCGCCGCCAGTCGGCGGGCGCGTTGGACGAGGCGCACCAGATCATCGACATGCTGCGCCATCCGCAGACCGCGTGGGATCGGCTCGCCCCGGACGAGGAGACCGCGTTGACGCGCGACGCGTTGGACGAGCTCGTCGCGCAGACGCGCATGGCGGGCATGATGCTCAACACGTGGATCGACATCCGCGATCTGGGCGGGTTGGACGAACGTGCGGCGAAGACCGCGTACCGCGCCGTGCAGGAGGGGTTGACGAACGCGCGCCGCCACGCCCCCGGCGCTCCGGTCTCGCTGGAGGTGACCGCCTCACCGGACCGGGGCGTGCACGTGCACGTCGCCAATCCTGTGCCGTCTCCCTCCGGCGAACCCGCCCCGTTGCCGTCGCCCGAGCCGCAGGACCGGAGGACCGCCATCGGACGCCGGCCCTCCCCCGCGCACGCCGGACGCGAAGGTGCGGGACTGCCCGGACTGAGCGCACGCGTGGAGTGCGCCGGAGGCGTCTGCCGCTACGGCTTCGACGCACGCCGCGACTTCCACTTGGACGTGACCCTGCCGTGGCTCGCACCGGCCGCGCCGATGGCCTAGGATTGCGCTGTGAACTCACCAATACAGCCACGGACCATACGAGTCGGCGTCGTCGACGACGATCCCATGATCGGACAGGCGATGCGCCTCATCCTCACCGACTATTCGCACGGACGCATCGCCGTGGCGTTCACCTCCACGGACGGCCGGGACGCGCTCGCCAAGGCCGAAGCCACCGCGCCGGACGTGGTGCTCATGGACATCGCCATGCCCGGCATGGACGGCATCGAGGCCACCCGCCGGCTGCGTGCCCTGCCCAAGGCGCCGCACGTGCTCATCCTCACCTCGCTGAGCCCCTCGGACACCGTGGCGCGCGCCGTCGAGGCCGGAGCCGAAGGATTCGTGTCCAAGACGGACGCGCCGGACGACATCATCCGACGCGTGGAGGGCGTGTGCGAGGACACGCCGCAGTTCAACACGGCCAGCCAACGCCAGCTCATCGGCGACCTGCACGCCCAACGTCCGCGCATGCGCCGCGACGAGGCGCGCGCCATGCTCGACGCGCTGCCGGAACGCGAACGCGAGACCGTGCTGCTCGCCGCCGAGGGCTTCACGAACGCGCAGATCGCCGAACGCATGTTCATATCGGAACGCACCGCGAAGGCGCATCTCTCGTCCGCGGCGGACAAACTCGCCATGAGCCGCGTGCAGATGGCCCGCCTCGTGGAACGCGCCGACCTGCCGCCCATCATCTGAGTGCGCCCCCGCACATATACGGCGGCGCACTCCTGCGGCGCGCTCCTGCGTGCCGTATGGCGGCATACGACGGCATGCGAAGGCGGCCGGCGGATGAGCGGTTCCGCACGACGGCCGCCTTAGGGAACGTCGTTCCCTTCCGCGTCAGCGGCGCATGAGGTTGCGCAGGACGTATTGGAGGATGCCGCCGTTGCGGTAGTAGTCGGCCTCACCGGGCGTGTCGATGCGCACGACGGCGTCGAACGCCACGACGGAACCGTCGGCGCGCGTGGCGCTCACACGTACGGTTTCGGGCGTGACGCCCTCGTTGAGCGCTTCGACGCCGACGATGTCGTAGGTCTCCGTGCCGTCCAGGCCGAGCGATTCGCAGCTCTCCCCCGCCGGGAACTGCAGCGGCAGCACGCCCATGCCGATGAGGTTGGAGCGGTGGATGCGCTCGAAGCTTTCGGTGATGACGGCCTTCACGCCGAGCATGAGCGTGCCTTTGGCGGCCCAGTCGCGCGAGGAGCCGGTGCCGTACTCCTTGCCGGCGAGCACCACGAGCGGCGTGCCCTGCGCGCGGTAGTTGACGGACGCCTCGTAGATGGTGGAGGGCCGGCCGGTGGTGAAGTCGAAGGTGTAGCCGCCGGGCGTGACCTCCTCGCCCACGGAGGCGAGCAGACGGTTGCGCAGGCGGATGTTGCCGAACGTGCCGCGCACCATGACCTCATGGTTGCCTCGGCGCGAACCGTACGAGTTGAAGTTCCTCGGATCCACTCCACGTTCGGTCAGGTACGCGCCGGCCGGGGAGGACGCCTTGAACGCGCCGGCCGGGGAGATGTGGTCCGTGGTGACGGAGTCGCCCAGCAGGGCGAGGACGCGGGCGTCCAGGACGTCGCGCACGGGCTCCGGTTCGGCGCTCATGCCGTCGAAGAACGTCTGACGGCGCACGTAGGTGGACGACTCGTCCCAGGCGAACAGGTCGCCTTCGGGCACGTCGAGGCCCTTCCAACGGCGGTCGCCCTCGAACACGGACGCGTAGTCCCGCAGGAACATGTCGCGGTCGAGGGTGCCGTTCACCACGGCCTCGACCTCGGCGTTGGAGGGCCAGATGTCCTTGAGGTACACGTCACGGCCTTCGCCGTCGCGGCCCAGCGGCTGGGAGGCGAAGTCGAAGTCCATCGTGCCGGCGAGCGCGTAGGCGATGACCATCGGCGGCGAGGCGAGGTAGTTCATCTTCACGTCGGGGCTGATGCGGCCCTCGAAGTTGCGGTTGCCGCTGAGAACGGCGGTGACGGTGAGGTCGTTGGCGTTGACGGCTTCGCTGATTTCGGGCAGGAGCGGTCCGGAGTTGCCGATGCAGGTGGCGCAGCCGAAGCCGACGAGCTGGTAGCCGAGCTTGTCGAGGTCGTCCTGGAGGCCGGCGGCGGCGAGGTAGTCGGCGACGACCTGCGAGCCGGGGGCGAGGGACGTCTTGACCCACGGCTTGGGGTGTAGGCCGCGTGCGACCGCGTTGCGGGCGATGAGGCCGGCGGCGATCATGACGGACGGGTTGGACGTGTTGGTGCAGGAGGTGATGGAGGCGATGGCGACGTCGCCGTTGGTGAGGTCGAAGTCGCCGCGGAAGCCGGTGGCGACGTGCACGGGTTCCCGCGCGGTGCGTTCGGTCTCGTAGTCGGGCAGGGTCTTGGCGAACGTCCGCTTCGCTTCGGACAGGACGATGCGGTCCTGGGGTCGTTTGGGGCCGGCGATGGAGGGGACGACGGTGCCGAGGTCGAGTTCGAGGTGTTCGGAGTATTCGGGTTCGACGTAGTCGGGGTCGGTGGCGTCGCCCCAGAGGCGGTTGGCTTTGGCGTACGCTTCGACGAGGCGGACCTGTTCCTCGCTGCGGCCGGTGAGGCGCAGGTAGTCGAGGGTGACTTGGTCGATGGGGAAGATGCCGCAGGTGGAGCCGAATTCGGGGCTCATGTTGCCGATGGTGGCGCGGTTGGCGAGCGGTACGGCGGCGATGCCTTCGCCGTGGAATTCGACGAATTTGCCGACGACGCCGTGTTTGCGCAGCATGTCGGTGATGGTGAGGACCACGTCGGTGGCGGTGACGCCTTCGGGGATGGATCCGGTGAGTTTGAAGCCGACGACGCGCGGCACGAGCATGGAGATGGGCTGGCCGAGCATGGCGGCTTCGGCTTCGATGCCGCCGACGCCCCATCCGAGCACGCCGAGGCCGTTTTCGGTGGTGGTGTGCGAGTCGGTGCCGACGCACGAGTCGAGGTAGGCGAGGCTGCGGTCCTCTCCTTCCTTGGTCATGACGACTTCGGCGAGGTATTCGATGTTGACCTGGTGGATGATGCCGGTGCCCGGCGGCACGACGCGGAAGTTGCGGAACGCCTGCTGTCCCCAGCGCAGGAACTGGTAGCGTTCGCCGTTGCGCCGGTATTCGATGTCCATGTTGCGTTCGACGGCGTCGCCGACCGCGTAGTGGTCGATCTGCACGGAGTGGTCGATGACCATGTCCGATTGGACCTGCGGGTTGATGACCTGCGGGTCGCCGCCGAGCTTCCTGACGGCGTCGCGCATGGTGGCGAGGTCCACGACGCACGGCACGCCGGTGAAGTCCTGCATGACGACGCGCGACGGCGTGAACTGGATCTCGCGGCTGGGTTCGGCGTGCGGATCCCAGTCGAGCAGGGCACGCACGTGCCCGTCGGTGATGTTGGCGCCGTCGACGTTGCGCACGAGGTTCTCCACGAGGACCTTGAGCGAGTAGGGCAGACGCTCGATGCCGTCCAGTCCGGCGATGTTGTAGTAGTCGAATTCCCTGCCGTCCACGTTCAGGACGGACAGTCGGTCGTCACGTACGGACATGCTTCCTCCGTATTCTCACGGTCGGCCGTGGCCGATGGGTGTTCTCCCAAGCGGCATGGTACGCGGTTCGGGTAAAGCCTCTGGCGTGTCGGTCTGAACAGTGAGACAATGCGCGCGCCCGGCGCACGGGGCGCCGTATGCCGGCCGCGCCGGTCCCGGAACGGGCCTGCCTACCTGTTCAAGCCGTCCGCGCCGTCCGTTGCGCCATCCGCCCGCCGGTCCCGTGCGCGCGTGACGGCGGCCGAGACGCCGAGGCACAGGGCGAACACGGCGGCGGCGAAGACGAGCGCCAGGGCCGTGGCCCACAGGATGCGGCCGGTGGGCATGATGAGCGCGAAGAAGTCCGCCACGAACGGGATGCACAGGCCTATGACGCCGGCCGCGGCGAACACGGCGACCATGAGGCCGCGCCATCCGCGCAGGGGGCGGGCCACGCGCGCCAGGACGAACACGCCCATGGCGAACAGGACGATGGCCACGGTGGCGCGCAGCGAGGCGAGGTCGGCCTCGTTTCCGGCGACGTCCCAGCCCATCACGTCCGGCAGCAGCCAGGCGCACGTCAGCACGGACAGCGCCGTGGCCGTGCCGCCCGGCAGGGCGAAGCGCACCACGCGTTTGAGGAAGCCGGGCAGGTAGCGGCGCGTGTTCGGCGCGAGCGCGAGGATGAACGCCGGCATGCCGATGGTGAGCGCGCCGATGTACGTGATGTGGCGCGGCAGATACGGGTATGGGATGGCGGTGAGGACCACGCCCAGGGAGATGAGCGCCGAATAGACGGTTTTGACGAGGAACAGGCCGGCCACGCGTTCCATGTTCGCCATGACCTGGCGGCCGCGGGCGACCACGTCCGGCAGGTGTCCGAAGCGCGAATCGACGAGCACGACCTGCGCCACGGCCTTCGTGGCGGGTGCGGCGTTGCCCATCGCGATGCCGAGGTCGGCCTCTTTGAGGGCGAGCGAGTCGTTGACGCCGTCGCCGGTCATGGCGACGGTATGGCCGCGCGCGTGCAGGGCCCTGACGATGGCCTTCTTCTGGTCGGGCAGGACGCGGCCGATGACGTCCGCCCCCTCCACGATCTCGGCGAGCTCCTCCGGATCGTCGGGCAGGGTGCGCGCGTCGACGCATCGCGGCTCGCGCTCTCCGGTCAGGCGCACGCGCCGGGCGACGGCGCCGACGGTGACGGGATTGTCGCCGGAGATGACGCGGCAGCGCACGCCCTGTTCGCGGAACCAGGCGAGCGTGGCCTCGGCGTCGCCGCGCACGCGTTCGGAGCACAGCACGAGCGCCACGGGACGGGCGTGCGGGTCGATGGTGTCCTCCCGCGCGGCGCCGTCTGCGGACGTCCCGTCCGGCACGTCGGATGATGCATCGGACGGGACGAGGGCGTCGGGGACGACGCCGGACGGGGCGAAGGCGAGCAGCAGGACGCGCGCCCCTTCGCGCGCCTTCGCGTCGACGAGGCCGCGGACGTCCTCATACACGCCGAGGCAGGCGTCGAGCAGCACCTCCGGCGCGCCCATGTACCATACGCCGTCCCTCGTGGCGACGGAGCTCCACTTGCGCGCCGAGGAGAACGGCGTGCGCGCCGTCGGACGGCCCGGACCGTAGCCCTCCCGGCGCAACCCCTCCAACACGGCCAGAGCGGTCGCGTTCGGCTGGCCCTCGTCGGACAGGTCGTACAGGGCCTGACGCATCGTACGGTCGTCCGGGCGCCATGCGGCCGCTCCCCCATCGGACGCCTTTCCGGGCCCCTTCGCCGTCCTCGGGCCGTTTCCCACAGGGACGAGGCCGTCGAACGCGATGCCGCCGTCCGTGATGGTGCCGGTCTTGTCCAGATTGAGGCAGTCCACGCGCGCCAGCGTCTCCACCGACTCCAACTCCTGCACGAGCGTGTCGTGGCGGGCCAGATGCATCGCGGCCACGGCGAAGTTCAGCGAGGTGAGCAGCACCAGTCCCTCCGGAATCATGCCCACCACCCCGGCCACGGCGGACACCACGGCGTCGCGCCACTGTCCGGTGGACAGGGCCGCGTCCCAGCCGCCCACCGTGTGGATCTGCGACCAGGTGAGCAGCACGCACAACGGCACCACCAGGAACGTCATGAACTTCAGGATGGCGTTGATGCCCTTGTTGAGGTCGGACACGGTCTTCTTGTACGCCTTGGCCTGCGCGGTGAGCGTGGCCGCGTACGAACGCTCCCCCACCGCGGTGACGCGCGCGAGCGCCAGTCCGGACACCGCCGTGGAACCGGAGTAGACGTCGTCGCCGGGCGACTTGCGCACGGTGCGCGACTCGCCGGTGAGCATCGACTCGTCCATCTCCAGACCCCAGTCGGCCACCACCTCGGCGTCCGCGGGCGCCTGTTCGCCGGCGCGCACCCACAGCAGGTCGTCCATGACGATGGCGTCGTGCGCGACGGCCACGTCCTCGCCCTTGCGGCGCACGGTGAAGTCGCTCGCCACGAGGATGGACAGCCGGTCCAAGGTGCGTTTGGCGCGCAGTTCGGTCACGATGCCGATGCCCGTGTTGATGATGATGACGAATCCGAACACGGCGTCCCGCCACGAGCCGGTGGCGAGCACCAGCAGCATGGCGGCGAGGATGATGCCGTTGAACAGGGTGAACACGTTCGCGCGGACGATGTCCCTGACGGAACGCGACGTGGATTGACGCACGACGTTGGCGGCGCCCGCCTCCACGCGCTCGGCTACCTCGTCGTCGGAAAGCCCGGGCTCCTCCACCTCGGGCAGGCTCTCGATTGCACTCATGACGTACAGCCTACCCGTTCCGGGCCTTCATGCGCCGTCATGCCCGGGGATGAATTCGGCCGACGCGCCGCTTCGCCCGAAGACGCGCCGCCGAGCGGGACAAAAAGCGGGACGACGGCGAAACGACGTCAGGACAGCGTGGTGACGACGATCTCCCGATCGTGCGGTTCGTCGTCCGCGACGGCGACGAGCGCATCGTCCAACGCGACGGCTTCGGCGGCGCGGTCGTTGAGGACGAGCGAGACGGCGTACAGCGTGTCGTCGTCGGGCGCGTGGACCGGGTTCAGCAGGGCGACCGGCACGCCGGCGGCGCGGGCCTCGCGCAACGCGTCGTCCCAGCCGTCGGCGTCGTCCGTGACGTCCGCATCGGACACGACGATGACGCTCACCAGCCGTTCGGCCATGTCCCGCACGCCCTGACGGGCGGCGGCCCCCGCATCCGCCTCGTCGCGCACGGACACGTACACGGCGTCCAGGTCGGCCCGTTCCAAGGCGTCCAGGACCAGATCGTCCGCCACGGCGGTCTTCGAGCCTATCAGCGCGACCACCAGCTCGTTGCGTTCGGTGGCCGAATGCGCGGTCTCCGGCGCGGCGTCCTGCGTGTCGCCCACGGCGCGTCCGGCCGGCTCGCACGCGCACAGGGACAGCACGCCCACGGCGGCGCACACGACGCCCGTCGCGCGCACGAACGCGCGGCGGGCCGCCGGCATGGCCATGCGCGCGATCACGCGTCCGTCCCGCGACGGAACAGCGCGACCGTCTCCACATGGTGCGTCATCGGATAGATGTCGTAGGCGCGCACGTCCACCGGCTCGTAGCCGAGCTGGACGAGCGTGGCCGTGTCCCGCGCCAGGCTCGTCGGATCGCAGGCGACGTACACCACGGCGCGCGGTCCGGCCTGCGCGATGCGGCGGCACACCTTCGCGTGCGCGCCGGCGCGCGGCGGGTCGAGCACCACCACGTCCGGACGGGACAGATGCGCCGGCACGTTGCCCAACGTGCGCAGCACGTCGCCGCAGCGGGCGTCCACCGCGTCCAATCCGAGGGCGCGCAGGTTGCGCTGCTGACTGCGGACGGCCTCCTTGCCGCCCTCCACGCTGAACACGCGCGCGCGTTCGGCCACGAGCGTGGCCAACGGCAGCGTGAACAGACCCGAGCCGGAATACAGGTCCCACAGGACCGCCGCGTCGGCGCCGTCCAATGCGCCGCGCACCAGATCGAGCACGTGCCCGGCGAGGGCGATCGGCGCCTGACGGTGCACCTGCCAGAAGCCGTTGGCGTCCACCGCGTAGCTGAACGTGAGGCCGCCGACGGTGGCCTGCTCGCGCAGCACGCGCGAACCGGCCTTCAACTCGCCGTCCACGAGCACCGCGTAGTTGTCGCCCACGCCCGCCTCCCCGCGCGGCTCCGGCACGGACAGGCGGATCTGGGAGCCGGGCGCGAAGCCGCCTTCCCACACGCCCTCGCGTCCGGCCACGTCCAGCAGCGGGCGCGTGGCCAGCGGCATGGTGTCGATGGGCACGCGCACGTGCGTGCCGCGGCGGCGCATCGAGGGCATGCCGTCCTCGTCCGCGATCATCTCGATGCGCGTGCGCCAATGCAGTCCGCCGAAGGATTCGTCGCCGCCGGCGCGCATGACGGGCACGTCCACGTCCACATGGCCCATGCGGCGCATCTGCTCGGACACGGTAGCCGCCTTCCAGCGCAGCTGGCCCGGCAGGGAGACGTGCACGAGGTCGGCGCCGCCCACGCCGCCGCCCATCGCCAGCGGCCCCGCGAGCGGCCACGCGGGTTCCGCACGGTCCTCGGAGGCCTCCAGCACCTCCACGACCTCGCCGGTCCAGAAACGGTCGTCGCGGTCATGCGGCTCGTCGAGCGCGATGCGCACGAGCTCGCCCGGCAGGGCGAATCGGACGAAGACGACGCGGCCGTCGATGTGTGCGACGCAACGTCCCTGATCGGCGTAGCGTTCGATGCGGACTTCGGCTTCCATGCTTTCCTTTCGGTCCTTGTTGATCATTCATCCATCGCATGTTCGCCGGACGGGGACGCGGACGTTCCGTCCGTCATGCCCTCCCCGTCCGCCGTTTCCTCCATGGACGGCCTGAATGCCGGATGACGGCGCATCGGCGTGGCGACGATGAGATAGCTCACCCAGATGGCCAGCGCCCAGAACGGGATGCCCATCACCAGACGAGTCACGCCCAATGCGGCGACGCGGTCGGTGAGATACAACGGCACCTGCACCGCCAGACGCAGGCAGAACAGACCGCACCACAACGCGGTCACCGCCATGTAGGCGCGGCGCAGAGAGCGGTCCCCCATCCAATCGTCGAACCACGCGCGCAGCCGTTCGGTGGGCAGGGAGCGGATGAACTCGATGACCAATCCCAGTCCGGGCACGCGCGCCGCCAGCGAGACGGCGAGCAGCAGCGCGTATGCGGCGTTCGTGATGAACCCGAACACGTAGTAGTCGCGCGCCTCCTGTGTGCGCCACGCCCAGATGAGACAGATGCCCACGGCGATCAGGCCGCTCAACGCGCCCATCGCGGACTGGCGTTGGATCAGCCGCGCCGCCACCTGGACCAACGCGAGCACGGCGGAGACGCCGATGGTGAGGTTCAGGTCGTTCGTCACGACGAACAGGACCACGAACACCACGCCGGGCAGCATCGACTCGACCACGCCGCGCGGGCCGCCGATGGCGTCGATGACGGAGAAATCACCGTCGTCGGACCGGGCCAGCGCGCCCAGTCCGGTTCCCTTGTCCGGTCTTGTCACGGCACCTCCTTGCCTTGCGTCCTGCATGACGCGACGGGACCGCCCGCCCCTCCCCGAAGGTCGGCGGACGGTCCCTGAAACATCGACGCCGATACTAGCGGACCTCGGAGAACATCGGGCCGCGCGACAGCGTGGTCTTGACCTGCGTCTCCTGATCCTGGCTCAGCGGGCCCTTCGGGCGGGCGGGCACGTCCTTGAGGTGCTCCTTGCCGTCCTCGGCGGCGTCCGCGCGCTCCTTGGCGGCCTTGCGTTCGGCCGGGGCGACCGGCGGATGCATGGGGATGAGGTCGCGCGGGGCGAGCGGCTCCTCGCCGCGCTCCACCACGATGTCCGCGAAGAAGCGGTTGAGGGCCCGGGTCTCCTCCGCGTCCGGATCGCCGGCGGCCACTCCGGAGAAGATGCCGCGCAGCATCCAACGCGGGCCGTCCACGCCCACGATGCGCGTGTTCACCACACGTCCGCCCTTGACCTCCACCGGCAGGTGGATCTCGGTGCCGAACACGCCCTCGCGGGCGTCCGCCTTGCGGTTGGCCTCAAGGAAGTCGCGGCGCCAGTCGTCCCACAGTCCCAGGGTCTTCGGCGCGGCGTACGCCTCGATCTCCAGGCTGGAGGAACGGTAGGTGATGGTCGAGCCGAGGATGGCGTGCGTGGCGCGGTTCGCCTTGATGCGCAGCTCGATGTGCTGCATGAAGGGCAGATAGTAGGAGCCGAGGTCGAGGTAGTCGTCGTAGTCGGGCACGTCCTCGTCATTGACGTCCCACGGTCCGCGAACCTCGCCGCGGCCCTCGTACTCGGACGAAGCCTCGGGAAGCCCCGCCGCGGCCTCCGGCTCGTCGGCGACGGCCTCGTCGACGGTCTGGGCGTCCTCGACGGCACCGGCCTCCTTGACTTCCTCGTCCGCCGCCGCCTTCTTCCTGCCGAATCCGAACAGTCCCATGATGCCTCATTTCCTGTCAGTCATGAACGATTGCAACCCTGCCAAGCCTAGCACCTCACGCAGGGGGACGTTACCGCTCACACGTCGTAGCGGACGGTGAGCGGCGCATGGTCGGACCAACGCGCGTCGTACGAGGGCGCCTTGTCGATGGTGAAGCCGCACGCCGTCTCGGCGAGCTCCGGCGTGGCGAACTGGTAGTCGAGGCGCCATCCCACGTTGTTGTCGAAGGCGCGCCCGCGCTGGCTCCACCACGTGTAGGGGCCGTCGATGTCGCCGGCCAGGTCGCGCATGACGTCCACGAACTCGAACTCGTCCAGCCAACGGTCCACGTAGGCGCGTTCGTCGGGCAGGAAGCCGGCGTGCTTGACGTTCGCCTTCGCGTTCCTGATGTCCAGCGGCGTGTGCGCGATGTTGAAGTCGCCGCACAGCACGGCCTGCCGGCCTCCCTTGGCGGCCTCGTCGCGCAGTTCGCCCAGACGGGCGAGCATGGCGTCCAGGAAACGGTACTTCTGCGTCATCTTCACCTGATCGTCCGCGTTGCCCGCATGCACGTACACGCACACGACCGTCACGCCGTAGCCCTGCGGCGTGAGCACGTCGGACTCCACCCAACGGCCGGAGTCCACGTCCTCGTCCAGACCGGGCAGACCCACGCGCCTGTCCGTGACCTCAAGCGAGGTGAGCAGGCCCACGCCGGCGCGTCCCTTGACGCGGCACACGTCGTTGAGACGATCCAGACGCCCCTTGCCCGCCCGCGCGTACTGTTCGGCGAACGCGTCGAAGATGGGGTCTATCTCCTCCTGGGGCGCGCGCACCTCCTGCATGCACCAGACGTCGGGCGTGTTCGCCGCCGACCAATCTTCGATGCCCTTGCGCCGGGCCGCGCGGATGCCGTTCACATTGGAAGTGGTGATGGTGATCATGGTTTTCGAGCCTAGCACCAACGAAGGCCCCCTTCCGCGCATGGAAGGAGGCCTTCGCCTGGGATCGGTCCAGGGACGGGATGCTCCGGACGTTTCGGGCGCTTGAGATGTCGGAACATCCCGGAGCGCCCGAAGCGCCGATGTCAGTCCAGACCGAGCTGCAGCTTGCCGCCGGGGATGGCGTCGAGCAGGTCTCGCGTGTACTGCATCTTCGGGTGGTCGAACACCTCGTCGGTGGTGGCGTGCTCGACCAGCCTGCCGTGCTGCATCACCACGACCTCGTCGGCGATCTGGCGGACCACGGCCAGATCGTGGGTGATGAACAGGTAGCTCAGGCCCTTCTCCGCCTGCAGGTCGTTGAGCAGGCGCAGCACCTGGTCCTGCACGAGCACGTCGAGGGCGGAGACCGCCTCGTCGCACACGATGACGTCCGGGTCGAGCGCCATGGCGCGCGCGATGGCGATGCGCTGGCGCTGGCCGCCGGACAGCTCGTTCGGATAGCGGCTCATCACGGACTCGGGCAGCTCGACCATGTCGAGCAGCTCGCGCACGCGCTTGACGCGGCTCTTCTTGTCGCCGATGCCGTGGATGCGCAGCGGCTCCTCGATGGAACGGTAGATGGAGTACATCGGGTCGAGGGAGCCGTAGGGATTCTGGAACACCGGCTGCACGTGGCGGCGGAACTCCAGCAGCTCGCGGCCCTTGAAGCCGGAGATGTCGCGGCCCTCGTACCTGACCGTGCCGGAGGTGGGCTCCAGCAGCTTAAGCACCATGTTGGCGGCGGTGGACTTGCCGGAGCCGGACTCGCCCACGATGGCCAGCGTGGAGCCGCGCTTGATGGAGAAGGACACGTCGTCGACGGCCTTGAAGAGCTCCTTCCTGCGCGGAAGCTTGAACTCCTTGGTCAGGTGCTCCACCTCGATGACGTTCTCGCCGTGCTCCAGCGCGTCCTCGCCGACCACCTTGTGCTCCAGCAGGGCGTCAGCGTTCTCGCCGCGCTCCTTGGCGGAGATGATGCGCTGGGAGGCCAGGGACGGCGCCGCGGCGACCAGACGCTTGGTGTACAGGTGCTGCGGATGCTGGAGCACCTCCAGGGACGGGCCGGATTCGACGACCTGGCCCTTGTACATGACCACGATGTGCTGGGCTCGTTCGGCGGCCAGACCCAGATCGTGGGTGATGAACAGCACGGCGGTGCCCAGCGAATCGGTGAGCATGTGCAGGTGGTCGAGGATCTTCTTCTGCACGGTCACGTCGAGCGCGGAGGTCGGCTCGTCGGCGATGAGCAGGTCGGGGCGGCAGGCCAGACCGATGGCGATGAGCGCGCGCTGGCGCATGCCGCCGGAGAACTCGTGCGGGAACTGGCGGGCGCGCGTGGCGGCCTCGGGCAGACCGGCCTCGGACAGCAGGCCGGCGATGCGGTCCTCCATGGTGGAGCCGGTCACGTGGCTCTTGGCGATGGTCCAGGCCTGCTCCTCGGCCACGCCGGCCTTGATGAGGTCGTCGGCCACGCGCCAGCGGGTCTCGGATCCGGGGACCCATTCGCCCTTGAAGCGGTCCATGGCCGCTTCGGCGGCATCGCCGGCCACGCCGGCCGCAGCGAGCGCGGACTTGGCCGCATCCATGAGGGCCGGCAGCTCGGCGGAGGAGATGAAGATCTCGTCGTCGCGGTCCTTGAGCTCGACGGCGGACTCCTCGCCGGCCAGGGCGGCGGCCAGGGCGGAGCGCTTCTCGTGCGTCACGTCCATGTTGTTGGCCTTGAGGGCCTCCTTGACCTGCGTGCCGATGCGGTACACCGGGTTGAGGTTGCTCATCGGATCCTGGGGCACGAGGCCCATCCTGGAGCCGCGCAGCTTGTCGAAGTCCTTGCGCTTGAGGCCGGTGAGCTCCTGGCCGTCGAGCTTGATGGAGCCGCCGACCACATGGCCGGTGCCGGGCAGCAGGCCCAGCACGCTCATCGCGGAGGTGGACTTGCCGGAGCCGGACTCGCCCACGATGGCCACCCACTGTCCGGGGTAGACGCTGAACGAGGCGTTGCGCACGGCGTGCACGGCGCGCTTGTCGTCCGTGGTGAAGTCGATGGCGAGGTCCTTGACCTCGAGCAGCGGACCGTTGTCCTTCTGCATCTTGAGGATCGTGGAGTCGTTCTTGTTTTCCATATCTTTCCCTACCTCACACTCAGGCCGTGCGGCTCTTCGGGTCGAGGGCGTCCTTGACGGCGTCGCCCATCATGATGAAGCTCAGCACGGTGATGGCCAGCGCGGCCGACGGGTAGAACAGCACCATCGGGTTGGTCATCAGGCTGGTCTGGGCCTGCGAGATGTCGCCGCCCCAGCTGACCGTGGTGCTCGGCAGGCCGACGCCGAGGAAGCTCAGCGTGGCTTCGAGCACGATGTACGTGGCCAGGGAGGTGGTGCCGATCACGATGATCGGGGCGAGCGAGTTCGGCAGGATGTGGCGGAACAGATTGCGCGCCGGGGACGAGCCGAGGGCCGTGGACGCGGTGTTGAATTCGAGGTTCTTGGCCGCGAGGACGGCGCCGCGCGCGATGCGGGCGGTGCTGGTCCAGCCGAACAGTGCCATAACCAGGACGATCTTCCAGATGGAGGAGTTGGTCTTGAACATCTGCAGCACGACGATGGCGCCGAGCAGGATCGGCAGGGCGAGGAAGACGTCGGTCAGACGGGAGAGCAGCGCGTCGACCCAGCCGCCGAAGAAGCCGGCGATGGAGCCGATGAGCGTGCCGATGATCACCACGAGCACGGTGGCGGCCAGGCCCACGGACAGCGAGGTGCGCGTGCCGTAGACGACGCGCGTGTACACGTCGCAGCCCTGGAAGTCGAAGCCGAAGGGATGTCCCGCGGCGGCCGGGCCCAGCGAGTTCTCCAGCGTGCAGTAGTTCGGGTTCTGGCTTGTGAACACCTTCGGGAACAGCGCCACGAAAACGATGAAGACGATGAGCAGGCCGGAGACGATGAACAGCGGGTTCTTGCGCAGCGTGCGCCACGCGTCGGCCCACATGCTGGCGGCCGGGGCGGACTCGTCGACCTTGTCGACGTCCTGCAGCGGGGTCTCGTCCAGCGGGGCGACGTAGCGTTCCTGGCCGGGAAGGGTCTCGTACGTATTGGTCATGTCAGCTCCTTCTTCCGATCAGGCGTAGCGGATACGCGGATCGAGCAGCGCGTACAGCAGGTCGACGATCAGGTTGCACACCACGAAGATCAGCATCAGCAGCGTGACGATGGACACCACGAGGTTGCCTTCGCCCTTGAGGATGGACTGGTAGGTCAGCCAGCCCACGCCGTGGATGTTGAAGATGGTCTCGGAGATCATGGCGCCGCCCATGAGGGCCGCGATGTCCTGGCCGAGGTAGGTGACGACGGGGATCAGGGAGTTGCGCAGCACGTGGCGCAGCATCACCTGGCCGTTGCCCATGCCCTTGGCGCGTGCGGTGCGCACGTAGTCCTGGGCGATGTTCGAGGAGACCTCGGAGCGGGTGAGTCGGATGATGTAGGCCATCGAGACGGAACCGAGCACCATGGCCGGCATGAGCAGGTCGAGGAAGCCCGGATCGTTGCCCGCGGTCACCGGCAGCAGGCTCAGCTTGATGCCGAAGACGTACTGCATGACGAAGCCGGAGACGAAGGTCGGCACGGAGATGAGCAGCAGGGAGACCATCAGGATGACGGTGTCGTACCACTTGCCCTTCTTCAGACCGGAGATGATGCCGAAGACCACGCCGAAGATCGCCTCGAACACGAACGCCATCAGCGCCAGGCGGATGGTGACGGGGAAGGCGCGGCCGATCTCGTCGATGACCGGCTGCCCGGCGAAGGTCTGTCCGAAGTCGAGCGTGAGCGCGTTCTTCAGGAAGATGAGGTACTGGATGATGAATGGCTTGTCCAGGTTGTACTCGGCGCGGATCTGTGCGGCGACGGCTTCATTGACGGGCTTGTCGCCGAACATCGCCTTGACCGGGTCGCCGGGCAGGGCGAAGACGAGGGCGTACACCAGCAACGTCGTGCCGAGAACCACGGGGATCACCTGCAGCACGCGGCGCAGAATGTACTTTCCCATTGGGTTGCTCCTTTGGTCATACCGCGTCGCGAAAGACGAAAAAGGGCGCGATGCGGCTACAAATACTCGGTTAGTCTACCGCATCGCCGGACCACGTTTTGTCAACTCCCCCGCGCGGTGCGTTCACAGTGTGGTCCAAACCATGCAAATGAGACGATTTGTGTCATGATGCAAGACTTTGGAATGGATGCCGCGACGCGCCGCACGCGCGGCCGGCTTGCCGTCATCCTTGACGGCAGTAGGGTTCGCTCCCCATCAAAACGGATGTTCGAAATGCGCGTGGAGACGATCGCGCACGAGATGTCCGCAATGCGAACATCCAAGGCCGCATGAACACCGGATGAGCTAGCGCGTCATGCGGATATGCGAACGGGGCGGAGGTCCGAAGACCTTCGCCCCGTTTACGCGAATGGCTGAATCAGCGGACGATCAGTTCTTGGTCATCTGCTCGTAGGCCGGCAGGTTCTGCCAGGTCATGGTGAAGCCCTTCACGTTCAGGGAGGCCACGCCGTGGGCGTTGGAGTAGAACAGCGGGAAGGCCGGCAGATCGTTGAGGAGGATCTCCTCGCCCTGCTGGTAGAGCTTGTTCGCCTCGTCGGTGTCCGCGGTGGCGGCGGCCTGATCCATCAGGGCGTCAAACTCCGGGTTCTTGTAGTCGCCGTCGTTGGAGCCGTTGCCGTCGGCGGCGGCGGAGGAGAACAGCTGGACCAGGTAGTTCTCGGCGGACGGGTAGTCCGGCTGCCAGCCGGTGCGGAAGGCGCCGGTCATCTGACGGTCGGTGACGGCCTCACGGAACTCGTTGAAGGTCGGCATCGGGTTGGTGGCGGCCACTTCGGAGCCGATGGCGTTGTTGATGGAGTTGACCACGGCCTTGTAGATGGCGTCGTGGCCGCCGTCGGCGTTGTAGGAGAAGGTCAGCTGGCCGTCGAACTTGGAGATGGCCTCGGCCTGCTCCCACAGCTCCTTGGCCTTGGAGGCGTCGTACTTCAGGTTCTCGGAGCCCTTGAGGGAGTCGGAATAGCCGGGGACCATCGGGGAGGTGAAGTCGACGGCCGGGGTGCCGGTGCCGGAGAGGACCTTGTCCGTGATGGCCTCACGGTCGATGGCCATGGAGATGGCCTGACGGCGCAGGGTGCCCTCCTCGGTGCCGGTCTTGAAGTGCTCGAGATCGGAGGGGATGGTGAACGTCTGGATCACGGAGCCGGCCTCGTTGTAGGCCTGCACCTTGGTGTCGCTCTGGAAGGTCTTGGTGTTGGCGGCCGGGACGGACTCCATCACGTCGAGGTTGCCGGCCTGGATGTCGGCGTAGGCGGCGGTGTCGGAGGTGTAGATCTTGAAGTTCAGACCGTCGTTCTGGGCCACGCGGTTGCCGTTGTAGTCCGCGTTCTTCTTCATGGTGATCTGCTTGTTGTGGTCCCAGCCGGTGAAGACGTACGGGCCGGTGCAGCCGTCGGCCGGGTTCTCGCCGAAGGCGTCCGGGTCGTCGAAGAAGGAGTCCGGCAGCGGGGCGAAGGCGGTGTAGCCGATCTTCAGGCCGAACACGGAATCCGGGTTGCTCAGCTCGACGGTGAAGGTCTTGTCGTCCACGACGGTCAGGCCGGAGAGCTGCTCGTCGCCCTTGAGGCCGTCGGCCTGGAGCTCGTCGTAGCCCTTGATGGTCTGGAAGAAGGAGGAGTTGAGCATGCCGTTGGTGGCGTTGGCGCTCCAGCTCCAGGCCTTGGTGAAGTTCTCGGCCTTGACGGTGTCGCCGTTGGAGAACTTCCAGTCCTTGAGCTTGATGGTGTAGACGGTGGCGTCGTCGTTGGCCTCGATGGACTCGGCGATCTCGTTGGAGGCGTTGCCCTTGTTGTCGAAGGACACCAGACGGGCGAACATCATGTCGGCCGGCTTGCCGCCGCCGGTCTCGTTGATGTTGGCGGGGATGAAGTTCTTCTGGGGCTCGGAGGCGTAGGCGTTGATGACGTTCTCTCCGCCGTCGGCGGTGGAGCTGCCCGCGGAGGAACCGCAGCCGCCCAGCATGGTCGCGGCGGCGCACACGGCCGCGACGAGCGCGAAGGCTTTCTTCTTCATAGGGATATCTCCTGTTTCCTCGGGGACGCGATGGCGTCCCGCGCCATGCAAAAAGGGCCGGCCGGACCGAGCCGGCTCCAACCCCTTCGCTGAACGTGGTCCATTGTGCCGCACGTCGGCGACACCTCGTTTCCAATATGCGAACATTTGGTGAATATCGGCCCTTCCCAGCGCTTCCGCGGCCGCGTTCCGTCCAAGGCATCCGATGGATGCGGCGTGCGTCGCGCACGCGTTCCGGGCGTCCGCGCGGACGATGCGGGCGGTGGCGAAGGCGACGTGCCGGAGCTGTCCGACCGACCGGTTCAGGCACGCGGGAAGGCTTGCGAATAGCGGGTTTTGAGCTGTTCGATGGAGACGTGCGTGTAACGCTGCGTGGTCTTCAGCGAGGAGTGTCCGAGCATCTCCTGCACCTCGCGCAGATCGGCGCCGCCGTCGAGCAGATGCGTGGCCGCGGAATGTCTCAACCCATGCGGTCCAATATTCGGAACGCCCGCCCTGGCGCACTCCCCATGCACCATGCGACGCACCACACGCGGATCGATCCTACCGCCGCGCACGCCGAGGAACAACGCCTTCGCCCCCGCGCCGCCGGACGCGCCGAGCCCCGCCAGCACAGGCCGCCCCTCGTCAAGCCAACGCTCCAAGGCGCGCGCGGCCGGGGCGCCGAACGGCACCACCCGCTCCTTGCCTCCCTTGCCGAACACCTTCACGGTACGTGAGGAGAAATCCACGTCGCGCACGTCCAATCCGGTCAGTTCGGACACGCGGATGCCCGTCGCGTACAACAGCTCCAGCATCGCCTTGTCCCGAAGACGCGACGCCTCCGCCTTGGCGTCGCGCACGCCGTCCGACGCGTCGCGCCCTCCCCCATCGGACGCACCGTCCTTGGCGTCACCGCCCTCCATCAGGGACTGCGCCTGCGCGTGCGTGAGCACCACGGGCAGCGCCTCCCCCAAGCGCGGCGTCATGAGCGTCGCCGCCGGATTCACCGCCGTCACCCCATGATCGACGCACCATGAAAAGAACGCGCGCACCGCCGTCGTACGCCGCGCCATGCTGGAACGCGCATGCGAGGGCGCGTCGTATGCCATCCACGCGCGCAGGTCGTCCGCCGTCACCTCACGCAGGTCCGTCACCCCGCACGACTCCAGCCAGCGCAGGCAATCCCGCACATCCGCGCGATACGCCCGCAGCGTGTTCCCGCTCAGCCCGCGATTGGCCGCGAGAAAACGCACGAACGTCTCCAACCGGTCATCGAACGCCATATGCCTGCCTCCCCATCCAACGGACCTCCGCCGCGCATCGCGGCCGGACGCTCCACAGCCTACGCTTCCCGCGCCACCTCCCATCCCTCGGCCACGCCGCTCCCCTCCCCCGCCTCGGGCGGTACAGTGGTGGTTACTTGCCACGCCATCTGGGAGGTCACTATGGCATTGCCTACGGAGATACCGCACGGGGCGCGCATCGTGGTGCGCGTCATCGAAGGCGTCGACCCGTCCGACGGACGCACCAAATTCCGCGACTACGTCGGGCACGTGCGCTCGTGGGACGGACGCACGCTGGAACTGCTGCGCGACGCCGCCGCGAACGGGTCGCGCCCCGCGCAGAACGTGAGCATCGAAGCCCACACCATCGCCACGCTCAAACCCGTTCCCGAACGCCCCGGGACGCGCCCCTGACGCTTCGGCGCGCCCGACTGCGCGGCGCCCGACGCGTCATCCGTCCGGCGCCGCGCCACGGCTATAGGGCCGAACGCGTCTCCACCAGCATCGTGCGGTCCGTGACGAAGCGGACCACGTGCTCGCCGGCGCGCGCCGCGGCGAGCAAGGGAGCGCGCCAATCGGAGGCCGGGTCCACCGTCAGCTCGCGCGACGCGCGCGGCGGCACGCCGGCGCCATCCCCGGACGCCTCCGCCTCGGCCCGCGCGCGCTCGCCGCGCTTGTATTCGCGGAACGGTTCGCCCTCGGCGAAGAAGGCGGACAGCCCCTCCCCGACCGCGTCCGTCCCATCGGCTCCGGCATGATCGGCGTCCGGCCGCGAGACACTCGCACCCAGCAGGTCCGCCATCGACTCCAGACGGCGTGACAGGGAACGCAGCAGCGCCTCCACGTTCGCCGCGTCCTCCTCGACCATCGCCCGCGTGCGGTCCGGATCGGTCAACGCCACACGCGTCATGTCACGCCAACTGCCGGCCGCGAGCGCCGCCGCCACGGCCCGGTCCCCGTTGCGGGACAGTTCGTTGACGAGCGCGGTGGCCACCACATGCGGCATGTGGCTGATGAGCGCGGCGGCACGGTCGTGCGTCTCGTCGTCGAGGACGATGAGACGGTTGGCGCAGTCGTCCGCGATGAGGCGCGCCACGGCGAGGAAACGCGCGTAGTCCGTGTCCGTACGGACGGTGACGGCCCACAGGGCGTCGTCGTACAGGGACGGGTCGGCCGCGTCCCAGCCGGACAGTTCATTGCCGGCCATCGGATGCGCGCCCACGTAACGTCCGCCCAATCCCGCCGCGTCCACCTGCTCGCGCACCATGCCCTTGACGCTGCCCACGTCCGTGAGCGTTATCGAAGGACGGCCCTCCAGCAGCGGGCGCAGCGCGTCCAGCATGGCAGGCATCGCCTTGAGGGGATTGCATAGCACGATGACCTCCGGGTCGGCCGCGACCAGCTCCTCCAGCGAGCCGGCGCAGCGGATGCCGTCCTCCCTCGCCTGCGCGTAGGGGTGCGGACGGTGGTTCCAGGCCACCACGTCGCGCCCACGGGCGCGGAGCCTGCGCGCCAGGGAGCCGCCTATCAGTCCCAGTCCGACGACGCCGACCGGGCGACGCGCCCCCGTGCCGGATGCCCGCGGGTCACGCGTCCCTTCCATCGTCCCTTCCATCGTTGCCTCGCTCGTCATATGTCCGTTCCTTTCCCACGCTCCCCGTCCGCGTCCGGGCGTTCACCACAGCAGTTCGCGCCGCGCCGTCCCGTCCGCGTCCCAGTCATGGCCCCGCGCCAGGTCGTCTCCGTCCAATCGCACGCCGCCTTCGGGCAGCATCCACGCGTCCACCGGAGGGTTCGGGCGTTCGCGGCGCGGATAGACGGCGAGCGTCTTGATCCAGTCGCCATGGCCCGCGATCTGCTGCAGGGCGGTGCGGAAACGCGGCTCCCATGGCGCGGCGTCGAAGGTGGCGATGAAGCTGTAGGTGCCGTCGTGGCCTTTGATGGGTCTGGAGATGAAGCTCGTCATGTTCAGTCCGGCGTAGCGCAGCACGTCGAGCAGGTCGGCGAGCACGCCCGGGCCGGTGTCCAGCAGGATGCAGGCGAGTATGGTCTCGAAGTCCTCCTCGCCGGCCTCGCGCGCCTTGACGCACAGGTCGCGCACGTCGTCGCGCGGGGCGACCACGAGGAATTCGGTGCGCGCGCCGTCGAAGTCCTGCACGTTCTCCTCGAACAGGTCCAGTCCGTACAGGTCGCCGCACAGTCGCGGCCCCAACGCCACCGCGCCGGGCCGGAGGTCGCGGCATGCGGCCGCGTTGGACGAGGCCGGCACCGCGCGCAGGCCGTGGCGGGCCGTGAAGCCCTTGCACTGCGCCAGCCCGTGCGGGTGCGCGCGGACCTGCGGACGCGACTCCGCGTCGTCGGCGGAGTCGGAGCCGGAGCCGGAGCTTTGGCGTTCATGGGCGAATGGGTCGTCGCCCCGACGCACGAACGCCTGGAAGGCCACGTCCACGCCCACGCGTGCGAAGCCGGCGAGGTCGCGCGCGTCGATGAGCGCGTCCAGGTTCGGCACCACATAGCCTTCGACGTTGTTCTCCCAAGCGATGACGCCCCATCCCTCGCCGCGTCGCACCGCGTCGAGGATGGAGGGGATGTCCGTCATGGCGGCGACGTCGAAGCCGCCGGGTGAGGAAAGCGAGCGGGACGCCTCCAAGGCCGCCTGATGCGTAAAGGTGCCCTCCGGACCGAGATAGAACAAAGTCGTACGTGCCATAACCCACCACTGTACCGGCACCGCCCCGCCGCCACGGCGAGGTGCCGTCCCACGTCCGGGGTTCCGCGTCCTCGCCTATGGCGTCGGCGTCCGCGTCACTCCCCGTCCCTGGGCGGGATGAGGAACCAGCGGGGCGGCAGGGCGAGCATGGCCACCTGCACGAGGATCACGCCGTACAGCCAGATGTAGCCGGCGTGCTCGCTGAAGAACGGCACCTCGGCCGAGCCGAAGCCGGCCACGACCAGCACGTCGCCGCCCGCGCCGCCGAACAGGGCGATGGCCCACGCGGCGCCAGAGGAGGCGATGAGATGCCACGCCAGACCGACCACGCCCTGCCTCGCCCGCGCCGCATACGTGGACAGGGCGGTCACGGCGAAGGCCAGGACCAGCCCGTACGGCACGTTCGCCGAGGCGCCCATGCGGTGCGCGAGCGTGCCGACCACGGCGACGCCCGCGCCCGCGGCGAGCGACACGAGCGTGCGTCCCACCGGAGAGAACCGGTGGGACCACGGCATGCGCGACGTCACTTGCCGGCGTTGTTGTTCTGACGACGCTGCTTGGCGCGCCACTTGTACCAGTCCTCGCGGTTGAGGATGATCTTGCGCACGCGGATGGCCTCCGGGGTGACCTCCACGCACTCGTCCTCGTTGGCGAAGTCGAGCGACTCCTCCAGGCTCATGCGGATCGGCGGGGTCAGGGTCTCCAGCACGTCGGCGGTGGCGGAACGCATGTTCGTCATGTGCTTGGCGAGCGTGATGTTGACGTCCAGCTCCTCGGGCTTGTTGTTCACGCCCACGACCTGGCCCTCGTACACCGGGGACTGCGGGTCCACGAAGAAGTTGCCGCGCGCCTGCAGACGCTGCATGGCGTACGGGGTGGCGACGCCCTTGCGGTCGGAGACCATGGAGCCGTTCTGGCGGATGGTGATGGAGCCGGCCCACGGCGCGTAGCCGGCGGCCAGCGAGGAGGCGATGCCGGTGCCGCGCGTGGCGGACAGCAGCGCGGTGCGGAAGCCGATGAGGCCGCGGCTCGGCACGGTGAACTGCAGACGGACCCAGCCGGAGCCGTGGTTCGTCATGCTTTCCATGCGACCCTTGCGGTCGGCCATGAGCTGGGTGACGGTGCCCATGTACTCCTCGGGCACGTCGATGGTGGTGGATTCCATCGGCTCGTTGATGACGCCGTCGATGGTCTTGGTGACGACCTGCGGGCGGCCCACGGTCAGCTCGTAGCCCTCGCGGCGCATCTGCTCGGCCAGCACGGCCAGCGCCAGCTCGCCGCGGCCCTGCACCTCCCAGGCGTCCGGACGGTCGGTGGGCAGCACCTTGATGGACACGTTGCCGATGAGCTCGCGCTCCAGGCGGTCCTTGATCATGCGGGCGGTGAGCTTGTGGTCCTTGCCTTCGGTGCCGGCCA
>Cebus_capucinus_imitator_PRJNA485217_SSR056__coassemble_570_pt1 | contig 37944 bp, 18 predicted proteins | sample Cebus_capucinus_imitator_PRJNA485217_SSR056__metabat2_high_PE_007 | metagenome-assembled genome bin Cebus_capucinus_imitator_PRJNA485217_SSR056
CAAACCTCCCCCACACCCGAAGGCGAAGGACCGGCCGTGCTGAGCGGCAACAGATGAGCAATTTACACACACCCGGCCTCGCACGCAAATCGACCACGCAAAACAAGACCAAAACCATTGGAAACACAACGAAACACCGGCGTGTCGAAAATGCATGCCAACTGACGAACAAACAACGCTGCGGACGGGAGGATAGGATGAGGGACATGAGCGAGCTCGCACGAAGCATGCCCTGCACCATCGCGTTTCCACACGCGCTGGGCACCGGCCTCATCATCCACACCAGCCGACCCGTCGAAGAAGACGACCGCGACGCCGTCGGACATCTCATCGAAGACTACGAACGCACGCTCTCCCGCTTCCGCGAAGACTCACTCGTCGCCGCCATCGGACGCGCCGAACACGGCGGCAGCTTCGACCTGCCCGACTGGACCATACCGCTCCTCGACCTCTACGACGCACTCCACGAAGCCACCGGCGGCGCGCTCGACCCCTGCGTCGGCGAAGACCTCACCCGACTCGGCTACGACGCCCGCTACACCTTCCGCATGAGCGCCGACGCGCACGGACGGCTCGGCGCGATCCACGGACGCGCCGTCTGGCGCAACGACATCGAACGCCACGGCTCCACGCTCACCACCCGCCGCCCCATACGGCTCGACTTCGGCGCGTGCGGCAAAGGCCACCTCGTGGACCTCATCGCGGACCGCCTCGGCCACACGCGCACACCATCGAACATGCGGATGGTCATCGACGCGGGCGGCGACCTCTACGTGCGGTCGGACGAACCCATCACCATCGGCATGGAGGACCCGCGCGACGACACGCGCGCGATCGGCACCATCACGATGCGGCATGGCTCATGCTGTGCCAGCGCGCCCAGCCGCAGACACTGGAGCATCGCGGCGGAACGGGAGGTCCACCACCTCGTCAACGCCATCGACGGCAGGCCCGTCGAGGAAGTGGCCGCCGCCTGGGTCACGGCCGACGAGGGGGAAGCGACGAGCGGGGCTTCGGCCGGACCCGCCACCGGACCTTCGTCCGGACAAGGGGACGGAGCGGCGATCATGCCGGCGTCCGCACCGGCATGGGGCGCCGCCGCACTGGCGGACGGGTTGGCCACGGCGCTGTTCGTCACGGCACCGGAACGGCTGGCGCGACGCTTCGCTTTCGAGTGCGCCGTACTCCGCGCCGACCGCACCCTGCTCGTCTCCCGCGGGTTCCCGGGCGCGCCGTTCGTGCAATAGCCTTCCTACTGCGCCAACGTGAACTGGCTGTTGTAGAGGTCGGCGTAGAAGCCGCCCGCCGCAAGCAGCTCCTCATGCGTGCCGCGTTCGATGACGTCGCCGTGGTTCATGACGAGGATCATGTCGGCGTCGCGGATCGTGGAGAGGCGATGCGCGATGACGAACGAGGTGCGTCCCACGGTGAGCGCGTCCATGGCGCGTTGGATGAGTTCCTCGGTGCGCGTGTCCACGGAGGAGGTGGCTTCGTCGAGGATGAGGATGGGCGCGTCCTGGACCATTGCGCGGGCGATGGTGAGCAGCTGCTTCTGCCCCGCGGACAGGGAGGTGTTCTCGTCGAGGATGGTGTCGTAGCCTTCGGGCAGCGACGTGATGTAGTGGTCGAGTCCGACGGCGCGGCATGCTTCGCGGATGCGCTCGTCGCTGACGTCGTGCGCGGCGTAGGCGATGTTGTCGCGCACGGTGCCGTGGAACACCCACGTGTCCTGCAGGACCATGGAGAATTGTTCGTGGACGTTCCATCGGGGCACGCTTCGGGTGTCGACGCCGTCGATGGCGATGGTGCCGCCGTCGATGTCGTAGAAGCGCATGAGCAGGTTGACCATGGTGGTTTTGCCGGCTCCGGTGGGACCGACGATGGCGATTTTCTGTCCGGCCTTCACGTCGACGGAGAAGTCGTGGACGATGGGTTCGCCGGGCTTGTAGCCGAAACGCACGTGGTCGAAGGTGACGTCGCCGCGCACTTCGCGTCCGCCGGCGTACCGGGCGCCGAGCAGCGCGGGTTTGCCGTCCTCGTCCTCCATTTCGGCTTCTTCGAGGAAGCCGAAGACGCGTTCGGAGGCGGCGGCGCAGCGTTGGAGGTTCTGGAACGCTTGGGCGAATTGGGAGAGGGGTTGGGTGAAGAGCCGGACGTACATCATGAAGGCCACGATGACGCCAAATTCGATCTGTCCGTCGAGGGCGAGCGCGGCGCCGACGACGCATACGACGACGTATCCGAAGTTGCCGATGAATCCCATGAGCGGCATCATGAGGCCGGAGAGGAATTGGGATTTCCAGCCGGAGTCGTAGAGGTCCGCGTTGTAGCGTTCGAAGCGCGCGACGGCGTCGTCCTCGCCGTTGTAGGTTTTGACGATGAGGTGGCCGGAGTAGGTTTCCTCGACGTGTCCGTTGACGTCGCCGAGGGCGATCTGCTGGCGGGTGAAGTGGCGTTGGGACGCCTTCATGATGACGGCCATGAGGATGAGTCCGACGAGGCTGGATCCGATGGCGCTGAGGGCCATGATCCAGTTGTTGCGGAACATCATGACGAGCGCGCCGACGAACAGCGTGGCGGAGGTGATGAGGGAGCCGAGCGATTGGCCGAGCGTCTGTCCGATGGCGTCCACGTCGTTGGTGATGCGGCTGAGCACGTCGCCGTAGCTGACGTTGTCGAAGTAGCGCAGCGGGAGTTTGTTGATTTTGACGCTGATGGATTCGCGCAGCCGCTGCGCGGTGCGTTGGGTGACGTTCGCCATGAGCCAGCTCTGCAGGTAGCCGAGCAGCGCGTAGGCGGCGTAGAGCGCGACGAGCGTCCAGGCGATGCGTGAGACGGCGTCCATGTCGATGGCGCCGAGCACGGGCCGTCCGTTGACGAGCGCGGGCAGGCCTTTGGTGATTTCGTTGGTCATGTCCTTGAGCCGGTCGGGGCCGATGATCTGGCATACGGTGCCGGCCGCGCCGAGGATGAGCGCGATGATGATGACGGGCAGGGACCGCCGGCAGTAGCGGACGAGTTTGCCCATGACCTCGCTGAAGTTCTGCGGCCGTTCCGCGGGACCGCTTCCGCCGGGCCCGTGGCCCATGTCTCCTCGTGGCATGAGGTGTTCCTTTCCTGAAAAATGCGTTGCGTTCGATGGCGGCGCCGGTTTGCGCCGCACGCCGGCTATGCGGTGAGTTCGGATTCGCTGAGCTGGGAGCGTGCGATCTGCCGGTAGACCTCGCAGGTTTCGAGCAGTTCGCGGTGCGTGCCTTGGCCGGCTACCCTGCCTTCGTCGAGGACGACGATGTGGTCGGCGTTCATGATGGTGCCGATGCGTTGGGCGACGATGAGTTTGGTGGCGTCCGCCGCGTGTTCGGCGAGCGCGTCGCGTACGGCGCGGTCGGTGCGGAAGTCGAGCGCGCTGAAGGAGTCGTCGAAGATGAGGATTTCGGGGTCGCGATGGACGGCGCGTGCGATGGAGATGCGCTGCTTCTGTCCGCCGGAGACGTTGGCGCCGCCTTGGGCGACGGGCGCGTCGTAGCCGCCGTCCATACGGTCGATGAATTCCGCTGCCTGCGCGACGTCGGCCGCGGCGGCGATGCGTCGGGCGCGCGCCGTGGCGTCGGACGTTCCGACGGCCGCGCCATCGGACGCACGACCCGTCGCACCATCGGACGGACCGCCGTCGGATTCGCATTCCGTCGCGCCGTAGGCGATGTTGCCGGCGATGGTGCCTTTGAACAGGACGGAACGCTGGGGCACGTATCCGATGCGCGAGCGCAGGTCCTTGAGCGTGTAGTCGCGCACGTCACGGCCGTCGACGAGGACCTGGCCCTCGGTGGCGTCGTACAGTCGGGGCACGAGGTTGATGAGGGTGGTCTTGCCCGAGCCGGTCGAGCCGATGAACGCGACGGTCTGGCCGCGGCGCGCGGTGAAGCTCACATGCGAGAGCATCGGCTCGTGCGAGTCGGGGTAGGTGAAGCTCACGTCGCGGAATTCGACTTCGCCGGTGACGCTGTCGTGTCCGTGGGGTTGGGCGGCATCGGCGCCCGCGCCGTCGACGACGCTCGGCTCGGTGTCCAGGACTTCAAGGACGCGCTGGGCGGAGACGTCGGCGCGAGGCCAGAGCACGAACACCATGCTCATGAGCAGGAAGCTCATGATGACCTGCACGGAGTAGCTGGAGAAGACCACCATGTCGGAGAACACGGAAAGCTTGTCCGTGGCTTCGGCGGCGTCGATGAGGTAGGCGCCGATCCAGTAGACGGCGAGCATGAGGCCGTTCATGACGGTGTTCATGAGGGGCATCATGACGGCTGTGGCACGGCTGGTGAACAGCTGCGTGTCGGTCAGGTCGGTGTTGGCCTGGGTGAATTTGGCCTCCTGATAGTCCTCGGCGTTGTAGGCGCGCACCACGCGCAGGCCGGTGAGGTTCTCGCGCGCCACGAGGTTGATGTTGTCGGTGAGGCGCTGCATGGCCTTGAACCGCGGCATGACGAGGATCATGAGGATGACGATGGCGGCGAGCAGCACGGCCACCGCGATGCCGGTGGCGAGGGTCCATTCGAATCCTTCGCCGGCGATCTTGCCGATGGCCCAGACGGCCATGATGGGCGATTTGACGATGAGCTGGAGGCCCATGGTGATGAACATCTGGATTTGGGTGATGTCGTTGGTGGAGCGGGTGATGAGGCTCGCGGTGGAGAAGCGGTTCATCTCGGCCGGTCCGAACGATTCGACCTTGCCGAATTCCAGCGAGCGCAGTCGTTGGCCGAAGGATGCGGACACGCGTGCGGCGATGTATCCGGTGATGACGGCGCAGACGGCGGAGCCGAGGGAGACGAGCAGCATTTTGCCGCCGGCGATCCAGATGTCGTGCATCTCACTGCCGGGGGTTTCGACGAGCGTGGTGATGTCGGACATGTAGTCGGGCAGTTCGAGGTCGAACCAGACCTGTCCGACGATGGTCGCCAGCGCGATGAGCATCTGACCGATCTCCGCTTTGGAGAGGTATTTCATGATGCGAAGCATGGATGGTGTTCCTTCGTGTGGTGTGCGTCCCGTTCCCCCGGAGCGGCCGGCCCCGTCATGTCGGTCCTTCGTCTTTCCGCCGGCATGGCCGGCGTGGCGGGGGCGGCGTGGGCGGACCATGGGCCGTGGGTTGCGGCCGGGTCTTACGGCCGCGGCCGAATGGTTCGGAACATATCGGGATGCGTTGTCCCATCCCGACCGATTTACCTTACAGTGTTAAATTACTTACACCGTAAGATACTATCTCGCAACCTGAGCGTTCTCTGAAAGACCACCGACGATTCCCCACCTCCATCATCACGGCCCGTCCCAGACCGACGACGCAATCCCCCATAGGCGGACGTATGCCCCCCGCCGACACGCGCGCGACGAGGCGCGATAAGACACGGCGGCATGAGCGAACGCCGCGGCGGAGCCCATCCCATCCGGCAACGCCCCAATCCGCATCGGCGCACGAGGAGGCGCTCTAATCCCGCCTCGCCGCTTCGCGCTCGGCGAACGCGGCTGCGACCTGCTCCGGGGCGGGACGCGGTTCGCCGGGCTTGCAGATGGACATGTAGGTCATGAATTCACCGACGAGTCCCACGAATTCGCGGGTACGCCGCTCCCCCATCTGCGAGAAGATCCATTCGACGGCGGCACGCCCCTCCTCCATATCCTTACGCCCGCGTTCGCGCCCGGCTTCGGTCAGGCTCACACGCACCACGCGGCGGTCGTCCGGATCGGCGCGACGGGCGACGAGCCCCTTCTTCTCCATGGCGGACAGCAGGGTGGAGGCACGGCCGGAGGTGGCGTGCAGCGCGCCGGCCAGCTGGGACGGCGTCATGGTGTCGTGCAGCATCAGCTGGCAGATGACGAACATCTCGCCGTGCGCCCCACGGACGAACTCGCGCTGCATCAAGGACCTACGCCCCCACACCGTGCTCCACAGCTCCTCGACCGCTTCCTCTTCGAATCCCATCGCACCGTCCGTTCCGTCAGTTTCGCCCACATGCGGGCACCACGGTCCATCCTATCCCAAACATCACTCCAGCCCACGTCATTTTCCCCAAAAATCCCTCACACCGTAAAGTTTTTTGCTTCGCTTGCCCCCCGCTTCGGCGTTGGACATCGCCAACACCGGCTGCATCCATATGGCCGGCGGACCTCCGGCATGCCGAATGCGGAGACGTGCACAAGACACGCAAGGTCATACCGACGCATCCGGCCGGCTCCGCAGTAATGCGCCGGATCCCATACCGGCCATCCTGCTCGGCATGCTGGGAGTGGACATCCGCTATCAGACGCTGCACATCGGCGGACAGCTTCTGCGAGACGCCGTGCTGCGCGCGCAAAACGCGGCTGAGATTCTGGGCGTCCGCGCCATAGTGGTGGACCCCGCGGATGAGACCGCGGTCGGATTCTACGAACGCTACGGATTCCGCCACATCAAGGATGCCAAGAAGATGTTCCTCCCGCTATGAGGACATGGGCATCCATGCGTCCGCACCTCGGCGATTCGCCCCTTACGGCTCAAACCCGAGCGAGCCGAATCGCCGAGGTGCGGACATGAATTCTCAGGTCCCGCGGACATCATGCGATTTCATGATGTCCGCGGGACCTTCTGGATGATGGCCGGATAAAGACGGACCTTCATCCGGCCATCCGTCAGCGACGGCGGCGCAGACGATCGAGGGCGAGACCGGCGCCGGCCGCGACGGCGGCGAACGCGCCCAGTCCGATGACCGCGGCGCCGGTGGCGCTCAGCTTGCCCTTGCCCGGCTTGGCGGCGGGCTTGGTCTGGCCGTCGCCCTTGCCGTCCTCACCGGGCTTGGTCTCCTCCCCCGGTTTGCCGTCCTCACCAGGCTCCGACGGATCGGGCGTCGGATCGGGATCCGGAGTCGGGTCCGGATCAGGATCGGGCGTCGGATCCGGGTCCGGGGTCGGATCGGGATCCGGATCCGTGGATTCGGCGGCGGTGGCGCTGATCCAGCTGAGGACGGGGCCGGTGCCTTGGGTGGAGCTGAGGGTGATGGTCACGGTCTTGGCTTCGCCTTCGGGGATGGTGACGTCTCCGCTGACGATGGTGCGTCCGCTGTTGACGGAGGCGTGGCCGAGTTCCCGTTCCCCGTCCAGGCCGTCGTAGCGGTAGGTGACGGTGGTGGGGCGGGTTTGGCTCCACCAGTCGTGCATGCCCACGGAGACGGTGTGCGTGCCGGGGGTGAGGGTGAGCTTGTAGCTCAGCGTGTCCTTGGTGCCGTTCGCGCCGGCGTAGAGGCCGGATTCGTATGGGTCGGCGTCGCCGGAGGACTTGTCGCCGTAGTTGGCGGAGGCGTTGCCCCAGCCGTCGGTTTCGTTGTAGGTCTGGTCGGCCTTCGCGTTCCTCAGTCCGCCTTCGGTGAGGGCCGCGGCCGCCTGGTAGGTGGCGGACGCGTCGCCGCCGTTCACGTCGATGAAGTAGTCGAGGTTCTTTTCGACGCGTTGGACGGTGGCGGTGGCGGGCAGGGTGGTGCCGTCCACGACGCCCTGCACGGTGGCGGGCGCGTAGGCTTTGGCTTTGGCGAGGGTGGCGGCGTCGGTCTTCCAGGTCACCTTGCGCCGTTCGGTTGTGCCTGCGACGGTGGTCACGTCGACCTGCTCGGGCAGGTCGGGCTCGGTGCCGTCAAGGTAGGCGACGGTGCCTTCGACGGGAGCGACGGAGGCGATGTCGCCGGGTTCGGCGCGCGAGACGCTGATCCAGCTGAGGACGGGGTCGAGCGAGGTGCCGGCGTTGGAGGCCACGAAGCTGATGGATGCGGCTTCTTCGAGGGTGAAGGTGATGGGGGACGTGGACTGCTGGCCGTTCTTGAGGTTCACCGTGGCGCTGCCGAGTTCGACGTCTCCGTTGTTGACGGCGAACCGGACGGTGCGGTCGTTCCACTGCGCCCACCAGTCCTTGCATCCGGCCTGCACGGTGTAGACGCCGGGTTCGAGGTCGGCCTGGTAGGTGATGGCCTTGCCATCGTTGGCGTACAGGCCGGTCTCGTACACGTCGTTGCTGTCGGTGCCGTAGGTTTGGGCGTCGCCGTCGGCGCCGAGCGTGCTGACCAGTCCCCATCCGCTTGCGGCGTCGTAGGCCTGGTCGCTGTGCCGCTGGCGGGAGGCGATGCCTTCGGAGGCGGCGCGCAGCGCGGTGAAGTAGTCAGACTCATGGTCGGGGTCAGAGCCGGCATCGATGTACAGGTACGTGTTCTTCGGGTAGATGGCGGCGGTGACGGTGACCTGCACGTTGTTGAGTTCGGTCAGGCGTCCGGTGATGGTGACGTCGCCGGAGGGCTGGTCGTCGCCGAAGTACGTGTCCCAGACGACGGGCGTGGTAAGCGTGCCGGTCTCGCCGCCGCGTTGGATCTCCAGCTTGTTCGGCAGCTTCTTGAGCAGTTCGCTCACGGAGCCGGCGGTGGAGGGCAGTTCGGTGACGATGTCGACGGCCTCGTACTGGTCGAGTTCGTCGAGGGTCCAGTCGGCGGCGGGCAGCACGCGCAGTTCGCCGTTGATGAGCTGCATGGGGGTCATCACGTAGCGCGACTGGCTGATGTCGTTGCCGGTGTCCGGGTTGAACCAACGGTCGCCCCAGTAGATGAACAGGCCTTTTTCGTCGTCCACGGGGATGATGGAGCTGGACTGCGTGTAGAACGAGTTGGTGTGGCTCTGCTCGTAGCCGTCGCCGTCCACGAACGGGGTGCCGACCTCATGGTAGGGGCCCATGATGTTGTCGCCTTCGCTCTTGGTGTATTCGTTCTCGTTGGGCGCCCATCCGGTGGTGTGCGAGTAGATGAAGTAGTAGTGGCCGTCCCATTTGACCGGGGCGGGCGACTCCTTCGAGTTGGTGGCGATGATGTTGTACGTGTCGCCGTCCTTGACGCTCGTACCCTGCCGCTGTTCGGCGACGGGCACGACGAGCTTGGTGTAGGTCGGGTCGAGCAGGGAGATGGTCAGGTCGCGGTTCTCGTTGCTCGCGTAGATGAGGTACGCGTCGTCCGCGCCGTCGCCGTTCTCGTCCTTGCCTTCGTCCACGTACAGGTTCATGTCGCGGGCCATGCCGGGGTTGGACGTGTTGGAGCCGGGGCTCATGCGGAACGAGCCGAGGTATTTGTACGGGCCGGCCGGGTCGCCGGTGACGCTCACGGCCACGCCCGCCTTGGCCTTGGAATAGGTGGCGGTGTCCTCGTTGCCGTATTGGGGTCCGTCGGCGTGGAACCAGATGACCCAGCGTCCGGTGTGCTCGTTGTACGCCATCTTGGGGCGTTCGAACACGCAGCTGGTCTTGGTGGCGTCGGAGCCGTCGCCGTAGAGCGCCTTCAGGTCCCACAGGAGCTTGTCGAGGGCCTCCTGCGGGCTGGAGATGTTGTAGTTGGAGGCGTCGTGCGCGAAGGTGGAGAAGTCCTCGCCGTAGATGTTGGTGTAGTCGGGGTCCTGGGCGATGTTGTCCACGTTGTAGTACTTCCGGTACACCTCGTCGCCGCCGGCGAGCTTGTCCTTGAGGTCGGCGTCGCCAAGATAGGTCTGGAAGCCGAGGCCCTTGTCCGTCCAGTTGAGCAGGTCGTCGGAGTAGTAGATGCGCACGCCGTGGGCCACGAGGCGGTCGGTTTTGTCCTCGCCGCACCAGATGTACACGTAGCCGTCGCCGTCGGCGTCGAGCGCGCGGTCCGCTTCGGCGAGCGTCGAGGTCTTGGCTTTGACGATGCCGGCGCCGTGCGCTTGGATGAGGTCGCCCTTGTCGTCGAAGATGCGGGCGCCGTTGGTGCCGCTGATGCCGGTGTAGTGGTAGATGAAGCGCACGCTCTAGAAGGCGGAGCGCAACGCGTCCGCCGCGGCGCTCACCTGGTCGGCGTCGGCCTGTTCGTCGGCGGCGACGGCCTGGGCGGCTTCACGTGCCGCATGCAGCTTGTCCAAGTCGTCCGCGTTGGCCTTCCACGAATCGTAGGGCGCGGTGCCGGAGTCGTCGGCGCGGTAGCCGGAGGCGAGCGGCTTGAGGTCGTCGTCCCTGGTGGCGTCGATGAGCGCGTTCAGCGCGCTCTTGTCCGCGACGGCGGTCGGCGTGGTCTCGTCCGAAGAGGCCTGCAGTCGCTCGTCGGTGTCGGCGGAGTCGTTCAGCGCGTCCGCGACGGCGGCCGTATCGTCCGATGCGTCGGATGCCGCGTCGGATGCCGTGTCGGCGGTGGTGTCGCCGACGAGCTGTGCGATGGCGGCCTGGTCTTCGGCCGCGGGCGCGGTCTCGTCGGCCATGGCGACGCCCGGCGCGATGGCGGCGCACAACAGCATTGATGCCGTCAGCGCGCCTATCGTTCGTGTGGTGGGTTTCCTCAATTGAACCTCCATGACGTTCCCGAAGGGGGACGACGCCGCGCGACGTCGATGTGCGCCGCGCCGTCCCCCGTCGGACCTTCTTCTTGTTTCTTTCGTCGCACGGCCTTGCGGGCCGCGACGCATCGTGGGGCGCGCCGCCTTCGATGGCGCGCCGGAGCGGCCGGACCGTCCGACGGGACCGGTCCGGACCGCGGGAATCAGCCGCGACGCTTGCGGGTGATGAGCATCACGCCGGCGGCGGCGATCAGCAGGGCCACGACGCCCACCGCTGCGGACACGTCGGCGCCGGTCGCGCTCAGCGTGCCCTTGCCGGGCTTGGCGGCGGGCTTGGACGGCGTGTCTCCGGACGAACCGTCGGACGATTCATCGCCTTCGCCGGGCTTCGGCTTGTCCTGCTCGTCCGGTCCGGGCGTGACCTCGTCGGCCTTGACCGTGACCTTGAACTCGGCGGACCTGCCGCGGTAGGAGACGCGGACGGTCTTCTCCCCCGCCACGGCGGAGTCGAAGCCCTCCACGGACAGCTGCGCGTCGTCGAGCGCGATCTCACGCTCCTGCATCGTGCCGTCGGCGCGCCGGTACGTGGCCGTGACCTTCATGCCGGTCGTGTCCAGCTTGTCGCCGATCCGGTATTCGGTCTTGGCCGGGGCCGTGACCTTGAGCGCCTCGTATGCGGCCGCGTCGAACGTGACCGTGTATTCGCGCGTCTCGGAACCGTCGGCGGAGGTCACGCGGATCGTGGCCTTACCGCCCAACGCGCCGTCCTTGACGGCCGTGCCGGTCACCTTGACCGTGGCGTCCTCGTCGGAGGCGTACGCGTGGAGCGTCGGATTCGCTTCGGCATCGAGCGGCAGCCCGACCGTGTAGTCGGTCTTGTCCGCGTCGAAGCCTTCGACGGTCACGCCGCCCACACGCAGGTCGCCGAGCGTCGCGTCCGAGGCGGCGGCAGCGGTCTGGTCCGCCTCGTAGATGCGCACTTCGGAGATCTTCGCGTAGTAGTTCGCGTCGTCACGGTAGGTGAGCTTGAGACGCACGCCGCGCGTGGCCGGCAGCGAGGAAAGGTCCGCGCGGGTCACGTCGCCGCGGTTGACGTTCGCGCCGGTCTCGGCGGACACGCCGGAATCGACCCACGCGCCGGACGCGTCGAGGTACTGCACGTCGAAACGCTTCGGCGTGGCCTCGCCGAACGACACGAAGTCGAGCGAGTTGAGGCGGCGGGCGGCGTCGAACGTGTAGCTCACCCACGGATCCTTGTCGTCCGCGGAGGGTTCGTCCTTCCAGTTGGACCACGCCTTGCCGTCGGTCTTGCCGTCGCACGTGTTCGCCACGACGTTCGAGCCTTCGGTGGAGGACGCCTGCGCGTTCGCGCAGAACGTCATGGCCAGGTTCTCGCCGTCCGTCACGGACGCCTCGGTCACGTACACGCTCAGACGGGCCTTGATCTCGCCGTCCGCGCCGTCGCCCGCCGTGCCTTCGACCACGACCTTGCCGGTCTTGGCGAAGTCCGCGTCGGACAGGCCGGACCAATCCCATGTCACGGCGGAGCCGAACGCGACGGAATCGCCCACATGCACGTCCACCGTCGTCGGGGCCAAGGCCTGCACGTCGGCCAGCGACGCGCCCTCGCCCACGGTCATGGACGCCGGGTCGGACACGGTGAACGCGCCCACGACCACCGTCGCGAACACTTCGACGACGTTGCCGTACACGTCCTTCGCGGTGCCCTTGACCTCGTAGGTGCCCGCGGTCTTCACCTGCTCGGCGAGCGCGGCGTCATCCCACGTCACCGCGGCCTCGGAGCCTTCGCCCCACGCGTAGTAGGGGGTGACGGTCTCGGGCAGGGCCGGCATCTCCCCCACGGCGGTCTGCACGTTCACGTCCTTGACGCCGGTCGGCTTGGTGGAGCGCATCGTCCACGTCTGGTTCGCGCCCGCGTTGGAGTTCCACAGGCCCACCTTGGTGCCCACGGCGCTGGACTGGCCGTTCACGTCGAGCGACTGCTTCGCGGCGGCGTTGACGAGCTGCCACTGTTCGCCGTCCTCGGTGTTCACGATCCAGCGGGCGGACGCGTCGGCCTTCGCCTCGTCCAAGGACATGTCCTTGAGGACGTTCGTGCCGTTCTGCGCGACGAGGACCTTGCCGTTGCCGTTGCGCATCACGTACACGGGCAGGGTGGGACGTTCCGTGCCGGACATGTCCACCTTGGTGAAGGACCACGTCTGGGCGGAGAGGGTAGCCTCGTCCGCGCCGGCGGAGGCCTGGGCGGCCAGGGACAGCGCCGAATCGTCCGAGGGGACGGCGGCGAGCGCCTTGCCGGACTGCTTGCCGATGAGCTGGTAGGAGGCGTCTTCTGTGACGGCGGCCGCGTCGTCGGCGGCGCCGGTCACGCCGGTCAGCTGGATGGAGGCGATGGAGCGGGCCGGGATGGTGACGGTCGCGGTCTTGGCTTCCTTGTCGATGACGACGGAGGCGGCGTCCTGTTCGACGTTGCTGTACCGGTTCATGTAGTCGAGCGTGGCGGCGTAGGCGTCGTCCTGCGCTTCGGGCGCGGTGGTCAGGTAGAGTTTGCCGGCCGCGTCGTCGGCGATGTCGCCGTACTTGGACAGGTCGATGACGAGCGTCTGGTCAGAGGAGCCGCTGTTGCGGTGGATGACGGTCTGGGTGAGGCCGTCGGCGCTGGTGGCGGTCATGTTGTCGGCGGTGGCGTTGTTGGCGATGATGGCGTCGTCTTCGTGGATGAACTTCGTGTAGGCGCGCACGGCGTTGTACTTGGAGTTCACGACCACGGAGCAGGCTTTGATGCCTTCGGTGGAGCCGTTGTTGTTGTCCACGGCGCGTTCGGAGTAGAGCCTGCCGTCCTTGCCGGCGACGGTGCAGTCGAAGTCGATGAACACGGTGCCCCAGTTGAGGTTCTCGCCGGCCGGGTTGGCGGTGTTGCCGTTGATGTCCTCGGTGCCGGTGGACATGTTGTACAGGTCTTCGACCACCTGCCAGAAGTTGAAGTCCTTGGACTGCAGCGCGTACACGTCGGAGTTGATCTTGCCGGCCATGCCGAGGCCGTTGTCGAAGCCGTAGGGGTTGAAGCCGTCATTCTCCGGCAGCCAGGAGCCGTCCACTTCGCTTTGGCTGATCTTCTTGGAGTCGCCTTGGGCGATGTCGCGGGCCACGCGCTGGTTGTTGGTGCCGTAGGAGTGGGTGTTGTACTGGCCGATGGCGTCGCGCACTTCCTGCGAGTACTTGTTGTACGACTCGACGAACTGGCCGGAGTCGGTCGCGTCCGTGGCGGTGATGTCCACGGTGTCGTCGAGGCCGAGGCTTTGGAGGGCCTGCTGGAGGGCGAGCACGGTCTTCTGCGCGGTGGCGGAGTCGACGTGCATGCCTTCCTGCGGTTTCTTCACCGCGGTGCTGTACGGGGTGACGGACTTGTCCTTGGCGTCGTTTTCGTAGTAGCGGGTCCAGTAGCGGTTGATGAGTTCCGTGTTGGACGCGTCGTAGGAGGCGTCCGCCTTGAAGGACGGGGTGCCCCAGTAGTTGGTTTCGGATTCGTTGAACGGTTCGACGGTGTCCACGCTCACCTTGTTGCCGTTCTCCGCCTGCAGGGTGTTGAGGTGGGCCACGACCTTGGCGAGGTATTGGGCGAATTTCTCGGAGTCCTTGAGGTTGTTGTTTCCGGACTCGTAGCCGCCGGTCGCGTAGCCGCTTTCGGTCATGAACCAGGGCGCGGAGTTGGCGAACGCCTCCACGTGCGTGATGTCGCCGTCCTTCGCGGCGCGGGTGAGCCACCATTCCTGGGCTTTGACGGCCTTCGCGTTGGCGTCGTCGCCGTTGCCTTCGCCCCACACGTAGGAGGAGTCGGAGGACGCGTCGAACGCCTCGTCCAGCGCCTCCTTGTCCTGTTGGGTGGTGGTGACGCCGTCGTACAGGTTCTTGGAGCCGTCGGCGTCCTCCGCCCAATAGCCGGGCACGTTCGCGCCCTGGCGCATGAACGGGTAGCCGTACGCCACGTCGGAGGCGTTGCCGCCGCCCACGTTGTAGCGCGCCATGTTCAGGTCCAGGCCGTTTGCGCCGAAGATCGACTGGTAGAACTCCTCACGCAGCGCCTTGCCGTATTCCAACGCCTTCGCGTCCGCTTCGGCGTCGCCGCTCGAACGGGTGATGGACCCTTCCTCGCCGTAGTTGCCCGTGGCGTTCGCCAGCCAGGCGAGCGAGGTGCCCCAACCCTCGAACGGGCCGTTGGCGTACCACGGGTTGGGCGTCACCGTGGTGACGTTGCCGTCGGCGGCCCAGGCCGTGCCGGTCGAGACGAACATGCCGCCCGTCGCCAACATGGCGGCGGCGGCCGTCGCGGCGAGAGATCTCCTCAATGCTCTCATGCCATTCCTTTCATCCTGCGGTGGATGGTTGTCCTCAATATGTGCACGCCCTCACGAAACGGCGCATGGCTGCCGTGGGCGGGCGAACCGTCCCGGAACCGGCCACGGCCGCGCCGCGCGGACCAAAATCCGCGCACGTGCGCGAAGGACCGTTCCCGGGGACGGCCCGCATCAAGCCCGTGAGGACATCGGACGCAAGGCCGGGGTCCTCACGGATCTTGAATCCGAGGTCCCTGAGCCCGCGCCCGCGATGCGCTCGACGGTGATGCGCCGTTCCCGCGACGTCGCCGTCGCTTTCGGGTCGTGTTATCCATGGCGTCCGTGCCTTCGATGCCGGACACCGGGGATGTTTACGCAAACATCCCCATCGCCACCATCGTACCATCCGCACTGCCCCACCGAGGACGACACCGTCATCGGACGAGGCCGACGGACGACGCCGACGGACGACGCCGGACGGCACCTCCCGCATGTTTGCACAACGTCTCAGAATGTGACTTAGCTTACAAAACACGGAACGGGTGGCGCGTCGCACGTCCGAGGGCCACGAAAACGGCTAAGTTGTCAAGATACGTAAAGGGCAGCGATGCCGTGGCCCGAGGAGGGGAAGTATGGAAAGACACCTTTGCACCATAGCCGGATGCACACACGAGGCGGAGGAGGCCGGACTGTGCTGTTCGCACTACACCTCGGCCCTCGTTCACGGCACTTTGCAGTACACCTTGCTCGGCGCCAGGCCCGCCCAGCACAGGATGCCCGTCGCCCAGTCCTGAACCCCATATCCCGAAGACTGCGCAGAGACGAGGATCCGGCATCCGATGACGGTATGCCGAAAGTCCGCAGCCGCGGCCGCACCGTTCGGAGACCAAGGCCGTTCGGAGACCAAGGGATTCGTCCGGAAGAAATCAGAGGTCCGACCAGACCGGACTCCGGCCAAGACTCCGCCGCCAACGTCTCACGGACGTCGCCGCATGGGAATCGCCGTGGCGACTCCCCTACCGCCATCCGGCGGTTTTCCATTCCCCCAGCGTCAATCGATTGACGTTTTCCATCGTTCCCTCCGCCCTCGCGCCCCCATCACCTATCCGACTCCAATCCCCACGCCCTGATGCACAGCGTCAAACGGACGCCCAACCCCTCAAACGGCCATTTGACGCTATGCATCGACGACAATGTCTGCCCGGCTCCCCTATGGAGCCGGGCAGACGTTATACGGGAGTCGAGCCGCCAGCGGTCGGCCACGGCACGCGGTCATGGCGGACCGACCGGCGGACCGGTCGGCGGACCGTCAGCGACGGCGACGGACCAGCATGGCGCAGACCGCGCCGCACATCAGCAGCACCAGCCCGGATGCCGCGGCCCACACGACCGAGACGCCCGTCTTGGCGGTCGAGCCGTGCGTACCCGGCCGCTGGGTTCCCGAACCGGCGTCGGCCTTCGCCTTCACCGTGACCACGGCGACCACCGGGAACGACACCGTTGCCGTGGAACCGCCGACCGCGTCCGCGTCACCTGCCGCATCGGACGCATCGATGGGCATGGCGCCGGAACCGTCGGCGGGCACCGTCACCGTGCCGGACACCGAGAACGTGCCCGCACGCTTCACCGATGCGGCGTCATAGTCGTCCCAGACCACCGCGGCATCCTCGACGTCGCCGTTCGACCATCGCACCGGCATGGTCTCCGGCAGCTGCGGACGTTCGCCCACCATGACGGTGCGCTTCACCGTGCCGCCCTCGGCCAGCCCCGTCGGTTTGGCCGGATTGACGCTCACCGCCACTTCCACGGCGCCGTCCCAGCCGTCGACGGAACCGTTCAGCGTGTAGCACGCGCCTTCGCGGGCCCGGTTGGCTGCGGCGATCTCCGGGGAGTCGAGGCCGTCCCAGGAGACCGTCGCCTGCGTGGTCTCGCCGTTGTTCCAATGCGCCGTCACCGTGGCGGGCAAAGCCGGGGCCACGCCGGATTCCGTGACCACCATCGCCGGCGCGTCGACGCCGATGATGGAGGCGGCGAGCACGCGCACGTCGAGCGCGACGGGCAGGCCGCACGCCTCGCCCGCCACCCGCACGGTGGTGCCGGCCGTGCCGTAGGCGTCCGCGTCCGGTTCATCCCATACGACCGGCTCCTGGGAGCTCTCGCCGTTCGACCAGGTCACGGCCACCGTTGCCGGCAGCTCGGGCGCGACGCGCTCCAAGGTGGCGATCGCTTCGGGGTCGGCGGCCGCTTCGGCCTTGGCGGCGCGTACCGTCACGGCGAACGGGACGTCGCCGTCCCAACCTTCGACGCGGCCGCTCAGCGACAGCGTATGTTCGGTCCGCGGATGGTTCCAACCTGCGGGCAGTTCCAGCGGAACTTCGGTTTCGGTGACGGAACCGTCGCTCCACGTGACCGAGACCCGACCGGAGACTTTCGGCGTCGGCGCGTCGTCACGCGCGGAGTCCACCTCGATGGCTTCGCCGGACGGCTCGACCGCCATGACGACGGGCGCGCCCACCGTCACCCGCACGCTCGCCTCGCCCTCGTATCCCTCGCAGGTCACGGCGCCCTTCACCGTGAACGAGGCGCCGGCTTCCGCATAGTCGCCCTCGTCGAAGGAGTCGGCGTCCCAGCTGACGGGCACGTCCTCGGTGGACTGTCCGTTGGACCAGTGGACGACGGCGGTCTTCGGCAGCGAGTCGGTCGGGTCGATGCCCGCAGGCGTCTCCACGGTCCCCGGATCGACGGAGACGGAGACGATGGTGGCGTGACGCACCGTGACCTTGGCCGTGGCGCGCGTGTCCGGCACGCCGTCCAATGTCACGCCGGTGACGGTGAACTCGCCGCCGCGGTAGTCCTTCCAGGTTTCGGCTACCTCACCCCAGGTGACGTCCGCGTCCCGGCTCAGCCCGTTGTCCAAGGCGACGCGCACGGTCTGCGGCAGTTTCGGCGTGGGGTCCTCACCGGATTCGACGGCGATCGCCACGGGCTCCACCTGCGTGATGGAGGCCGCGCCCACGGTCCAGTATCCGTCCGAACCTTGGATGAAGGTCTGGTCGTCGCGGATGAAATCCTGGTCGGGACGCGTGCCGAAGCGTCCGCCGGTGATGGTGACGTCGGCGTCCGTGACCGTGGACCAGTCGTCCACGTCGAAGGTGCCGGATTCGATGATGAGCGTGGGCCTGCCGCCCGCGGAGCCGTCTTCGCCCGGTCCTGCAATGATGGTTCCGGCCACGCCGCCCGTGCCGTCCGCGCCGGCGTCCTTGACGGTGAGGGAGCCGTGGTCCACGATGGCGGCGGCCTGCGCATCAGCGCCGTCGGCCAGCGTATGGCCGTTGAGGTCCAGGATGAGGGATTGGTCCGCGGGGACGGTCAGCGGTCCGGTCACGTTCTGGCGCAGGGTGAGCGTCGCGCCGGATTCCGCCGCCGCGACGGCCTTGTCCAACGAGGTGTACCAAACGGAAACGTCGGTGCCCGCGGCTCCCGATGCGGCGACGGAGACCACGTAGGTTTCGGGCAGCGTCATGCCGCTGTTGCCGCCCATGGTCACGCCTTCGTCGGCGAGCGCGGGTCCTGCGGCCTCCTGCACGTAGATGCCGGCTCGTGAGGTGCTGGTGTTGTCCTTGATGGTGACGTGGCGCGTGGGCGCCATGTCCTTGCCTCCGGTCAGTCCCAGCGCGATCATGCCTTCGAACCGGTTGCCGCGCACGGTGAGCGTGTCCACGTTGCGTAGCCAGGCGCCGTAGGCGTAGGCGTTGGCGGCGGAGTTGACGGCATTGTCCTCGATGGTGAGGTCGGTGATGCCGTAGGAGCCGTCGGTGGCGGCGCCGCCGCCGATGACGAGGTAGGTGCCGCCGGGGGTGGCGATGTCCGGGTGGCCCATGGCGTTGAGCGTGTTGCCGGCGATGGTCACGTCCGTGGCCTTGAGGTCGGCGGTGTAGGCGAAGCCGATGCATTGGATGGAGTTGCCGGTGGTGATCGGCGCGGACACGTTGAACGTGTTGTTGCGGATGGTCAGGCCGGTGGTGGTTTTCTGTACGTAGATGACGGCCCAGCTTGCGGCGCCGGTCACGTCGTAGACGTTGTCCTCGATGGTGATGCGGTCGTTGTTCTGGCCGTTGACCTCCGTTTGGATTCCGGTGTTGGTGAAGGTCAGGCCGCGTAGGGTGACGGTGTCGTTGGCGCCGCCGAAGTTGGCTTTGGCGATGGTGTGGCCGTGGCCTTCGATGGTGAGGTTCGTCTTCTTGCTGATGCCGATGGTTTCGGTGGTGTCGGCGAGCAGGTCGATGACGTCGCCGTCGCCGGCTGCGTTGACGGCCGCGGCGAGGGTGGCGTATGCCGTGTCGCCGATGGCGGCGACGCCTTGCGTCTCGGCCTGCGCTTCGGCCTGCGTGGTCTCGTCCGGCGCACCAGCCGAGGTCTTCTCGATCGGCGAGACGGTCGGCGCGTCCGACGACGTGTCGACTGCCGTTCCGCCCGACGGTTCGTCCTGCGGCGTGACGACGTCCGGCTCCTCGACGGTCACAAGGCCGACGTCCGCGGCGGGGGCTTCGGTGCCGGAAGCGTCGGCGAGCGCCGCGGCGGGCAGTCCCATGCCGAGCGTGGCGGTGGCCGATATGACCGCGATGGCGGTCTTCCAAGGGTGTTTCAGTGGTATGGTCATGGCGGTTCGTCCTCGATCCTGCCCGCCGCTTTGCGGGCTTCAGGACCCACGTTGGTCGCGGGTCGCCTGCATCCCATGCTACCGCGCGGCGTCCCCGGAACCTGCCCGGCCGTATGCCCGCACCATCGCGAACCGTCTGCTGGCATACGTCCGCAAACGGGGCGGTTTCCGGCTGTATGCCCGCAAGGCCGCCGCCCCCATGCTGGCATACAGTCGCAAACGGGGCCATTTCCGGCTGTATGCCCGCAACGTCACCGTCCCGCTGCGGGCATACGGCCGCGGCGCGAAGGCTACCTGCCCAAGGAGGCCTTGAGGTCGCGGTTGACGAAACGCTCGTGCAGCAGACAGTAGCCGCCGAACAGCGCCAGCCACACCAGACCGGCGATGGCGGAACCGCGCGTGTCGTCCGCCAGGAACAGCGTGCAGTACACGAACACGAAGAACGCGATGGTCAACGTGTTCGTCACCCGCCATGCGGGCATCACGAAACCGTCCGCGATGAAATCGCGCGAACGGCGGTAACGGCGGTGCGCCACCATCGTCAGCACGTAGATGAAGATGATGACCGCCGAGGAGGCGGACGCGAACAGCACGAACGCGCTCGACATGCCCGGCAGCGCGTTGATGGCCGGGGACAGCAGGATGAGCGCCGCGGAGATGAGGATCGCGCGCGCCGGCACCTGACGGCGGGACACGACGCCCACCTTGCGGAACGCGGGCGAAGGCGACACGGCGGCCAGCTGGTACAGGTGGCGTCCGGCCGAATACAGCAGCGAGTTCAACGCGCTGGACGCGGCCGTGATGACCACGAAGAACACGAGCGCCGCCGCCCACTTCAATCCCGCGAACTGGAACACCATGATGAACGGCGAGGCGAACGAACCGTCCGCGTTCGGCCGGAACGTGGTCCACGGCACGATGGCCATGATGGCCACGAGCGCTCCCACGTAGAAGATGAGCACGCGCACGATGATCTCGTTCACGGCCTTGGGCAGCACCTTGCGCGGATTCTGCGTCTCGGACACGGTCACGCCCACGAATTCGATCATCTCGTAGGCGTAGAACACCATCTGGAAGCTCATGAGGAAGCTCAGCCAGCCGTTGGGCGCGAGGGAGAAGCCGTCCGTGATGTTGTCGAGGCCGGCGTGGCCGGCGGGCGAGAGCGCGTCCTGGCCGGCGACCTGCACGGCGTCGTAATGGTAGCCGACCACGACCATGACCACAGCGGTGGCGATGAGCGCGCAGATGAGCGTGATCTTGATCATCGAGAACCAGAACTCGGCCTCGCCGAACGCCTTGACGGCGATGAGGTTGATGGTGACGAGCGCGGCGAGGAAGCAGGTCTCTATCAGCCATTCCCATCCCGAAAGGTCGATGCCGAACGTGTCGAAGAACGTCACGAAATACGTGGACACGGCGGTGATCTCGCTCATGCCGATGAGCACGAGCACGATCCAGTAGGTCCATCCGGCGAACGTGCCCCAGCCGTTGCCGAGGTAGCGGGTGATGAAGTTGATGAACGTGTGCTGGCTGGGGTCGCGGTACATGAGTTCGCCGATGGCGCGCATGAGCAGGAACATGATGACGCCCACGGCGATGTAGACGAGCACGATGCTCGGTCCGGTCAGGGCGATGGACTTGCCCGAGCCGAGGAACAGTCCCGTGCCGATGGTGCCTCCGATGGCGATGAACTGCACGTGGCGGTTGTTCAGGCCGCGCGCCATCTCATTGTCGCCGTCGAGGCTTTCCACCGATTGCAGTCCCGATTGCGGGCCAGGCTGTGGACCTCCCGATTGCCGACCGCCCGGCGACGCGGTGCCGTGCCCTCCCTGGACGTCGCTCATATCCTTCCTCCGATTCCCGCCGATTCCGGCGTCCTGGTCTCCATATCGCAAAACAAGTTCAAACTGTATCACCGTACGTTTCGCACGCGTCGGCGAAGTTCAAACTTCCGTCACCGTATGCACACACCCGCACCGAAAAGTTCAATTTCAGCGTCCGATGGAGGTGTGAAATTGAACTTTTGGGGTCACTCCACGCTTTTGAGGGAGCTGACCGGGTCGATGCGGTCGAGGACGGGATTGGTGAGGAATTGGACGAGCAGGGAGAAGACGAGGGTGACGCCGGCCGCGATGAGATAGCTGGTCCAGCGCACCTCGACCTCGAAGTAGATGCCGGGCATGGCGAGGGCCGTGGTGAGCAGCCCTCCGATCCAGCGTCCCAGCGGCAGTCCCACGAGGATGCCGAGCGCGGTGAGGATCATCATCTCCTTGTTCACGTACGTGTGGATCTCCCGGTCGTGGAATCCGAGGACCTTGAGCGTGGCCATCTCACGCACGCGTTCGGACACGTTGGTGTTGGAGAGGGTGAAGAGCACCACGAGCGCAAGTCCTCCGGCGAGGCCCACGATGAGCGCGACCACGGCGGCCATGAGCTCGAATTGGAAACTCCGTTGGAGGCGCGCGGTGCTGGTGGCGCTGAGCACGGCGGGGTCGCGGGCGAGGTCGGCGGCATAGTCGATGTTCGCGTCGTCATCGTCGCCTTCGAGGAGGGCGAGGCGCGCGTTGAGCGTGACGGCGTCGCCGGCGCGCACGCCGAAGATGTGACGGTAGGCGCTGACGCTCATGGTGACGTTGGAACCGATGAGGTTGCGGGTGACGGCGGTCACGGTCGCTTCGCCGGTACGCATGGAGCCGTCGCGCAGGGTGACGACGTCGCCGGCGCGCACGTCGAGCGCGTTGGCCGCCGACTGGTCCAGAATCACCCCGGAGGACGGGGAGCCGGAGGACGGGGACGCGCCGCCCAACTTGATCTCCTCATGCGCCCCGGCCGCGTCGCGCAAGTCCACCATGGCGGACAGGTCGTCCCCCGCATCGTCGGGCACGACGAGCAGCTGCACGGATTCGCCGGCGTCCCCGGCGCCGAGTTCGCCGTTCTCGATGCGCGCGTCGAGCGTACGCACGGTCCGCCCGTCCTCGTCGAGGCGCGCGCGCATCGCGTCCGCGTCGTCGTCTCCGGAGACGACCATGAGGTCGTAGTGGACGATGTCCTGATACTGTTTGACGCCGATGGTGTCGACGGAATCGTTGATGGCCAGTCCGCACACGATGAGCGCGGTGCATCCGGCCACGCCGCCCACGGTCATGATGAGGCGGCTTTTGAAGCGGGCGATGTTGCGTACGGTGACTTTGTTGAGGAAGCTCATCCGCCGCCACAGGGGCCGGATGCGTTCCAGCAGGACGCGCGTGCCCGCCTTGGGCGCTTTGGGCCGCATGAGCGCGGCGGGCGTCTGGCGCAGTTCGCCCATGCATGCGACGGCGGTGGCCGCGACCACGCCCACCACGAACAGCGCCACGCCGCCGGTGCCGTACGCCCAGTCGTAGGCGAGACGCAGGTCGGGGATCATGTAGAGCCCTTCGAGCACGACGAGCAGGAACGCGGGGATGCCGACGAATCCGGCGATCAGTCCGACGCCCCCGCCCATGAGGCAGGCGAGCAGGGCGAAGAGCACGTAGCGCGCGGCGATGGCCGCATGGCCGTAGCCGAGCCCCACGTAGGTGCCGATGAGGCCTCGTTCCTCCTCGACCATGCGCGTCATGGAGGTGAGACTCATGAGGACGGCGACGAGCAGGAACACGATGGGGAACGCGCGTCCGATGGATTCGATGGAGCTGACGTCCGCGTCGAGCGAGCTGAACCCGTCGATGGAGGAGCGCGTCTGCACATACCAGCGCGCGTCCTCGACGGCGTCGATGTCCTGCTGCCGTTCGCCGAAGGTAGCGGCGGCCTCGTCGCGGTTGTCGTCGAGCGTGCGTTGGGCGTCGTCGATGCGGGCGAGGGCATCCGCGAGTCGGGCGGAGGCCGCGTCGGCGCCGACCGCGGCGGCGAGCGCGGCGCGCTGCGCGTCGAGTTCGGCGCGATTGGCGTCGATGTCGTCCTGCGCGGCGGCGAACCGTGCGTCGGCGTCGGCGCGCGCCCGGTCGAGCGCGTCCTGCGCGTCGGCGACGAGTTGGTCGCGTCGGGCGCGTTGGCGTTCCTTCCTCACCGTGTCTTCGATGCGGTCGGCCACTTCGTTCACGAGGTCGTCGTAGTCGTCGGAGAAGGAGTCCTCGCCTTTCGCACCTTCGACGGCGATGCCGACGGCCGTGTACACGTCGCCCTCCACCCCGTCCGACGGTGCGAAGAACGTGTAGTCGGACGTCGCGGAGCTGCGGAACGCTTCGGTGCCGATGCCTTCGGGGTTGCTCAGGTCCTTCGGGTCGATGACCTCGCCCACGATGGTGAGTTCCGTCGGGAAGGACGGCGCGGTCCCGCCGCCGTCGGACGCGCCATCGGACGCATCCTCCGGCGACGCGGCGAGGACGGACGCCGAAGCGTCCGACTCGACCGGCGTCACCGTCAGTTCGTCGCCCAACGCATAGCCGCCGTCCAGCAGGAACTCCTTCGTGACCGCGACCTCACCCGCCTTGGTGGGCATACGTCCCTCGCTCACATGCGGACGATCCAGCCCCTCCTTGCGGATCTCGCTCATCGTCACCCTCTTCGCCGTGCCGTCGATGAGCGTCTCCACGCTCTGCGTGCGCTCCGGCTGGACCGTCGCCACGCCCTCCACGCGTCGCAGGGCCGCCACGTCGTCGTCCGTCAGACCATACGTGGACATGACCTGGACGTCATGCAGTCCCTGCGCGTCATAGAACCGGTCCGCCGCAAGCAGCATGTCGCGGCATCCGGCGTAGATGCCGGTGAGCACGGCCACGCCGAGCGCCGTGATCACCATGAGCGAGACGAAACGCTTCCACCCGTGCAGCCAACAACGCAACGTGTCCCTCACGAACGCGCCGGACACGCCAGGATGGGAGGCGGCGTGCGGAGAATACGGAAAACGGGGACGGGAACCACGGCTCATGGTTTCTACCATTCGATATCCGCGATGGGCGTGGGCGAGGGATTCGTCTCCTGCCCCGTGACCTTGCCGGAACGGAAGCGGATCACCTTATGCGCCATCGGGGCGAGGGCGGAATTGTGCGTGATGATCATCACCGTCATCCCCTCCTCGCGGCAGATGTCCTGCAACAGCGTCAGCACCTCCTTGCCGGTCTCATAGTCGAGCGCTCCCGTCGGCTCGTCGCACAACAGCAACTTGGGCTTCTTCGCTATGGCGCGCGCGATGGAGACGCGCTGCTGTTCCCCTCCGGACAACTGCGCCGGGAAATTATCCAACCGATCGGCCAACCCCACTTTGCCCAGCGTCCGCGCCGGGTCGAAATGATCGGGACAGATCTGGCTCGCCAGTTCCACGTTCTCCAACGCGGTCAGGTTCGGCACGAGATTGTAGAACTGGAACACGAACCCGATGTCCTCGCGCCGGTAGTCGATGAGCTCGCGTTGGCGCAGTCCGGTGATGTCGCGTCCGCCCACCACCACTCGCCCCGACGTGGCCGAATCCATGCCGCCGAGAATGTTGAGCGCCGTGGTCTTGCCCGCGCCGGACTGGCCGAGGATCACCGTCAACTCGCCCTGGTCGGCCGTGAAGCTCGCCTCGTCGAGCGCACGGATCGCGCCCGTGCCGGACGCGTACTCCTTGACCACATGGTCGAACTCGATATACGCCATCGCACACCTTCCTCGCGCCGGACCTAACCGACCCTACGCCGACCCTACGCCGAACCTACGCCGAACCTACGCCGTACCGGCCGCGCCATGCCTTCGCCGGCATGGCACAGCCCGTTTCGCATACACGAGTATTGTGCCACACCATCCCGCGGACCACCTACCATCGTCCCGCCCTACCGCATTCCGCCCGCCATCGGACGCCACGCCTCACTTCGTCCCCACGCGGCCCTGCGTCACATGGTAGGCGACGAACAACACCGCCAGCCACACCACGCCGGCCGCCACGGCCACACGGTATCCGGCGGAGAAGCACATGAGCACCACCACCATCGCCAGGAACGCCAACACCACCCACGGGGTGACGCGTGCGAACGGCAGCTTGAAATGAATCGCGTCCAACGCCTCACTGCCCGAAAGACCCGCCAACGCCGTATCTTCCGGAGCGCCGCCCGAAGCCACCACCTTGCGGAACTTCATCTGCGTGATCATGATCATCGTCCAATTGATGATGCCCGCGATGGTCGCGATGGACATGAGATAGTTGAACGCGAACTCCGGCCACACGAACACCACCACCACGGCCACCGCCGTGATCGCCGCGGACGTCAGCACTCCCGCCACCGGCACGCCGTGACGGTTCAGACGGCCCAGATACGCGGGCGCGTTGCCCTGCTTCGCCAACGAATACAACATGCGCGAATTGGCGTACAGGCCCGAGTTGTACACGCTCATCACCGCGGTCAGGCACACGAAGTTGAGAATGCCCGCGGCCGCATGCACGCCCACCGAGTCGAAGATCTGCACGAACGGGCTCGTCCGCCCGTCGATGGAACGCCACGGCACCACCGCCATGATCACGCCCAACGCGCCGATGTAGAACACGAGGATGCGCCAGATGATGTCGTTCGTGGCGCGCGGGATCGTGGTCTTCGGATCCTCCGTCTCACCCGCCGTGATGCCGATGAGCTCCGTGCCGCCGAAACTGAACATCACCACCACCAGGGCCATGAGCAGACCAGTCCACGAACCGTCCTCCGCACGGCCCATGAGACCGTTCGGCAGCAGACCGCCATCGGAGAACCAGTTCGCGAAACTCGCCTTCACGCCAGAATCGGTGGGCAGGGCGAACACGATGACCGCCAGACCACCCAGAATCATCGCCACCACGGCCACGATCTTGATGATCGCGAACCAGAACTCGAACTCGCCGAACTTGCTCACGCCCAACAGGTTCGCGGCGCAGATCACCACCAGGAACACCGCCGCCGACGCCCACGTCGGAATCCGCGGGAACCAATAGTTCACGAACGACCCCACCACGGACAGTTCCACCATGGACACGAGCACATAGTTGAACCAGTAGTTCCAGCCGGAGATGAACCCGGCCCGCTTGGACCAGTAGCGCGTGGCGTAATAGCTGAACGCGCCCGCCTTCGGATCCTCCACGCTCATCTCGCCCAAGGCGCGCACGATCATGAAGATCGCCAGACCGCCGATGAGATAGGCGAACAGGATGGACGGACCGGCCAAGGCGATGGATTCGCTCGAACCGTAGAACAGGCCCGTGCCGATCGCGCCTCCCAGCGCGATGAGCTGGATGTGCCGGTTCTTCAAGGATTTGCGCAGCGTGGCCGGCACCGGTACGTCGTCGGTCTCGCGCGCGGTCGTGGTTTGGGATGCCATGGCGTCCCCTCTCTCGTTGTCGTTTCGTCGTTGGCTCACCGTCGCTTCGCCGTTGGTTGCACTGTTGGCTGCACTGTTGGCTGCACTGCATGCGCGGCGCAACGGTGTGACGGAACCGTATTGTAGGACGCGTCATGGGTCGTCCGCGTGCGCGTCCGTCACATGGATGTCACATGTCCGTTACGAGGGCACGGGGGCCGTGGGCCGGGGGCGCTCGCCGGCACGACGGGCTGTTTCCTGCCACGACGGGCTCATCGCCCCCCGTTTGACGCGACCGTGGTGGATGCGGCGGCCACGGTGCACCGCAAGCCCGCGTTTTCACGTGACCGTGGCAGAAATTCCTGCCACGGTCAGCCGTAAGCCCACGTTTTGGCGTGACCGTGGCAGGTTCCGCTGCCACGGTGCGCACGTCAATCGTTACAAACCACCATCGTGGCAAATCCCCGATGTACACAACGCTGCAATTCCGGGCCTTTGGTGAATACGGAACCATCCGCCATCGGACATCATCTGCCACGATGCCCCGCAAACCACGTATTCGTCATGAACGTGGCAAGAAAACCTGCCATGGTGGGCAAAAATCAGCCAATTTCACGTGACCGTGGCAGAACATCTGCACGGCGGGCGTCACGCCACATTCCAGACGAACATCAGCCGAAGCCCCCGGAAGATGGATTGAAATGACGTTCCCCGCTCCCCGTCAGAGGGGAAGCGGGGAACCGATGATAGGCCCCTTCCGTAGAGGGACCATCACCTCTCGTTTCCGCTAGGCGTGGCGTTTGCGGGCGATGGCGAGCGAGACGCCCGCGGCGGCCAACGCCACCATCACGCCTCCCACACCGAGGACCGCGACGCCGGTCCTGGACAGGACGGGCCCGCGCGTCGGCTTGGACGGCTTCCTGTCGCCGTCGTCCTTGCCGTCGGAAGCACCGTCGTCCTTGCCGTCGTCCTTGCCGTCGCCATCGGCCTTCACCAGCTTGGACGCGGCGTCCGTGAGCGCGTCGAGCGCATCCCGGACCTGCTCGGCGGTTGCCGCCTCGTCCGCGAGCACCGCCGCGGCGGCGTCACGGGCCGCGGCGAACTCGGACCAACCGGACCGGTAATCGGACTCGACATAGTCCTTGACCTCGTCCCACTTCGCCTGCAGCGCGGACTTGTCCACCACATCCGGCGTGGGATCGGGATCCGGGTCAGGATCGGGATCCGGGTCAGGATCGGGATCCGGGTCAGGATCGGGATCCGGGTCAGGATCGGGATCCGGCTCCTCCGCATCCGGGTTGAACAACTCCGCCGCGGTGAGCGCGCGGTTCCAGACCTTGAAGTTGTCCACTTGTCCGCCGAAGTCCTTGTCAGCGGAGTAGAAGGACAGTCCGAGATAGCCGGACGCGGCGTCGGTACCGATGAAGTCGGCGGCGGTCAGGTCGGTCGAGACCTGCCTGACGAGCGTGCCGTCGAGGTAGTAGGCGATGGAGCGGCCACCCTTGACGACCACGTCCACATGCACCCAATGGTTCTTCTGCGGGGTCGTGCCCGACAGCTGCGTCTGCGCGCCGCCCTTGGAGGCTTCGACGCGCGTATTGCCGCCGCAGCTGACGATGTTCACCAGATAGTCCTTGTCGGACTTGCCGAGCGCCCACGGGTAGACGCAGGAATCGTTGCCGTTCCACGCGTAGTCGGCGCTCACGGTGAGATCCTGCTGGTCGGAGGCGACGGCGCCGGACGGGATGGCCACATATGCGGTGGCGCCGTGTTTGCCGCCGGGCAGCTGCAGTGCCTTGCCGTTGCCGTCATGGTCCACGAGCTTCGCGCCGGAGTTGACCAGCGAGCCGTTCATGGCGTCGCCGGCGGTGCCGGAGTTGCCGACGGTCGCGCCCGCGTCGGTGGACGCATCGTCGTCGAAGTCGTACGCGACGGTCGCGTCGCTCCGCTCCGGCACGGTCGCGCCTTCCTTGACGATGTCGATGGCATAGTAGGTGACGCTCTCGTGGTCCTGCGCGACGGACGCGACCTCCACCGTCGTCACATCACCGGCCAGGGCGATGGTGCGCGGTTTCGTCTCGTCGATGACGATGCCGTCGACCTTCACGTACGCGCCGGCGTCGCGCACGCCGAACGTGGCGTCCACGGACTGCGCGTCCGCGGGCACGGCGAGCGTGTAGTGGGTGCGCTTGTCGGAGAACGCGGGCGTGAGCGTGCCGGACGTGCCGACGTCGGAACCGGAATCGGCACCGGAAACGGTGAAGTCGAGGGACTTCAGCGCGGAGGCCGTGGAGTATTCGACCGCGGTGAGCGTCTTCACGCCGTATACGCCGCCGACCAGGCCGCCGTTGGACTTGAACATGACGCGCATCTTGCCGTCCGTGGCCGAACCGGACGCACCCGAACCGGACGCACCCGAACCGGACGCGACCTTGGCGACGACGTCCGCAGGGATCTCGTAGTGCTCCCAGTAGAACGCCTTCTTGCCGGCCTTGTCGTTGACGGTGACGGTGGTCAGCTTGACCGCGTTCCCGGACAGTTCGCCGGCCGTCATGGCCTCGCCCGCAACGGGCGTCGGATCCACGTAGACGTCGAACGAACGGTTCACGTCGGCGGTGTTGTACTGCGCGGACACGTAGTTGCGCGCGGCGTCCGCGTCGACCTTGAGGTCGTAGGAGAACCAGCCGCCGGCCTTCGCGTCGCGGTACGTCCTGCCTTCGTAGGCGGCGGACGAGGAGTTGTCCGAATGCTGCAGGTTCGCGGTGGTCTCCATGTTGTTGCCCTGGTCGGGGGTCACGGAGTCGGAGGTCATGGCCTCGTCGCGCGCGGTCTCCTTGCCGGTCACGATGCTCTGCTGGTAGGCTTCGGAGTCCACGTCGGCCATATCCCAGTAGATCGCGTACGAGCTCTGGTAGAGCGTATAGTACGGCTGGAGCTTCACGGACGCCGCTTCGCCTTCCACGCCGCGCAGTTCGAACGCGAGGTCGCCGCCGTCGGACGGGTCGTCCGTGCGCGCCACGTGCGCGTCGAGGTCGGCGAGCCAATCGGACACGCTGCCTTCGGTCGGGATGATCGCCGCCTTCGCGTTGGCCGCCGCGTCATAGGCGGCGGTGCGCACCAGCACTCCGCCGTACGCGTAGTTCGACTGCGGATCGGTGTCCGCCAAGGCGCCGGCGAGCACGACCGGACCGTACTGGAACGCGATCCAGTTGGCGTTGTCGTTGCCGGCCACGGCCTGGAGCTTCGCCGGCAGCGTGTATTCGATGGCGGTGCCTCCGGTCACGGGGATGGTGATCCACCCGTGCTCGTCCGCGTCAAGGGCATGGTCCCGTCCGTCTACGCGCAGCGTGGCGCCGGTGGTCCAGGAGGGCACGCGCAGTTTGAGGTTCGCGGAGCCTTCGCCTTCCACGGTGTAGGTGACAAGGTCTTGTTTGGGCACGTTCGCGGTCTGCGTGATGATGAGGTCGTGGCGCTTGTCCGTGAAGGTGGACGAGCGGAACATGTTCACATACACGTCGTCGCCGCTGGTGAAGTAGAACGAGTCGTTGAGCTTCGAGAAGTTTTCGACGCCCGTGCCCTGGCAGCACCAGAACTCACCGTATTCGGTGCCGAACACCTTGGGATAGCCGGCCTTCATGGGCTGGAAGTAGGTGGTCATGCCGGTTTCCGGATTCTGCGAGGCGAGGATCGAGTTGATGAACGTGTGCTCGTAGTATTCGGAGTATTTCGCTTCGCGCGTCACCTGGAACAGGAGGCGCGTGAGCTTGAGCATGTTGTGCGCGTTGCAGGTTTCGGACGTGGAGTTGTTGCCGTATCCGCCGCCCGCGGTCGGATCGCCGTTCTGCGTGGCGTCCTTCCACAACTGTCCCGCGACATGGAAGTGTTCGGACTGGGAGTTGTCTCCGTTCACGTAGGAATGGTCGTCCTTCACCATCTGCCAGAAGTTCTGCGCGGCCTTGAGATACAGGTCGGTGAGGTTCCGCTGCTCCTTGGCGGAGAGGCCGTCGTACAGGTCCCGGTCCTCGGTGTAGGTCACGTAGCGCTGCATGGCGCCGGTGAGCTTGGGGATGGTGGTGTTGGCGTGCTTGCCGTTGAGCACGTCCTTGCCCGCGGCGAGGTTCTCGAACAGGCTGGTCTCGTCGAACAGGTGGGCGGCCTTCAGCACGGTCTGCTTGTCGTCGCCGTCGGCGATCTGCGCGACCTGGTAGAGGGCGTCGTTCATGCCGCCGTATTCGGTGGAGAGCATGTTCACGCCGGAGTGCGCGTCCTTCCAGTTCACGATCCACTGCGCGAAGTCGACCGCGGCATCCTTGGCGGCCTCGCGGGTCTCCTCGTCGGTGGCGTAGTCGTAGGCGTGCACCATGCCCTGCTCCACCTTGTGCAGGTTGTAGAACGGCACGAGCAGTCCATCCGCGCCGTTGGGCACGGCATTGACCTTGAACGCGGGGAAGAATCCGGCGTTGGCGGCGTCCTTCTTCGCATACGCCTGCTGGGCCTCGCGCACGCCCTTGACCATGGAGGTGAGCTTTTCGGCGAGCTGCGCCTTCTGTTCGGCGGTGGCGAACGTGGAACGCTGGGCTTCGGCGACCGCGGAGATGTAGTGGCCCACGAAGTGTCCGGTGAAACGGGTGCCTTCGCCGTAGCCGCGCTCCCAGCCTCCGTAGTTCTTCTTGCCCTTGGTGTCGAGGCCGGCCTGGGTGCGGAATTCGACGAGCAGGCGGTCCGTGTCGAAGGAGAGCAGGTATTCGATTTCCTTGCGTCCGGCGTTCTGCAGGTACTCGTCCGCGACGGTCACGTTGGACATGTCCGATTCGGACAGGTAGTTCTTCAGGAATTCGGTGTCCTCGCCTTCACCGCCGGAGTCCTTCAGGGCGGGCACGGTGAGGGTGACGGTCTTGCTGACCGCGGCGGAGCCGTAGGCGGCGGTGACGGTGATCTTCACGGTGGCGTCCGCTTCACCCGCGGCGGGCCTGGTCACGATGCCCGTATTGGATACGACGGCCTCGTCGTCCGACTCGTAGGTGAGCGTCGCGCCGTTGGCGGCGAGCGCGTCGAAAGTCAGGTTGCCGGTGGCGCTGGCGGGCAGGCCGGCCTTGTCGAGGGCTTCCTGGGCGAGGGTCGCAGCGTCGAAGCCGGGGTCGCCTTCCTTGACGAGGGTTTCCACGTCGGCGGTGGTGGCGACGGCGTTGTAGAGCTTCATTTCGTCGATGGCGGCGTTGAGCGAGTTCGCTCCATAGACGGCGCCGTTCCAGCCGATGCCTTTTTCGGCACCGGTGGTACCGATGACTCCGGTGGCGCCGTCGGTGCCGTAGCCGTAGGTGACGGTGGTGGTTTGTTTGACGCCGTTGCGGTAGAAGGTGGCGGTCTTCGACGCGGAGTCATAGGTGACGACGACGTTGGTCCATTCACCGATGGGGAAGAATTCGTCGCGTGCGACGGGCACGGTCACCATGTAGGGCTGCTTGTTCGCGTTGGCGGGGCCGAGCGAGATCTGCAGGGCGTTGTCTTTGGTGGTGACGAGGTACCAGCCGTCGGTGTACCATTCGGCTTTGTTCCAGGCGATGAGCTGTTCGCCGCTTCCCATGGACCCGTCCGGTTTGAGCCAGAACGAGAGGGTCAGGCTGCTAGGTTGCAGCGATGCGTCAGTGCCGAGGCTGACGTGTTGCTTTCCGGTGAGTTTGAGCGCCTGTCCTTTGGCGCCGTCCACATAGCTGGAGCCTTCGCCCACGATGGTGCCGTGGTTGCCTTGCGGCGAGGCGTCCTGCACGTCGCCGTCGAAGGCGAGGTCGAGCACGTTGTTCTGTTCTCCTATGGCCGGCGCGATGCCCGATGTCGCGTCCGCGGCCACGGCGGTGCCGGCCGGCAGCAGTGCCGCCAGCATGGGTACGGCCACGAGGGCCGCCGCCGTCTTCCTCCAATTGCCCATTGCACTCCTCAATCTGCTTAGGGAATTTGGTTGCGTTGCTGGTTGTTGGTTGCGGTTGGCGATGGATGCCGTCCGGTCGGCGTCCGAACGCCCGATGGCATCGTCTTGCCTCCGATGCCCGGAGTCCGATGGTGCATCGCCGGAGCATGCGTGGGTGGCCACGTCCACGCACGACCGTCCGTGATGGCGCGGCTTCCTTCTACCACGAAGGATGTGAACGCTCTCACGGTTGTTTCCCATTATTCCAGCCGCCCTATTTTTGATAACGCAACCATCAATAACAGTTCGATAACAGTCTTCGTCCGCGCCATACGGCGCCCGATAGCGCATCACCATCCCTCACCGCCCGCCACGGCGGGGCGTACATCCCCGATTCCACGCGACCGTGGCATGTGAGTCTGCCACAGCGGACCAGAATCCCTTAACTTCACATGACCGTGGCAGGACAGCGTGCCACGATGGCTCATAAACTCCTGATTTCGCACGAACGCGGCATGGTATCCCGCCACGGTCAATACCAACCCCCCGATTTTGCATGACCGTGGCACGCAAGCCTGCCACGGTAGGCACGTCAATCGTTACACACCACCATCGTGGCAAATCCCCAATGTGCATAACGTTGCAATTCCGGGCATCCGCACATAACGATGCAGGCCGCCATCGGACATCGTCTGCCACGGTCAATACCAACCCCCCGATTTCACGTGACCGTGGCAGCGGAACCTGCCACGGTGCGCACGTCAATCGTTACAAACCGTTATCGTGGCAGGACGCCATTTTACGAAACGTTGCGATTCCGGGCCTTTGGTGAATACGGAACCATCCGCCATCGGACATCATCTGCCACGATGCCCCGCAAACCACGTATTCGTCATGAACGTGGCAAGAAAACCTGCCATGGTGGGCAAAAATCAGCCAATTTCACGTGACCGTGGCAGAACATCTGCACGGCGGGCGTCACGCCCGGAGCGGTCATGCAGAACCGCAGACACACCCGGATTCATGGTCTTTGCTACCCGTATCCGCTGTTCCGTATGACCGCTCCAGGCATGTCGCCAACTTGTGCGCATGGGAATGGACGGGATGGACGAGCCGCAACAAAGCGGAACTTCCACATGGAAAGTCCCCACCCCGTCCAAGTCCAGGAAGTCAGCTGCGATGCGACAAGCGGATAAGCCGGGCCGTATTCTCGGCGGCGCGCTCCAGATTCGCCTCGCCATCGGCCAGCGCGCGCTCCAGCGTCGTCGCCCCCGGCACGATACCGAACACCGCGTCGATGCCCAGATCGTACAACTGGTCGATGCCCTCGCCCACATACCCGGCGAGCGCCACGACGACCGCATCCGGCGCTCCCTCATGTACGGCGCGAGCCACGCCCATCGGCGTCTTGCCGTACTGCGTCTGGAAGTCGATGCCGCCTTCGCCGGTGAAGCAGTAGTCGGCACCGGCGGACCGTTCGGCCAGCCGCACCGTATCAGCGACGATCGTCACGCCCGAACGCATCGTGGATCGGGTGAACGCGAGCAGGCCCGCACCCAGACCGCCGGCGCCGCCGGCACCCGGCACCTGCGCAACGGCGACGCCCAGCTGCGTTTCGATCACGTCCGCGTAGTGCGCGAGATTGCGGTCGAGCACCTCCACCATCTCGGGGGTGGCACCCTTCTGCGGGCCGAACACGGCGGACGCGCCGGTGGGGCCGACGAGCGGGTTCGTCACATCGCAGGCGATGAGAATCCGCGTCTCGGCGATACGCGGGTCGATGCCGTCCATGTCGATCGTGGCGAGCCGGTCGAGCGCGCCGCCGCCGCGGGCGATCGGCTCGCCGTCGACGTCGAGGAAACGCACGCCGAGCGCTTCGGCCATGCCGGCGCCGCCGTCGTTGGTCGCCGAACCGCCGACGCCGAGGATGATGGTGCGTGCGCCGTCGTCAAGCGCGCGCACGATCAGCTGGCCGGTGCCGTACGTCGTGGCGACGAGCGGATTGCGGGTCGTCTCGTCGACGAAATGGATGCCGCTGGCCGCCGCCATCTCGATGACCGCGGTCGCGCCATCACCCAGCATGCCGTATTCGGCGACGGCAGGCCGGCCCAGCGGGTCGAGAACGTCGGCACGGCGCAGTTCGCCGCCGGTCGCATCGACCAGCGAGCGCACGGTGCCTTCGCCGCCGTCGGCCATCGGCACCATCTCGAATGCCGCGTCCGGGAACACGCGTTCCACGCCGCGGCGGATCGCGCCGGCGGCCTGCGCGGCGGTCATGCAGTTCTTGAACGAATCGGGTGCTATCACGAACTTCATCATTGTCTCCTGTTCATCACATCATTGTCCGGCGCATGGTCACGGTGCCGTCAGAACACCATGGTCATCAGCGTGGCCGCGACCGTCATGGTCAAGCCGACGAGCGTCTCGAACGGCACGCTGCGCATGCGCTCGCCGACGGTCATCTTCATCGCTTGACCGGTGACGTGGAAGTAGTTGCCGTGCGGCAGGTGGTCGATCACGGTGGCACCGGCCTGCATGGTCACGGCGGCCGCGACCGGCGAGACGCCGAAATCGAGGATGGACGCGCCGAACGAGCTCGAACCGAGGATGACGCCTGTGGACGTGGATGCGGTCGCGGCGGCCATCAGGATGCCCGCGATGGGTGCGAGCAGCGATCCGGAGACGCCCCAGGCCTTGATCAAATCCACGATCTGCGACGACAGATCGGAGTTGGTGATCAGTCCGCCAAGCGCGCCGGCGCCGATGAGAATGAGCACCACGTCGGTCATGCGACCGATGCCGGCCTTGGTGAAGGCGAGCAGATTGCGCCCCTGCCCCATCGCGAACAGGCCGATGATCGCGGCGAGCGGCAGGATGTACATCGCGTCGACCTGGAAGCGGGTCAGCAGTTCGATGTTCAGCACGCTGCCGACCGGGTTGATGAGCAGAAGCACCACGGCGATGACCGGGGCGACCAGCGCACGTCCGATGCTCGGCAGGGATGTCTCGTCGCCGCCGTCCGCGTCAACCTCGTCGACCGTCGGGGCCGGGCCGCGACCACGCAGCAGCGTCGCCAACAGAACGGCCATCGCCAGACCGCACAGGCCGGGCACGAAGCTGCCGATCATCACGGCGGATGGCTGCACGTCGAATCCGGATGCCACGGCAATGGTGTTCGGGTTCGGGGACATGATGTTGCCGGCCTTGCCACCGCCGGACAGCGCGACGATGAGCGCCAGCTTCGAGATGTGCAGACGGTTGCCCACCTCGATGGCGATGGGTGCGACGATGAGCACGGCGACGGGGATGAACACGCCGACCGCGCAGATGATCATCGTGGCGAACGCGAGCGAGAAGATCGCCAGGCTTTCGCCGAACTTCGTCACGATCGTCTTCGCGATGCGGTTCGCCGCGCCGGATTCCATCATCACGCCGGCCAGCACACCGGCCGCCAGCACGCGTACGATGGTACCCATCACGCTCTGCCCGCCGGCGACGACGACGTTCACCGTCTGAGACAGCGACGCGCCGCCCACCAGACATCCGACGATTGCGCCGAGCATCAGCGCATACGTCGCGTTCAGTTTCCTCAGAATCAACACGATGGCCAACGCCAGACCGAGCAGCGCCGCCCACCAGGCGATGGAAACGCCTTCTACCATATCATCTCCTTTGATTACCGTCATGGCCGTAAACGAGCGGGACCGGATACGCGGGAGCGGACCACGACGTCCGCACGCGTGCGACAGCCATCATACGCCCACATGATGGTATCCATACCATCATTACCTACGCTCCACGTCCGACGTTCCGACCGTGTACATGCATCATTATGCTGGCGTGGTGCCGTTCGGCTCAATATTCCACAGCCCATGTCGGCATCGATGATTCCGCCATGCGATGGTATACAGACCATCCTGATGACTACACTGAGAGCGTCACGGGCCACGGCGGCCCAGTGCGGGGAGGCTTCATGAACATCGACCAACGCATCGCCCAGACCATCGTGGAGAACATCAAGGGGATCATCAGCTATGACATCAACTTCTTTGACACGGACGGGGTGATGACCGCCAGCACCGACCATTCCCGCATCGGTTCGTTCCATGATGCGGCGCGGTTGGCGGCGCACGACAAACGGACCGTCGCCGTCGAGCACGACGAGCAGTTCGCCGGCGCGCGCAGCGGCGTCAACGCGCCGGTCATGCTGGGCGACCAGGTCGTCGCCGTCATCGGCATCACCGGCGAACGCCACGAGGTGGAACCATTCGGCAACGTCATCCGCAAGATGACGGAAATCCTCGTACGGGAGAACCTCGACCAGATGACCCGTTTCGACCAGCGGATGATGCAGACCAACCTCGTCAATCTGCTGACCGCCGAACGACGTGATCCGAGTCTGACGGAGTACCTCGCCTCATCGCTGGGAATCGACCTGCGCCGACCGCGGCGGGCTGTGGTCGGACGATGCACCGCCAAGGATGCGTCATCATCCGGGCGTGACGGCCTGTACATCATACTGGGCGAGGCGCTCGCCACGTCGAAGCACGCACTGTACTCCGTGTCCACGCAAGGATTTCACATCCTTCTGGACGCCGCGCCGGATGCAACGGAGCCGGAGCCGTTGCTGGAGTCGCTGCGCGGCACGCTGGAACAGGAGCTGGGCCGGGGCATCAGCATAGGCGTCGGCAACCCGCAAGGGGATGCGGAACACTACTGGCTCAGTCATCGACAGGCGACCACAGCCGTCGACTGGCTGCGGTTCACCGGCCGCCCGGGAGTACTGGACTATGACGGGCTGGACTATGGACTGCTCGTCTCCGCCATGCCCACCGAGGAGGCCGAGCGGTTCATCGGCTCCGTGTTCGCCGGTGTCGACGACGCCGACATCGATGCCTATCATGCCGTCTTCGACGCGTACACGCGCAACAACGGTGCCGTCGGACGGGCGGCCGACGAACTGTTTCTGCACAAGAACACGTTGCAGAACCGTCTCAACGCCATCGCGCGACATACCGGCTACAATCCGCGGAATCTCACGAATCACGCCGTACTGGCCGCCGCGTTCCTGTTGCGCGACTATCTGCGGTTCCAGCGCACCGCCCACAGAACGGACGACTAAGGCCGCCGCCCCAAGGAGGGGACGGCGGCCTCATCGATCACGAACCAGCCAAGCGTCCGATTACAGACGACCACGGCCAATCACGGCCAATCACGGCCGGAACGACCGGCGGATGATCACTCCTGGACCTGGGCGCGGGCGATCTTGCCGGTGAAGGAGTTGGCCTCGTCCGCATCCTTCGCGGCCTCGTTGTTCCAGGAGAACATGGCGCGCAGCTTCGGACCCACGGTCTCGATGCGCACGTTGGAGTACTCCTCCTGCAGGGCCTTGAACTTCGGGGCGCCGGCGTCCT
>Cebus_capucinus_imitator_PRJNA485217_SSR056__coassemble_578_pt1 | contig 36262 bp, 31 predicted proteins | sample Cebus_capucinus_imitator_PRJNA485217_SSR056__metabat2_high_PE_007 | metagenome-assembled genome bin Cebus_capucinus_imitator_PRJNA485217_SSR056
TAGAGCAGCTGACTACGGATCAGCAGGTCGCAGGTTCGAATCCTGTCTCGCGCACAGAAAGCCTTGCCTCCGAATGGACGCAAGGCTTTTTCCAATTTTCGCACGGCTACACGCCATCGGACACCAAGCTCCGGCCGGATGTCCACGGGAGCCCGGCGCCATCGGACTCCAAGCTCCGGGCGTAAACGGTCCGAGACGTGACGGTATCCTTGGACCTTTGCCAACCTCCGCCATGCCGCCATCGGATGCTACGGCATCGGACCATCGGACGGAACGCAGACGGCAGGAGGTGCGCCGGAACAGACGGGAGCGGAAGAACAATGACGAAACACCACGGCAACGGACTTTGGACGGCCATACGGCGCGTGGCGGCATCGGACCGCATATCCGGTCTCATCATGCTCGGATTCGCCCTTGCCGGTCTCATTTTGGCCAACCTGCCCGCCACCGCGCACCTGTTCGAGACCGTCGCCGAAACGCACCTGGCGGTGCCGCATACCAACCTGGACCTTCCCATCGGACATTGGGCGCAGGACGGCCTGCTCACCGTCTTCTTCCTCACCGTCGGACTGGACCTCAAACAGGAACTCACCACCGGCTCGCTCGCCGATCCCAAAGCGGCGGCCGTACCCATGCTGTGCGCCGTGGGCGGCATGATCGCGCCGCCCATATTGTTCGTCGACGTCATCGCCCTGTTCTCCGCGTTCGGACCGGGCCAGGCCGGTACCGTCCTGCTCACCACCACCGGAACCTCCGTGCCCTTCGCGGACATGGCCCAAGGCTGGGCCGTGCCCACCGCCACGGACATCGCCTTCTCCCTGGCCGTGCTCGCGCTCTTCGCCAAAGCCCTGCCCGGCGCCATCCGCGCGTTCCTCATGACGCTTGCCACCGTGGACGACCTGCTCGCCATCATCCTCATCGCAGTGTTCTTCTCATCGCTCAACGACTGGTACTGGTTCCTCGGCATCGCCGTCTGCGCCGCCGCATGGGCGTGGCTCGTGCGCCTGCGCCGCGTGCCTTGGCCCGCCGTGGCCGTGGTGGGCCTGCTCGCATGGGTCATGATGTTCGAAGCGGGCGTGCATCCCACATTGGCCGGCGTGCTGGTCGGACTGCTCACGCCCGCGCGCGAGATGCACGGGGAGACGTCGCCGCGCGCCGAACGCTACGCGGGCAAACTCCAGCCGTTCTCCGCACTGCTCGCCCTGCCCGTGTTCGCCCTGTTCGCCACCGGCGTGCGCTTCGAGTCCCTCACGCCCGCCCTGCTGCTTTCGCCGTTGGTCGTGGCGTTGGTCGTGGCGCTCGTGGTCGGCAAACCGTTGGGCATCCTCCTGACCGCATGGCTGTCCACGCATGTGGGCGGGCTGACGATGGCCAAGGGACTGCGCGTGCGAGACATGATTCCCGCGGCGTGCGCGTGCGGCATCGGCTTCACCGTGTCGTTCCTCATCGCCTCGCTTGCATACGCGGACGCGGAACTGTCCGCGGAGGCAAGGTTCGGCGTGCTCGTCGCCTCGCTCGTCGCGGCCGCGCTTTCCGGCGTGCTGCTCGCCCGGCAGTCGAAACGCTACGAACGTGGGCGCGCAAGCGAACGTGAGTGAGTGAGCGTAAGTAGGGGCGTAGGCGCTCGTGTGAATGTGAGCGGGCGCCTACGCGAGTGAGCGCGGGAACGACGTCAGTTCTTGACGGCGACGAGCATGCCCGTGCCGGCGGAGGAGAACGTCGCGTCGAACCGCTCGTCCGATTCGACCACGTCCACGAAACCGCGCATGAACACGGCCTTGTCCTCGCGGTTGGCGGGATTGAACACGCCTCCCACGGATGCGGGGGAGGCCAGGGCGAGCACGTCCGTGAACACGACGAACCCGCCGCGGCGCAGCAGACGATGCGCCTGTTCCAACGCGGGCGTGTAGTTGGACGCGTCGCCGGACACGACGATGAGATCGTAGTCGCCGGCGTTCAGGCGCGGCAGGAACGCGTCCGCCGAAGCGTGGACCGCGCGCAGACGCGTGGCCACGCGGTCCGGCACCAGATCGAACGCCTTGCGGATCACGGCGATGCCCTGCGCGGACGATTCGACCGCGGTGAGCATGCCCTCGCCGTGCAGGCCGCGCACCAGCTCCATCGCCTCCACCACGGACGCGGTGCCCACCGTGATGACCGACTTCGCGCCGGAGACGCGCGCCAGCATGGCCAGCATGGCCGACTGCGCCGCACTCGACTGGGGCAGGCCGGATCCCTGGGCGAGCGCACGCGCGTCCGCCGTCTCGGACGATTGGCGGCGTGCGGCGTGTTCCTCAGTGAACTGCCATGCCTTGGCCATGCTCAGATACTGCGTTTTATCCATTGCCTTGTGTGGTTCCGTTCCTTACAGGGGCCCTGCGCGCAGGGGTGTCGATGATGGGCGGGCGTATCTCATGCCGCGCCCGCCGGTGCGGTCGGCTGCCGCCGGAGGTCAGCGTTCGCGGACCTTGGCGACGATCTGCCACATCTCCTCGCCGACGTCGATGCCGCGCGGGCATTGGCGCGTGCAGGCGCGCACCGACTGGCATGCGGCCACGCCGTCCGCCGTGTCGATGGCGTCCAGCCGTTCCATGGTATGCGTATCGCGCGAATCGTTGACGAAGCGGCTCGCCCAGATCAGCGCGGCCGGGCCGATGAACGCGTCGCCGCCGGCGAAGACCGGACACGCGCCCTCGCACACGCCGCATGCGATGCAGTTGGTGAGCCGTTCGTAGCGGGCGAGCTCCTCGGGATGCTGGAGGTATTCGAAGACGTCGACCTTGCCTTCCTCGGTGACGGCGAGCGCGCCTTCGGCCTGCAGGTACGGCTTGAGCTTGCGGATCTGGTCCAGCATGGGGTCGATGTCGGCGACGAGGTCGCGTTGGACGGGGAAGCCGGGCAGGGGCGCCAGTTCGATGACGCCGAGGCTGCCTGCGGCGTCCGGAGTGGCGTCGGCGCGGCCGGCCGCGGTTTCGGCCGCGGCCTCGGTCTCGTCTACGGACGGAGCCGGGGACGAGACCGTGCCGGTGCGGCGGAAGCCTTCGTCATCGGACTCCGGCGGTGCGGCGGAGTCCGAGCCCGGCGCGAGCGGACGCGTGGCCCATTGTCCGACGGTGGCGGTGCACAGCAGGGTGGGCGTGCCGTTGACCGCGACGGCGTCCGAACCGCACATGCCGTGGCCGCACGAATAGCGGAAGGCGAGCGTCGGGTCGACGGTGCGTTTGACGGTGAGCAGGCAGTCGAGGATGGTGTCCTCGGGACGGGCCTCGATGACGTATTCCTGCACCCATTGGCGTCCGCGGGGACGACGGCGTGCCGGAGCCCCGTCCGACGAGCCGAACGGCGACTTCCTGCGCGCGAAGGGGCTGGAGGAGCGGGCGCGGTCCCGCTCGCGTTCGGGACGCGGGGCGAAACGGTTCACCTTCAACGTCACCGTGGTCGCTTCCGTGCCGTTCATCATGCGCGTCTCCTTACCTGCATGGTTTGCCTCGTGGGGCATGAAACAACTCTCCATTCTGACATACGCCATGGCCCCGCGCCTTTTCGGGGGTGCGGGGTATGGCGTGAATCCTCCGGCCGTCTTCGCCGGCTGCCTTCGGCACTCGGCCGGCCTTGCGCCTTGAGGATTTTCGTCCTGGGGCTTGCGGCTTGTGATCTGTGCCTTGTGATCTGCAAGGCCTGCTTGCGGCGGGCGATCAGTATTCGCGCTTCTTAGGCGGCACGTCCACGATGCGCACGGGCTGCCAGGCGACCGTGCCGTCGGCGCGGGTCATGGAGTGCGCGAGGAAGCGCTCGTCGTCACGTTCGGGGAAGTCCGTGCGCTTGAGCGAACCGCGCGACTCCTCGCGCGCGGCGGACGCGGCCAGCACCGCGCCGGCCAGCGTGACGAGATGGCGTGCCTCCCAGATGGCGGTGACCTCCTGGTTGAACACCGGTGTCCCGTCATGCGCGCGCAGCGCTTCGGCCCGCGGTCTGAGCTCGCGTTCGACGGCGTCGGCGGCTTCGGCCAGTCCGGCGGCGTCGCAGCGCACGGCGGCGGCCCGTTCCATAACGGCGCCCAGTCGGGCCATGAGCCTGTAGGGGTTGTCGTCCGATGCCGCGTCGGTCTTCTCGGAGATGTCCCCGGCGTCGGCGCCGTCCAGCAGCGTCCTGAGTTCGGCGTCGCGCGCGGCGGACCGGGCGTCCACGGCCTCGGCCAGTCGCCCGTCCGCTTCGGCGACGTCGGGATCGTCCATGACGGTGGGGTCCGCCACGGGATGGCGTGCGATGCGCGCGGCGATGGCCTCGCCCGCGCGCGTGCCGAACAGGCAGGCGTCCAGCAGCGAGTTGCCGCCCAGACGGTTGGCGCCGTGCACGGACACGCACGAGCATTCGCCGGCCGCGAACAGGCCTTCGACGACGCGGCGTTCGCCGTGCGCGCCGGTCATGTCGGACGTGGGCGCGGCGTCCCAGCGGTACACTTCGCCGTCCACGGTGACGGGCAGGCCGCCCATGGTGTAGTGCGCGGTCGGTTTGATGGGCACGTATTGGGTGGTCGGATCGATATTCGCGTAATGTTCGATGGTCTCGACGACCTGCGGCAGTACGGCGCGCATATGTTCCGGAGCGATGCCGGTCATGTCCAGCCAGACGCAGTCCTTGGGGCCGTCCGGATCCTTGGGGTCGCTCACGCCGCGTCCGGCGTCGATCTCCGCCATGATGGAGCGGGAGACCACGTCGCGGGCGGCCAGGTCGGCATGGCCGGGCGCGTAGCGTTCCATGAACGCCTCTCCCTGCGCGTTCCTGAGCACGCCACCCTCGGCGCGCGACGCCTCGGACAGGAGGATGCCGGTGTGCGCCAGACCGGTGGGATGGAACTGCACGAATTCGACGTCCTCCAACGCCAGTCCTGCCTCAAGGGCGAGGGCCATGCCGTCGCCGGTCAGATCCCACGAGTTGGAGGTGGTGTGGAACAGACGGCCCGCGCCGCCGGTGGCGAACATGACGTTGCGCGCGTGCACGGCGTGCGTTCTGCCCAAGGCCACGTCGAACGCGACGACGCCGGCCGCGCGGCGTTCCGCGCCCTCGCCTTCGAGCACCAGATCGGTCACATACCATTCCTCGGCGAACGCGACGCCTTCGGCGACGCACTGCTGCCACAGCGTATGCAGGATCTGATGGCCGATGCGGTCGGCCGCGTAGGCGGCCCGTTTGACCGGGGCGCCGCCGAACTCGCGGGTGTGTCCGCCGAAGCGGCGCTGCGCGATGCGTCCCTCTTCGGTGCGGGAGAACGCCACGCCCTGGCGTTCGAGCCCGATGACCGCCTGCGGCGCGTGCTCGGCGAGCAGCGCGGCCGCGTCCTGGTCGACGAGCCAGTCGCCGCCCTTGATGGTGTCGTAGTAGTGCCAATGCCAGTCGTCCGCCTCGACGGTGCCGAGCGAGGCGGCGATGCCGCCCTCCGCGGAGCCGGTGTGCGAGCGCAGCGGCTGCAGTTTCGAGATCACCAGGATCTTCGGTTCGATCCCCGAAGCCTTCATGCCTTCGAGCTCGGGGGAGCGGAGCAATCCCAACGCCGCGGACAGGCCGGCCGCTCCGGCGCCGACGATCACCGCATCATACATGTCTTCCAAGTGCTTCGGACTCATACCCCACATCTTACATAAGGTGCGCCGCAGGCCCGTGCTTTGTGCGGGAGGATTCGGCGGGCGGCGGGGACGGTAGGATGTGGAGGCATGACGAAGGCATCGTTCAACGAAGAGGTGTATGCGGTGGTGCGGCGCATCCCGCGCGGCATGGTGGCGACGTACGGGCAGGTGGCCGCGTTGGCGGGCCATCCACGCGCCGCGAGGTTCGTCGGGTTCGCGCTGCACGCCAACCCGTATCAGGGCGAGGTGCCCTGCCATAGGGTGGTGTTCCGGGACGGTTCGCTCGCGCCAGGTTTCGCGTTCGGCGGACCGGACGAGCAGCGCGCCCTGCTGGAGGGGGAGGGCGTGGCGTTCATTCCGCCCGCGGCCGTTCCGGCGGGGGATGCGGGATGGCGCGTGGATATCGAACGATGCGGGTGGCGCGCCTGAGCCTTGCGGCCGCGGCGCGCCTTTGCGCGGGGCGGTCTACGTGCGGTGGGACGCGTGGATGAGGTCCGTGATCTCCGCGGGCGAGGTGAGGATGGTGGCCTTTCCCGAGGCGATGAGCCGGTTGCAGCCGGCGTTGTGCGGCGAGGTGATGGGGCCGGGCACGGCGACGAGCCCGCGCGTCAGGTCGCACGCCCAATTGGCCGTGTTCAGCGCGCCCGAGCGCAGTCTGGCCTGCGTGACGACCACGGTGGACGCCAATGCGGCGATGATGCGGTTGCGCAGCAGGAACCGGCGCGCCTCGGGCACGGTGCCGGGGCACAGTTCGCTGACGAGCGCGCCGCCCGACTCGCGGATGGCGTCGAACAGCGGCATGTTCGCCGAAGGTCCGATATGGCGCAATCCTCCCGCGAACACCGCCACCGTACGGCCCGCGTCATGCGGGTCGGCGCCGTCCAACGCCGCCAACGCGCCCCAATGCGCCGCCGCGTCCGCGCCCAACGCGCCGCCCGAGACGACGAGATGTCCGCCCGAGGCGACGGTCATGGCCACGTCCCTCGCCACGGCGCAGCCGTAGTCGGTGACGTTGCGCGAGCCGACCACGGCCACCGGTTCGGCGCAGCAGGTCAATGCGGCCGGATCGCCCAAACCCCACAGGCAGAGCGGCGAGGCCCAGTCCCGTCTGGTGGACAGGTCCTGCAGTTGTCTTGGCCAACAGGGGCTTTCGGGACCGATGATCCACTGTTCGCCGCCCACGGTGAACCATTCGCCCAGCCGCTCCCACTCCAAGGTGGGAAGCCTCTCCAGCCGCGTCTGCCAGCCGGCCAACGCGCGATGGAACACGCCCATGCCGCGCGCGTCCGCATGGCCGCCCCATCTGGTCAGGCCGACGACGAACAGCCGGTCGAGTTCGGTGCGGGCCGCGTTTCCGGCCGACCCGTCCCCGCGAGCCGCGATGAGGAGATCCAGCGTGGCCGCCGGATCGTCGGAGCCTTTGAGCAGCGCGTACATGAGCGCATCCGCGCCGTCGAGGCAGAAGGTGAGCGCGGCGCGCGCCAAGGTCCGCCTCCGCGGCGTCCTTTCGTCCACGCCCCGCGTCGGAACCGTGCGCACGTCCTTCGGACCGCGGGCCTCCTCCCGTTCTGCGTGCGCGAACGGACCGTCATGCTCCGGTCGTCCCATGGCGTCTCCTTTCTCGTATGTGCCGTATGCTCCGCGTACCCGTCAGATGCGGGTGCGCAACGCGATGCCGTATTCCGTCTCCTCGCGTCCGGGGGAGTTCCTGCCCGAAAGGTCCGCCAACGTCCATGCCAGACGCATGGCGCGGTCGGCGCCGCGCAGGCTCAGCCGCTGCCTTTCCAACGCGTGGTTGACCGGTTCGAGCGCCTTGGCGGACATGTGCGAGCGCAGCCACGTGCCGGAGGCCTGCGCGTTGCACGTCCACCCGTATTCGGCGAAGCGTTCGGAGGCGCTTCGTCTGGCACGGATGACGCGTTCGCGGATGGTCTCGCTCGTCTCGCACGGTTCGTGCAGCGTCGGATCCGCGGCGATGCGCGAGACGGGCGGCACCTCCACCTGGATGTCGATGCGGTCCAGGATGGGGCCGGACAGGCGCGCGAAATAGCGCAGCCGCTCACGCTGCGAGCAGGTGCAGCGTTCCCCGTTGCCGTAGCTCATGCCGCACGGGCAGGGGTTGGCGGCCATGACGAGTTGGAACGCGGCCGGATAGTAGGTGGTGCCTTTGGCGCGCGACAGGGCCACATAGCCGGATTCGAGGGGTTCGCGCAGCGTCTGCAGGGCGCGGGAGGAGAATTCGGGGGCCTCGTCCATGAACAGCACCCCGCGGTGCGCCCTGGTGATGGCGCCCGGCTGCGCCAGTCCGGCGCCGCCTCCGGCCAGCGCGGCCGTGGACGAGGTGTGGTGCGGCGCCTCATAGGGCGGCACGTCCGAAATGCCGTAGGCGGGCAGCGTGCCGCACAGCGAGCGTATGGAGGCGACCTCCAGTTGTTCGCCCTCGCCCAACGGGCACATGATGCCGGGCATGCGCGAGGCGAGCATGGTCTTGCCCGAACCGGGAGGCCCCACCATGATGAGATGATGTCCGCCGGCCGCGGCCACCTCGATGGCCCATTTGGCGTGCCGTTGGCCGATGACCTCGGCCATGTCGCCGGCCGGCGGCGTGTGGAACGGCTCCGACGCGAACGGCGCACGGTCCGTCGGGGCGGACAAGGGCGGCGACGTGCGCGCCGCATGGCCTCCCATGAGTTCGATGAGCTCGCCCACATGCCGCACGCCCACCGCGTCCACGCCGTCGATGAGCGCGGCCTCGTCCATGTTCGCCTCGGGCAGGATCACCCGGGACACGCCGCGTTCGCGCGCGTGCAGCAGCACCGGCAGCACGCCGTTGATGGGCAGCACCGTGCCGTCCAGGTTGAGTTCGCCCATGACCACCACGTCCGCCAACGCGTCGGGTGGAATGGCCTTCGCCGCGCCCAGCACGGCCGCCGCTATGGCCAGATCGTGCGAGGAGCCGCGTTTGGGCATGGACGCGGGGGAGAGGTTCACCGTCACGCGCGTTTCGGGCCAGCGGAACCCCGCGGCCTGGCAGGCGGACCGGACGCGTTCCCTCGCCTCGGACAGCGACGCGTCCGGCAGGCCGATGATGGAGAAGTAGGGCAGGCCGGGGCTGATGAACGCCTGCATGGCGACCGTGAACGCCTTCAATCCGATGAGCCCCACGGACAGGGCGTTGCCGATGGCCATCAGAACGCTCCCCGCAGATGCTCCACGCGCGGCCCCTCCGCCTCGACGCTCACCGCCAGCACATCGAAGCGCACCCCGTTGTGGAGCAGGCCGCGATGGTCCAGCAGCCACTGCACGCCCGCCCTGCGCAGGTTCGTGCGTTTGGCGTGCGTGACCGCGCACTGCGGCGGGCCGAACCGGACGCTGCGGCGCGTCTTGACCTCCACGAACGCCAGCGTGCCTTCCGGATCCAACGCCACAATGTCCAATTCGCCGTAACGCGAACGCCAGTTGCGGTCCACGATCCGCCATCCGCGCGTCCGAAGCCAGACGGCGGCCAGTTCCTCGCCGGCCGCGCCCGCCTGCCTGGCGGACAGCGACCTGTCTGACAGCCGCGCCTCGGCGGCCTCCAACGTATCCGTGCCGGGCGTTGCGGGCCCCGGCGATCCCATCGCCATCGACGTTTCCATACCCCAACTGTGCGGCGTGCGGCATATGCGGCGCAAACCGTGCGGGACATGTGTACGAAGCGTATGGAAACGATGGAATGTGGATAACTCGGCTCGGAAGGCCGAAAGGGAGTCGGGGACGGAAAAGGGGCGTCCCGTCCATGCGGCACGCCCCTCGAAGCTTGCCGGAGCCCGCCGCGGGCGCTCGCCGCCGGCGGCACGCGTCCGGCTCCGGCTCAGCGGACCAGTCCGGTCAGCTCGCCCAGGTTGAGCTCGAAGCTCACGCCGCGCTCCTCGAAGTTCGGCTGGTTGCGGGTGCTTTCCATCGCATGGCGCACGAACTCGCCGGCGATGCGGGCCGATTCGGCCAGCGGACGGCCGGCCAGGACCGCGCCGCACAGGGCCGAGGCGAACGCGTCGCCAGTGCCGTGGATCATGTAGGGCAGCTTGACATGGGACAGTTCGCGCTTGGCTTCGGGACCGGTGGCGGCGCAGGCCACGTAGTTGCGCAGCAGGCCGTCGCCGCGGTCGATGCCCTTGAGGACCACGTTCCTCGCGCCCAGGTCGAGCAGCGCGCCGAGCAGGTCGGTGACCGCAGCGTCGTCGAGGTCCTGCCCCGGGTAGTCGCGTCCGGTGAGGATGGACGCCTCGGTCAGGTTGGGCATGAGCACGTCCGCGCCGTCGGCGAGCGCGCCCATGGCTTCGCACAGTTCGGCGGTGTAGGTGGGGTACATGGCGCCGCCGTCGCCCATGACGGGGTCGACGAGGCGCAGGGCGTGGGGGTATTCGCGGTAGAGGCGTTGGATGAGGGCGACCTGTTCTGCCGATCCCAGGAAGCCGGAGTAGACGCCGTCGAGGTCGACGTTTTCCTTGCGCCAGGCGTCGAGGTAGGCGGAGAGGATGTCGGTGGTGTCGTGGAAGGTGAACGTCTCGTATTTGGTGTGGGCGGAGAACAGGGCGGTGGGTACCGGGCATACGTCGCATCCGGCGGCGGAGAGGATCGGAATCGCGGCGGTGAGCGAGCATTTGCCGTAGCCGCACATGTCGTGCACCGCGGCGACGCGCGGGATGTAGGCGGCGTCTCGTTCGTACAGGGTCTCGTCTGTGGATTCGGTCATGGTTTCCTCGTTTTCATCGTTGGTCGGATCGGTTTCCCGATCCCGTGCATGACTGTAGTCGCGGTCGGCGGATGCCGCATGCGGGTTTCGGCGCGTGGGCCGTGTTTTCGATGGTGCGTGCGTGCGTCGCGGCGGCGTGTCGTGGGTGTTCGACGGTCGGGGCTGGGGTGGTTTCGTGGGATGGTTTCGCACGACGGCGCGGTTTTTGAAGGGGTTATAGGCAACTCCGATAACGTCGGGCTTGCGTTGGCGTGGCGGCGGGTCGTAGTTTCGTAACCAGCTTCCGAGATCCGGTCCGCGGGTTTCGGAAAGGAATCGTATCGGGTTTTCGGTCCGCGCCTTTGGGCGTGGGCCTTGGATGAAGGAGCAATCATGGCCGAAGAGCGTAAGGGCTACCGTTTCGAGACGCTGCAGCTGCATGTGGGTCAGGAGCAGGCCGATCCGGCGACGGATGCGCGCGCGGTGCCGATCTATCAGACCACCAGCTACGTGTTCCATGATTTCGATCATGCGCAGGCGCGTTTCGGTCTGGCCGATCCGGGCAACATCTACGGACGTCTGACGAATTCCACGCAGGGCGTGTTCGAGGACCGCATCGCGGCCCTCGAGGGCGGCACGGCCGCTCTGGCGGTCGCCTCCGGCGCGGCGGCGGTGGAGTACGCGGTGCGCAACATCACGCAGGCGGGCGATCATATCGTGGCGGCGAAGAACATCTACGGCGGCACGTTCAACCTGCTGCGCCATACGCTGCCGCGCGACGGCATCACCACCACGTTCGTGTCCGCGGAGAGGCCGCAGGAGTTCGAGGAGGCGATCCGGGAGAACACGAAGCTCGTCTACTTCGAGACGTTCGGCAATCCGAACGCGGACCTGCCGGATTTCGAGGCGATCGCCGAGATCGCCCACCGCCATCATCTGCCGGTGGTGGTGGACAACACGTTCGCCACGCCGTACCTGTTCCGTCCGTTGGAGCACGGCGCGGACATCGTGGTGGAGTCGGCCACGAAGTTCATCGGCGGCCACGGCACCACGTTGGGCGGCGTGATCGTGGAGGGCGGCTCGTTCGACTGGGCGGCCGTGCCGGGCAAGTTCCCGACGTTGACGGAACCGGATCCGAGCTACCACGGTCTGAACTTCTACGAGGCGCTCGGCGGCGCCGCGTTCGTGACCCGCGTCCGCGCGATCCTGCTGCGGGACACGGGCGCCACGCTGAGCCCGTTCTCCGCGTTCCTGCTGCTGCAGGGCGTCGAGACGCTCTCGCTGCGCGTGGAACGCCATGTGAGCAACGCGCTCAAGGTCGTGGATTATCTGCGCACCGTGCCCGAGGTGGAGTCCGTATCCCATCCGTCCATCGAGGGCCGTGAGGACCATGAACGCTACTTGAGGTACTTCCCGAACGGCGCCGGCTCGATCTTCACGTTCGACATCAAAGGCGGCAAGGACGCGGCGCGCGTGTTCATCGACAACCTGCACCTGTTCAGCCTGCTGGCCAACGTGGCCGACGCCAAGAGCCTGGTCATCCACCCGGCGTCCACCACGCACTCGCAGGAGACTGTGGAGGAGCTGGAGGACCAGGGCATCCATCAGGGCACCATCCGCCTGTCCGTCGGCATCGAGAACATCGACGACATCCTCGACGATCTCAAGGGCGCGTTCGAGGCGGTGCGCGCCTCCGGCCTGGCCGAATAGAAGGGGACGGAACCAGGGGAAGGCTCCGAAAACGCGGAAGGGGCGTCCGGCCGCTCATCCTCAAGGATGAGCGGCCGGACGCCCCTTCCATGCGACATCACCCCCGCGCACGATGGGGCGCGCGGCATCATCCGCATAGTGTGGGATCCATACGCCGGACACGCCGGCGACGATATGGAGAGACGCTATGAACGAATCGAACACCGCCATCCAAGCCGTCGGACTCGTCAAGGACTACGGGTCCGGAGACGGCGTCGTCCACGCCCTGCGCGGCGTGGACGTGGCCTTCGCCAAAGGCGAGTTCACCGCCATCATGGGCCCGTCCGGATCGGGCAAATCCACGCTCATGCACACGCTCGCAGGCCTCGACCGCGCCACTTCGGGGCGCATCCTGTTCGAGGGCGACGACCTGACCCGCATGAACGACCGCCAACTGACCCTCCTGCGCCGCGGGAAGATCGGATTCATCTTCCAAAGCTTCAACCTGCTGCCCATGTTCACCGCCGAAGCGAACATCCTCATGCCGTTGACCCTGGCCGGCGCCAAAGCCGACCGCGCCTGGTTCGACCTGCTCGTCGACACGCTCGGCCTGCGCCGCCGCCTGGGGCACCGTCCCGCCGAAATGTCCGGCGGCCAGCAGCAGCGCGTCGCCATCGCACGCGCCCTCATCACCAAACCGTCCCTCGTGTTCGCCGACGAACCCACCGGCAACCTCGACTCCGTGTCCAGCGCCGAAACGCTCGCGTTCCTCAAACGCTCCGTCGACGAACTCGGACAGACCATCATCATGGTCACGCACGACGCGGTCGCCGCCTCCTACGCCGACCGCGCCATCGTGTTCGCCGACGGCCGCATCGTCGCCGACGAACCCCACCCCACCGCCGACCGCATGAACCTGCTGCTCATGGAGGAACGACGGGCCGCGCTCGCCGCAGAAAGCATTCCCGCGTCCATCGAACCGCCCACGCCGCCCAAGCGTGCGCGCGCCGCCCACGCCGCCGCGCGCCATACCCGCTGACCCCATCCCCGCACAGCAAGGACGACCATGTTCCGCATCACCGTGAACCTCATGCGCAAGACCTCGCGCATGCTCATCCCCGCAGGCGTCGCCGTGCTCATCGGCGCCGCGTTCATCGCCTCCACGTTCCTGTTCGGCAACGCCATGAACGATTCCCTCGTCCGCCAGCAGACCGCCGTCTACGCCGGCGCGGACGCCATGGTCCTGCCCGACCTGCCCGAACGGCCCACCGAATCCCAAAGCGACGAAGCGTACTCGCACACCGTGGCCGACTACCATCTCGACCGCATGCGCGCCGTCGAAGGCGTCAAAGGCGCGCGCGCCGTCACCGCCGCCTCCATCGGCGTGTCCGACGGATCCGGCCACGCCGGCGTCTACGCCATCAACACCGGCGAGCCGAACCTGCTGCCCGTGAAGGTCACCGGCGGCGACAGGCCCGTCGACAACGGTGAGATCGCCCTGCCCGAACGCGTCGCCGAACAGCTCGGCGTGAAGGTGGGCGACACGGTGCGCGTCTCCGCGCGCGACAACGCCGCAGGCGGCGTCCAGGCGCGGCTCGTGGGATTGACCGACGACCCCGACGGCGCCTACGCGTACGACGGGGGCGCCGCCATCCTCTCCGACGACCTCATGGCCGCCGTCCTGGGCGTCGCCGACTTCGACCAGGTCAACGCCACGTCCGTCTACCTCGATCTCGACGACCACGCCGACACGCACGCCGTCGAAACGCTCCTGCCCTCCTACAGCATGCTCGTGGACCGCGCCGAAGCCGACCGGCTCGCCGTGGAATCCCTCAGCGCCAACGGCACCAGCGTCGTCACCACGTTCCTCATGAGCTTCGGCGTGCTCGCCCTGCTCGTCGCCGCGCTCGTCATCGCCAACACGTTCCAGGTGCTCGTCGCCCAACGCCGACGCATCCTCGCCCTGCTGCGCACCATCGGCGCCGACCGCCGCCAACTGCATGCCTCCGTCCTGTGCGAGGCCGGCATCCTCGGCCTCATCGCATCCCTGCTCGGCGTGATCCTCGGCATCGGCCTCATGGCCCTGCTCGTCGCCGGCGGCGTCATGAAGACCACCGGCGCGCCCATGCGCCTCATCGTCACCTGGCCGGTCCTCGTCGTGCCCGTCGCCTTCGGCACGCTCATGACCGTCCTCGCATCCCTCGGCTCGGCACGCGCCGCCACCGCCGTCACCCCGCTCGAAGCGCTGCGCCCCATCGAACTGACCGACACCGCCCGCCGCTCCCGCACACGCGCCGTCCTCTCCCTGCTCACGCTCGCGGCCGGCATCGCCCTGTGCGCGTTCGGCGCATGGCAGACGCGCCTAGCCGCCATCGGACGCGACTCCCTCAACACCGACCACTACTCCGCCGTACTGCTCGCCACCATGGGCGGATGCGCGCTCGTGTTCATAGCGCTCGTCGTCTCCGCCGTCCACTGGATGCCCGCCCTCATGCGCGGCGCCGGCGCCCTCGCCGCCAAGACCGGCCCCAGCGCCGCCATCGCCCACGCCAACATCCAGAAGAACCCGCGCAGGGTAGCCGCCACCGGCGCCGCCCTCCTCATCGGCGTCACCCTCGTCTCCGCCATCGCCACCGGCGCCGCCAGCGCCAAAACCACCATGGCCGACGCGCTCGCCACCCGCTACAGCGTCGACATGATCGCCACCGGCACCGGCATGACCGAAGTCCAGGCCCGCAAGGCCGAACAGGTCGAAGGCGTCGGACGGGTCCTGGACGCGCCCACCGCCACACGCGTCCTCACCGACGACCAAGGCCATGAGCTCACCGTCCTCCTCGTCGGCGTCGACGGCGTCGACGACCTCGCCAAGGTCATGCACGCCGACCTCGAAGACGTCACCCTCACCGAGCGCGACATGCTCATGCCCCGCCGCGCCCTCAGCGGCGCCGACATCGACTTCAGCCGCACCCATACGGCCGACATCGCCGACGGCGCCGACCTCACCGTCGTCCAAACCGACTACCGGCGCGTCTCCTCCACCTACGACGCCGTCGCCTTCGTCACCGCCACCCACTTCACCACCGGCGAACTGGACGAACAAGGCCGCATCCTGCTCATGACCGCCCAACCCGACGCCAACCCCAACGGCGTCGGCGGCATCATCGACGGCGTGCGCGAAGCCCTCGGCGCCCTCCCCGACGCCACCGTCACCGGACCCATCGCCGAACGCGACATGTGGGACACCAGCATCGACGCCATGATGGCGCTGCTCGTCGGCCTCATCGCCGTCGCCGTGCTCATCGCGCTCATCGGCGTGGCCAACACGCTCAGCCTGTCCGTCATCGAACGCACCCGCGAATCCGCCACCCTGCGCGCCATCGGCATGACCCGAGGCCAACTGCGCCGCTCCCTCGCGGTCGAAGCGCTCCTGCTCTCCCTCGTCTCCGGACTCGCCGGCACCATCGTCGGCACCCTGTTCGGATGGCTCGGCTCCTACATGGTGTTCAGCCTCTACGGCACCGTCGCCATGCCCTTCGAATGGAAGACCAACGGCACGGTCCTCGCCGTCGCCGCGCTCGCCGCCATCCTGGCCAGCCTCCTGCCCGCCAGACGCGCCGCGAACACGCCTCCCGTCGAAGCGCTCGCCGAAGCCTGACGGCGCGGACGGAACGGAGACGCGAAGACACGCGAAGGCGCGAGGGTCCCCGAAACGGCATACGCCGCTTCGGGGACCCTCGCATAGCCTCCGGCGCGCGCCGAAGTCACACCAGACGGTTGTCGTAGGCGAACACCACCGCCTGCACGCGGTCGCGCGCGTTGATCTTCGCCAGAATATGCGCCACATGCGTCTTCACCGTGGGCAACGAGATGAACAGCCGGTCCGCGATCTCCTGATTGCTCAACCCGTGCGCCAACTCCACCAGCACCTCGCGCTCGCGGTCCGTGAGCAGCTCCAGTTCCGGATCGGTGTAGAAGGAGGCGGTCCCGCCATCGCCGTCCGCGCCGGCCGCGGAGCGCGCGCCGGACACGCCGAAGCCCGCGGCGGGGGAGAGGCGGGACTGCACGTCCTCCCCGCCCGCCGCATACCCGTCATGCAGCATCTTCTCGATGAGCCTGCGCGTGGCCGAAGGCGCGATGATCGCATTGCCCTGATGGACCGTGCGGATGGAGTTGAGCAGCGTCTCCGGCTCCGTGTCCTTCAACAGGAAACCCGAAGCGCCCGCTTCGATGGCCGCCATCACATACTCGTCCAAATCGAACGTGGTCAGGATGATCACCCGCGTGGGCGCATCCTCCCGGCAGGACGCGCAGATACGCCTGGTCGCCTCGATGCCGTCCACGCCGGGCATGCGCACGTCCATGAGCACCACGTCCGGACGCGCGTCGACGCAGGCCTCCACCATGCGCAGGCCGTCCGCAGCCTGGGCGACGACCTCCATATCCGGCTGTGAGCCGATGACCATGGCGAACCCGGCGCGCACCAGCTCCTGGTCGTCCGCGATCGCCACGCGAATCGTGTTCAATGCGTTCATGCAGACCACTCTAACGACACAGGCCCCTCAGCCCCGGCATGGAATCCCCTGAACGTTCCCTGATATCGCCGATGGCGCCCAATGCGAAGCCGCCCCCGGCCCACGCCGCACGAGCGCCGACGACTTCCGATCAGCCGCGTTCGGACCCGCGCATGCGCGCCGACGCCATCTGCACGTCCAACCCGTCCGCCGGACGCAGCCTCATGGCCTCCCCATGCCGCCGTTCGTCGCCGAACCCGCTGCTGCGCAGCACGTCGAGCAGCGCGCGCATATGCGCCAACGCCTCACGCCCCTGCGCTCCGATCGCGGCGAACGCGGCGCCGATGCGCTCCGCGTCCGGCGCGTCCATGCCCTCCACCATGGCCAACCCCTCCTCGGCGCGCGCCACCACACGTTCCAACGTCTCGGCTACCTCCGACTGCATGGCCTCCCCGATGCGTTCACGCTCCAGATTCGCCGCCAACGCCTTCCTCCGCTCGCGTTCGGCCTGCAGCGCCTCCCCGCGCTGGCGCAGCACCAGCGCGTCCGTGCCTCGCGCCCTCGCCCACCTGGCCAACGCCACGCACGCCAGACAGCACAGCAGAGGCACCATGCCGGGAAGCAATCCCGCCGCGGCGATCGCCGGCCGTGAAGCGCCGCCCGGCACGGGCTTGGGCCACAGCATGCGCGCCAACAGCGGATACCCGTTCCACGCGGCCATCAGCTTCACGCCGAACAGCCACGAGCACAGGGCGCTCGCCGCGCCCACCCAACGCCATGCGCGCTCGCGGCCGTACAGCACCGCCGAATACACGGACAACGGCGCCAGCACGTCCACCGCCAGCAGGTTAGGCAGGAACAGCAGTTGGAGCGTATCGAGCGCGGCCATGGCGAGCGCGCTCGCTTCGGGGAAGCGGCGGCGCAAGGCCAGCGGGGCGACCATCACGCACGTCAGCAGGAACGCGGCGGTTCCGTTCGGCGCCTGAGCCTCGTCTCCGCCGAGCAGCAGGTCGCCGTAGGTGGAGCGGTGCAGGACGAGTATGAGCAGCGCGGCCTCGACGACGTCCATGAGCAGGTAGTGCCGTTCGGTCCACAGGGCGAAGCGTCCGATGCGGTCGAGCCGTTCGCCGTGCGGCATGTCCGGCAGCGGCGCGCCGCCGCCGGCCAGGGCGCGCAGCATGGTCGCCGCGCCGTGCGCCGCACGCCGTGTGAGCCGTCCGACGGCGCGGACCGATCCGCGCCCATGCGCGCGGCGTTCGGTGGAGGCCGCCTCCTTCGCGTCTTCCGGGACGGCGTTCGGAGTCTCCGATGCGTCCGGCGCGTCCTCCAACGGCAGGGTGGCCGCGACGAGGAAGCCGCCTTCCGGCTTGGGGCCGGCGCGCAGCGTGCCTCCGGCCGCTTCGACGCGTTCCCGCATGCCCACCAGACCGTAGCCGGGCCGATGTCCGTCGCGTGCGGAGAAGGCGCCCACTCCGTCGTCCGTGACCGTCAGGGACAGTCCGTCCCCGGACCAGATCTCGTCCACGACGACGTTCGCGTCCGCTCCGGCGTGGCGTCGCGCGTTCGACAGCGCCTCCTGCACGAGCCGGAACACGGCCTCGTCCGCCTTGGCGGACAGACGCTGCGGCGTCGCCGGACCCGACACGCGCCGGGATACGCCGTCCGTGCGCGCCACGAGCGCGCCGACGTCCGCGTAGCCGGCGCCGTGCGCGTCGCGGAACACGCCGAACAGGCGTCGCATGTCGCCTTGGGCGCGTCGGGCCTCGTCGCGGATCGTGGCCATCGTGCGCGCGGCCACGTCCAGGTCGTGAGCGCCCGCATAGCGTCCGCCGTCCGACTGGACGATGATGGTGGACAGGGTATGGGCGACCACGTCGTGCATGTCGCGGGCGATGCGCGCCCGTTCGGCCGAGGCGGCGATGCGCTCCGCCTCCCGCCGTCCGGCGGCGAGCGCCTCGTTGCGTTCGCGCATCGCGTCCAGCGTGGCCTTGCGGGCGCGCTGCCAGAACGCCATCACCGCCACGCTCGCCATGGATGTGAGGATGCACGCCGTGAGGATGCAGCCGTCGCGCATGATCCGGCTCGCGCACGCATCCGACGCGCCGCCGGGATACCGGGCGCCCGGACAGTCACGCGCCGTGAACGCTTCGGCGAGCCATCCGCCGTCGCGTACGGCAATGGGGCCTTCGGGGGAGAGGGGCGTGAACGACAGCGGTGCGGGCACGTTGAACGCGATTGCCCATACCGCGGCCGCGAACACGCTCATCGCGGCCGCCGCGGCGAGGAACCGTCCCGCGTGCCGTCTTGCGCCGTACACGACGGCCGAATACAGCATGATCGGCGCCAGCGCGTCCGAGAACGCCATCGCGGGGCCGAACAGCAGCCGGGCCGCGGTGATCGCCACATACGCCCACGCCGCGCGTTCGGGCGCATGCCGGCGGAACGCGAACGGCGCGAGCCCGGCCGTCGACCATACGTATAGCGGCACTGGGCCCGTGCGAAATAGCAGCCCCGGATTCTCCACGTCCCCCGTACCGAAGCCTACGGAGCACAGCAGCGCCAATAGGACCGCCGTGGCCGCGTCCACCGTCAACACATGCGAGCGGCCCCATGCCGCCAACCGTTCCATCCGACCCATGCCGTCCACACTAGCGTGCCGGACGGGCGCGCCGTGTCATGCCCGGGGATGACATGCGGGGGAGAAGCGCGGGTTTGTCCGCCCGCGAACGTGAAATGGGAGACGACCCACCGCCGCCACCGCCGCACGGCGTCCCGCATGACGCGGGGCGCGCGGCCGAGACAAAGGACGAAGCATATGACGCTGCTGGCCTCATACCACGTGCCCGGACTGCACATCGAAGACCGATCCACCACGGTGCCGCTCGACTGGAGCGGCCACGAGCCCGGCCGGGGATTCGACGGCGAGACCATCAGCCTGTTCTACCGCGTGGTCGCCGCGCCCGAACACGCCCACGACGACCTGCCCCTGCTCGTGTTCCTCCAAGGAGGCCCCGGCGGCAGCGGACCGCGACCCCTCGACCCCCATTCCGACGGTTGGATCGCCGAAGCGGTCAAACACTACCGCGTCGTCCTGCCCGACCAGCGCGGCACCGGACGCTCCAACCGCGTGGACGCGCACACCATGCGCCGCATCGCCCGGGCGCATGCCGACGACCCCCGCAGGGCCGCGCACGCCCAGGCCGACCTGCTCAAACGCATGCTCGCCGACTCCATCGTGCGTGACTTCGAACACCTGCGCCGCACCGAATTCCACAACCGACGCTGGACCACCCTCGGCCAAAGCTACGGCGGCTTCCTCACCCTCACCTACCTGTCCCTCTACCCCGAAGGCGTCGCCGCCAGCTTCACCACCGGCGGCATCCCCCACGTGCCCGCCGACGCGACCGACGTCTACCGCCACACCTTCCCCCGCATGCAGGCCAAAACCGCCGCCTTCTACGAACGCTACCCGCAGGACGCCGAACGCCTCGCCCTCGTCGCGGACCGGCTGCCCACCGCCGCCCAAGTGCACGAGGCGTGCGCCGACGTCGACCCGCACGCCATCGACTCCGCCGCGACCATCGGAGCGCGCCTCGCCGACGCCGCCGCACGCCACGGCTGGCCCACCCTGCCCGACGGCGACGTGCTCACCGTCGAACGCCTCCAATGCCTCGGCGGCGACTTCGGCATGAAGCCCAGCTTCGAACGCGTCCACTGGATCCTCGACGACGCTTTCCTCGACGCCGACGGCGCCGCCGACGCCGACTCCGAACCCAGCGACGAATTCCTCGCCAAAATCATGAACGCCACCTCATCCCGCCCCCTCTACTGGCCCCTCCAGGAATTCATCTACGCCGACGGACGACTCGACGCGCCCATCCGCTGGGCCGCCCAACGCGTACGCGACGCCATGCCAGCGTTCGACCCGGACCGGCGACCCCTGACCCTGACCGGCGAAGCCATGTTCCCCTGGATGTTCGAACAGGAACGCGCGCTGCGCCCCTACCGGGCCGCCATGGACCTGCTCATGGAAGACACCGAATTCGGACGCCTCTACGACCCGGACCGGCTCGCCGGCAACGAAACGCCCCTGCAGGCCGCCGTCTACTTCGACGACATGTACGTCGACGCCACCCTCCAACTCGACACCCTCAGCCGCGTGGGACGATCCCACGCCTGGGTCACCAACGAATTCGAACACGACGGCGTCCACGGCGACAAGGTCTTCCGCCACCTGTACGAAGAAGCCCTGAACCGCGGAGACCTCACCGACCGACGCTGACACGACATCCGACGTCGTTTCGTCGTGCCGATACCGATACCGGCGCGACGAAACGACGGACGTCCGCAAGCCCACACGGAAAGGACACCCCATGGAACACACCCGAACCACCCTGGAACACACCACCATCGGATTCATCGGATACGGCAACATGGCCCAGGCCATCGCCCGAGGCCTCACCGCCGCCGGCATCCTGCCCGCCGAGCGCATCGTCGCCTGCGCCGCCCACTACGACAAACTCGAACGCGCCACAGGCCTCATCGGCGCACGCCCCCTGCACACCCCGCAGGAAGTCGTCGACAACGCCGACGTCATCATCGTGGCCGTCAAACCGCACCAGATCGAAACCCTCCTCGAACCGCTCGCCCCCGCGCTCGCCGGACGCGGACGGATCATGGTGTCCATCGCGGCCGGATGGGACCTCGAACGCTACCGCGCGCTGTTCGGCGACCTCGCCGACCGCATCCGCGTGCAGTGCACCATCCCCAACACGCCCATGGCCGTCGGCAAGGGCGTGCTCGTCACCGAGGAGGCCAACACGCTCGACGACGCCGGACGCGACCTGTTCGAGCGGATCTTCTCGCCCATCGCGCTCATCGAACGCGTCGACACCGGCCACATGACCATCGCCATGGTCATCGCCGGATGCGCGCCCGCCTTCACCGCCATGTACCTGGAGGCGCTCGGCGACGCCGGCGTCGAACACGGCCTGCAGCGTGCAGCCGCCTACCGTCTCGCCGCCCGCATGATCGAAGGCGTCGGCGCCCTCCACCTGGCCGAAGGAGACCATCCCGGCATCATGAAGGACGCCGTCTGCTCGCCCGGCGGCACCACCATCCGCGGCGTCGCCCGACTCGAAAAGGACGGATTCCGCGGCGCGGTCATCGACGGCGTCGACGCCATCATGCGCTGAGACGCGCGTCCGGCCGCGTTTCCCCCACGCCGTCTGACGCGCACGGACGGAACGCCCGCAAGGTACCCATCACCCGCTACTGTAGGAAACCATGTCACTTACCATCGGAATCGTCGGACTGCCCAACGTCGGCAAGTCCACCATGTTCAACGCACTGACCCGCAACAACGTGCTCGCCGAGAACTACCCGTTCGCCACCATCGAACCCAACACGGGCGTCGTGCCCCTGCCCGACTCGCGCCTCGCGGTGCTCGCCGAACTCGTCCACACGCAGAAGATCGTGCCCGCCACCGTCACCTTCGTCGACATCGCAGGCATCGTCAAGGGCGCCTCCGAAGGCGAAGGCCTGGGCAACAAGTTCCTCGCCAACATCCGCGAGGCCGACGCGATCTGCGAGGTCGTGCGCGCCTTCGAGAACGACGACATCGTGCACGTCAACGGCAAGGTCGACCCCACCGACGACATCGACACCATCAACACCGAGCTCATCCTCGCCGACCTGCAGACCATCGAGAACGCGCTGCCGAAGCTCGAAAAGGACCTGCGCGGCAAGAAGATCGAACCCGCCTACCTCGAAGCCGTCAAGGAGGCCAGGACCATCCTCGAAGCCGGCGAGACCCTCGACAAGGCCGCCCGCGAAGGCCGCTTCGACAAGGACGCGGTGCGCGAACTGCACCTCATGACCGCCAAGCCGTTCATCTACGTGTTCAACGTGGACGACGCCGAACTCGCCAACGAGGAACTCAAGGCGCGACTGGCCGAAACCGTCGCCCCCGCCAAGGCCATCTTCCTCAACGCGCAGTTCGAGGCCGACCTGACCGAACTCGACGAGGACGACGCGCGCGAGATGCTCGCCGACGCCGGCCTCGAGGAGTCGGGACTCGACCAGCTCGCCCGCGTCGGATTCGACATCCTCGGCCTGTCCACCTTCCTCACCGCCGGCGAGAAGGAGGTGCGCGCCTGGCAGATCCACAAGGGCTACACCGCCCCGCAGGCCGCCGGCGTCATCCACACCGACTTCGAAAAGGGCTTCATCAAGGCCGACGTCGTCTCCTACGACGACTTCGTCGCCGCCGAGGGATCCCTGGCCAAGATCAAGGAGGAGGGCCGCCTGCGTCAGGAGGGCCGCGACTACGTGATGCAGGACGGCGACATCGTCGAGTTCAAGTTCAACGTGTCCAAGGGCAAGTAGGTCGCGCCGACAGCGGATTGGAACAGTGGCCCCGGCGGTCCCGGACGGCGCTGCGCCGACGGGTTGAGGGTCTTGGAATCCCGGCGATTCCAAGACCCTTCCTCTATGATGCCGTTCCGTGAATATACTTGAGGCAGGATCGGTGCCGTATGCGGGAAGGATTGGAGGCTGACCATGCCGGAGTTGAGCCGGTTCTTCGGAATCATCGTTCGCATGATGTATCAGGACGAGAGCGAGCATCACAAGCCGCATGTCCACATGTACTGACGACTTCAAGGCGTCCATCGGCATCGACGGCGAATTGTCTGGCGGGCTCGTTGCCGGCGAAGCAGTACAAGCTGGTGGCCGCGTGGCTCATGCTGCATGAGGATGAGCTGTACAAGGCATGGAACGCGGCCGTGTCCGGCCATCCGTTCGACCGTATCAAGCCGCTTTCGTGAGGAAAGGAGCCTCGCGTGTTCGAGGTGAATGGGATTCTGTATGCGGATGAGCCGGTCCGGGAGCTGGAGGTCCGGTCGGCCCGCGTCACCGGTGGCCACATCATGCTGGTGACGTTCTCCACCGGCGAGACGCGCCTGTGTGATTTCATCGAGATGTACGCCGACGTCCCGGCCTTCGCCCCGTTACGTGACGAGCGGACGTTCGAGGACTTCCGCATCGACCACGGCGTCCTGACCTGGAGCGATGGTGACATCGACATTTCGCCGTCATACTTGTACGACCATTCGTACGAATGCTTGCCCCACGGGGAACTCGTCTCGATCTGAACCGTGCGGCGATTGAACCGAGAATGGAGGCGTCAGCGACGACCGCCTGTCGAAGAAGGGCGTTATCACCCTTATTGAAGGCTTTTAGATTATAGAAACCATAACATAGAAAACACTACTCAGACACCGCATCTTGACGGTCATGCTTGAAGACCCTTTTGACATTCCGACCGACGGTATGTATTATGTATATTGTGAGACCGATGTGCGAAGGCGTATCAGACGCGGAAAGGAATGCTTGGTATGGCGCGAAATGCACACCCAGAAGAGACTGAACGGCGCATCCTCGCCGCAGCCCGGTCGCTGTTCGTCGAGAAGGGCTATGAGAAGACATCCATACAGGACATCGTGAACGCGCTGGGCGATCTGTCGAAGGGGGCCATCTACCATCATTTCAAATCCAAGGACGCGATTCTGCAGCGGCTGAACGCCGATGACTGGGCTGAAAGCGTCCGCCTGCGCGACGAGCTGCTCGAACGGCGGGATCTCAATGCGCTCGAAAAGCTGAGAACGCTCGTACTGTCGTCGGTGCGGAGCGCGGAGCATCTGAACCTCGTGCGCTCGCAGCTGCCGACGCTCGACGACCCTGCGTCCTTCGCCGCCAGCATGCGGTTCTGGTCCTCGGAACTGCCGACGTCCCTGCTTCCGCTGCTTGAAGAGGGCATGCAGGACGGTTCGATCCCCACCGCCTATCCCGCGCAGGCGGCGCAGCTGATCGCGCTGTTGTGCAACTACTGGCTCCTGCCGTGCTTCTATCCCGCATCGCGTCCGGAGATGGAGAGCCGCGTCCGCTGCCTGTCCGCCATGCTTGACGCCATTGACGTGCATCTGTTCGACGGCGACGCGGCGGAGCAGGTCGTCGACGGACTCGTGGCGCTTGCGTCGCAGGGGAGCAACCTCGCAGCGTAACAGTTCCGTCCCGTCGTTGTTCGGGCAGCGTTGCGTCGCCGTAACCGGCAGTGCAATTGTCACTCGGAATCATACCGACGGTCGGAATGAAAAGATACTCCGACACATCAACAACCAACAATCAGCAACAGGAGAGTCCCACCATGACGACCCATGCCCACTCATCCCACCCCACGCCCCTCACCGACCCGTTGCGTACGCGCGATTTCACGTTGCTTATCGCCGGATTGGGCATATCGCTGTTCGGCAACCTCATGCTCCGTTTCGCGATGTCCATGTGGGTGCTCGATGAGACCGGATCGGCTGCGGCTTTCGCGTCCATCCTTACCGCGTCCGTCATCCCGACCATCGCGCTCACCCCGTTCGGCGGCGTGCTCGCCGATCGCATGAACCGGCGCACCATCATGGTCGCACTCGACGCGCTGTCGGCCGCGGTCGTGCTCGTATGTGCGGCGGCGTTCTCGATCCGGGGATTCAACCTTGCGGCGATCGCGGTCATGCAGGTTACACTCGCCGTGCTCGACGCGCTGGAGACTCCCACCGTGCAGGCCGCGCTCCCGCAGATGTTCCGACAGTACGGCGAGGACGTGATGCGTCGGGCGATGGCGACGGTCAACATGGTGAATCAGGCGGGCACGCTCGTCCCCGCCCTGCTCGGCGGCGTATTGTACGCGCTCGTGGGAGCCGCCCCCATGATGATCATCGCCGTGGCCGGATTTGCCGTCGCCGCCACGGTGGAATGCTTCATCCGCCTCGAACGCCCCGAGCGTGGCGGTTCCGGTCATGCCTCACCGCTCGACGACCTGAGAACCGCCGCCCGGTTCCTCACCCGCGAACGCGTCCACGTCTTCCAGCTGCTGCTCTTCTGCGCTGTGCTCAACTTTCTGATCACGGGATACGCCGAGGTCGGATTCCCCTATACAGTCCGCATGGCGCTTGGCTTCGACGCGACGACGTACGGCGTCGTCTACGCGCTGATCGGCGTTTCCGGTCTGTTGGGGGCACTGGCTGGCGGGCGCGTGGCCCACCGGCTTTCCATGAAGTGGTTTCCCGCGACGATCGTCGCCTTCGCATGCACGATCCTGCCTCAGGCGGTGGCGATGAGCATGCCCGTCAACAGGTGGGTTCGCCTCGTCGTGCTCACCGCAGGCACCTGCGGCACGATGGTCGCGGTCTGCCTGTCGAACCTCATCAGCGTTCCGGCGATCCAGATGAGCTGCCCCGAAAGCCTGACCGGCAAGGTCATGTCGCTTGCGCTGGCCACCAGCATGTGCGCCCAGCCACTCGGCCAGATCGCCTACGGATGGGCGTACAGGGTGTTGCCCGCAGGCGCCGTGCTGTCCGCGACGTTCATGCTGGCGCTCGCATGCACGATGCCGATGGCGCGGGTCTCGCGGCGGTTTTCCCGCGCAGCGGTTGCGCCGAGGATGAATGCGTCGGCAACGAGCGCTTGCTGAAGACGGGCGGATCGGTCGAGTTCAAGTTCAACGTTTCCAAGGGCAAGTAGAAGACCGGCGAAAACGGCCGTGATCCCAACGTTTCCAAGCTTCGGAGCGCTGGGATTGCGCCGTTTTTTCGATTATCGGAAAATGGCCGATTATGCCTCTTGTCTGGTCGTTTGCGGTCCGGATAGTGTGCCTTTAGAGTGCCCATCGGGGGCGCTTGCGGCGGACGTTCGAGGGTGCCCCCGACAAGGTGCGCGAGGGAGAATGCTACGCGCTCATGCCGTTCGAGTTGGAGCGGCGCGACGGCGTGCCCGGCATCAGCGTATGCCAGCAGATCCAGCAATACGGCAGACCGGGGGAGGCGGTCATCCCCGGCTGGCTCAAGACCGAGCACCTGTATGGCGTCCTGTGGCTCACCACGCCCAAGACCCGTGCCGCCCGTCGGTTCGTGCCACTCTCCATTTGTGGACGCGCATCGACCGGCTCGGCATCGGCCCGCACGACCGACCAGTACACCCACCGGGACACGGCGTTGCTCGCCGCCCTCCTCGACCAAGCCATCCCCGACCTCCACGACGACGTCATCGACGCCGAAGTCATCGAGAAAACCGCATAAAGCGAAACAAACGAAAGCAGCCCCGGCGCTCGCAATGAGTGGCCGGGGCTGCTTTCGTCATATGACGGTCAGGCGTCCTGCAGGGCGCGGTAGCGGCTTTCGAGCCCTTCGCGCAGCACCTGCGAATAGTTGATGTGGTTGCGCTCGCCGAACGTGTCGAGCCATGCGGGGATGGTCACGTTCTTGCGCACCGCCTTGCCGCCGTACTTCTCGGCGTAGGTGTCCATGTCGAGGCTGATGAGGCTGACGATGCCGTCCGGCGCGTCGGGCTTCACGTCGGCGATGTTGCTGGCATGCGGCATGGCGCGCCCGTCCTCCATCTCGTCGAGGATCCAACCGCTCGCCGCGTCACGCGCCATATCCAGCGCGTCGGCGAGATCATGCCCCTCGGTGACGCAGCCGGGCAGGTCGGGCACCTCGACGGTGTAGCCGCCCTCATGCTCCTCCATCGGGTAGAGAATGATCGGGTAGACCAGCTTCATTTCGTCCTCCGTTCGTTGATTCCGGCCTGTTTCCATATGCTCTTCACGGTTCGCGGGTCCAAGTCGCCCGTATGGCTCGGCAGCGTGACCTTGCCGGGCTTCACGGGATGCACGTATTGGCGGTGGCTCCCACGCTGCGACTTGAGCACCCAGCCGTCGGCAGCAGGCAATTTTCGATTTCCTTGAACCTCATGACATATATAATACGCATAATGCACATTGATGTTAAGTGGCGCCGACTGAAAAGTCCGTCAGTCGCGTGGGGTTCCGCGTCCGATGCTCATGCGTCCCGCAGGGCGCATGAGCATCGGTGGCGTCAGCGGTCCACGGTCATGTCGGAGCGGATGCGTTCGGGTGCGATGTCGATGCCGTCGGGCCATGTGGGCGCGCCGGCGACGATGCGTACGCGACGGAACGTGTCGGGGTCGAGCAGCGGCCGGAAGGCGGGCTTGTCGAGGTACGGGGTCACGTCGAACACGCCGTCCGCGCCGTCGGAGCAGGTGACGCGGAGGCGGTGCCCGTCGATGGGGGGGGCGGTGACGTCGCACAGGTAGTCGAGGAAGCTCATGTGGTTCTTCTTTCGGTGGTCAGCGCAGTGGTTCGATGCGCATGGGCCGTTTGCCCTCGTGGCTGACGTCCCATGAGGCCTTGAGTTGGTCCTTTCAGTTGCGGGCATGGATGCCGTCTTCGGTTCTGATGCGGTCGGCGAATCGGTTGAGGTCGATTGTCTCGCGCATTGCCTCGTCGTGGGCGATCCTGGCGGCTTCCTCGTCGCTTAATGGATGCCGGACATCGGCGAGCGCCGTGGGGTGTTGGTGGTGTGGTCTTTTCGTTCGATGGTATCTTATCCTGTATCCTTTGCCGTTAAGGGCATCCTTTGCCTCGCCCGCTATGTGATGCCATCGGATTTGCTTTGTCTCATGATCAGAGGAGGAGATGATGGAAGCGTTGGAAACCGAACGGTTGCTGCTGCGTCCGTGGAGGACCGACGACGAGGCGGAAGCGGAGTCCCTGTTCCGATACGCAAGCGACCCCAAAATCGGACCGTCGTGCGGATGGCCGCCGCATGCCAGCATCTGCGGCAGTATGGAAACCATCCGCGACATCCTTGCGGTGCCGGACAACTGGGCCATCACCCTCAAGGCCGGCGGGACTTGGGACATCGGCGGCGACGATCCGGTCGGCAGCATCGCGCTCAGACCGGTCGGTCGTTATGTCACCGACCTGCTTGCCTCCAATGCGGCGCTGGAGCGATGCTACGGCATGTATGCCGACGACTCCGCCGTGGAAGTCGGATACTGGATCGGCCACCCGTTCTGGGGCAAAGGATACATGAGTGAAGCGCTGTCCGCGGTGCTGGCGTACGCGTTCGGCACACTCGAGAAAAGCGCGGTGTGGGGAGGCCGCTACAGGGAGAACGCACGGTCCGGACGCGTGATGGAACGGTGCGGCCTGCACATCGTGGGGGAGAGCGAGCATGACTATTTCCCGCTCATCGACGAATACCACGACCATGTCCACCACATCATCACCGCCGACGAACAGCAGCGGTGACGCGTCCATCCGGTTCTTGACGAGGACGCGTTCGCGTGGCCGTGCCCGGCTCCGCGGGATGAGATGCGGGTCCATGCGACATCACTACCTTTCCGACCGTGGGCGTTGCTGTTGCGAATGCGGTATATCCGTAAGAGCCACTTAACCCCGCGGTCATCGGATAAAATCGGATGAACCGTCTTTTTGGCTGGAGCACGGAAAGGCCCCGGAATCGTTGAAATCCCGGGGCTAATCGGTCGGACCGGCGGGATTTGAACCCGCGACCCCTTGACCCCCAGTCAAGTGCGCTACCAAACTGCGCTACGGTCCGATGTGCTGAGCACGATTGATTAGCTTACCGCAGTGTTTCATTTGTGCAACTTCCGCGTGTCTCCGCATGATTCCAACGTTTTCACCCCAGTGTGAACACCGCGGGAACGGTCTTTCGTCCGATTTGCGATCAGGTCCGACGGTGTGGTACGGTTTCGGCCGGTGTTTTTCGCGTTGCAAGGACGCCCCGAAGTCGGGGCGGGAAGAGAAACACGAAGATGAATCTACGAAAAGAACACGAGCATGCGCCGGACGCGCGCAACACGCCGATTGCGGAGGGGGCCGAAACATCCGCCGACCGTTCCTGGATGCGTGAAGCGGCGCTGCTGCTGGCCGGCCAGGCGTTCTCCCTGTTGGGGTCGAGCGTGGTGCAGTATGCGATCTGGTGGTGGATCGTGATGCGCGAACGCACGGGCGCCTCGCTGCTGTTGGCCACCCTGTTCGGCGTGGTGCCGCAGGCGGTGGTGTCGGTTTTCGGCGGCTCTCTGGCGGACCGGTGCGACCGCAGGACGCTGGTCATGCTGCCCGACGCGCTCATCGCGCTGGTGACGGTGGTCCTGTCGGTGGGGTTCGCGATGGATTGGGTGAGCCTGGGCATGATCTACGCGGCGCTGCTGCTGCGTTCCGCGGGCGGCGGCGTGCAGTCGCCGGCGGTGCAGTCGTTCATTCCGGACGTGGTGCCCGAATCGCGTCTGCTGCGCGTCAACTCGATCTACGGCGTCATCAATTCGGCGAACCTGATCGTCGCGCCGGCCGTGGCGGCGGTCCTCATCAACCTGGTGCCCCTGTGGTCCATCCTGCTGGTCGATGTGGCCACCGCGTTCATCGGCGTCGCGTTCGTGGCCATGATCCGAATGCCGCGCGCCGTGGGAGGCCGGACCGGTTCTCCCGGATTCCCGTCCGATGGGGGAGCGGTCGTCTCGGGCGTGCGCCGCGCGTGGGAGGACCTGCGTGAGGGCTTCGACTATGTGATGGCCCGTCCGCGACTGCGCGGCGTGGTCCTGTCCGACGGATTGGTGTGCTTCATCGCGGTGGCGCCGATGAACCTGACGCTGTTGCTCATGACGCGCGAATTCGAGGGCGTGGATCTGGATCTGGGGTTCGTGACCCTGACTACCGCTTCGGACAAGCTCGCCGCCAACGAGCTGGGCTGGAGCCTGGGCATGCTGGCCGGCGGCGCGCTCATGTCCACCGTGGGCGCCGGACGCGTGCGCGACACGATGCGCATGCTGGCGTTCGGCATGAGCGCGACGGGTCTTGCCGTGGTGGGATTGGGATTGTGCACGAACCTGGCGGCCTATTTGGTGGTGGATGTGCTCGCGGGCGTGGCGAACGCGCTGTGCGTGGGTCCGATTCGCACGATTCTGCAGAGCGAGTCGGATTCCCGGATGACCGGACGCGTGTTCGGGTTGGATGTGGCGTTCTGCTCGTTCGGCATGCCGTTGGGCATGCTGGTGTTCGCGCCTTTGGCGGACGTCGTCCCCGTCTCCTGGGTGTTCGTCGCGGGCGGCGTGCTGTCGCTGCCGATCGGCGTCTACCTGTTCGCGTTGGCGAGACGGACGCGGAATTGACTTCAAGCGCTTGAACCGCCTACATTGCACACCATGAGCACAACCACCACATGGCACACCATCCGTGAGGCGTCGCTGATCAGCGGACTGCCCGAATCCACCTTGCGCTACTACGAGCAGATCGGCATCATCGACCCGATCGCCCGCGATCCGAGTTCCGGTCATCGGGTCTATTCCGATCGCGATCTGGAACGGCTGACCACCATCGCCTGCCTGTCCGCCACGGGCATGCCGCTCGACTCGATGCGCGAATACCTGCGCAACATCGACGACGGTCCGGAGGGCGCGCGCCGGCAGATGGAGCTGCTCGACGCGCAGGCGCTGCGGCTGGCCGCCAAGGCCGAGTCGATCCGCATGCAGCAGGCGTACGTATCGTTCAAGACACTATACTGGCGTGCGCGCGCCGAAGGGCGCGACGCCGACGCCGAACGGCTGGTGTCGGAGAACCACGACGTCATCGACCGCGTCAAGTCGCTGCAGAACGGCGGCAGGGACGGACGCTGAGGGCGTCGGATCCGTCGGAACGCCGCGATGCCCGTAAGCCCCCGTCTCACCAGCATGTTCGACGGGCGGCTTACGGACGTCGCGGCGTCAGCGTATGACGATCGTCGTGCGCGACGGGTCGATGCGGTCCGGATCGAGCGTCAGCTCGCCGATCGCGTCGGCGCGGATGACGCCGCCGGCCGGATTGAGGACGCTGTCGATCGCGCCGGTCAGGTCGACGTCGACGGTCGAATATTCGAACGCGAGCGTGGTGTTGACGAGACGGCAGTTGCGCATCACGAGATTGTCGATGTAGCACAGGCCCTGCAGGCTTTCGATCGTGCAGTCCACGAAGGTGAGGTTGCGCGAGTTCCAGCCCAGATACTCGCCGGAGATGTACGAGCGTTCCACCGTCACGTTCTCGGCGTTCCAGAACGCGTCCTTGGCGATGAGTTTGGAATCACGGATCGTCACGTCGCGCGCCCCGTCGAACGGATAGTTGCCCGCAAGCCGCAGATTGCTCGCCTCCACATGCTCGACGCCCATGGCCAGATAGTCGCCGCGCGCCACGACGTCGTCGAGCGTGACGTCCGAACAGTGCCACAGCGTCTCCTCGGCGTGCGTCAGATCCACGTTGCGCAACGTCAGGCCGCGCACGCGACGGAAGTTCTTCGGCGCCTCGACGGTGGAATCCTCGACCGTGACCCGATCCGCATACCAGACGCCGGCGCGGGCCATGTCGAACCAGACGCAGTCGCGTGCGGTCACGTCGCTCGCGTACCACAGCGGATACTTCCACTGGAACGAGCAGCCGTCCAGCGTGACGCCGGACGCATGCTTGAGCGGCGACTCGCCGTCCGCGAAGATCGAGTCGACGTAGCGGCGGCCGCGCGCGTGGAATTCGGCGCGTTCGCCGATCAGCCGCGCACGTTCGACGATGGAGTCGGGGGCGGCGTCGGACCCGGTGATGCCGGTGGGCGGCGTGATTGCGGCGGTTGTGGGATGCTGTACGGATGCCATGTCGGTCATGGCGGCCTTCCTCTCATGCGATGATGGCCGGACGGCTGCCGCGCGGCAGCCGTCCGATGACGTGCTGACGGCCACGTTAGAAACCTCGAGTACTCGAAGTCAACCGTGGCGTTCACCCACGGCCGCAACGCGGATGGACGGATGCCACGCCGCAGCGGGACGACTGCCGGAAGTCCGTCAGTCGCGGCCGGCGGCGAGGGACGACAGACCGGCGAACAGCCGGGAGAACCCCTCGCGCATGCGCTCGCGCGGGCAGGCCACGTTGATGCGGATGAAGTCGCGGCCGTCGCCGCCGAACTGCGCGCCGGGGGAGAAGCACACCTTGTGCTCGGCCTGCAGCCAGTCGCACAGGCCGTCCGTATCGGCGAACGCCGGTGCGGTGCCGTGGGCGTCGTGACCGGCGTCATGGCCGGCGGTGTCGCGTCCGGTGAACGCCGAACAGTCGAGCCACAGCAGGTACGTGGCCGGACCGCAGGTGAGTGTGACCTGACGGTCGGCGGGGGCGGACGCATTGTATTCGTCGACCAGTCGCGCGGCCTCGCGCTTGTTGCCGGCCAGATAGCTGCGCAGCGCGTCCAGCCATTCGCCGCCCTCGGTGAACGCGGCGATGGTCGCGGCCATCGCGAACGCGTTCGGCTCGGCCACCTCGTCGGTGTTGAGCCCGCGCCACACCCGGTGCCGTAGCGTCGGATCGGGAATCATGACGGCCGCGGTCTGCAATCCGGCGATGTTGAACGCCTTCGTCGGCGCCATGCAGGTCACCGAGTTCATCGCACAGCGCCCGTTCACCGACGCGAACGGCACGTACTCGTAGCCGGGGTCGGTCAGGTCGCAGTGAATCTCGTCGCTGACGACGGTCACATGATGGTCGGCGGCCAGATCGCCGATGCGCTCCAGCGTGTCCCGATCCCACAGATTGCCGGTCGGATTGTGCGGATTGCATAGGATCATCAGCGACGTCTGCGGGTCGGCGAGCTTGGTCTCCAGATCGGCCCAGTCGATCGCATAGCGGCCGTCGGCGTCGCGCACCAGCGGTGATTCGAGCACGCGACGGCCGTTGTTGAGAATCGAATTGAAGAAGATGTTGTACACCGGCGTCATGACGACCACGTTCTCGGCAGGCGTGGTCAGCTTGCGTACCGTGCTGGAGATCGCCGGCACCACGCCTGTCGTGAACACCAGCGCCTGCGGGTCGATGGTCAGACCATGCCGCCCGCCCCACCATGACACGTAGGCCTGCGCCCACTCGTCCGGCACCGCCGCATAGCCGAACACCCCATGGTCGAGCCGTTCTCGCAGCGCCTGCCGGATGGCGGGGGCGGTCGGGAAATCCATGTCGGCCACCCACATGGGCAGCGCGTCGCCGGCCTCCTCCCATTTGAGTGACCCCGTGCCGGTGCGGTCGACGGGCGTGTCGAAATCGAAACCGTGCGTCGTCGCGCAGGGCATGTCAGCGGTCATCATAAGGCTCCTTCACTGTGAACCGGGAAACGGGCCGGGAAAACGGCCCGTGCGATGGAATGTATCCAGTCATAGCCGCCCCATGCGCCTCGCGTCAACCGACGACGCCGAAGGCGAATCATGGTGTCGGAAGCAGGTGCACCGGCTCAGGGTCGAGCCAGTCGACCATCCCGACGAACCGTTCTCGCCCCTCGGCCGGCATCTGCACGACGTCACCGACCTCAGGGCCGAAGAACCGCGCCTGCTCACGACGTGACGGCGTCACATACCGCGGCACGACGCCGATCCGGTCCGTCCCGAGCACGGCGGCCGCCACCCGCGACGCGTCATCGACTTCGACCGGTACGCCGGCATCCAGCAACGCCAACGCGAACGGCACTGTCTCCGCGCATATCGGATAGGACGCCGAATCCACGACGAACGACCAGCCCCCATCCTCCCGGACCGGCATCAGCGCCATCCACTCGAACCCAGGCCCCGGTCTCACATTCCATGTACGCACGTCGCCGCGCCGATCGTCCGCCAGCGCGGCGAACGCCTCCGGGGAGTCCACATCGAACCCCCGAGGCACCCGCCCCCGCGGGTCGCCATAACGTTCCAGCCATGCGAGAGCATCCGTGTCGGCGTCCCCCGCCGAAATCCCGGTCGCGCCCCCGACGGCGCTCCCGTCGGCAATGGGAGCCGGCAACCCGAGCGCCTCGTATCCGATCCGGCAGATGCCGGCATACCGGCGCAGCGTCATCGCATCGAACGGCACCGCGGCCGAACCGGAACGGAAGCCGCAGGCGTCCGCCAGGGCGGCGAACCGTCGGGCCTCGTTCTGCGCGGCTCCGACGTGTTCGCGCCGGCACAGCTCGACGATAGCTTGCGGCACGTGTTCGCCTTTGGCGACGCGCAGATAGTAGGCATCGTCGATGTGGCTGTATTCCATGGGGGTTCCTTTCGGTGGGGGATGGGGTGGCGTGGCCGGCGGCTACGGCAGGACGACGATCTTGCCGTTGGCATGGCCGGATTCCATGAGCGCGTGCGCCTCACCGATCTCGTCGATGCCGAAGACGCGTGAGATGGGCAGGGTGATCTCGCCGGCGGCCACGGCGTCGAGGAAGGACTGCAGCACGTCGGCTGGCAGATCGCTCGCCTCGCCCGAGTAGGCGGTGAGGCGCACGCCGGTGGGCAGGAAGTCGATCGGGTAGAAGTCGGGGATGACCCATTCGTTCGACAGCATGCCGGAGAAGCACACGACGCCGCCGCGGCGCATGCAGCGGACCGTGTCGCGCAGCGTGGGCGCGCCGACGAGCTCGATCGCACGGTCGATGCCGGACAACCGGTCGGCGATGCGGCCGTCGTCGATGACGACGCGGTCGACGCCGAGCCGTTCCAGAATCTCCCGCTTGGCCGGGTCGCGCGTGGTGGAGACGACGGTCAGGCCCATGCGCGTGGCGAGCACGGCGGCGGCCATGCCGACCGACGACGTGCCGCCGCGGATGAGCAGCGTCTCGCCGGGCTGCGCGCCGGCGCCCACGGTCAGGCTGCCGTACGCGGTCTGCAGCATCTCCGGCACCGCGCCGAGCCGTTCCCACGGCAGGTCGGAGTCAAACGGGGTGATCTGGCCGACCGGCACGCATGTGTACTGGGCGTAGCCGCCGTCGAAGGTGCGGCCCATGCCGCCCATCATCGTCATGACCTGCTGGCCGGGGGTGAAGGTGCCGGTCGGGTCGAGGTCGATGACGCCGGTCGCCTCGATGCCCAGGATGCGCGGCAGTGCGACCGCGTCGCCCGACATGCCCTGACGCGTGTACAGCTCGGAACGGTTGATGCCGAACGCCCTGACGCGGATGCGCGCCCAGCCCTCCCGTGGCTCAGGCACCGCGACACGCCGGACGGCGAGTTCGTGGGCGGCGCACGGACGGTCCATCACCACGGCCTTCATGAGTTGGTTTTCCGCCATTTTCGATTCCTTTCCTCGGTGGATGACCCGATGATATATCCCATTCTTGGATATTTCAAGTTGAAATATCTTAAAACGGGATATATCGTTTCCGTCAACACCGCAACGACGGACCGGCTCCGGCAGGAACGTGGAACCGGACGGCGGGATGGAATCGCGAACATAAGGAGCAGACGAGATGACGATCGAATTCGAGCACGTCGCCAAAACCTATCCCGACGGCACCGTCGGCGTGGGCGACGTGACGCTGACCGTGCGCTCCGGCGAACTGATGGTGCTCGTCGGGCCATCCGGATCGGGCAAGACGACTCTGATGCGCATGATCAACCGCATGGTCGAACCAACCGCCGGACACGTGCTCATCGACGGCTCGGACGTGCGCGACCGCGACCCGATCGCGCTGCGCCGCTCCATCGGCTACGTGATCCAAGGCGGCGGGTTGTTGCCGCACCGCAACGTCGTCGACAACATCGCCACCGTCCCCATGCTCAACGGCGTACGCCGCAGTCGCGCCCGCCGGCTGGCGATGGACCTGCTCGACAGGGTCGGCCTCGACGACTCCCTCGCCGACCGCTACCCCTCGCAGCTGTCCGGCGGACAGCGCCAGCGCGTCGGCGTGGCCCGCGCCTTGGCGGCCGGCTCGTCCATCCTGCTCATGGACGAGCCGTTCTCCGCCGTCGACCCGGTCGTGCGCCGCGACCTGCAGCACGAGGTCCGCCGCGTGCAACGCGAGACCGGCGCGACCGTCGTGTTCGTCACCCAC
>Cebus_capucinus_imitator_PRJNA485217_SSR056__coassemble_590_pt1 | contig 33149 bp, 31 predicted proteins | sample Cebus_capucinus_imitator_PRJNA485217_SSR056__metabat2_high_PE_007 | metagenome-assembled genome bin Cebus_capucinus_imitator_PRJNA485217_SSR056
AATCCGTTCGACGGCGCCCCTTCCGCTCTCGTGCAGGTCAGCGCACCAGGGGTTCGATGGCGGCGGCGAGCTCGCGCAGCGCCTTGCCTCGATGCGAGATGGCGTTCTTCTCGGCCGGGGTCATCTCGGCGCTGGTGAGCGGTTCGCCCTCATGGCCCGGCTCCCGGCTGGTGCGGCCGGGCTGGTCGTCCGGCACGAACAGCGGATCGTAGCCGAAGCCGTTGGCGCCGCGCGCCTCGCGCAGCACCACGCCCGCCATCTCGCCGTTCACGGCCTGTTCGGACGCGATCTCGTACGGCGCGCAGGCGAACGTCGCGTCCGCGCCCTCGAAGCGCGGGTCGGCGTCGTTGCGCGGCACGACGAGCGCGGCGGCGCAGCGGAAACGCGCGGTGCGCTTGGCGTCCGGAATGTCCGCGATCTGCGCGAGCAGCAGCGCGTTGTTGGCGGCGTCGTCGCCGTGGCGTCCGGCCCAACGGGCGGACAGGATGCCGGGCGCGTTGCCCATGACGTCCACGATGAGGCCGGAATCGTCGGCGACGGCGGGCAGGCCGGTGCGTCGGGCCACGTCGCGCGCCTTGAGCAGCGCGTTTTCGGCGAAGGTGACGCCGTCCTCGACGGGGTCGGGCAGATTCAGACCGCCCGCGGACACCAGTTCGACGCCGGCGGCGTCGGCGCCGAGGCGTTCCTCCAGAATGCGGCGGATCTCCGCCAGCTTGCCTTCGTTGTGCGTGGCGACTACGAGTTTCATACGGTCCTTTCCGTGCGTCGTATCGAAGTGCGATGGATGTTCGACGTCGTCCGGCGCGCGGCGTCCGGACGACACGAATATATCGGAGCCGATGTCCGATGGTGCGTCGGCGGTCTCTCCCCACCCGCCTCCGCCGCCCCTCGGCAGGGGCCGGCGTCCCCGGACCTACGCCGGGACGGGACGAGGTCAGTCCTAGGCGAGGGCGGCCTGCTGGGCGGCCTGGAGTTCGCGGTTGCCTTTTTCGGCGAGGTCCAGGAGCGCGTTGAGTTCGGCGCGGGTGAACGGACGATGCTCGGCGGTGCCCTGCAGTTCGATGAACTCGCCGGAACCCGTCATCGCCACGTTCATGTCCGTCATGGCGTTGCTGTCCTCCGCATACGGCAGGTCCAGCATCGGCACGCCGTCGATGACGCCCACGGACACCGCGGACACGCTGTCCTTCAACACCTTGTCCACCGGACGGATGTAACGGTGCCTGCGCGCCCAATGCAGCGCGTCCACCATCGCCACGTACGCGCCCGTCACGGACGCGGTGCGCGTGCCGCCGTCCGCCTGCAGCACGTCGCAGTCGATCTGGATCTGGTTCTCGCCCAACGCCTTCATGTCCACCACGCCGCGCAGCACGCGTCCGATGAGACGGCTGATCTCATGCGTGCGGCCGCCGACCTTGCCGCGCACCGCCTCACGGTCCGTGCGCTCCTTCGTGGCGCGCGGCAGCATCGCATACTCCGCCGTCACCCATCCCAGGCCGGAATCCTTACGCCAGCGCGGCACCGAAGGCGTGAACGTCGCCGTGCACATCACGCGCGTCGCGCCGCATTCGATGAGCACCGAACCCTCCGGGGCGTCGGTGAAATGACGGGTGATGCGCACCGGACGCAATTCGTCGACGGCACGGCCGTCGAGACGGATCATGGTCCGGGAATCCAGCAGGTCCTTGATTTGAGTCATGCCCATCAACCTAGCACCAGCCGGCGAACCACCGTCCGCACGGTCCGCCGACACCGACACCATCGAAATATGGTCATCGGGACTATTATCGATTGCACGACCGCCGCCACGCCATCGGCGGACGGCCGGACGCCAGGCCGGACCGGACCGGAACGCAACGAACCGAGGAGGACACATGGACCACTCACCGGCGATGATGACCGACATGTACGAATACACCATGCTCGACGCCTGCCTCAAGGACGGCACGGCCGGACGCCGATGCGTGTTCGAGGTATTCACCCGCCACCTGCCCGAAGGACGCCGCTACGGCGTCGTCGCCGGCACCGGACGCATCCTCGAAGCGCTCAAGGACTTCCGCATGCGCGACGAGGACCTGCGCTTCCTCGCCGACCGCAGGATCGTGGGCAAGGACACCATCGAATGGCTGGAGAACTTCCGTTTCACCGGCAACATCACCGGCTACCGCGAAGGCGAAGCCTTCTTCCCCAACTCCCCCATCCTCCAGATCGAAGGCACCTTCGGCGAATGCACCCTGCTGGAGACCCTCATCCTGTCCGTCATGAACTACGACTCCGCCGTCGCCTCCGCCGCCAGCCGCATGAGCGTCGCCGCCAACAACCGCCCCTGCATGGACATGGGCGGACGCCGCACCAACGAATGGGCCGCCGTCGCCGCCGCACGCGCCGCCGTCGTGGGCGGATTCCAAGGCACCGCCAACCTCCTCGCCGCCCAACGCTACGGCCTGACCGCCATCGGCACCGCCGCCCACTGCTTCACCCTCGTCCACGACAGCGAACGCCAGGCCTTCGAATCCCAGATCGCCGCCCTCGGACGCAACACCACCCTCCTCGTCGACACGTACAACATCGAGGAAGCCGTCAAAACCGCCGTCGAAGTCGCAGGACCCGAACTCGGCGGCGTGCGCATCGACTCCGGCGACCTCGCCTCCCTCGCCCAACGCGTCCGCAACCAGCTCGACGCCCTCGGCGCCACCAACACGCGCATCACCGTCACCAACGACCTCGACGAATACGCCATCGCCTCCCTCCAGACCGCGCCCGTCGACTCCTACGGCGTGGGCACCATGCTCGTCACCGGCTCCGGCGCGCCCACCTGCGCCATGGTCTACAAGCTCGCCGAACGCGAAGGCGCCGACGGACGCATGGCACCCGTCATGAAGAAATCCAAGAACAAGGCCACCGTCCCCGGACGCAAACTCGCCTACCGCTCCTACGAGTACGCGCTCGCCGACTGCGAGCACGTCGTCTCCGGCAATGAGGAGCGGCTCGCCGCGTTCACGCCCGAAGAGGGATGGAAGAACCTGCTCGTCCCGTTCGTCGAACATGGCGAGGTGGACCCGCGTTGGATCGGACACGACGCCATCACCGCCGCGCACGAGCATCATGCGGCCTCGCTCGCCGAACTGCCCATCGCGGCGCAGAGCCTCATGCGCGGAGAGCCGGTCATCCCCACCGAAGTGACCGTGCTGTAACGCATCGGGTCCGGACGGGCGTCGGACGTCGAAGTCGCAATCCCACGACCTCGACCGTCCGGCCCGTTCGGGCTCACACTTCCGACTCCGACGAACCGGGCTTGTCAGCGTTGGGAGATCTCGTCGATGCGGGCGAGTTCCTCGTCGCCGAACGTGGTGTTCGCCAGCGCGCCGATGTTGTCGAGGAGCTGGCCCGGCCGCGAGGCTCCGGCGAGCACGGAGGTGACGACGCCGTCATGCAGCAGCCAGGCGAGGCTCATTTCGGCGAGCGTCTGGCCGCGCGCGGCCGCGACGTCGTTGAGTTCGCGGATCTGGGCGAGCCGTTGGGGCGTGAGCGCGGAACCGTTGAGGAAACGCGGGTCGCGGGCGATGCGGCTGTCGGAGGGCACGCCGTGGAGGTAGCGGTCGGTGAGCAGTCCCTGCGCGAGCGGCGAGAAGGCGATGATGCCTTTGCCCAGGCGTGCGGCCGTCTCTTTGAGTCCGTTGCGTTCGATGGTGCGGTCGAAGATGTTGTACCGGTTCTGGCTGATGACGAACGGCACGTGCAGTTCGTCCAGGATGGCCGAGGCCCGCTCCATGGCGGGACCGTCGTAGTTGGACAGGCCCACGTACAACGCCTTGCCTTGGGCGACGACGTGCGCGAGCGCGCCCATCGTCTCCTCAAGCGGCGTGGACGGGTCGGGACGGTGATGGTAGAAGACGTCCACGTAGTCCAGGCCGAGGCGTTCCAGCGACCGGTCGAGCGAGGCGATGAGATACTTGCGTCCGCCGCCGTCGCCGTACGGCCCCGGCCACATTTCGTAGCCGGCCTTCGTGGAGACGACGAGTTCGTCGCGGTGCGCTTTGAGGTCCGTGGCGAGCAGGAGGCCGCAGTTGGTTTCCGCCCGGCCCGGTTCCGGCCCGTAGTTGTTGGCGAGGTCGAAGTGGGTGACGCCGTTGTCAAAGGCGGCGCGCACGAGCCGGCGCATGTCCTCGAAGGGCGTGAGGTCGCCGAAGTTGTGCCAGAAGCCGAGCGAGACGGCGGGCAGGATGAGCCCGGACGCGCCGCAGCGGCGGTAGGCCATGGCTTCGTAGCGGTTCTCGGCGGGAGCGTAGAGGGAGGTCGGTTCCAGCATGGCTACTCCTGCCAGCCGCGCATCTCGTCGTAGATGCGCTTGCAGTCGGGGCAGACGGGGAATTTGGCCGGATCGTGCTTGGGCACCCACACCTTGCCGCACAGGGCGACCACGGGACGGCCCGTCATGCGGGATTCGGCGATGCGGTCGCGTGAGACGTAGTGGGCGAAACGGTCCGCGTCGCCGTTGTCGGAACGGCTCGTCTCCTCGCGCGTCTCGGGGCGCTCCAGCACCGCGGTGCCAGTCTGGGAATCGGGGTCGGACAGCGGGGACACCGGATCGGCGTCGTCGGCGAACATATGCGTCATGGCTTTCTCCTTCGTGTTCGGCGCGGGCGCCGAAATGGACTGCTCACCATCATAGACGCGCGCGCCCGTACGACCATCGGCACCGGGGCGGCGGACGCGGCCGGCACGCGGTAGTCTATTGCGTATGACCAAAGCAGTGTGCCCCGGCTCCTTCGATCCAGTGACGGCCGGACATCTTGACGTAATCGAACGCAGCGCGCGCCTCTTCGACGAGGTGCATGTGGTGGTGGCGGTCAACGCCGCGAAGACACCGATGTTCCCCACCGAGACGCGCGTCGACATCATCCGCCGAGCCCTCGCCAAGGACGGCTGCACGAACGTGGTGGTGTCCTCCACGGACGGGCTCATCACCGACTACTGCCGCAAGGTGGGCGCCACCGTCATCGTGAAGGGCCTACGCCAGAACGGCGACTATGAGGCCGAGCTCGGCATGGCGTTGGTGAACCGCAAGATCGGCGACGTGGAGACCCTGTTCCTGCCCGCCGACCCCGTGCTGGAGCACATCTCCAGTTCCATCGTCAAGGACGTGGCCCGCCACGGCGGCGATGTGACCGGCATGGTCCCGCCGTGCGTGGTGCCCATGATGGGCGAGGCGCTGCGCCGCGAACGCGAACGTCTGGAGGGAGGCGCGCGATGAGCGAGGCCTACGATCCGAACACGGCGCGGGAGGAGTCCCGGCCCGACGCGCAGTCCCGTCCGTTCGCCGCGCAGGGTATGTCCGATGGTGCGGCGGAGGCCGCCGAGGCGCCCATGCCGCCCGCCGCCGAGACGGGCGTGCCGGCGGCGCCCTCGCCGTTCGTCACCGACCTGCCCGACGTGCGCGACAACGTCCCGTTCGATGGCCCGTCGCCGGACGAGTCCGTCCCGTCCGGCGACGCGACGTCCGACGCTTCCGACGAGGACGAAGCGGACGACGATCCGACCATCCTCAAAACGCCCTTCCCCCTGCCCGACCTGCGCGACGGCGTCCACGCGGACGGCGAGGACCAGAGCCGCGAGGAGTTCACCACCGTCTACGACATCATCGACCGCATGGAGGAGGAGCTCGCCAACGCCAAAGGCGGCATCTTCACCCCCGGCCAGGTCAAAGTGGACCGCGACTCCTTCGCCAACGACATCGAAGAGCTCAAGAAAATGCTCCCCGTGCAGCTCGAACGCGCCTCCGCCCTCATGCGCGAGGCCGAACGCCGCCTCGAAAGCGCCCAGACGCAGGCCAACGCCATCGTCGCCTCCGCGCAAAGCCAGGCCGCCGACATCGTCAAGGAAGCCAACGAACAGGCCCAATTCCTCGCCGGACAGGAGAACGTCACCGAACTGGCCCGCCAGAAGGCGCGCGCCATCCTCAACGCCGCCCAGGCCAAGGCCGACCATCTCACCCACGGCGCCGACGACTACTCCACCAAAGTCATGGAATCCCTGCGCGCCCAACTCGCCAAAATGACCGGCGACGTGGACGCCGGCCTCAACGTGCTCTACGAACGCCGCAAGGAAGCCGCCCGCGACCTGCCCCACCTCGACCAAGACGACTACCCCGAATCGCGCTGAACCAGCCCGCGGCACACCGCCCGCTACGCTGACAACGCACGGACAGCACGTAAGCAACACAGGAAGGAACCCCATGGCACGACCGGAAGACTCCCCCTGGGCCATCCCGGTGGCGCAGACCGCATCGCGCGCCGGACAGACCAAGACCATCGACGCCGACTTCCCCGCCCCCGGCGGCATCGGCGACAGCATCGTCGGCATCAAGGAAGGCGACCCCGTCCACGTGAGCGGCTCCATCGACTCCATCGTCGACGGCCTCATCCTCACCGCACGCGTCACCGCACCCGTCAGCACCGAATGCACCCGCTGCCTGACGCCCATCGAACACGACTGGCAGGCCACCATCACCGCGTTCTTCCCCTACGAAAGCGAACGCGACGCCAAACACGCCAAAACCAACGGCAAAAACGGCAGGAAAAAGGAAGAGGAGGTGGACATCATCGCCGGCGAGGAGGAATCCGAAGACACCTACCCGCTGCTCTCCAACGGCGCCTTCGCCGACATCGAGGACCTCCTGCGCGACACGCTCGTCGAAGCCCTCCCCCTCCAGCCCCTCTGCCGCCCCGACTGCCGCGGCCTGTGCTCCCAATGCGGCGCCGACCTCAACGAGGAACCCGACCACCGCCACGACGTCACCGACCTGCGCTTCGCGGCGCTCGCCGACTTCAAGGCGAAGCTGGAGGCCGAACAGGCCTGACCCTCGGGGTGCGTGCGGCACGCCACACACGGCGCGTCGCACGCACCCTCCGATGGACTTTGTACGGACATTGCGCTAAAGTGACCAACGCTTAAGCTCAAATGTTCGAACGAAACAGAGGATACTGAAATGGCACTGCCTAAGTACAAGACCTCGCGCGCCAACACGCACTCGCGTCGCGCGAACTGGAAGGCGACCGCTACGGCGACCGTGACCTGCACCAACTGCGGTGCCGCGTCCCTGCCGCACGTGGCCTGCCCGACCTGCGGCAACTTCCGCGGCCGCATCTACCGTGAAGCGATCCGCGCTCCTCACGCCAAGTGAGTTCGCTGAATCCGCAGGATCAACGGCATGAATAGGAAAGCCCTGCCATCGACGGGTGGCGGGGCTTTCTCATTGCGCCGCAGGCCTCATACGCCGGCCGCGCCGGCAGTTCCAGGAGCTTCGGCCGCATAGCCGCACGCACCGTCGATCGCACCAACGAATCGGGGAAACCACATCATGACCGCAAACGAACACCGCAGCAACAGGCACGTCGTGCGCACTTCCGGCCCGGACGACCAGCCCGCCAACGAACTGCTCGAACGACTCGGCACCACCATCGCCCCGGACATGCTCGTCCAGGCGCTCACGCATCGTTCGTTCGCGCACGAGCATCCCGGCGTCAAACACTACGAACGTCTCGAATTCCTCGGCGACGCCGTGCTCGAACTCGTCGCCACCGAAACCCTCTTCCGCCTCCACCCGGACATGTCCGAAGGACAGTTGGCGAAGATGCGCGCCAAGGCCGTCAGCGAGGAGTCGCTGAGCGCCATCGCGCGCACCAAGCTCCACGTGGAGCCGTACATCCTGCTCGGCCGCGGCGAGGCGGCGCAGGGCGGCGCGAATAAAAGCTCCATCCTGTGCGACATCGTCGAATCGCTCATCGGCGCGACGTTCGTCGAACACGGCATCGAGGGCGCGCGCGAAGTGGTCCACCGCCTCATCGACGACACGCTCAGCGAAGTCGCCACCGAAGGCCCCGCCCTCGACTGGAAGACCTCGCTGACCGTCAAGGCGCACGAGCTCGGCAAGCCCGAACCCGTCTACCACATGTCCGTGTCCGGCCCCGAATACGCGCAGGTGTTCACCGCGCGCGTCACCCTCGGCGACGACGAGACCGTCATCGGCAAGGCGCAGGGATCCAGCAAACGCAAGGCGCAGCTGGCCGCCGCCGAAATCGCCTGGCATCACCTCGCCGGCTGACGAAGGCGCCCTCCGGCGCCCCGAACGCCATCGAACGCCAAACGGCCCCCACGCCCTCACCACTATATGGGCGCGGGGGCCTCGTCATGGAACACGCTCACTAGGATGGACGACACGAACCACGGACGGACGTCGGTCCTTCGCGCGCCACAAGCGCGCCCGGGCAGCTCCGTCGCCGGTTTCGCGGCGAACCTCCGCGTCATCGGAGACGGGAAGACGCGACCTCCGCACGCCCACCAGTGAAGATACCAGTGAAGTTGAGAGGAACCATGGCGACACCAACGCCCCTGCAGGCATTCAGCGCCGTGCCCAAGACGCACGCGAACCACGACAAGCAGACCACCGACGGCGAGAAGATGACCGGCGCGCAGGCGCTGGTCCGCGCGCTGGAGGATCTGGGTGTCCAGGACGTCTTCGGACTGCCCGGCGGCGCCATCCTGCCCGTCTACCACGCCATCAACGAGGACACGAAGTTCCGCTTCACGCTCGTGCGTCACGAGCAGGCCGCCGGCCACGCCGCCGAAGGCTACGCCGTGGCCACCGGACGCGTGGGCGTGTGCATCGTCACGTCCGGCCCCGCCGCGACCAACATGATCACCCCCATCGCGGACGCCAACATGGACTCCGTGCCGCTCGTCGTCATCACCGGACAGGTCGGCGTCAACGCCATCGGCACCGACGCCTTCCAGGAGGCGGACATCGTGGGCGCCACCTACCCCGTCGTCAAGCACTCCTACCTCGTCACGCGTGCGCAGGACATCCCGCGCGTCATCGCCGAAGCGCACTACATCGCGCGCACCGGCCGTCCCGGCCCCGTCGTGGTGGACCTCACCAAGACCGCGCAGACCGGCGAGATGTACTATTCGTGGCCGCAGCGCATGATCCTGCCCGGCTACAACCCCACCACCAAGGCGCACGGACGCGTGCTGTCCGACGCGGCCAGACTGTTCGCCAAGTCGTACCGTCCGCTGCTGTACGTGGGCGGCGGCGCGGCACGCTCCAACGCCTCCAAGGAGGTCGCCGCACTCGCCGAGCTGACCGACGCGCCCATCGTCACCACGCTGCCCGCGCGCGGCATCGTCCCCGACTCCGACGCGCGCAACCTCGGCATGCTCGGCATGCACGGCACCGTCGCCGCCACCGCGGCCGCGCAACGCTGCGACCTGCTCGTCGCCATCGGCGCCCGCTTCGACGACCGCGTCACCGGCCGACTCGACGCGTTCGCCGCCGGCGCGCGCGTCATCCACATCGACATCGACCCGGCGGAAATCGGCAAGAACCGCACGCCCGACGTGCCCATCGTGGGCGACGCGGCCACCGTGATCAACGACCTCATCCCGCAGATCAGGCGGACCCGGGAAAGCCTCGGCAGGCCGAACCTCACACCGTGGTGGGACTACCTGAACGCGCTGCGCGAACGCTACACCATCAGCTACGACGAACCCGAGGACCGGCCCACCGACGGCTCCCTCTCCCCGCAGTGGGTCGTGGAGCGTCTCTCCGAGGAGGCAGACCCGGAGACCATCTGGGTGACGGGCGTGGGCCAGCACCAGATGTGGGCCGCGCAACTCGTCGACTTCGAACGGCCGCGTTCGTGGATCTCCTCCGGCGGCCTCGGCACCATGGGATTCGGCCTGCCCGCCGCCATCGGCGCAGCGATCGGCTCGGCGCGCGACTTCGACGCCAGGAAGCCCGTGTGGCTCATCGACGGCGACGGCTCCTTCCAGATGTGCTCCGAAGAGCTCGCCACCGCGTTCCTCGAACGCACGCCCGTGAAAATCGCCATCCTCAACAACTCCGTGTACGGCATGGTCCGACAATGGCAGACCCTGTTCTACGGCAGGCACTATTCGCAGACCAACCTGCTCGACGGCGACGCCAAGGAAAGCGCCGAAAGGCCCGGCGCCCTCGACGGCGACGGCGGATGCTTCGACGTGCCCGACTTCGTCAAGCTCGCCGAAGCGTACGGCTGCGTGGGTCTTCGCGCGTTCACCGAAGAGGAGGCGCTCGACTGCATCCGCAAGGCCAACGCGATCGACGACCGTCCGGTGCTCGTCGACTTCCGCGTGTGGAGGGACGCGATGGTGTGGCCGATGGTAGCCGCCGGCGACTCCAACGACGCCGTCACCTACCGTCCCGGCGTCAGGCCGCTCATGCCCGAGGCCGCCGCGGACAAGGGCGTGGACCTGTCCAGCAGCGCCGGATTCTGACCGGACGCATTCCGACGCATCGCGGTCGGAGTCCGACCGGCCGCATTCCGACCGACCACATTCCGACCGACCACATTCCGGCCGGCAGGCCGGAGATATTGCGGCCGGTCGTAGTCAACGCACACAGGATTTGAAGGAGAGCAACCCCATGGCCAACTACCCCGCCTCCCAACCGGGCTCCGAACGTCATACGCTGTCCGTGCTGGTGGAGAACCGCCCCGGCGTGCTGTCGCGCATCGCCGGCCTATTCGCCCGACGCGCGTTCAACATCAACTCGCTGTCCGTCTCCCCCACCGAGCGGCCCGACATCTCCCGCGTGACGGTCACCGCCGACGTGGACGCCGTACCGCTCGAACAGATCATCAAGCAGCTCAACAAGCTGCTGCACGTGCTCAAGATCGTGGAGCTCGATCCGAACACCACCGTGGAACGCGAACTGGTGCTCATCAAGGTAGCCGCCACCCAGGCCACCCGTTCCGACGTGCTGGAGATCGTGCGCCTGTTCCGCGTGCGCGTGGTGGACGTGAACACCGAATCGATGACCATCGAGGCCACCGGCGCCGAAGGCAAGATCGACGCCCTGCTGGGCCTGCTGGAGCACTACGGCGTCATCGAACTGGTGCGCTCCGGCACCGTCGCCGTCACACGCGGTCCGAAAGCCCTGAGCGACAAGGTCCTCGGCTCGGAGATCACCGGCCGCTGACCGGACCGGGGCCTCGACGTTCGTTGCCATGGAGGGGGTGCATCCACGTGATGCGTCCCCTCCTCGTGTATGGGCACGAATTGCATGAGCACGAACGAGCGACGGGCTTCGCGGCTCGCCCCGCGCCCATCGAAGTTATGCTAGCATTTTGATTGCATTCGGAACCGTAAAGGAGGCACCGTATGGGAAGCATGACCATTCGCAGGATCGACGACGACGTGCTGGACAAGTTCAAGGCCATCGCCAAAAGCCACAACCGCTCCGCCGAAGCGGAGGCACGTTCGCTGCTGGAGGATTTCACCGCCGGCCTCATCGCGCGGCATGTCGTCTCCAACGCGGATCTCGTCGAAGAGATGCGTCGTCTGCTTGACGGCGAAGGACTTGAGGAAGACGAGGAGCTGTGCCCGCCCCGCATGAGCTACGATACCGACGTCCGTCATGTCGATTTCGGAGAGGAGGAGCATGATGTTCGTCTTTGACACCAACGTCATCAGTGAAATCCTCAAAAGGGAACACAAGGACCCTCGCGTCGTGGATTGGTTCATCTCCTTGCCCGCGGAGGACTGCCGGACCACATCCATCAACGTGGCCGAACTGATGTACGGCGTCGCGCTGCTGCCGATGGGGCACCGACGCGACGCCCTATCTCGGACGGTTCGGGCGTTCGTGGCGACGTATGCGACGCGTACATTGAACTTCGACTGCCTCGCGGCCGCGCATTATGCGGACATCGTCGCCTCGCGCCGGGCGCAGGGCCGCCCCATCGGGGTGCAGGACGCGATGATCGCGGCCATCGCGCGTTCGCGCGGGGCCGTGCTGGCCACGCGCAACGTCAAGGACTTCGACGGCACGGGCGTCGAGGTCGTGGACCCGTGGGAGCGGGTCGCGTAAGACACAAGGCGGGAGCGAGCGGGTCGCGTAAGACACGAGACCGGTCCGGCCGAAGGGCTTTCGCCCCGAGTCGGACCGGTCCGACTGAGCCGGTCCGACTGAGCCGGTTCAGTCGAGCTGTTCGGACAGTTCCATCCACTCCAGTTCCAGCTCGTCGGTTTCGTCCGCGACGGTCCGGAGCTGCTGGTTGAGCTCGTTGAGCCCCGTGTAGTCGGATGGGTCATGCGCGGCCATCCGCGCTTCCAGTTCCGCCTTGCGCTCCTCCAGTTTGGCGAGTTTGCGTTCGATGGCCTTCACACGCTTGCTGGCCTCGTGGAACGCCTTGCCGGTGAGTTTGGGCGAATCGGCGGCCGATGCGACCGGGGCGGAAAGGTCCGACGCGGAGGCGACGGCCGAAGCGTCCGGCACGTTCGACGCGGGGGCGTCGCCGGAACGCCTGCGCGGGGCGGAGCCGCCGGTGCCGGCGAATCCGGCCACGTCCTGCGGCAGTCCCCTGCCGTTCCTCACGGCCTCGACCATGTCCAGATAGTCCTGCACGCCGCCGGGCAGGTGGCGCACCTTGCCGCCGAGGAGCGCGAACTGCTGGTCGGTGACGCGTTCGAGCAGATAGCGGTCGTGGGAGACGACGATGAGCGTGCCGGGCCACGTGTCCAGCAGGTCCTCCATCACGGCGAGCATATCCGTGTCGAGATCGTTGCCGGGCTCGTCCATGATGAGCACGTTCGGCTCGTCGAGGAGGATGAGCAGCAGCTGCATGCGGCGCTTCTGGCCGCCGGACAGGTCGCGGATGGGCGTCATGAGCTGCGCGGACTCGAAGCCGAGACGCTCCATGAGCTGGCCGGGCGTGACCTCCTTGCCGTCCACGACGTAGCTCGGCTTATAGCGCGAAAGCACTTCCTTGATCTTGTACTTGCCGAGCCGCTCCAGTTCGTCGAGACGCTGCGAGAGGACCGCGAAGCGCACGGTCTTGCCGATGTTCACATGGCCCTGCGTGGGCGTGAGCGTGCCGTCGATGAGTTTGAGCAGCGTGGACTTGCCGGCGCCGTTCGCGCCGACGATGCCGAAGCGGTCGCCGGGGCCGATGAGCCAGGTGGCGTCGTCCAGGATCTTGCGTCCGGAGACGGTGATCCTGCGCGCCGGGCTCGTCGCCTCGGTCTCGACGTCGCCGCCGATGGTCTCGCCGCCGGTGTTCGCGCGGCGCACGGAGCGGTCGTCACCGGAGGCGTTCGCGCCGCCTTCGGCTTCGAGCCTCGCCCGTTCCTCACGCCACGCCTCGACCGCTTCGGGCACGCCGGCGTCCACGAGACGACGGTCGGTCATATCCGTGACGGCCACCTCGACGGAGCCGTGCAGCTGCGGTTCGGCGTACATCGCGTTGACCACGTCCGGCGACGTCGCCGCGCCGCCGCCGATGGATTCGACGGAGGACGGCACGGCCTCGCCCTGGGGGTTGGTGAAGATCTGGGTCACGTCGACGAGGTCCACCACCTGCTTGCCCAGACGCGACGTGGCCATCTGTTTGAGTTCCAAAGTGTTGCGCACCGGAGGAACGTCCGCGATGAGCGCCGTGGCCGCCTTGACGTGGAACTTCTGTTTGGTGGAGCGGGCACGCGCGCCGCGCGTCAGCCATGCGAGCTCCTTGCGCGCCAGATTGTGGCGCTTCGTCTCGCGCACGTCCGCTTGGCGGTCGCGTTCCACACGCTGGAGCATGTACGCCGAATAGCCGCCCTCGAACGGTTCGATGAGGCCGTCGTGCACCTCCCACATCGACTCGCACACCTCGTCCAGGAACCAACGGTCGTGGGTGACGAGCAGCAGCGCTCCCTGCCCCTTCGACCAACGGTTCTTGAGATGTTCGGCGAGCCAGTGGATCGTCACCACGTCCAAATGGTTGGTGGGCTCGTCGAGCGCGAGGATGTCCCACTCGCGCAGCAGCAGACGCGCCAGATCGGCGCGACGACGCTGGCCGCCGGACAGGGAGCCGATCCTCGCGTCGAGCGAAATGCCGCCGAGCAGCGCCTCGACGATCTCGCGCGAACGCGTTTCGGCCGCCCACTCGTAGTCGGCGCGGCCCTCCAACGCGGCTTGACGCACCGTGGCGTCGTCGTCGAGCGGATCGCGCTGGTCCAGCATGCCGAAGGTGAGTCCGCCGCGTTTGGTGACGCGGCCCGAATCGGGCTCCTGCGTGCCGTTGAACAGGTGCAGCAGCGTGGACTTGCCGTCGCCGTTACGGCCGACGATGCCGATGCGGTCGCCTTCGAAGACGCCCTGCGTGACGTCGGTGAAGATGGTCTTCGTGGCGAAGGCGAGCGAAACACGTTCCAATCCAATATCGTAAGTCGGCATAAGCCACCAACTTACCGGAACCATCACCCATGGTGCGGCGACTGCCCATCGTGCGGCAACACAATTGCTCCACAATGGCGCAACCAAGCCGTTTTCGCCTACCGCACCATGGGAGGATCACCGCACCATGGAAGATTATTGGGCGAGGGAACGCGCGTATGACTTGCAGCGGGCCGCGAAACCGGCGAACACTTGGTCGGCGAGCGGCATGAGCCGCGGACCGTGGAGCGCGAAGTCGTCGCGCAGCCGCGACTTGGAACCGCCCGACGCCTTCAGGGCCTTCACCATGGAAGGCTCGTCCAGCCACTCCTCAAGCACGGACGCCGTCACTTCGAGATGGAACTGGAGTCCCAAGGCGGAACCCGCGCGGAACGCCTGCACCTTGGTGAGCGGCGACCTGGCGAGCAGCTGCGCGCCCTCGGGCAGGCCGACCACGTCGTTATGCCAGTGGAGCACGTCGATCTGCTTGTCCCACATGGAGAAATAGTCATGCTTGTCCACGCGTTTGACCGGCGCGAAGCCGATTTCCGGGCCATCGCCCTTCTTCAGCTTCGCCCCCAACGCCGTGGCGATGATCTGATGGCCGAGACACACGCCGAGCACCGGCTTGCCCACGGCCACCGAGGCGCGCGCCAGCTTCGCCTCGGTCTTCAGCCCCGGATGCGCGTCATAGTCGAGGGCGCCCATCGGACCGCCCATGATGACCACTCCGGCGACGTCGGCGAAGTCCGGCAGATCCGGTTTCCTCACGTCCGCGATGGACAGGATCTCATAGTCCACTCCAAGATCCTCCAGATACGTCACGATGCGCCCCGGCCTCTCCCACGGCACATGCTGCAATACGAGCACTTGCGCTGTCATGCCCACCATTGTCGCACGGGGAGGCCCCGCACGGGACGAAACGACCGCGCGACGGGCGCGCGAGCCCACGCGCGAACCGGCCTCGCACCATCGGACGCCGTTTGCCGTTGTCGGCTTTCGCCCCTACCCTGTATCCCATGGGAAACAGCCAAGAACCGCATGATTTCAGCACTTCCGTGATGCCCTCCGCCTTCGATGCGGCGCAGGTAGCCAAGGCCGCCGCCGGCCTGAGGCTCTACGACACGGCCGCGCACGCCACGCGAGCATTCCGCCCCGTCAAACCCGGACGCGTCGGCATGTACGTGTGCGGCGCCACCGTGCAGTCCTCGCCGCACATCGGCCACATCCGCGCCGCCGTCGCCTTCGACGTGGTGCGCCGCTGGTTCCTGCGCCTTGGCTACCAGGTCACCTTCGTGCGCAACGTGACCGACATCGACGACAAGATCCTCGACAAGGCCGCGGCCGCAGGACAGGACTGGTGGGCGCGCGCCTACTACTACGAGCGCGAATTCACCCGCGCCTATGACACGCTCGGCGTGCTGCCGCCCACCGTCGAACCGCGCGCCACCGGCCACATGTCCGACATGGTGGACCTCATCGAACGCATCATCGCCAACGGCCACGGCTACGTCGTACGCGACGAACACGGCGAACCCACCGGCAACGTCTACTTCGACGTCGCCAGCTGGCCGCACTACGGCGACCTCACCCACCAGAAGCGCACCGACGCCTCGGATGAGGCGGCCGCCGTCGCCGACCGCATGGGACCGAGCGTCGACACCGCCGGTGACGACAAGTACAACCCCGTCGACCCCGCCGACGCCTCCCCCGACAAACGCGACCCGCGCGACTTCGCCCTGTGGAAGGCTCCCAAGGACACCGACCCCGTCGACGCGCGCTGGAACACGCCGTTCGGCGTCGGACGCCCCGGCTGGCACATCGAGTGCTCCGCCATGAGCCACCGCTACCTCAAGGACGGCTTCGACATCCACGGCGGCGGACTCGATCTGCGATTCCCCCACCATGAGAACGAGATGGCGCAGACCCGCGCCGCCGGCTACGATTCCGCCGCGCTGTGGATGCACTCCGCGTGGGTCACCGCCAAGGGCGAGAAGATGTCGAAGTCGCTGGGCACCGGCCTGTCCGTGCCGAGCGTGCTCGCCGCACACAGCGCCTGGGTGGTGCGCTACGCGCTCGGATCCGTCCAGTACCGCTCCATGCTCGAATGGTCCGATCAGGCGCTCGTGGAGGCGCAGGCCGCCTACGAGCGCATCATGAACTTCATCGAACGCGCGGGCGCCGCCCTCGGCGCGCAGCCCTCGCGCACGGAGGTCATGGCCGTCGGCGCCGACGAGCTGCCGGCGGACTTCGTCGCCGCGATGAACGACGACGTGAACGTGTCCGGAGCGAACGCGGCCGTGTTCACCGCGGTGCGCGCCGGCAACACGCTGCTCGCCTCCTTTGGTGCGGACGGCGCGGACGATGCGAACGGCACGGATGGTGCGGACGAAGGCGGCACCGCCGCGCGTCTGCGCGAGGCGCTGCTCATGGTGCGCGCCATGCTCGACGCGCTTGGCCTCGACCCGCTGGCGGAACCGTGGGCGTCCGCGGGCGCTGCGGGCGACGGCGCCGCCGAGTCGCCGGAACACGACGCGCTCGATGCGCTCGTCGCCTCGCAGCTCGAAGCCCGCGCCGAAGCGCGCAAGGCGCGCGACTTCGCCGCCGCCGACGCCATCCGCGACGCCTTGGGCGCCGCCGGCATCGCCATCGAGGACGGCCCGCAGGGCTCCACCTGGTCCCTGAAGTAGCGGCGTCCGCCGACGCGCCCCCTCCCTCTGCGGGCTTACAGCCGCTTACACCACCATTCGCGGCTGTATGCCCGCATGGGCTGCGTCACCGTGCGGGCTTACAGCCGCACAGGTTGCGCGGCCCGTGCAACCTGTGCGGCCCGCGTAGTCCGCCAGCCGCGGCGTTTTCCCGCGCGACGGCTAGACTGTTGCGCATTATGGCAGCATTTAGTTCTCTGACAGACAGGCTCTCGGGCGCGTTCAAGCACCTGAAGAGCAAAGGCAAGCTTTCCGAGGCGGATATCGACGGTACGATCCGCGAGATCCGCCGCGCGCTGCTCGACGCCGACGTGGCGCTCGAAGTGGTGCGTTCCTTCACCGGCCGCGTGCGCGAACGCGCGCTCGGCACCGAGGTGTCCCAGGCGCTCAACCCGGCCCAGCAGGTCGTCAAGATCGTCAACGACGAGCTGACCGACGTGCTCGGCGCGGGCGTGGACCGCCCGCTGAACTTCGCCAAGAACCCGCCGACCGTGATCATGCTCGCCGGCCTGCAGGGCGCCGGCAAGACCACGCTGGCGGGCAAGCTCGGCTATTGGCTCAAGGACGCGGGCCACACGCCGCTGCTGGTCGCCGCCGACCTGCAGCGTCCGAACGCGGTCACGCAGCTTGAGGTGGTGGGCGAGCGCGCCGGTGTGCCGGTGTACGCCCCCGAGCGCGGCGTGCAGTCGGACGGCGGCGAGGCGGTCGCCTCCCCCGGTCTGACCACCGGAGACCCTGTCAAGGTCGCGCGTGACGCGGTCGAATTGGCCAAGCAGAAGCTCTACGACACGGTCATCATCGATACCGCCGGCCGTCTGGGCGTCGACGAGGTGCTCATGCGGCAGGCGCGCGACATCCGCGACGCGGTGGACCCGGACGAGGTGCTGTTCGTCATCGACGCGATGATCGGCCAGGATGCGGTGCGCACCGCGAAGGCGTTCGACGAGGGCGTGGACTTCACCGGCGTGGTCCTGTCCAAGCTGGACGGCGACGCGCGCGGCGGCGCGGCCCTGTCCGTGGCGTCCGTGACGGGCAAGCCCATCCTGTTCGCGTCCAACGGCGAGGGGTTGAAGGACTTCGAGGTCTTCCACCCGGATCGCATGGCCTCGCGCATTCTGGACATGGGCGACATCCTCACGCTCATCGAGCAGGCGCAGAAGCAGTTCGACGAGGAGGAGGCGCGCAAGGCCGCGGTGAAGATCGCGGACGGCGAGTTCGGTCTGGACGATTTCCTCGATCAGCTGCAGCAGGTCAGGAAGCTTGGTTCGATGAAGTCGCTGCTGGGCATGATTCCGGGCATGGCGCAGCACCGTCAGGCGTTGGAGCAGTTCGACGAGCGCGAGATCGACCGCACGGAAGCCATCATCCGTTCGATGACCCCGGAGGAGCGGCGCGATCCGAAGATCATCGACGGTTCGCGCCGCGCGCGCATCGCGTACGGTTCGGGCAACACGGTGTCCGCGGTGAACGCGCTGCTGCAGCGGTTCGAGCAGGCCGCGAAGATGATGAAACGCATGTCCAACAAGGCCGGTTTCGGCGGTGCGATGGGCGGCGGCTTCGGCGCGTCCGGCGGCAAGAAGGGCAAGGGCAAGAACAAGAAGAAGGGGTCCAAGTCCGGCAATCCGATGAAGCGCGAGGCCGAGCAGAAGGCGCTGCGCGACAAGCTGTCCGGCAGGTCCGACGCTTCCGGCGGTTCGGCGTTCGCCAAGAAGCCGCAGAATCCGGCGCTTCCGGCAGGTCTGCAGCAGGCGCTCGACGCGAACGACGGCGAGCTGCCGCCGAACTTCGGCGGCGGTCTGGCCGGTCTGCTGCATTAGTCGTGGCGTTCGGGCCCCTTCGGGGGCCCGTTTCCGTATGAGGTCCGATGTCCGATGGCGGCCGCGTGCGTGCACGGCCGTCCCCGCATGTGAGGAGGTGCGCCGGTGGCGGCGTGGTTGTTGTGGTCGGTGATGTTGGCGGGCGCGGTGTGGACGATGCTGTCCGAACTGCCCGCGGGCGCGGAGCGGCGTATGCCGCTGCCGTATCTGGTGGCGTTGGTGCCGTTCGTGTGGATTCCGATGGTGCTGTTCGCGCTGGTCGCGGCCGTGCTGCACGAGTGGGGTCCGATGTGCTGTCTGCTGGCGGTGGCGTTGGCCGCGTCGTCACGCCGTCTGTCCTACCGTTCCGGCGGCGCCCGCCGGCGTCCGTCGAAGGATGCGGCGTCCGATGGAGGCCGGGAGCGTCTGCGGCTCATGACGCTGAACTGCCGCTATGGGCGGGCCGATGCGGACGCCATCGTGCGCGAGGTGCGCGAACGCGGCGTGGACGTGCTCGCCCTGCAGGAGGTGAGCGCCGACCTCGTCGCGCGTCTCGACCGGGCCGGCGTGGCCGGGGCGCTCCCCCATCGCGTGGTCGGCGAGGAGCGCGAGACGGACAACGGCGGCTTCAACGTGCTGTTCACGGCGCTGGAACCGGTCCGCACCGCATCGGACGCCGTGGACATTCCCGCCGCGGACGTGCCGTCCGCGACGCTGGGGACGGGGGACGGACGGACCGTCACGTTCGTCTCCGCGCATCCGAAGTCGCCGATGCGCGGCTGCGAGGAATGGTCGCGGGGCGTCATCGGATTGGGCGCGCTCGCCGCGGACGCGGACGAGACACGTGTGGTGTGCGTGATGGGCGACCTCAACTCCTCGATGGAGCATCCGAGCTTCCGTTCCCTCATCAGGGCCGGATTCCATGACGCGTCCTTCCAGCAGCAGGCCGGGCCGAACCCCACGTTCCCGCGCTGGACGCGCTGGCCGCGTCTCGAACTGGACCACATCCTCGCCACGCGCGGCGCGCGGTTCGACGCGGTCGAGGCGTTCGAGGTCAAGGACACCGATCATCTGGCGCTCACCGCACGCATGACGCTGTGACGCGCCCTCCCACGAGCGTCGAGCGCATTGCCGGCACCGACGCGGCGCGCGTGTCCCACGTCCTGGGCCCCGGTCTATAATGGCCCGGTTATTCGCGCGCGCGTGGCGCCCTCTACACCCCGTGCCGCGAGGAACAGGTGGGCTCGGCGAACTGTGCCCCACACTGTGAACCGAAACCACAACTCTAGTTACAAGGAGAGCCGTCTTGGCAACCAAGATTCGTCTGAAGCGCATGGGTAAGAAGTTCTACGCGTTCTACCGCGTGGTCATCATGGATTCGCGCACCAAGCGCGACGGCCGTGCCATCGAGGAGATCGGTACCTACAACCCGAACACCCAGCCTTCGACCATCCAGATCAACTCCGAGCGCGCCCAGTACTGGCTGGGTGTCGGCGCCCAGCCGACCGATCAGGTCCGCAACCTGCTGAAGATCACCGGCGACTGGCAGAAGTTCAAGGGTCTCGACGGTGCCGAAGGCACCCTGAAGACCGCCGTCGCCGGTCCGGACGCCGCCGCCCGCGTCGAAGCCGTCGAGGCTCAGGCCCAGAAGCTGAAGGCCGCCAAGTCCGAGGCCGAGGCGAAGGCCAAGGCCGAGGCCGAAGCCGACGCCGAGGAGGCCTCGGCCGAGGAGACCGCCGACGCCGAGTGAGTCCCGGTTCCCGGCATGCCGGGAATCGGACGCTTTACGGCAGTAAGGCATCGCCGGGGGACGACCCGGCACCATCGCACGATGCGCCGAGTGGAACCGCGGGAACGCGGGAACGCTGGGCGCATCGTCGTATACGGCCGGACATGGACGTGCGGGTCGTATACCATGGTCGTAGCAAGGCCATCGCGGACCATACGGACCCCAAGGATTCGCGGCCCGGCCGCGGCCGAAGGACCATACAGCGCAACAGAAAGGCTGACCGACATGCTGGCTCAGGCAGTGGAGCATCTCATCAAGAACATCGTCGACTTCCCGGACGACGTGACCGTCAAATCCCATGAGAACGCGCGCGGCGAACTGCTGCGCGTGCGCGTCAATCCGGAGGACATCGGCCGCGTCATCGGACGTTCCGGCCGCACCGCCAACGCGATCCGCACCGTCGTCCAGGCCCTGTCCGACCACAAGGTGCGCGTGGACATCATGGACGTGCGCCGCTGACCCGGCCCGGACGGCCCGTACCGTGCGCGATGCCGCCCATACGGTACACTGCCTAGCATGACAGATCAGAACATGCAGGACGACCCTCGGCAGCCCGAGCTGCTGAGGGTCTGTCGTATCGGCAGGGCCCAGGGCATGAAGGGCGAAGTCACCGTGCAGGTCTTCACGGACGAACCGGAATGGCGGTTCGAGCCGGGATCCGTGCTCTACTCGCGTGACGGCGGGACCGAATACGTGGTGGAATCCTCGCGCACGTTCAAGAGCCGTTGGATTATCAAGCTCGAAGGCTGCGACGACCGCAACGCCTCCGAGGCGCTCAACGGCATCGAACTGTACGGCGAGGCCGACGACCCGGACGACATGCTCGCCGAGGACGAATGGTACCCGAAGGACCTCATCGGGCTTGAGGCGCGCATCGACGAGGAGAACGGTCTGGGCGTGCGACCCGGTCTCGTGATCGGCAAGGTCGTGGACGTCATCGACTCCCCCGCCCAGTCGCTGCTCAAGATCCGATTGAACGAGCCCGTCACCGTCGGCACCGCCAAGGACGGCACGCCCGTGGTGGAGAAGACCACGCTCGTGCCCTTCGTGGGTGAGATCGTCCCCGAAATCGACCTGGAGGAGGGATACCTCACGATAGACCCGCCCGGAGGTCTCATCCCCGGCATGCAGTGAGACATGTCGGCGGCGTTCATCACTCAGACGGCGGTGCCGGACCATGCGGTCCGCACCGCCGTTTTCCGTCGCCTTGGTTCCGCACCGGTTCCGCACCGCACGCTAGGGTGGGGAGCATGAAGATCGACATCGTGAGCGTGTTCCCCGAATATTTCGAAGTGATGAACCTGAGCCTCATGGGCAAGGCGCAGGGCAAGGGCCTGCTGAGCATCGCCGCGCACAACCTGCGCGACTGGACCCATGACGTGCACCACTCCGTCGATGACACGCCCGTCGGCGGCGGCGCGGGCATGGTCATGAAGCCCGCGGTGTGGGCCGAATGCCTGGACGAACTGCTCGGACTGGAGGCCGTCGACCTCGACGCGGCGGACCTCGACGGCACAGTCGCACCCTCCGTCGAATCCTCCGTCGAACATACGGCTGCGGAACCCACCGTCGGACCCGCACGCCCCGTCCTCATCTTCCCGAACCCTTCGGCGCCGCTCTTCACCCAACGCGACGCCACCGAACTCTCCCGCGCCGACCATCTGCTGTTCGGCTGCGGACGCTACGAGGGCTATGACGCGCGCATCCCCGAATACTACCGGGCGCGCGGCGTGGACGTACGCGAATACTCCATCGGCGACTACGTGCTCAACGGCGGCGAGGTGGCCGTGTCCGTCATGGTCGAGGCCATCACGCGCCTCATGCCTGGATTCATGGGCAACGCCGAGTCCATCGTGACCGAATCGTACACCGGCGAGAACGCGCTGTTGGAGCACCGCCAGTACACCAAGCCGGCCATGTGGCGCGGCATCGGCGTGCCGGACGTGCTGCTGAGCGGCGACCACGGCAAGGTGGACCGTTTCCGCCGCGACGAGGCGCTCGCCAAGACGGACGCGCTGCGTCCCGACCTCATCGCCCGCCTTGATTGCAAGACCTTGGACAAGGCCGACCGCAAAACCCTCATGTCCTTGGGATGGGACGTCTCCGGAGCCCACCCGCGCCGCCGTTCTTCATAGGTTCGACGCGCCCCTTATACGATTGGCGACGCCATGCGGGCCACTTGCGTCGCCGATCGCATCGGAGACCGCATGGGCCTGCCGGTGGCGACGCCAAGCGGCATCCCCGTGTCGCCACCGGTAGACGAAATCGGGCGGAACATACGGACGGCGACGCAAAACGGCGCCCCCGTGCGGCAATTCGCAGGAGGGCGCTGGTAGACAGTTCATTCCTGCCGGTATGGACAGGCTCTTACAGGCCGAAGACCTTGACGCGGTCCTCGACCGGCTGCTTCTCGATCGGACCGGCCGGCTGGGAAACCACTCCGAACGGCATCTGGGCGAGCAGCGTCCAGTTCGACGGAACGTCGAAGGCGGTGGCGACGGCCTCGTCGATGAGCGGGTTGTAATGCTGGATGGACGCGCCCAGGCCCTGCTCGGCGAGCGCGGTCCACACGCCCAGCTGAAGCATGCCGGCGGCTTCGGACGCAAAGCGCGGGAAGGCGTCGGCGTAGGCCGGGTAGGTCTCCTGCAGCTGCTTGGTCACGTCCTTGTCATCGAAGAAGAGGACGGTGCCGTGGCCGGCGGCGAAGGAGTCGATCTTGGCGGACGTGGCCTTGAAGGCCTCCTCGTCGGCGACGACCTTACGCAGGGCGTCCTTGACGATGTCCCACAGCTTCTGGTTGGCGTCGCCGAAGAGGACGACGGCGCGCTGCGGCTGGGAGTTGAAGGCGCTCGGCGTCTCACGCACGACGTCCTGGACGAGCGCGACGACGGCCTCGTCCGCGATGGGCGCGGCGGCGGTCAGCGCATACTGCGAGCGGCGTGCCTTCAGCTGGTCGATGAACTGGGTCATGGTCCCCTCCTTAAGGTCCGATGGCGTCAGGCCGGTTTGGTCCGATGCCGACCATCGGGCCGGTTCGCCGGTTTACCGGTTCGGTCCCGATGCACGACTGCGATATTACGTTCCGATATATTTCAGTAACGCAATATCTCAGTTGGATATATCATTGCCTTCACGATAGACCGCTCCCCCCACGGCCGACAACGCGATTTCGCTCACGGCAAACAAAGACCTCACACATGCTCGATGTAGAACACCGCCGTCTCGCCGTAATCACGCCGCTGCGTGATCTCCCAATCCACGGGCGGCGTCGGATCATCCGAACGCGCCGAACGCTCCAACATGACGACGGTGCGCTCGCCGGCATGTCCGCGCGCGGCGAGATCGGCGAGGAGCCGGTCGCAGTCCCCGGTGGAGAAGGCGTAGGGCGGGTCGATGAGGATGACGTCGAACGCTTCGGCGGCGTCCGCGGCGGCGTACGCCTCGGCCTTGCGCGTCACCACGCGCGCGCCCATGCCGCGCTCCCACGAACGGTGGCGTTTGAGCGCGCCCAACGTGCCGACGATGAGCGCGGCGGCGGGCTTGGACGCCTCCACGGCGACGAGTTCGCGCGCGCCGCGGCTGAGCGCCTCGATGCCGAGCGCGCCGGTGCCGGCGAACAGGTCGAGCACGCGGGCGTCCTCAAGCACGCCCCACGCGTCGAGCCGGGAGAAGACGGCCTCCTTGGTGCGGTCGGTGGTGGGTCTGGTGCCGGTTTTCGGCGTGGCCAGCGCCACGCCCTTGAATCGTCCTGAAATCACGCGCATGGGCATGACTCTAGTTGGACGTGAGGAACGTTTCGTTGCCGCGCGTGAAGTCGAGCACGGCGCCGGCCAGCTGCGGCTCGCCGGCCAGCTCCGGGTCGGCGGCGAGCAGCGTCTCGGCGCGCGTGCGCGCGTCGGCGATGATGTCCGCGTCCTTGACCACGCGCAGCAGTCTGAGACTGGATCTGGCGCCGGACTGGGCGTCGCCGAGCACGTCGCCGGCGCCTCGGAACTCAAGGTCGGCCTGGGCGATCTCGGCGCCGTCGAGCGAGTCGCGGATCACGTCGAGGCGTGCCTGCCCGGGGGTGCCGGGCGCGGCGCGCGAGACGAGGAACGCCCAACTGTCGGTGCCTCCTCGGCCGACGCGGCCGCGCAGCTGGTGCAGCTGGGAGAGGCCGTAGCGGTCCGCGTCGAAGATGACGATGCAGCTGGCCTCCTTGACGTCCACGCCCACTTCGATGACGGTGGTGGACACGAGCACCGGCGTCTCGCCCGAGGCGAAGGAAGCCATCACCTCAGCTTTGGTCTCGTCCTTGTCGCGTCCGGTGAGGGTGGCGAGGCGGACGCCTTGGAACTGAGGCAGCGCGGACAGACGCGGTCCGATCTCCTCGACGGCGTGCAGCGGCGGCGCGGCGGTCCGCTCGCCGTTCTCGTCCAGGGTCCCGTACTCGTCGGCGATGCCTTCGACGCCCTTTTCCGCCTTGTCGCCCCGGCCCTTCCCGACGTCGTCCGCGTCGTCCGCGTCGCGCGCGTCGTCCGCATCGATGCGCGCGCACACGACGTACGCGCGTTCGCCCGCATCGACGCGTCGGCGCAGGTGCGCGAACATACGTCCCATGGTGGCCGAATCCGATTCCTCCACCACGACGGTGCGTATGGGCCGGCGTCCGCCGGGCAGCTCGGTCAGCCACGACAGGTCGAGATCGCCGAACCAGGTCATCGCGGCGGTGCGCGGAATGGGCGTGGCGGTCATGACGAGCAGGTGCGGCGCGGCGTCGTCCCCGGCGCGCGCTTGCAGCGATTCGCGCTGTTCCACGCCGAAGCGGTGCTGTTCGTCGATGACGGCGAGCGCGAGGTTCGGCGCTTGGAATCGTTTGGAGAAGGCGGCGTGGGTGGCGACGATGATGCCGGGCTGGCCGGACGCGGCTTGGACGAGGGCTTTGCGTCGGGCGGCGAGTCTCATGCCTCCGGTGAGGAGGGTGACGGGTATGGAGGGGGCATCGGACGACACGTCCTCCAATGCGGCGGTCATGCGTGCGATGGTGGCGTGGTGCTGTTCGGCGAGGACCTGTGTGGGTGCGACGAGCACGGCTTGGTGTCCGGCGCCGACGGCCTGGAGCATGGCGGCGAGCGCGACGACGGTTTTGCCGGAGCCGACTTCGCCTTGCAGGAGGCGTTGCATGGGGCGTTCGAGGCTCATGTCGTGTCCGATGGCGTCGATGACTTCGCGCTGGCCGGCGGTGAGGGTGAAGGGCAGGGTGCTGATGAAGCGTTCGCGTAGGTCGTTGCCGGCGTGTTCGGGGCAGGGATGGGCGTGCAGGCGGTGGGTGGTGCGGCGTGTGTGCAGGAGCGCGGTCTGGCAGATGAACGCTTCCTCGTAGCGTAGGGTGGCGATGCCTTGGTTAAAGCGGTCGGTGCTTGGGGGTTCGTGGATGGCTTGGAAGGCTTCGTGCCGGTGGAGCAGGCCGCGCTCCTGGCGGATGGTTTCGGGCAGGATGTCCGGGATAGCGGCGGCGAGCGTGGCCGTGTACCGTGCTGCCTCTTCGGGGTCGGGTTGGGCCGTGCCGTGTTCGATGGCGGCGGTGTCCGGGGTGAGGTCGCGTCCGCCGAGGAGGTGCAGGAGGTGGAGGATGGTTTCGTGGATGCGTTCGCTGGAGAGGCGTGCGGAGGCGTGGTAGACGGGGCGGGGGCGGCAGACGCGGCGGAGCGCGGTGGTGGGGTCGGGCGCGTCGCAGCCTTCGCCGACGGTGAGGGTCTGGGGGTGGGTGAATTGGAGTTGGCCTTGGTATTCGCCCGGGGTGCCGGCGATGACGATGGTGCGTCCTGCGGCGAGGCGGTGGGACATCCAGTCGACGTAGCCGCGGTTGTGGGAGAAGAAGGTGAGGCGGGCCTGCCTGGCGGGGATGCGGCGTGCGGCGGCGAAGTCGGTGTCTTCGACGACGGCTTCGAGACGGGTGGCGCGTCCGGTGATGACGCGTGAGGCGCGGATGACGCCGACGAACGCCATGGGTTCGGCGGGGCGCGCTTCGCCGAGGGCGCGTGCGGGCACCGGTTCGGCGACGCGGAACGGATAGTAGGTCAGCGCGTCGCCGATGGTGGTGATGCCGAACGATTTGAGCGCGCCGACGCGGCGTTTGTTCGTCAGGAGCGCGGCGATCGGAGTGTCTAGCGATATGCCCATGGTTCCCTATTGTCCCATAGCCTTCGATGGCGGTCCGGCCGCCGTCCGCGCGACGTGTTGTCAGCGTTCGACGCCGGCGAGCGCGGCGGCTTCCTCATAGGTGGGGCAGATGGGCACGCCGCCTTCGTGACGTTGGATGGCGAGGGAGGATGCGGCGTTGGCGATGAGCACGGCGTCCTTGAGGGATCGTTCCTTAGCGAGCATGGCGCACATGGCGCCGGTGTGGCATGCTCCGGCGGAACGCGTGTGGACGGCTTTGGTGGGGAATCCCTCCATGTGGGCCACGTCGCCGCCGGGTTCGCGCACCCATGCGCCGCGCGCGCCGGCGCGCAGGACGAGCGGGGCGCGCAGGGCGGAGCCGAGCGCCTCGCACAGGCGGTTCATGGATTTGTCGAAGCCGCCGCCCACGGTGAGGACGTCGCGTTCCACGCGGACGCCGAGCCGGTCGGCGAGCGTTTTGGCTTCCTGGCGGTTGCACGACCAGATGGGGCGGGCGAGGACGAGGTCTTCGAGCATGTGGTCGTTGACGAGGCGGAGCGTGTTGGTGGGGTTGATGACGAGCAGGTAGTCGCGCCGGTTCGGGTCGGTGCCGACGCGCTCGAGGAATTCGTCCACGCCTGCGGCGGTGTGGTCGAGCATGGTATTGCCGCTGATATGGACCACGTCTCCGGGGTTCGGGGCGAGCATGTCGAAGGTGAGGGCGTCGCCGCGCGCTTCGGCACCGTAGTTCGCCACGAACGTCTTATGGCCGCCCTCGTCGTGGAAGACGAGACGGAAGCCGGAGTCGATGTCGAGGCGGCTTTGGCCCACGTGTTCGATGCCCGCATCCGCATAGGCCTGGCGGATGACGGAGCCCCATATGCCGTTGCCGACGACGCCGGCGTGTTGGGCGGGCACGCCCATGCGCCGGATCGCGTCGAGCACGCGGTAGCTGCCTCCGACCACGGGCCGCGTGCCTTGGGAGACCGCGAAGCCGCCCGGCACGGGCAGTGAATCCACGTCCATCATGATGTCCACCCACACCTGGCCCAAGGAGATGACCGCGGGGCCCTCCGATTCCGGAACGCCGTCCTCGCGCGCGGCGGCCTCTTCGGCGGCACGGCGGACGACTTCGGCCTCGCGCGCCTCGTGCGCCGCCTGACGGCGGGCGATGAGGTCGCCCAGGAGCGTGCCTTCGTTGATGTTGAGTCCGAGCATGGAATCCTCCTTGTGTGCGCGGCGATGGTGCGGGCGTTCCTCTTTGATCGCCTCATGGTCCCTATACTGTTGTACCTCGCGTGGTGGATGTGCGCGGGTGCATCGCTGAGGGCGCAATGCGACGGCGAATCCGGCGTCCGTCCGTTTTCCGGCCGCCGCCCACGCCGTATTTGCGCTTGTCTGCGCTTCGGGATATCCTTGGGAAGTTGTGTGTTCGGCTTGACATGCCCGCGTACGCAGGTGTCGAGGGTCGAAACGCGTAAAGACTTGACAGTCAAGGTTTAAGGGAGTCCATCATGGCAGCTCGTTGTGCAGTGTGCGGCAAGGGTCCGCAGGTCGGATACACCGTGTCTCACTCGCATATCCGCAACAAGCGCACCTTCCGCCCGAACCTGCAGCCGGTTCACACCACGGTCGACGGTGAGAACGTCCGCGTCCGCGTGTGCGCCAAGTGCCTGAAGGCCGGCAAGGTTCAGCGTGTGGTTGCGTGAGTGCGCGATTAGTGCGTTAACGCTTGGAAGCCCCATCGGTTAGCCCGGTGGGGCTTTTGCTTTGCGCGCGAAGGCGGCCGGAAACCGTCGGATATTCCCTCACCCGGCCATCGGACGGGACGAAAATTGACTCAAGGCGCCGAAAAGTCAACAATGGGTTCCGGTCGCACGGACCGCCATCGTACGGAATTCACGCGACGTTCACCCACGCATCGGACGCGCGTCAAGCACGCGACGATACCATGGAACCACCCGACCACAGGAGAGGCATGACCCGAAACCACACCGCCGCGACCGCGGCCACCGCACCCGACGCACGACTCACCCCGCTCGAAAAACGCTGGATCGTCTACGACGTAGGCAACTCCGCGTTCGTCCTGCTCTCCACCGCCGTCACCCCCATCTACGCGCAATCCCTCATGCCCGACGACGGCAACATCGTCAGCGCGTGGGGCTACGCCCAGACCGTCGCCGCGCTCGTCATCGCCCTGCTCATGCCGCTGCTCGGCTCCATCGCCGACGTCCAGGGCATGAAGATCCGCTTCTTCCTCGGATTCTTCGGCACCGGCGCCGTCGCCTGCGCCGCCATGGCCCTGCCCTTGACGTGGCTGCCGTTCCTCGCCGTCTACATCATCGCCACCATCGGACTCAACGGCTCGCTGACCTTCTACGATTCCATGCTCATCGACGTCACCGACGACGCACGCATGGACCGCGTCTCCTCGCACGGCTACGGCTGGGGCTACATCGGCTCCACCATACCGTTCCTCGCCTGCATCGCCCTCATCTTCGGCGGCCCCGCCGTCCTGGGATGGGACAGCGCGGCATGCACCCGACTCTCGTTCCTCATCACCGCACTGTGGTGGGCGCTCTTCACCATCCCCCTCGTCTCCTCATACCGCCAGCGCCACTACCGCGCCACCCGAGACCGTCTCGCGCAGTCCGTACGCGGCACCTTCCGCGAGCTCGGCGCCACCTTCGCCCGCATCCGGCGCGACAAACCGCTGTGGATGTTCATGGTCGCGTTCTTCTTCTACATCGACGCCGTGAACACCGTCATCTCCATGAGCACCTCCTACGGCACCCAACTCGGCCTCGACTCCACACAGCTCGTCGTCGCGCTGCTCGTCACCCAGTTCGTGGCGTTCCCGTGCGCCATCGTCTACGGCAGGCTCGCCGCGCGCCACGGATGCAAGCCCATGATCGTGGCGGCCGTATGCGCCTACCTCGGCATCGTGTTCTTCGCCGCGTTCTTCCTGCGTTCCGAAACCGAATTCTGGATCCTCGCCATCATGGTCGGCATGTTCCAGGGCGGCATCCAGGCGCTTTCACGCTCCTACTACGGCAAGCTCATCCCCAAGGAACGGGCCAACGAGTACTACGGCTTCTACGACATCTTCGGCAAGACCGCATCCGTGCTCGGCACGTTCCTCGTGGCCACCGCCACCACGATCACCGGCAACGCGAGCATGGGTGTGCTGTCCATCGCCATCCTGCTCGTGGCCGCACTCGCGTTCCTGCTCATGCAGGAGGATCCCACGCGTCCCGCACGTTCCGCGTAGGTTCCGCACGTTCCGCACGTTCCGCACGTTCCGCACGGGCGTGAGGCTGAATGGAATACGCCACGCTCAGGCCAAACGGTCGATTCCCGAGGAGCGTGGCGGGAATCGCCGCCACGGTCATGGTGTCCATCGATTGATATGCAGATCGTGGCACGAATTCCTGCCACGGTCACGCAAAATCGGGGTTTTTCGGAGACCGTGGCAGCATCCCTCCGCTCCCCATCGAAGCTCCATCCTGAGAAGCCCGAAATTCCAACGATGCTTGAAATCGGACTTTGCCACGTTCCCCATGTCCATCGATTGACGCGAGGAGCGTGGCGGCAATCGGTGCCACGGTCGCGCAAAACAGGCGATTTCCATCGACCGTGGCGAGAAATCCCGCCACGCTCCCATCGAAACCATGCTTTTCCGATGACCGTGGCAGGACATGGTCCGCGACTTCACGAAGTCGGGAGCGTCAGAGCACGCACCGACCTCAGCCTCACCAAACTCAGCTGCCCCGGCACCGACCTCAGCCGCGCAAGCCCTCCGCGCTCTCAGCCGCGCCATCCGCCGCGGGCGGCACGAAATCCGGCTCGCCCGGATGCGTGCGTCGCCACCAGCGCTGCACGTAGTAGGCCGCGTAGCACACGATGATGAACACGATCTCGGCGCCCAGGGCGAAGCGCTGCTCCGTGTCGAAGAACACCAGCAGGAACGAGGCGGTGCACAGGATGAACGCCGCCCAGGAGACGTAGGGGTAGCCGGGCGTGCGGTATTTGAGTTCGTCCACGCCACGCCCGGAGGCGATCCAGCGGCGTCGGAACACGATCTGACAGTAGGCGATGGCGATCCACACCACCACGGCGGACAGGCCGGACAGGGCCACGAGCACGAGGTAGACGGTGGATGCGGCTATGACGGAGGAGAGCAGGGCGAGCAGGCCTCCGGCCATGGCGGCGCACAGGGCGAGCATGGGCACGCCGCGTCGGTTGGTTTTGGCGAACCATCGGGGGATCATGCCTTCGTTGCCCATGGACCACACCATGCGCGTGGACGCGTACAGGCCGGAGTTCGAGGCGGACAGCACGGCGGTGAGCACCACGAAGTTCATGATGTCGGCCGCGTAGGGGATGCCGATGGAGTTGAAGACGAGTACGAACGGGCTTTCGCCCACGCCGGCCTCACGCCACGGGATGAGCGCGCACATCACCACGATGGAGCCGATGAAGAACAGCACGAGCCTCCACAGCGTGGTGTGGATGGCTTTGGGCACGGCGGTTTCGGGGTCGCGCGTCTCGCCGGCGGTCACGCCGATGAGTTCGGTGCCGGAGAACGCGAAGTTCACGGTGAGGATGGTGGCGAACACGGGCATGAAGCCGTTGGGGAAGACGCCGTCCTTGAGGAGGTTGTCGAACATGGGCGCGTGCGTGTAGCCCTCCACGGGCAGGATGCCGAGGATGGCGAGCAGTCCGATGCCGATGAACGCGCAGATGGCGAACACCTTGATGGACGCGAACACGAATTCCGCTTCGGCGAAGAACCGTACGGACAGGGCGTTGGCGGTGAAGATGAGCGCGATGCATGCGGCGCTCCATATCCAGGTGGGCGTGTGCGGGAACCATCGTTGCATGAGCAGGCCCGCGGCGGTGAATTCGGAACCGAGGGCCACGGTCCAGGTGAGCCAGTATTGGATGGCGATGACGAAGCCTGTGCCGGGTCCGATGAAGCGTTCCGCGTAGACGTGGAAGGATCCGGTGACGGGCATGGCCACGGAGAGTTCGCCGAGCGTGAGCATGACGAGGTAGACGATGAGCGCGCCGATGGCGTAGGCGAGGATGGTGCCCATGGGTCCGGCCTGGGCGATGGTGTAGCCGGAGCTGAGGAACAGGCCGGTGCCGATGACGCCGCCGAGGGAGATCATCTGCAGATGGCGTGATTCCATGCCGCGTTTGAGGTTGGTGTGCATGGCGTCGTGCGTGTGCGGTCCGATGTCGTGTGCGCTCATGTCCCCTGTTCCTTCTGTTCCGTGTCGTGCTCTTCCCGGCCCCGTGCCGTGTTCCGTGTTCGCCGGACCGTCTCCCGGACGGTCCGCAAGGCCCCGAACAGTATACTCAGGGGTCGGAAAGGGAAGATTCGGGGATGGACGGCGTCCGATGCGTGGGCGCGGCGGCTACAGTGGAGGGTGAAGCGGCCGTGTTCCGTGTCGCCCGGGTCGTGCGTCGCGCATGTCCGCCGGCGTCCGATGGCGGATGCGGACCGCGTATAGGCGAGGACGTCCGATGGTACGGCGTCCGTGTGATAAGGAGCGAAAGTCATGGCACAGGCAGGATGGTATCCCGATCCGTCCGATGCGGCGAACCTGCGTTGGTGGGACGGCGAGCGGTGGACGGAGCATGTGACGGCCGCGCGGCCGCAGGACGCGCCGGTCGAAGTGGAGAGGGACGCGGACGCGGACAAGCCGGCTGAGGCCGGCGATCCGACTGAGACGGCCGCGTCCGTGGATTCGGACGAGGTTCCGGGCGGGGCGAGCGCCTCGGACCGTCCGATGGAGGAGTCGGCGTCCCGTCCGCAGCAGGCGCAGTCCCGACCGGAGCAGTCCCGGCCGGCGCCCCAGTTCCCTGAATACCCGTTCGCCCAGCAAGGTCAGGCGGGCCGGTTCGGCTATCAGCAGCAGGCGCCGCAGTCCGGCTATCAGCCCCAGCAGCCCGGCTATCAGCCGAACTATCAGGGCTACCAGTATCAGCAGCCGGCGCCCAACCTCATGCCGGGCGCGATCTACCCCATGACGGACACGGACCGCACGCTGCGTCTCATCGCGTTCATCCTCAACGTGCTGTGCACGGTGGCGATCGGCTGGCTCATCGTGCCGTTGGCATGGATGGTGCCGATGACGGTCCACAGCTGGGGCATCTACAAGGGCACGAAGGCGAACACCGTGGCGTTCGGCGTGTGTACGCTCATCTTCCTGAGCATGATCAGCGGCGTCCTGCTGCTCGTCAGCACCAAGGAGCGCTAGCCCCCTCCCCGCCTCGGTCTCAGGGGCCGGCCCCCGGCGTTCCCGAAGCGCTCCGGCCCCGCCTCAACGCCCTCGGCCGGGGCGGGCGCCTTTCCTCCGCGTCGGCGCCGACGACGAAGGCCCGCCGCATCATGTGATGCGGCGGGCCTTTCCCGCGGGTGGGCGATGTAGGAATCGAACCTACGACCCCTTCGGTGTGAACGAAGTGCGCTA
>Cebus_capucinus_imitator_PRJNA485217_SSR056__coassemble_592_pt1 | contig 32712 bp, 28 predicted proteins | sample Cebus_capucinus_imitator_PRJNA485217_SSR056__metabat2_high_PE_007 | metagenome-assembled genome bin Cebus_capucinus_imitator_PRJNA485217_SSR056
TGATCGCCCACACCCAGGGCGGCACCGTCGCCGAGGGTGAGTTCGCGGGCCAGTCCGGTGACGTGCAGCTCACCGCCGCTGAGAACGACTCCGTCATGTCCGCTCTGCCGAAGGTGACCCGTCTGGACTACGTGTTCAAGGGTTGGACCTACGACGCCGAGGGCAAGTCTCCTGTGTCGTCCGCCGACTTCGTCTCCGCGAACACCGAGGTCTTCGCGCAGTGGGAGGCCGCTGAGGTCGATCCGGACATGCAGGTCACGACCTTCACGCTGATCGCCCACACCCAGGGCGGCACCGTCGCCGAAGGTGAGTTCGCGGGCCAGTCCGGTGACGTGCAGTTCACCGTCGCAGAGAACGACGCCGTCTCCTCCGCTCTGCCGCAGGTCACCCGCGACGGCTACGTGCTGTCCGGCTGGACCTATGACGCCGATGGCGAGAACGTCGTCGCTTCGAGCGACGTCTTCTCCGCCGACACCGAGGTCTACGCCCAGTGGAAGAAGGTCAAGCCGGCCGCCGAGCTGACTCCGGCCAAGAAGGTCGTCAAGAAGAAGGCCGTGCTGGGTGAGACCGGTTCCGCCATCGCCGGCGTCGCGGTCTTCGCCGTGGTCGCCCTGGCCGGTGCCGGTGCGGTCCTGACGCTGCGCAAGCGCGCCTGAGTCTCCTCCCGGGCTTGGAGACGAAACGATGAGGGGAGCTGATCCTCGCTGACCTTCGGTTCCATGCCCGGTCCACTCCCGGTTTCAGGGGCATGCGGGATTGTTCCGCATGTCCCTTTCGGGCGTTGTGTGAATGCTGAAAACCGCGTCGTTCCAACGATTTACGCAACACGCGAAGGGTTCATGCGGACTTGATTTCACCCGGGGGGGGGGGGCTATATTTCCTGTTGTCGGGCACGTCCTGAGGAAACGGGTCCGATGGTTGCGGAGACATGAAGGGTCTCCCGGACCGTATAGCTGAATATAGGCATTCAGAGGTCCTGAAGGGAACGTTACGCTTCGTGGAAACACGCCCATACGTTCGTTCGTATGAGTGTTTCCCGTCCGGCCACACCGCCAACGTCGGCGGAAAGGCAGCGGCGGCACGCGAAGTCGCGCGCAGTCGACCGAACAAGGCTTGGTTGACGACCGGTTCGCCTCTCCTCAAATGCAGATGACGGCACGGGATTGCCTTCGAAATCGTTCCGTGTCCGATGCATGGCGTCCCGGTCGTCAATCAGGGGAGCCCCGGCGGTTACGCCGGGGCTCTATTTTATGTCCCGGCGATCGACTGTCCAATCCGTTCCGCCCTGCGTGGACACGACCACGGAACCGTACCTGTCCTGAAGGACGCGACCACGCCGGTCCCGGAAGACGCGGCCGGACGCATCGAACATCCACCATGGTGCCTACGCTGGAACGGACACCAGCCACCCCACGGAGATCCGGCGAAGGACCTCCCCAGCAGGAAGGAACACCCTCATGGTGCTGCACCGCAACCTCGGACCGTTCGACACCACCGCCATCGGACTGGGCGAAATGCCGCTGACCATCGAAAACAATCTCGGCCACGACAAAGGCATCGAAACCATCCACGCCGCCCTCGACGCCGGATGCCGCCACATCGACACCGCCTGGGCCTACTACTGCTCCGGCGGCGAGGAACAGACCGGCGAAAAGCTCGTGCGCGAAGCCATGGCCACCTGGAAGGGGCCGAAGGACGAAGTCTCCATCGCCACCAAGGTGGGCCACTTCCGCAACTTCACCGACGGCAAACCCACCTGGGACGTGGACGGACGCCCGGAGAACCTCATCCGCCGAGGCAAGGAAAGCGCGCTCGAACTCGGCGTGGACACCATCGACCTGCTCTACTTCCACCGTCCAGACCCGAAGGTCCCGTACGACGAATCCGTCGAAGCCGTCCGGCAGCTGCTGGACGAAGGCGTCGCGCAGGTAGCCGGCGTCTCCAACGCGTCCGTCGAACAGATCGACGTCGCGCGCCGCATCCTCGGAGACCGACTCGTCGCCGTGCAGAACCAGTACTCGCCCATCTGGCTCGACACCGCAGACACCCTCGCCCACACCGCCGAAGTCGGTCTGAACTTCGTGTGCTGGAGTCCGCTGGGCGGCTTCCGCAAGCCCAAGGACGAATCCAAGTTCGACCCGTTCCGCGAGGTAGCCGCCGCGCACGGCGTCAGCTACCAGCAGGTCGTGCTCGCCTGGGAGCTCGCCAAGGGCGACCACGTGTTCGTCATCCCCGGCGCGCACCGTCCCGAAACCATCCTCGACTCCCTGCGTGCCGGCGACCTCGAACTCACCCCCGAAGAGCTCGCCAAGCTCGGCTGACGTGGTCGAATCGCGCCGGGCGTCGGGGGAGGGGCGACCCGATGCGTCACTCCTGTGCGGCCATCAACTCATCGACGTCGACCAGTCGTACGGCGTCGTCATTGGCGGCCGCACGCTCCAAACGCGCGGTGAAGCCGTTGAGCGAGAACAGAAAATACAGCCGTTCGTCCACATCGAGCTTCATCGCGCGCATGCGCAACCGATCCAGTATCGGCATATCCATCGGGGCGGTACGGAACTTGCATTCCCCGACCACGGCCTTGCGTGAAGTGCGGTCCAAGGCGACCACGTCCATTTCATCGGTCTTGTCCCACCACCGCCCGCATCGGTTCAGGCGGTAGGGCAACGCCTTCTTCCGGCTTTGCAGCATCAGCCAATCCGCACTGACGCGCTCGAACGCGTGCGCGGCGAATGCATGGAGGTTCGGCTCCACCACTTCCTCATACACGCCGTCCACGTCGCCGGATTCCAACTCCGAACGGTTCGGATAGACGAACGAATACCAGAACGCGAAGAAATCGTCGTCCAGACGGTATAGGCCGCGTGTGCCCTTCGCATGTTCGCCGACCGCCGCCGTGACGGGGAGCTCACGCTCCACGATGCCCGTCTCCATGAGGCCGGACAGGTAGAATCCCAACGCGGTTGCCGGAATCAGCGTGTGTGTGGCGATGTCGTTGATTTTGGTGTCGCCCAAGGCTATGGAACGGATGATGGTGTTGTATTTCGCCGTTTCACGGAATTCCTCGCGCATGAGGAACTCCGGTTCCGAATACAATGCGGCGCCCCTGCGCAGGATGTGGCGTTTGATGTTCCAGGAGAGCGGGCGGTCGGGGTCGAATGTGGCGAGATATTGTGGGATGCCTCCGAGCGCGGCGTACGCCACGGCCTTGTCCTCGGGCGAATAGTCGGGAAAGAAGCGGACCGCATCCCAATACGGCATGGGCTGCATCTTCAGGATGCCGGTGGCGCGGCCGTACAACGGCGCCTTCTCCGAAAGGATCTCCTTTTCGATGAAGCTCATCGCGCTGCCGCACAGGACGATCATCAGGTTCGCATGCCGCAGCGTGTGATCCCAAAGGTTCTGCAACACGGACGGCAGCGACGGGTCCGCTTTGACGAGGTAGGGGAATTCGTCGATGACGACGAGACGGCGTGCGCCATCCGCGGGGGAGGGGAGCTTCGTCAGCTCCTCAAGCGCGGTCCGCCAGTCTGAGTACCGATTGAGATATGCGGCGGCCGGGGCGCCCTCCTCGAACATGCGGCGGGAGAATTCCGACAGCTGCTCCTCCTTGGTGGCCATCTGTGCTGAGAAGAACAGGCATGGTTTGTCTTGCGCGAAGTGCGAGAGCGTCTCCGTTTTGCCGATGCGACGGCGTCCGTACAGGACCACGAGCTGCGCCTTGGATTCCTCGTAGCAGTCCTGCAGGAATGCGAGGTCGTCGGTTCTGCCGATGAACGTCATGATGCGCGCCTCCGTTCCGTTGTTCGAGACTTCCTTTTGATCTCGTTTTATATAGTCGTGGCTATTATAGTCACGACTATAATAGTTGTGGCTATAGGCTCGCGCGGGAAGCGCTCACACCAACTTCGCCAGGACCTGAGCGGCCCGGGCGAACTCCTCCGGAGTGGTGTAGGAGTAGCTCAGGCGCAGGGAGTTGTCGCCTTCGAAGTCGTAGATGTCGCCGGGGTTGAGGAGGATGCCGCGTTTGAGGGCGTCGCGGAAGAGCCGCCCCAGTCGGACGGGTTCGTCGAAGGTGAGCCAGATGTAGAAGCCGCCGCGGGGCGTGTTCCAATGGGCGCGTCCGGCGAAGAGGCGGTCGATGGTCTCCAGCGCGCGGTCGCGGCGTCGGCGCAGTTCGGCGCGCAGGCCTTGGAGGTACTCTTCGTACATGCCGCTGGTGAGGAATCGGGCGAAGACCCATTGGCCGAGGGTGCTGGCACCGTAGTCCATCTGCATTTTGACGTCGGCGAGGCGCTGCACGATGCGTTCGTCGGCGACGGCCCATCCGATGCGCAGTCCGGGCGCGAGCGCTTTGGACGCGCTGCCGAGGGCGATGACCATGCCGTGTTCGTCGTAGTGCTTGAGCGGTTTGGGGGTGTCGCCTTCGTAGACGAGGTCCTGGTAGGCGCAGTCCTCGATGATGGGGAGCCGGTCCGCGGTGCAGGTTTCGATGAGGGCGCGCCGGCGTTCGTCGGTCATGACGATGCCGGTGGGGTTGTGGTTGGTGGGGATGGTGTAGAGGACGGCGTCCTGCGCGCGTGCGGCCGCCTCGTGGAGCGCGTCGGCGCGGATGCCGTGCGCGTCCATGGGGATGCCGTCGAGTCTCATGCCGGCGGATTGGAAGAGCTGAAGCGATTTGACGTAGCTGGGCGCTTCGGCGTAGACGGTGGATCCGGCGGAGAGGAGGCTGACGGAGATCATCTGGAGCGCTTGGAGGGCGCCGGAGGAGATGAGGACCTGCGAGGGGGTGCAGCGGACGTCCCATGCTTCGCGCATGTGGTCTGCGACGGCTTCGCGCAGCATGCCGAGGCCTTCGGGCGGCAGGTAGCCGAGCGAGTCGATGCTGGTGGCGGCTTCGGCAGCGATGACGCGCCACATGTCGCGCGGGAAGAGGCGCGGGTCGAGTTCGCCGGTGCCGAGTCTGGTCATGCCCGGTTCGAATTCGTAGCGGTTGATGGCTTGGATGGTGGCGTTGTTGGCGCGGAAGAATCCGGAGGAGAGGTAGTCGGCCCAGTCTGGCGCGCCGGGCAGCATGAGCGACCAGGTGTTGCTGACGATGCGCGTGCCGGCGCCGCGTCGTCCTTCGACGATGCCGTAGTCGGCGAGTTCCTCTATGGCGGCGATGATGGTGGAGCGGTTGACGCCGAAGCGTTCGGCGAGGGCGCGTTGGCTGGGCAGGCGCGAGCCGATGGGCCATGCGCCGGTGGAGACGCGCGAGCATATGTAGGCGACGATTTGGTCGGTGAGGGGCGTGGGCGAGGTGCGGTCCGGTGTCCAGTCGATGTCCAGTGGGGTGCTGCGCGGCATGGTGTCCTGTGTTCTGTTCGATGGAGGACGGTCCGGTTTGGCTGGTTCGTCCTGTGGCGTATTGGCTGGTTGCCAAGTGTAGCGAGCGTTTTATGATAAGGCAAAGCGTTGGAAATCGCGTGCTTTGTGGTGCGTGTTCGTCAATTGGTCAATGATGTTTGGCTGGATTTGGTTGGGTGAGTGGCATCCAGCCAAACGTGAGGTGTGGAAGGGGAGCGTTATGGGCTTCTACCTGCAGGGGCTGACGATGGGGCTGGCGTACGTCGCGCCCATCGGCATGCAGAATCTGTTCGTCATCAATTCGGCGCTTACCAAGACGCGCCGCAAGGCGGTGCTGACCGCGCTCGTCGTCATCGTGTTCGACATCCTGCTGTCCCTGGCGTGCTTCTTCGGCATCGGCGCGCTCATCCAACGCTATGACGGCCTGCGTCTGGGCGTGCTGGCCGTGGGTGGTCTGGTCGTGCTGCGCATCGGCGCCGGACTGCTGTTCCCCCGCTTCTTCCGCAAGGGCGAGACGTCCGATGGGGAATCGTCCGACGGGGGAGCGTCCGGTAGACGGCGCGGGGACGGGACGGGCGACGGCGGATGGTGGAAGACCGTGTCCACCGCGTGCGTGGTCACCTGGTGCAATCCGCAGGCCATCGTGGACGGCACGTTGATGCTCGGCGCGTTCGCGGCCACGCTCAACGCGCGGGACAGCGCGCCGTTCATCACCGGAGTGCAGACCGCGTCCGTGCTGTGGTTCCTCACCATCACCCTGTTGGTCAACGCCTTCGCACACAAGTTCAACGACCGCATCATCGAGACGCTCAACCGCGTGTGCGGCGCCGTCATCATCCTGTACGGCCTCAAACTCCTCGCGGACTTCGCGCTCGCCGTGCTCTGAGCCGGGAGGGCGCCCCGCCCGGCCCCTTCGCGCCTCGCCGCTACACTGTTGGGGTGATGAATACGAATGGCAATGTGAACCTGCGCACCCGAATCAAGCCCGAGGTGCTCGCCCCCGCCGGCAACCTGCGGGGACTCAAAACCGCCGTGGACTACGGCGCGGACGCCGTCTACTGCGGCGGCAAGGCATTCGGCATGCGAAGCGCGCCGAAGAACCTCAGCCTCGAGGACTTCGAGGAGGGCTCGCGCTACGCGCACGAACGCGGCGCCCGCGTATACGTCACCCTCAACGTGCTGCCCCGCAACGGCGAGGTCGAGGCGATGCGCGAATACGTCGGACAGCTCAAGGACACCGGCGTGGACGCGCTCATCGTCACCGACATCGGCGTGATGATGATGGCCCGCCAGGTCGCCCCGAACCTCGAACTGCATGTGTCCACGCAGGCCGGCGTGACCAACTACGGCGCCGCGCGCGCCCTATACGAGCTGGGCGCCAGACGCGTGGTGCTCGCCCGCGAGATGGACCTGCAGGCCGTGCGCGACATCCGCGCCCGCATCCCCGAGGACATGGACGTCGAATGCTTCGTCCACGGCGCCATGTGCATGGCGTTCTCCGGACGCTGCCTGTTCTCCAACTACCTGACCGGCCGCGACGGCAACCACGGCGAATGCGCCCAGCCGTGCCGTTGGAAATACTCCATCGTGGAGGAGAAGCGTCCCGGCAGGTACTATCCCATCGAACAGACCGAGGAAGGCGCGTACCTGTTCAACTCGCAGGACATGAACATGCTCGCCCACGTGGACGCGCTCATCGACTCCGGCACCACCAGCCTCAAAATCGAAGGCCGTTCCAAGAGCGCCTACTACATCGCCGCCATGACCAACGCGTACAAGACCGCCGTCAACGAATACATGGTCCAGCGCGGCTTCGAAACCCGCGAAGGCGAGATCCTCAAACCGTTCCGCGACCTCGTGGTCCGCCCCGAGGACCCCGACTTCGACGACTACGCGGACGACTCCATCGACCTGAACGCGGATAAGGCGTTCTCCGGCGTGCCCGGGGAGGCGCCGACCGCCATCGAAGACCGGGACGGGAACGAACGCGCCTGCGCCCGCGGCGGACATACCGAGGACGCGGCCGCACGCTCCGCCGGCGGCGCCCACCTCGACGACCTGAGCTACCGCGCGCGCAGCGCGCGACGCAAATCCAACACCTCCGTCGAAGTGCTCCCCGAAGGCTGGCGCCACGCGCGCGTACGCCCCGCGCCCCGCGTCGAACTGCCCGCATGGCTCCTGGAGGAACCGGACAAGGTAGCCCACCGCGACTACTCCACCGGCTTCTACTACCCGCAGGACAAAGTCGGACAGAACACCGACCGCTCCGCCTACTTCCGCGCATGGCTCGTCGTGGGCGAAACGCTCGCATGGACCCCCGAACGCGGCGGACGCGTCACCATCATGAGCCGCAACAAGATCGAACCCGGACAACTCGTCGAATTCCTCCTGCCCGGCGCCGAACCCCTCGCCTACACCGTCCCGGCGGAAGGCCTCGAAGACGCCGACGGCAACCCCGTCGAAGCCATCAACAACCCCGCGCACGTCTTCTCCCTGCCCTGCCCGCACGAAGTGCCCGTCAACGCGGCCATCCGTTCGCGCACCAAACGCCCCACCCTCAAAGCCGAATAGACACCGCAGATCCCGAAACAAGGAACCACCATGACCGAATACGACGACGCGATCATCGACTCCAACGCCATCAGCAGCACCGACCGCGACGGCAGGCCCATCCCCGTGACCATCCCCATCGCCCTCGCCCCCGGCATCACCGCCGTCTACACCACCCGCCTCGGCGGCCTCAGCGCCGGCGACTTCGGCAACTGCAACCTCGGCGGCAAAGGCGGCGACGCGCCCGAAGCGGTCCTGTCCAACAGGACCGCCCTCGCCGAAGCCGTCAACGCGCGCCTCTCGCTCATCAGCCAAATCCACTCCGGCACCGCCGTCGACATCGACGGCCTCCACGAAGACAACACCGGCTACGGCTACGACGCCTCCGGCGCCGCCGACTCGCCCGCCGTCGTCGAAGCCGACGCCCAAGTCACCGGCCGCACCGGCATCGCCCTCGGCATGTTCTCCGCCGACTGCCTGCCCGTCCTCCTCGCCGACCCGGAAACCGGCGTCATCGGAGCCGCCCACTGCGGACGCCGCGGCCTCGAACAAGGCGTCATCGGCGCCACCGTCGAACTCATGGAAGCCAAAGGCGCCAAAGCCGAAAACATCATCGCCACCCTCGGCCCCCGCATCTGCGGCGAATGCTACGAAACCGGCGACGACGTGGCCGAAACCTTCCAAAAGCGCTTCCCCCTGACCAAAACCGCCACCCGCTTCGGCGGCGCCGGAGTGGACCTCGCCGAAGCCGCCATGATCGACCTCGCCTTCGCCGGCGTCCACCGGATCGCCGACTCCATGCCCCGCGTGCGCGCCGCCACCCAATACCTCGACGGCGACCCCGAACTCGCCGAACTCTGCCGCACCGACGGAGAAGGCGACCAGAACCTCTTCACCCGCATGGAAGACATCCGCCACAGCATGTGCACTCTCGAAAACCCGCTGTGGTACTCCCACCGCCGCGCCGCGCTCGCCGGCAAGACGCACGAGGGACGCATGCTCGCCCTCATCGTGCGCCACTGAACAACCCCGCGTCGGCCGCATGCCCCCCGAGGCTCGACCAAAACCGTCCATCCGGCCCGCCCCCGCATGAAGGGGACGGGCCGGCGCGGTATGGTGAAACAGTCCACAAAAACGAGAGAGAAACAGAGACCACACCATGCCCGAGGAAAATCTGCGCGAAGCGAATGAAATCAACGAGACCGCCGAAGCCGCGCCCGTGGTCCCCGTCGTGGCCGTGGTGCTCGCCGCCGGATTCGGCACACGCTTCGACCCGGACAACCCCAAACAGCTCGTCTCCGTGGGCGGACGTCCCATCGTCTGCTGGAGCATCGAGGCGTTCGAGCGCACCCCGCGCGTCACCGACATCGTCGTGGTCGTCAACCCCAAGGTCCGCGCCGAAGTCGAAACGCTCATCGCGGCACGCGGCTACGCGAAGGTGCGCGTCGTCATCGACGGCGGCGCCGAACGCGTCGACAGCACCGCCGCCGCCCTCGACACGCTCGCCGCCGCGGGCATCCCCGAAGACGCCAAGATCCTCATCCACGACGCGGTCCGGCCGTTCGTCGCGGCATCCTCCATCGAAGGCTCCATCGACGCGCTCGACCGCTACCATGCCGCCACCGTCGCCGTGCCCTCCACCGACACCATCCTCCTCACCCACACGCTCGGAGACGACGAAACCGTGCGCGCCGTCCCCGAACGGCCCCACACCTTCCGCGCGCAGACCCCGCAGTCCTTCCGCTTCGGCCTCATCCGACGCGCCTACGCGCTCGCCGCCTCCGACCCGGACTTCCACCCCACCGACGACACGCGCGTCGTGGTGGACTACCTGCCCGAAGAGCCGGTCGCCATCGTGGAAGGCTCCGAAACGAACCTCAAAATCACCACCCTCGCGGACATGCCCACCGCCGAACGCATCGCCGCGGACCTCGCCGGCCGTCCCGGCGCGACCGCCGGTGCGGCGCCCGGCGAAGGCGGCATGGGCAAGGAGGAGGCGCGCGCACGCATGCACGAGATCCTCATGCGGGCCGCCTCGCGCATGTGAGCCGAAGGAGGGGGCGTTCCCGGACATGGGGACGCGGGGATGCGCGCGCCCGCGCCACGCCGCCGGACGGCGGTAGACTGAACACCATGCAACAGCTCAACGTGGTGATCTCCGGCTTCGACCATTACGACGGCGTGGACGTCAACCCCTCCCTGGAAGTGCCCCGCGCCCTCGCCGCACGCGGCGTGGACGGGCTCGACGGCGTGGAACCGTCCATCCACTCGGCGAGCCTGCCCGTCAGCTTCGCCGAAGCCTGGCCAACCCTGCTCGACGTCATCGAACGCGTCCGGCCGCACATCGTCATCGCCACCGGCCTCAAACACACGGCCCGCGGCGTGATGCTCGAACGCTGCGCCACCAACCTCATGCAGGCGCGCGAACCCGCAACGGACGGCGCGCCCGCACGGCCCACGCCCATCGACCCGAACGGCCCCGCCGCCTACTGGACACGACTGCCGCTGCGCGCCATCCTCAAGGACTTCACCCGGGACGGCATCCCCGCCACGCTCAGCTCCGACGCCGGCACCTTCGTCTGCAACTCCCTCTTCTACAACCTGCTCGACTGGTCCTGCGGACAGGAGCGCGCCACCGTGGGCTTCATGAGCCTGCCCCTCGTCAACGAAGCGCCCCACCCCCAGCGCGGCCTGCCCCTGGAACAGATGACGCGCGCCGGCGAGGACGTGGTGCGTGAAGCCGTGCGCTACTATCTGCGCCCCAGCTCCGGCGACATCCTCATCGCCTGAACGCGCGGAACCGGGCGGGCGCATCCGAGGCGTCGCCCGCGCCGTCGCCCGTGCCGTCGTCCGCGACACCGCCCGTGCCGTCGTCCGCGACACCGCCCGTGCCGTCGCCCGTGCCGTCGCCCGCGCCGTCGTCCGCGACACCGCCCGTGCCGTCGTCCGCGCCATCCCGCGCCGTCCCGCGCCTGAAATGAAGCTGTGTGAATACCTCGTGCACACCGCCTGTTCGCACGCGCCATCGGCTACGATGCTGAGTGCGCCCCGCAGCGGTCGGGGCGGGAGCGTCAAGCGGCCGAACCGCGCGGAACGGCCGGAAAGGATAAGGGACCATGGATCAGTTCCCGGTCGTGTTGAGGGGTTACGACAAGGACAAGGTGGACGAGGCGTTCGCCCAGGCGCAGGCCAGCGTCCGTCAGGCGCAGCGCACCCTGGCGGCCATGCGCGAACAGATCGCCGCCAACGACGACCGCATCCTGCAACTGCAGGCCCAGTTGGAGGAGGAACGCAACCGCAAGCCGCAGACCAGCAGCTTCGCCTCCCTCGGCGCGAACGCGCAGCAGATGCTCGCCTCCGCCGAACAGACCAGCTCCGAACTGCTCGAACGAGCCAAGGCCGACGCGTCCTCCACGCGCACCAGCGCGCAGGCGCAGGCCCAGACGCTCATCAACAACGCGAAGCTCGACGCCCGCCACATCCTCGACGACGCCAACCAGAAAGCATCCTCCATCCTCGAACAGGCCAACAACGAAGCCGAAACCATCACCACCACGGCCAACAACGACGCCGCCCAACTGCGCGCCGAAACCGCCAAATACGTCACCGAACAGCGCCAGACCGTGGAACTGGAACTCAGCAACTCGCGCGAGGAGCATGACAAGCGCCTCGCCTCCGAACGCGCCAGCCAGGAACGCGAACTGTCCGACCTGAAGGCCGAAGCCACCGCGCAGATCGCCGAACAGCGCCGCAGCACCAACGAAGAGCTCTCCCGCCTCAAGTCCGAAGCGAACGACCAGATCGAAACCGCCCTTGCGGACGCGAACAAGAAGCTCGCCGACGTGCGCGAACAGGTCTCCAAGCTCATGACCGACGCGCAGCGCAAGGCCGGCGAGATCACCGACGAGGCCAAGTCGCGCGCCCAGGAGATCACCGACGACGCCGAGGTGTACCGCACGCGTACCACCAGCCAGGTCAACGCCGAAGTCGAGCAGATCCGCATCGACATCGCCGCCCAGCAGGAGGAGGCCACCAAGAAGGTCGGTGAACTGCTCGACAGCCTGGAGGAGCGCCGCACCGCCGCCAAGGAGGAGGCCGACGCGCTCATCGAACAGGCGCGCATCGTGCGCGAGGAGGCCGACTCCTACGCCGCGTCCAAGCGCGAGGAGGCCGACGCGCAGGCGGCCGCCATCGTGAAGAAGGCCGGCGAGGATGCGGACGCGCAGATCGGCGAACGCCGCGCCGCGGCCCAGATCGAACTCGACGGCCTGCAGGCGCGCATCGCGCAGCTGCAGCAGCGCGAGGCGCAGATCACGCAGCGAGTGAGCGAACTGCGCGCCATGTTCTCCAACGCGTTCGCCGGATTCCTCGGCGGCCAGTCGCCCGCCGCCCCGGACGTGCCGGTGCGCAATGCCGTCGCCGGCTCCGAAGACGCCGCGGACGGAACGCCAGACGCTTCCTCCGCCGACGTCCCGTCCGAGCCGGTCGTCTCGTTCGACGACGCGGACAACGACTTCGACGGTCCCGGCCAGACCTTCTCCGAGCCTGACGAGGCCGACGGTGCGTCCGATGCGTCCGATGGCGCGTCCGAGCACACCGAGGGCGGGGACGACGTCCCCTTCGACCAGGAGCGTCAGGACTGACCGCCCGTTCCCCTCGATTTCTTGATGCCCGACCGACGGCCCGCCTTCCTTTGGCGGGCCGTCGCCGTATGACGGACGGGACGTGTCGGATGAGGCGTATCGGCGGGATCGGGCCGGCGGAATCGTGTCTGCGATCGTGTTCGTGCAGGCCGGGGCAGGCGGACGCGCCCTTGCACGTTCCTGCGTGTCTTTGCGTGTCCTCGCACGTCCCGCGCCTGACGGAAGGCGAGTAAGGTAGGTGTGGCAATATCCGCAGACGAGGCACCATGAGTGCCGATGAAGGAGCACAGCATGACTGAACTGCAGCCGCTGGGCGAGGACGCCCTGTCCGCCCTGCGTGAGGAATTCCAAGCCGACGGCACGAACCGCATGGCGATGAACGCCGTGACGGTCGCCGGTATCGATAAGGTGGCGAAGAACTATGATCGCGCGCGTCTGCTGCAGCGTCGTTTCTCCACGGTCGTGGACAACGGCGAGGCGACGCATCAGGATCGTTCGGGTCGTTGCTGGCTGTTCAGCTCGTTGAACGTGGCGCGTTTCGTGGCGAAGCGGAACACGGGGCTCAAGGAGTTCGAGTTCTCGCAGAACTACGCGATGTACTACGACAAGCTGGAGCGCGTCAACTACTTCCTGCAGGACGTGGCGGCGCTCGTGCGCGCGGGCGAACCCTCCGACTCCCGCCTGGTGCAGCATCTGCTCGCCGATGTGATGGGCGACGGCGGCCAGTGGACCATGGCGATGAACGTGTACAAGAAGTACGGCGCCGTGCCGAAGGACCTGTACCCGGAGACCGCCTCCTCCAAGAACACCGGTGAGATGAACACGCAGCTGCGCCACATGCTGCACACCGCCGTGGCCCGCATGTTCGCCGCGTTCGCAGCGGGCGACGACGCCGCCATCGACGCCGCCGTGGCCGAGGGGCGCGCCGCCGGCCATCGCATCCTGACGATTCATCTGGGTGAGCCGCCGGTGTCGTTCGACTGGGAGTGGACGGACAAGGACGGCGTGTTCCATCGTGACGGCGAGGTGACGCCGCAGGAGTTCTGGGCGAAGTACGTGGGTTCTGCGGATCTGGAGAGCTACGTGTGTCTGGTGGACGATCCGCGCCGCGAGCATCCGAAGGGCCGTAAGATCGCCATCGAGCATCTGGGCAACGTGGCCGGCGGCGACGCGACCGAATACCTCAACGTGCCGAACCAGTTCATGAAGGACTGCGTCAGGCGCATCCTCGTGGAGGAGGGCATCCCGGTGTGGTTCGGCGCCGACTGCCATCCGTTCATGGACCGCGTCTCCGGCGCGTGGGCCACGGACCTGTTCGAGTACGGTTCCGTCTACGACTACGACTTCGACCTCGACAAGGAGCAGCGCGTGCGTTTCGGTGATTCCGCGATGAATCACGCGATGGCGTTCGCCGGCGTGGACGTGGCGGATGACGGCGTGACGACCCGTCGTTGGCGTGTGGAGAACTCCTGGGGCGCCGACATCGCGGACAAGGGCTATTTCACCATGAGCGACGATTGGTTCACCGAGTACGTGTACGAGGTGGCCGTGCCGAAGGCGATGCTTCCGGAGGAGTACCTGCAGGCGCTCGCCGAGGACGCCATCTCCCTGCCGGCCTGGGATCCGATGGGCGCCCTGGCCTGATCCGATCAGGACAAAGCCTTCCTCACCAGGAAGGCTTTTGCATTAAGGTTACGGGGCGTGACGCCAGTTGGGCGTCACGCCCCGTCAATGACCGCTACACGAGCAGCCTCAGCAGCTGATAGAACTGCCACAGGCTCCGCACGTTGAAGTGGGTGCCGTCGACCGTGGCGTTGGCTTCGTGATCGCCCACGTGGACGGTCACGGTGCGCCCGTTCACGGTAAGCGTGCCGTGCATCGTGTTACGATTCATTTCGTAACCTTTGGTTTGCGGCGGTAAAACCGCTAGCCACAACAAGGCCCGATGTTCCAGCACCGGGCCTTTTTGCTACCGGCTCACCACCGGTATCGGCCCGTCATATCAACGGGGACGCCGCATGTCACGGCGTCGCTTCTCACTGTATCAGCAAGCTCTCCCTCGTGATTTCACGCGGCCCCGCACGGTTCAGCATCTGATCCGATACCTTGTGTTCCTTTGGAACCATGGCGATGAACGTGTACAAGAAGTACGGCGCCGTACCGAAGGACCTGTACATGGACCGATTCCGCGTCGTGATTCGTCTGTGACGACGTTTGCTGTATGCGAACCACGACGCGGAGGCCTATTGCCGCGTCGCAATCCGCTTGTGGGGTGGCTGCCCATATACGGCTTGCGATGCTCTTTTCCGCAGGACGGTCCACGTTCCACGTTGCGGTCGGCTTGCATCGCTTGCTCCGACCATCCGCTAAGGTTGGCTCGGCATGTCCGCTTCGTGGCGGATCGACGCGCCGAACGAACACGGCGGTACACACAGAGAAAGGAGAGTCGGCATGGCAGCACTTCGTGGCCCGGACAGTTCCGAGGACGTTCAGCGTTTGGGGGAGCAGGCCGTCTTTCCCGAAACGGTGGACGTGAACATCCGCCAGCTGGACCCGATCCCCGCGCCGCGCGCGTTCCTGCGCGAACTGCCGTTGACGGAGGCGATGAGCGATCTGGTGCTGCGTTCTCGCCGGGAGATCCGCGACATCCTGCACGGGCGCGACGACCGTCTGCTGGTCATCGTCGGCCCCTGCTCCATCCACGATCCGAAGGCGGCGCACGAGTACGCGACCCTTCTGGCCGCCGTCAGCGAGGAGCTGCGCGACCGGCTGCTCATCGTGATGCGCGTGTACTTCGAGAAGCCGCGCACCACCATCGGATGGAAGGGCCTCATCAACGATCCGGACCTGGACGGACGCTTCAACATCCGCAAGGGCATGTGGCTGGCGCGCAAGGTCCTTACGGACGTGCTCGACCTGGGCCTGCCCACGGCCACGGAATGGCTGGACCCCATCACCCCGCAGTACATCTGCGACGCGGTGAGCTGGGGCGCGATCGGCGCGCGCAATACGGAAAGCCAGGTGCACCGCGAACTGGCGAGCGGCCTGTCCATGCCGGTCGGCTTCAAGAACGCGACGGACGGCTCGGTCAAGCCGGCGGCGGACTCGTGCTATGCGGCGGCGTTCGAGCATCATTTCCTGTCCATCAATCTGGACGGCCGCGTCATCTCCGCGGAGACGAAGGGCAATCCCGACTGCCATCTGGTGCTGCGCGGCTCCAACCACGGCCCGAACTATGATGCCGAGTCGGTGGCGAGGGCGTTGGCGGATCTGAAGCGTTCCAAAGCGTCCGGTCCGAACGAGCATGGTCTCATCATCGACGCGGCGCACGGCAACTGCGGCAAGGACGAGACGCGTGAGGCGCAGGTGGTGGAGGAGATCGCCGAGCGTATCGCGCACGGCGAGCGGGGCATCACGGGCGTGATGATGGAGAGCTTCCTCAAGGCGGGCAATCAGAAGCCGGCGCCGCTCGACCAGCTGGAATACGGCAAGTCGGTGACGGATTCGTGCGTGCCGTGGGAGCGCACCGAACAGCTGCTGCACACCCTCGCCGAAGCGGTCGCCACCCGTCGCGCCTCCTAGACACGCTTAGATACGCCTTTCGTGTGATTGGATGAGGGAACGCCCTGCCGGCTGTTGTCGGCAGGGCCGCGCCGCGTCGGACGCGGCAGCGTCGTCCGGCTTGTGCCGGGCGGTCGAATCGTTCCCCGCTAGAAGAAGTCATCGGCGGACGTCATCCTATCGGGTATGATGGATGTCGCCGGTCGAGGCGCCGCTAGCTTCTCCCAACAATCAAGGCGGGTGTACAACGACTTCAGGGAGGAGGCCGAGATCGGTGGACGGTTCCAAGTCCGTCCTCTATCGGACCGTAAGGTCGTCAGGGTCGCGGATGCGTATGCGTCGGCGGCCCTTTTCAATGTCCGTGCGATTGTTGCGAAGGTGTTGCGATGATGGCGCTGATGGACGATGGAAGGGAGGTTTCCATGCGATGCGCGATCGTGGATGATCGGGCGGATCATCGGGAGCGGTTGGCCGCGGCGGTGGAGGCGTATTGCGTCTCCCGCGCGCTCGACGGCGTATGCGAGGGGTTCGCTTCGGCTCGGGCGTTCGTGCGCGGGTATCGTGCGGGCCGTTTCGACGTGGTGTTCCTCGACGGTTATCTGGACGACGGTGCATCGCCCGAATCCGCGCCCGACGATGCGTCATCTGACGGCTCGTCGTCCATTCCGGCGTTGGACGTGGCCTCCGACGGCGTGGCCTCCGATGGCGCGGTGCCCGTTCCAGCATCCGATGGTGAGCGGTCCGCGCGCCCGTCCGAACCTGCGACCGGCCTGACGGTGGCGCGTTGGCTGCGGGCGCACGGCTACGCCGGTCCGATAGCGTTCGTGACGGTGAGCCCCGATTTCGCGGTGGCCGGCTATGGCGTGGACGCGACCGCCTACCTGTTGAAGCCGTTCTCCCAATCCGACGTGGACGCCGTGTTGGACAGGCTGTTGCAGGCGCCGCGGACGTTGCGGTTTCCTCAATCCTCCCTGTATCATGCGCGAGCGAACGTGGTGGAGTTCGACATCGGCCAGCGCGCCGCGAACGCGATCCGCGAGATGCCGCCCGCGCTTGCCGCATCCTATGGAGGCCTGTATGTGGTGGCGGACGGCCCGTCCGGAGAGGCGATGCTGCGTGTGGATATGGACCGTCTGGCCTTCTGCCGCGCCGACCGTCACCATGTGGTGTTCCATGACGCGTGCCATCCTGCGGCGCCGGCCTTGACGGTGCGCATGGGCTTCGCGCAGGTGGAGGAGTCGCTGGCCCGATGGCCGCCCCATCCGCCGTCACCGGGAGCCGACCATGAGCGCATCGACCGCATTCTCCGCCGTCGCGGCAGCGTCCGCATCGTCCGTATCGTCCGCATCGTCCGTATCGTCCGTATCGCCCGTTCTGTCCGCGCCGGACGCCCTGCCTCCCTTCTTGACGTTCCTCTACGATCCGAGCACCATCGCGCCGCTTACTGCGGGCAGACTGCTCATCGTCCTCGCCGAGCATGCGACGCTCGTGCCCGCCATCGTGCTGTGCTTCGCCATCGCCTGGGACCTGCTGCGCATGCCGCGCCGACGCGTGGTCGCCGCCACCGCGCTCGCCGTGCTCGTCTATCTGCTCGTGTCGGTGTGGCTGTATTTCTTCGCGCCCGTCTCGGACATGGTGGGCGCGTGCTTCTCGCTCGCCTTCGCCCTGTTCGTGTGTCTGTGGTTCTGGCAGGTGACGGACCTGAATCTGCCGCGTGCGCTGTTCACGTCCATGTCGTGCGCGTCGATGATGGCGGTGTGCGTGTTCGCCGGTCAGCTGGTGGACATGCTCGCCAACAGCGAGTGGCGTGCGCTCGGCCCGTATTCGTCATACGCGGGCGTCGTGGCCGAATATGCGTTGGCGGCGATCGCGGTGGCGTTGCTGTGGCGTCCGGCGCGCGCGGTGATGCCGCGCGTCCTGCGCAGTCCGGTGGTCGGGACGGTGGCGTGGCGCGTGCTGTGGCTGGGGCCGTTCGGCCTGTATGCGCTGCTCATGATGTACCACGGTCGGCGGATGGACGTGATGCATGATGCGACGGCGCAGTTGGGCGTGTTCGCGGTGACGATGTACTGCGCGCTGCTTCTGCTGCTCTACTGGCTGTTGGCGAAGGCCGACTGCGAGGCGTCGCGCCGCGTGGAGGCGGAGCAGTCGGCCCGGAGGCTGGCGTTGGGGCGGATGCAGGTGCGCGCGCTGACGGACCGTATGGCGCAGGCTCGTCGGGCGCGCCATGACCTGCGGCAGCATATGGTCGTACTGCACGGGTATGCGAGGGGCGACGACCTTCCGGGACTTCGCCGCTATCTGGACGCGTTGGTGGCGGATTTGGGCGCGGACGAGACGCTGGCGGTGTGCGAGCATGTGGTGGTGAACGCGGTGGTCTCCTACTATGTTTCGGTAGTGCGTGCGATGGGCGTGCGTCCGGACGTGCGCATGGACGTTCCCGCGGACCTCATGGTGGATTCGACCGATCTGACGGTCCTGTTCGGCAATCTGTTGGAGAACGCCGCGGACGCGTTGCAGGCGATGGCGTCCGGGCCGCACGCGCGCGAGGATGGTATGCCGCGGGATGCGTCCGATGGCGTAGGGGGCGATGGCGTAGGGGGCGATGCCGCGCGTGACGTCGCGGACGGGATGAGGAACGACGTCGCATCCGGCGTGCCGTTCCTGACGGTGCGTGCGCGCGTCGGGCGCGCCGGCGAACTGTTCGTGACGGTGGACAACGCGTGCGCGTCCGTCCCGCGCCGCGACGCGTCCGGCCGATGGCTGTCCTCGAAGCATGAGGGAGCGGGCGTGGGATTGGAGTCCGTGCGCGCCGTGACGGAACGGTTGGGCGGCGAGCTGCGTGTGGAGGCGTCCGACGGCGTGTTCCGTGCGTCCGTCATGATTCCGTCCGTGCGCTGACCGCCGCCGGTGCCGGCAGTCGGCGCAGGTCGTCGGCTCGTCGTGGTTTCCGATGGTTCGTGCCTGCTGTCGCTTCGTGTCTTCACGCATGCCGTTCGTGCCTCCACACGTGCCGTTCGTGCCGTGGGGTTGGCGTTTGGAGATCGCACGACCATATTCTCGACGGTGACGGCGAGGTCCGCCGTCTTCGTTCACGAGGAGGTGGCGTCATGGCAGGGGAGGCGGTCCCGTCGGCGACGGCACGGGAGCCGAGCGTGATGGAGACGTTGACGCTGGAGCTTATGCACCGCTTCTATCAGGGCGATACGGCGTGGCTGGCCGCGCGGTTCGCGCCGGAACTGTCCGCCATAGGCGCGCAGGCGGACCAGTACGCCATCGGCGCGCAGGATATTCTGGCCAATGCGCTCGCCGTCCCCGATGTGGTGTTCACGAAGGAACGCTATGAGGAGACGTACCGAGCGCAGGGCGTGAGCGTGGTGACGGGGGAGTATGCGGCGTATGTGACGCCCGGTCAGGGCATGGCGTTCGCGGACGCGCAGCGCGTCACCGCGGTGTGGCGCGACTGCGACGTGCGTCCGCTGCTGGTCCACTGGCATCTGTCGAATCCCATGGCTTCCGTGATGAAGGGCGAGCGTTTTCCGCGCAGGATGGCGTCCGGAGTGCTGCGCGCGGTCTCGCTCTTGGCGGAGCAGAAACGCTACCGGCGTGAGATCACCGTGCAGGATGTGGAGGGCGTGACGCACCGGTTCCTGCCGTTCGATCTGAGCCGTTTGGAGGCTTGCGGGCATAACACGCTGCTGTACATGGCTTCGGGCGCATGCTATACGGTGCATCGCGGCATGGCCGCGTTGCTGCGGGAGACCGGATTGGATGCGCCGGACAGCGGATTCGTGCGCGTGCATCGAGGACATATGGTGAACGTGCTGTACGTGCGCAGCGTCTCCGACCGCATCGTGATGGTGGACGGCGCGGAGGTTCCCATCCCCGCGCGCAAGGTCGCCGCCGTGCGCGAGGCCCTCGCCGCGGCCCGCGTCGGCTGACCCGTGCGTGTCGGGTCGGGGGCGGCCGGTCCGCATCGGCCGGTCCGTGCGGGCTTACGGTCGCAATCGGGCGGGTTTGCGGCTGTAGGCCCGCAGGGTGATGGTGTTCGTGCGGGCATCCAGCCGGAAACGACGGGGTTTGCGGCTGTAGGTCCGCAGAGGTGACGGCGGGATGTCGTTTCGTGTCGCGGCGCGCCGTCGTTCATGTCCTTTGGACCGATGCAGCTTGCTTTGCCGTGGAGATGATGATGGGATGGGGGATAGTCGTCGCGATCATGTCCGGGCATCCGCGGAGGTGACGTGCCGTTGTGCGGACCGATGGCCGTTCCGCAACGGGTCGATGACGATGACGCTCACTGTTCGGCGGAAGGAAGCAAGACATGCACGCACACGACGGCATCGACGCGTTGGACGCGGTCTCCGACCGACCGGACGGTGCTCCAGCGGACGAGATGAAGTCGGACGTGCAGGAGTCTGACGGGCTTTCGGCCGGTGCGGCGCGCCATCGCGAAGCCGGCCGTCATGACGGAGCATGGCGGAAGATCGTCGCGCTGCTGCTCGTCATCGCCGTCGCCTGCGGCGGCGTCGCCGTCGGACTCAACTGGAACCGCTGGTTCGGCGACGGACGGGCCGCCGTCGAAACCGAAGGCGAGGCGTGGACCGGCAACGAGGACACGTACACCGGCGAGAAGAACACCGACACCATCGACATCCCCGGATTCGCCGCGATGGACCTCAAAGCCGGTGCCGTCACGCAAAGCGTGAACCTCTACAACCCGGAGCGGAACACCTGCTACTTCCGCATCACGCTCCTGCTCGCGGACGGCACCCAACTGTGGCAGTCGAAGCTCATCGCACCCGGCAACGGCCTGCATGAGATCGAGCTGACGCAGCCCCTCGCCGAAGGCGCATACCAGGACGCCGTGCTCAAATACGAGTGCTTCTCCCTGGAAAACCAGACCCAGCTCAACGGCTCCGACATCAAACTCACCCTCAATGTCCTCGCCTGATTCGGCGTGGCCCCAACCAACCATCAGAAAGGAACCATCATGAAGAAGCAACTGGCCGCAGTCGCGGCCGCGACGTTCGCCCTCACCGGCGCGCTCGCCCTCACCGGCACCGCCATGGCCGCGAGTGCCCATACCGGTGACGTGGAAGTGAAGTACGAGGCCCAGCCCGATTACGACCTGGCTATCCCCTCAGCGGTCAATCTCGATGCGAAGCAGGCGACGAGCGCTCGTGTCGGCGTGTGGAGCGCCAACCTCGGCCCCGGCCAGACGTTGAACATCACCGTCTCCAGCGACGGCTACGAGACCGAGGGCAGCAACGCGCTGACGTTGAAGAACAAGGCCGACTCCTCCGTCAAGGCGGTCACCTCCGTCACCGACGCGGAAGGAAAACCCCTCGCCAAAAGCGGCGTCGCGGCCACCTTCACCGGAGTCATCGACAACACTCCGTCCTCGACCACTAAGACCGTCAACTTCTCCGTCATCAAGGACGCCGCCGGACGCAAGAAGGTGCAGGCCGGCAAGTACACGACCGTGATGACCTTTACCGGCAGCATTATCGACGCACAGTGACGTCCTAACGTCCCCACATCCGGAAGATCGATGCTGCGCCGAACCCGGAACCAGACCGGGACGCATCTCTCCAGGGCCGTATGCGACGCGGCGGAGCAGAAAGGAACAACACATGAAACACGCCATCGCCAAGGGCGCCGCCCTGCTGGCCGCCGTCGGACTGCTCGCCGCGCCGTCCGCCGCGCTCGCGCTCGACAACCCGCAGAAGGGCAGCACCGAAATCACTGCTAAGGTGCCCTCCGAATACCTGCTCACCGTGCCATCCAGGGTCGAGATCCCCTTCGAGGCCGAATCCACCCCGCTGCCCGCCATCGGCGTCACCGGCAACGTGGCCGTGGGCGAGACCGTCACTGTCACCGCCGACCTCAACGGCGGCGAACTGACCGGCGACCGCGACACCAAACGCATCCCCTTCGCCCTCAACGACGAAACCGGCGCCACGTTCACGCAGGCCGTATGGGACGAGGACGATCTGCGCCTCGGCTTCGACGACGCTGAGCGGATCGTCGAACAGCGGCTGAGCGTGGACATCGCCAAGGACGTGTGGGACCATGCGCAGGCCGGCGCCTACACCGGACGCATCACCTTCACCGCAGAACTGCGCTGACGGTGCCGGCGACGCGTGACATACGCGTCCACCCGCAGCGGGAAAGGAAGACGATGATGGAACGGCGCAATCTCCAAAGTCGCCTCATGGCAGGGCTCGCCACGGCGGTCATGATCGCCGTGACGGCCGCGGCCGCCCTCGTCGCCGGAATCGCACCGGTTCCGGCGTTCGCCGCGCAGACGTCCTCGTCGTCCGCTTCGACGGAACTGTCCACCGTCGTGCCGGACACGCACGCGGTGCGTCTGAGCGTCGCGGAGCATGCGCGCGTGACGGTCGGTGAGCGGAGCTTCGCAGGGCCGTTCGACGGCGATGTGGACGTGCCGCGTCTGGCCGAACAGCGTTACGCCGTCGACGCGGACGACGGATACGCCGTGGACGCGGTCTCCTACGACGGAAAGGCCGTGACCCTTACGGACGGCGCGTACGTCGCGCCCGCCGTCAACGAGGACGGACACGTCCTGACCGTGACGGTGCGCCGTCTGCCAGTGAAGGCCGCGACCTCGGCCATCGCCAAGACCGGCTCGGACGCGGCCTTCACGGCCGTGGCCGCGGCGGTCGCCGCCGCGCTCGGCTTGGCCGTGCTCGCCCACCTGCGCTCGCGGCGCTGAGCGCGGCGGTCCGGCCGAATCCGACACGCGTCCCGTGGACCCCCATCCCACGGGACGTTTTTCATATGCGTTCCCCGTCCGCGCCGCCTGCACGGCGGGGCGGGAGGTGCGGGGCCCTGAGGATGCTCTATTGTGGGAAGGAGCAACGGACTAGGAGACAGTGAATCATGGAGCAGCATTCCCAAGCCACGCCGGCGCAGCGGCCGTTGAACCGGCCCGAGGACCTCAAGGCCATCCGCGAGGCCATGGACGCGGGCAAGAACCCGCTCGTCGCCACCGACGTGCCCCGATGGGAGGATCAGGTGGGCGTCAGCCGCATCGTGAACCGGCGTGTGGTGGAGTTCGAGGTGCTGCCCACGCCGGCGCAGGTCCTCGGCGACCTGCCGCTTTCACCCGAGGCGCAGGAGCTCGTCGCCGAATCGCGCGACGAGATTCGCGCATGCCTGTGCGGGCAGGACGACCGTCTGCTCGTCATCGTCGGCCCCTGCTCCGTGCACGATCCGGCCGCGGCCCTCGACTACGCGCGCCGTCTGGCGGCGGTCAAGGACGAACTGGACGACCGTCTGCTCATCGTCATGCGCGTCTACTTCGAGAAGCCGCGCACCACGGTGGGGTGGAAGGGCCTCATCAACGATCCGGACATCGACGGCTCATGCAACATCCGCAAGGGTCTGCTGCTGGCCCGCCGCACGCTGCTCGGCGTGCTCGGCGAGGGATTGGCGGCCGCGACCGAATTCCTCGAACCCACCAGCCCGCAGTTCATCTCCGACGCGGTCAGCTGGGGCGCGATCGGCGCGCGCAACACCGAATCGCAGGTGCACCGCCAGCTCGCGTCCGGCATGTCCATGCCGATAGGCTTCAAGAACGCCACGGACGGTTCGGTCACCGCGCCCTCCGACTCATGCTTCGCGGCCGCGCAGCAGCACACGTTCTTCGGCATCGACCATCAGGGCCGCGCCGCCGTGGTCAAGACGCTCGGCAACCCCGACTGCCATGTGGTGCTTCGCGGCTCCTCCTCCGGACCGAACTACGGCGAGGAGGACGTGGCGGCCGCCCTGGAGACGATCCGCGGGCGCATGCCGGCCGATTCGGCCGCCGCGCACGGGGTCATCGTGGACTGCTCGCACGGCAACTCCGGCAAGGACGAGCGGCGTCAGGCGGCCGTGGTGCGTCGGATCGCGGCGCGCGTGGCCGCGGGGGAGCGCGGCGTGACCGGCGTGATGATGGAGAGCTTCATCGAAGGCGGCAACCAGGCCGCGGCGCCCCTGCACGAGCTGACGTACGGCAAGTCCATCACGGACAAGTGCATCGGCTGGGAGGAGACGGAGGCGCTGCTGCGCGAGTTGGCCGACGCGGTAGCCTCCCGGCGCGACGCGTGAAACTCCCGTGAAATGCTTGTGAAACCAGTCGTGAAACGTCCGTGAAACCAGCTGTGAAACATTGATAAGGAGTGAAGCATGAGCAGGACCATCGCCGTCATCGGAGCCATGGAGGAGGAGGTCGCGCACGTCGCGTCCGCATTGGAAGGCGTGGAGCACGACCTGACCCCGGGCCTCGACGTATGCCGCGGCACCGTCACCACCAACGCGGGCGAAACCGTCACCGTCGTCGCCACCGTGGGCGGCATGGGCCTCGTCAACGCGGCCGCCACCACACAGCACCTCATCAGTGCATACCGTCCCGAAGCGGTCCTCTTCTCCGGCATCGCCGGCAACCTCAACAAGACGCTGCACGTCAACGACGTGGTCCTCGGCGGCACCCTGCGCTACCTCGACACCGACATGCGACTCGTGGGCCAGTGGACGCCCGGCACCGCCGAAAGGCCCGTGGAGGAGTTCCACTCGGACGAACGCCTGCTCGCCGTCGCCCACGCGGCGCTCGAAGCGGCCGGCACCACGCACAAGACCGGCGTCATCGCCTCCGGCAACTACTTCGTGGACGATCCGGCCAAGGTAGCCGAGGTCATCGCGAAGACCGGCGCCGACGCGGTCGAGATGGAAGGCGCCGCCGTGGCGCACGTCGCCGCCCGCAACGGCGTGCCCGCGCTCGTCGTCCGCGCCCTCTCGGACAACGCCGACACCGACTACGAGGTCTTCAAGGCCTTCGACATCAGCGAATACGCCGACACCGCCGCCCGCCTCACCGTGGACATCGTCAGGCGACTCTGAACCGCGGGGTCGCCACCCGCCGTTCCGTGCCGCCGAAAGGGGCGCGCAGTGATGGCGTGTCGGCCGCGCGTCCGGCCCATCCGGTGGACCGGAGGGGACGGGTGGGTGAACTTCCGTTGAACGGGCGGGGCGCTCGGCGTGAACGCGACCTCCATGCGATTAGGCTGGGACCGTATATACGGTCGTGGAACGCGGGGAGGAGCGCGCATGGTGTGGTGGCAGGTGCTGCTGCTGGCGATGGTGGGGGCCGCGGCATGCGGCATCGGATACCAGCTCGGTCTGGGACGCGGTCTGGAACGCGGCGAACGCCTCGGCCGCGCCGACCGTAGGACGGGCGTCGCATCGCTGACGGGCGACGAGCCGTTGTTCGGCACGGAACCTTCGGTGCGTGCCTGCGAGGAGTCGTTCGTGCGCTCACTGCCAGGACTGCTGCTGCTGGTCGCCGAGGACGGCGCCGTCCGCTACGCCGCGTCCGACGGCGGTGCGGCACCCTCCGGACAAGCCGGCGGATCGACGTTGGACGGCACGGATTCGTTCGGACTGGTGGATGCCGGACGAGTGACGGGGGACGTGCGCGACATGCTGGCATGCGTGGCGTCCGACGGCGTGCGCCGGCAGAGGGAGCTCGCCGTGGCTCCGCATGCCGCCGCGTCCGCGTCGCCGCATCGGGGCCGTCCCAAGGAGGACCTGTTCCTCGACGTGGCCGTGAGCGGCCTCGGGGGAGGACTGTACGCCGTGCATGCGGTCGACGTGAGCGAACGCCGCCGCTTCGAATCCATGCGCCGCGACTTCATCACGAACGTGTCGCACGAACTGAAGACCCCCACCGGCGCCATCGCCCTGCTGGCGGAAACCATCGAATCCGCCGCCGACGACCCCGACGCCGTCCGCTACTTCGCCGGACGCGTCGCCAAGGAATCCAAACGTCTGAGCGAACTCGTGGGCCGCCTCATCGAACTGCAGCGCGCGCAGAGCGCGTCCGAAACCCCCCAAGTGCAACAACGCCAATCCGTTCTGGCCATCGCAAGGAACGCCATCGAAGCGAACCTCGCCCAAGCCGACCACCACGCCACCGCCGTCGAACTCTCCCTCAACGGCGCGGCCGTCCCGCTCGAAGCCGACGGGCCGGACGGGCCGGACGCCTATGTGCGCTGCGACGGGGAATCGCTCGACACGGCAATCAAGAACCTCGTGGAGAACGCCATCCGCTACTCGCCCGAAGGCACCGTCGTACGCGTCGCCGTCGCCACGAGAGAGGGACGCGTCGCCATCCGCGTGATAGACCAGGGCATCGGCATCCCCGCCGCCTCCATCGACCGCATCTTCGAACGCTTCTACCGCGTCGATCCGGCACGCTCGCGCGAAACCGGGGGCAGCGGACTGGGCCTGTCCATCGTGCGTCACTGCGTCGAATCATGCGGCGGCGACGTCACCGTATGGTCGCATGAAGGCGAAGGCTCCACCTTCACCATCGACCTGCCCGAAGACACGGCCGAACCCGCCGCGACCGGCAACGAACCCACGCAACCCGCAACGGAAGGACGATCATGACACGCATACTCATCGTCGAAGACGAGGAATCCTACCGCGAACCGCTCGTCTACCAACTCACCCGCGAAGGCTACGACGTGTCCGCCGCCGCCAGCGGCGAGGAAGGACTCGAACTGTTCACCCAAGGCGGCATCGACCTCGTCCTGCTGGACCTCATGCTCCCCGGCATCGACGGCACCGCCCTATGCCGGCGCATCCGCGAGCAAAGCCGCGTGCCCATCATCATGCTCACCGCCAAAAGCGCCGAAATCGACAAAGTCGTAGGCTTGGAGATCGGCGCCGACGACTACGTGACCAAACCCTACTCCTTCCGCGAACTCCTCGCCCGCATCCGCGCCGTCATGCGCCGCAACGCGCATGGGGACGCCGCGTCCGCCGACCGCGACGAACTGCCCCTGACCTGCGGGGACATCGCCATGCAGGTCGGACGCCACCAAGTCACCGTACGCGGCGAGGACGTGTTCTTCCCCCTCAAGGAATTCGAACTGCTCGAATACCTGCTGCGCAACAAAGGCCGCGTCCTCACCCGCCACCAGCTCATCGACCGCATCTGGGGCTCCGACTATGTGGGCGACACCAAAACCCTCGACGTCCACGTCAAACGCATCCGCGCCAAAATCGAAGAGGAGCCGGGACGCCCCCGCTACCTCACCACCGTGCGCGGCCTCGGCTACAAAATCGACGAACCGACGGCATCCGCCGCATGACATCGACTCCAATTGCGGGATTGTTCATGTTCCGTTCACCCATTCCGTCCCCGCGGCCGTCGAAGCTGCCTTAGGCTGGAACCGTCAAGGAAACGACCGGACACGACAGCAGACAGCAACCCGGTCACAATGACGAAACCGATAGAGGGAAACCATGAGTAAGAACATCCTCACACGCACGTTCGCCGCGTTCGCCGGCATCGCCATGATCGCCGGCCTCGCCGCCTGCGGCGACAACGCCACCGCCACGGACGCCTCCTCGTCCGACAAGACCGCGCCCATCTCCGGCAGCTTCCAAGGCGCCGGCGCCTCCTCCCAGCAGGCCGCCGTCGAAGCCTGGATCTCCGGCTTCCAAGCCTCCAACCCGGATGCCAAGATCGCCTACAACCCCTCCGGCTCCGGCGCGGGCGTCACCACCTTCCTCACCGGCGCGACCGCGTGGGCCGGCTCCGACAAGGCCCTCTCCGCCGACGAAGTGGAACAGTCCAAGTCCGTGTGCGCCGACGGCGCCGCCTTCGACGTGCCCGTCTACATCTCCCCGATCGCCGTGGTCTTCAACCTCAAGGGCGTCTCCGACCAGGGCGAGCACGTGAACATGGACGCGTCCACCATCGCCAAGATCTTCGACGGCAAGATCACCACCTGGAACGATCCGGCCATCGCCTCCCAGAACCCCAAGCTCGATCTGCCCGACACCCCCATCACCGTGGTCCACCGTTCCGACAAGTCCGGCACCACGCAGAACTTCGTCTCCTACTTCAAGGACGTGGCTCCGGACGACTGGACCTACGACCTGTCCGAAAACTGGCCCAACGAGGTCGGACAGGGCGCCAAGGGCACCTCCGGCGTCATCTCCACCGTGAAGATGGCCGACGGCACCATCGGCTACGCCGACTTCTCCCAGGTCGGCGAACTCGGCACCGTGGCCGTCAAGGTCGGCGACTCCTACACGGAGATCTCCGCCGAAGCCGGCTCCAAGGTCATCGAGGACTCCGAACGCGACGCGGACGCCACCGGCGACCACCGCGTGGTGCTCAAGGTGAACCACACCACCGAAGCCAAGGGCGCCTACCCGATCGTCCTCGTCTCCTATGATGTGGTCTGCCCGGCCTACAAGGACGCCGAACAGGCCAAGTTCGCCAAGGCATGGCTGACCTACGTCACCTCCGACGCCGGCCAGCAGGCCGCCAGCGCCGCGGCCGGCACCGCGCCGCTGCCCGCCTCGCTGAGCGCCGACATCGCCGCATCCATCGAGGCCATCAAGACCAAGTAAGCCGAAAGGCCGTCCCTCCGGACGGCGAGGGGCGGGACGGACGGTCCCGCCCCGTTCGGCGTCGGAGGGCCATCACGGACGGCGCTCCCGACGACCGTAGGCCTGCCGCCATACGCCGTCCCCGTTCCCCTCCACCCTCCACGCAACCCATGCACCACACGCATCCAGAAGGAGCATCCGTGAGTTCGCAAGACACACCGGTCGGCGCGCCGGACACCCGGACGGGCGCGACCCCGTCCATGGCGCCGGTCGGCGGCCGGACCGCCGACACCATCTTCCGAGGCATCGCCTACACCTGCGGCATCCTCATCCTCGTCGTGCTCGCCGCCGTCTTCCTCTTCCTCTTCTTCCGCGCCTGGCCGCTCATCGGCGGAGACCGCGAAGCCAACGCGGCCGTCATCTCCAGCTTCACCGGAGGCAAGACGGACAGCTTCTGGGGCTACGTCATGCCCATGCTGTTCGGCACCGTGCTCGTCTCCCTGCTCGCGCTGCTCATCGCGTTCTTCATCGCCATCGGCATCGCGCTGTTCATCTCCCACTACGCGCCCAAGCGCCTCGCCACCGCGCTCAGCTCCGTCGTGGACCTGCTCGCCGCCATCCCCTCCGTCATCTACGGCCTGTGGGGCGGACTCGTGCTCGTCCCCGCCATCTACCCCTTCTGGAACTGGGTGTCCGAGACCTTCGGCTGGATTCCCCTGTTCGCAGGACCCGCCGCGCGGCCCCAGCGCACCGTCGCCACCGTCGCCGTGGTCCTCGCCGTCATGATCCTGCCCATCATCACCTCCATGGCCCGCGACATCTTCCTCCAGACGCCAGTCCTGCAGCAGGAGGCCGCCTACGGACTCGGCGCCACCAAATGGGAGATGATCAAACTCGCCGTACTGCCCTTCGGCAAATCCGGCGTGGTCTCCGCCTGCATGCTCGCCTTGGGACGAGCCCTCGGCGAAACCATGGCCGTGCTCATGATCCTCTCGCCCGGCATGAGCTACTCCATCAAGCTGCTCCAGGCGTCGCAGAACCAGACCATCGCCGCGAACATCGCCGCCCAATACCCCGAAGCCGACGCACTCGGCGTCTCCACGCTGATCGGCACCGGCCTCATCCTGTTCCTCATCACCTTCGTGGTCAACTTCGCGGCACGCAAGATCACCAGGAAAGCGAGCGCATGATGACCGACGCGACCAACACCTCCACGACCACCTCCACGACCATCGACTTCGACAAGTTCCGCCCCACCCGATCCTCCGAACGCGCGCGCAAACGCAAGGACCGCTTCATGACGCTCCTCATCGCGCTGGCGTTCGTCATCGCATGCGCGCCGCTCGTCTCCCTGCTGTGGACCACCATCGTCAACGGCGTCAAACGCCTCAACCTCGACTTCCTCAGCCACAACATGACCAACGTGGTCGGCGGCAACCCCACCGCCTCCGGCGGCTACGGCGGCGTGCTGCACGCCATCATCGGCACGCTGGAGATCACCGGCGGCGCCATGCTCATCTCCATCCCCATCGGCGTCATGTGCGCCGTCTACCTGGTGGAATACTCCTACGGCGGCAAACTCGCCGCCACCATCTCCCTGCTCGTGGACGTCATGAGCGGCATCCCGTCCATCGTGGCCGGCCTGTTCGCCTTCGCCATGTTCACCATCGTGTTCGGGCCCGGCACCATCAACGGCTTCGAGGGCTCCGTGGCGCTGTCGCTGCTCATGCTGCCCACCGTCGTCAAATCCTGCGAGGAGATGCTCAAAGTCGTGCCCAACGACCTGCGCGAGGCCTCGCTCGCGCTCGGCGTGACCAAACAGCGCACCATCACCAAAATCGTGCTGCGCACCGCACTGCCCGGCATCGTGTCCGGCGCGATCCTCGCCATCGCGCGCGTCATCGGCGAAACCGCGCCGCTGCTCATGACCGCCGGATTCATCGTCAGCACCAACGTCAACCCGTTCCACGGACAGATGACCACCCTGCCGGTCTATGTCTACCAGGAATACTCCAAACTCAACGCCAACTGCCCGGTCGGGGCCGACGCCAGCTGCGTGAGCACCATCCCGATGGAGCGGGCGTGGGCGGCCGCGCTCGTGCTCATCGTCATCGTGCTCGCGCTCAACATCATCGGACGCGTGGTGGCGAAGGTGTTCGCCGTCAAAAGCGGACGGTGAGCGGGGCCGCCAAGCCACGCGGCCGACCGCATACAACCGACATATCACAGGACATAGGAAACAAGGAATAAGGAACACGCCATGGGACAGCGCATCGACGTCATCCACGAGAACATCTACTACGGCGACTTCCTCGCCGTGGAGGATGTGAACATCAACATCGAAGCCAACAAGGTCACTGCGTTCATCGGACCGTCCGGCTGCGGCAAATCCACCGTGCTGCGCACGCTGGACCGTATGCACGAGCTCATCCCCGGCGCGCGCGTCGAAGGACAGGTGCTCCTCGAAGGCAAGAACCTCTACGACAAGGACGTGGACCCCGTGGCCGTGCGCCGCGACGTGGGCATGGTCTTCCAGCGCCCCAACCCGTTCCCCACCATGTCCATCCGCGAGAACGTGCTCGCCGGCGTGCGGCTCAACAACAGGCACATCGCCAAATCCGACGCCGACGACCTCGTGGAATGGGCGCTGCGCGGCGCCAACCTGTGGGACGAGGTCAAGGACAGGCTCGACAATCCCGGCATCGGCCTTTCGGGCGGACAGCAGCAGAGGCTGTGCATCGCGCGCGCCGTGGCCGTCCACCCGCAGGTCGTGCTCATGGACGAACCCTGCTCCGCTCTCGACCCGATCTCCACGCTCGCCGTCGAGGACCTCATCAACGAGCTGAAGAAGGACTACACCATCGTCATCGTGACGCACAACATGCAGCAGGCGGCGCGCATCGCCGACTACACCGCCTTCTTCAACCTCAAGGCAGTGGGGCAGCCCGGACACCTCGAATACTTCGCCGACACCACCACCATGTTCAACAACCCCCAGAACGAGGAGGCCGAGCGCTACATCTCCGGCCGTTTCGGCTGATCTTCGGCTGATCTTCGTTCGGCTTCGGCCGGGGACGCCTGCCACGGGGTTTCGGGACCATCGTGGCAGGCGTTTCTGCTTGGTCGGGCGAACGCCGGGTTTATCGTCATCGTGGCACGGCTCCCGCCACGGACCCTGCCACATACCTCGCCACATATCTTGCCGCATACCCCGCCACGGTCGCAGCGGAATCAGGGCATAGGGGCCACTTCGGCAGAGGGTTTTGCCACGGTCCTTTGAAAACGTGCTGTACCGTCCCACCGTGGCGGATGGCCCTGCCACGGTCGTCGGGAATCGGGGGATTTCGTCCCACCGTGGCAGAAAATCCTGCCACGGTCAGCTATAAACCGGGGAACTGGGGCGAGCGTGACGGAAGGTCGAACCACAAAACGTTGGAATCAAGCCGATTCGTGGTCAACCCTCCATAAGGGACGCCGAGATGGTCTGCCACGGTCAGCTATAAACCGGGGTTTGGAGGCGACCGTGGCACGAACTCCTGCCACGGTCCCTCGCAAACCGCCCATTGCATCCCACCGTGGCAAAGCCCTTCGTCGCCCTCCATCGGAAACCGAGGATCACGGTCCGCTGTGACGGACGAACCCCGCCAGCCTCCATCGGGAACCTGAAAAGGCGGAACCGCCGCGGCCCTGCGCGAGCGATTTTCCATCGGACCTACGCCAGCTCCGACGGAAGCGAATCGGCGAGCGCATCCAACGGCATCGCCGTCACGCGGAAACCGACCGGCACGCCCGAATCGTCCAGGCCGGGCGCTGACCCGTGGCGATGCTATGGTGATGCGTGCCCGTGCGGAGCCGGTGAGGCGTGGCCGTGCGGGCGCAAGGCGAGTCGCAATTCTCGCCGGGCCGACGCGGACGGACGTCTTTTGATGCGATCCGATGCGGGCGGACCCGGACCGGCGCATGCCGGCATGGTCCGAAACGTCCGAGGTGTCCGAAACGTCCGCGGCATCCGAAACGTTCCGGGCGTTCCGGACGTCCGATGGCCTCCGCGGTCGCCCCTAACAACCCACGACAAGGGAGCAGAAAGAAGTTATGGAGAAGTTCTTCCATCTCAAGGAGAACGGCACGACCGTGTCCACGGAGGTCATGGCCGGTCTGACCACGTTCTTCGCGATGAGCTACATCATCGTCGTCA
>Cebus_capucinus_imitator_PRJNA485217_SSR056__coassemble_604_pt1 | contig 30998 bp, 15 predicted proteins | sample Cebus_capucinus_imitator_PRJNA485217_SSR056__metabat2_high_PE_007 | metagenome-assembled genome bin Cebus_capucinus_imitator_PRJNA485217_SSR056
CAGCTCATGGGCGGCGCCGCCCTGCACTGGGGCAACATCGCCGAGATGAGGACCGGCGAAGGCAAGACCCTGGTCGCCACCTTGCCGAGCTACCTCAACGCGCTGGAAGGCAAGGGCGTGCACGTCGTCACCGTCAACGACTACCTCGCCAGCTACCAGAGCGAGCTCATGGGCCGCATCTACCGTTTCCTCGGTATGAACGTCGGCTGCATCATCACCGAGCAGAAGCCGCCGGAGCGCCGCAAGCAGTACAACGCCGACATCACCTATGGCACCAACAACGAGTTCGGCTTCGACTACCTGCGCGACAACATGGCGTGGGAGAAGGGCGAACTGGTGCAGCGCGGCCACCACTACGCCATCGTCGACGAGGTCGACTCCATCCTCATCGACGAGGCCCGTACGCCGCTCATCATCTCCGGTCCGGCCGAAGGCGACGTGACCCGCTGGTACCGCACCTTCGCCGGCCTGGTCCTCAAGCTCATGCGCGACGAGGACTACGAGGTGGACGAGAAGAAGAAGGTCGTCGGCATCAAGGATCCGGGCATCGCCAAGATCGAGGATTTCCTCGGCATCGACAACCTCTACGAGCCGTCCAACACGGCGCTCATCGGCTACCTGAACAACGCCATCAAGGCCAAGGAGCTGTTCCTCAAGGACCGCGACTACGTCGTCACGCACGGCGAGGTCCTCATCGTGGACGAGCACACCGGACGCATCCTGCCCGGCCGCCGCTACAACGAGGGTCTGCACCAGGCCATCGAAGCCAAGGAGAACGTGGAGGTCAAGGCGGAGAACCAGACCTTCGCCACCATCACCCTGCAGAACTACTTCCGCATGTACGACAAGCTCGCGGGCATGACCGGCACCGCCGAGACCGAGGCCGCCGAGTTCATGAGCACGTACAAGCTGGGCGTGCTGCCGATCCCGACCAACAAGCCGATGGTCCGCCAGGATCAGGACGACTTCATCTTCCGCACCAAGAGGGAGAAGCTCGCCGCCATCGTCAAGGACGTCGCCGCCCGCCACGCCAAGGGTCAGCCGGTCCTGCTGGGCACGGCCTCCGTGGAGAGCTCCGAGGTGGTCTCCACCTTGCTCGACGTGGCCAAGATTCCGCATCAGGTGCTCAACGCCAAGCAGCATGAGAAGGAGGCCGCGGTCGTCGCGGTCGCCGGCCGCAAGGGCGCCGTCACCGTCGCCACCAACATGGCCGGCCGAGGCACCGACATCATGCTCGGCGGCAACGTCGAGTTCCTCGCCGACGCCAAGCTCAAGGCGGACGGATACTCGCCGGAGGACACCCCGGAGGAGTACGAGAAGCGCTGGCCGGGCGTGCTCGCAGAGGTCAAGGAGCAGGTCAGGGACGAGCATGAGGAGGTCAAGGAGCTCGGAGGCCTGTACGTGCTGGGCACCGAACGTCACGAGTCCCGTCGTATCGACAACCAGCTGCGCGGCCGTTCCGGCCGTCAGGGAGACCCGGGCGAGTCCCGCTTCTACCTGTCGCTGGAGGACGACCTGATGCGCCTGTTCAACACGCAGCTCGTGGCCCGCGTGATGGCCAAGGGCATGCCGGAGGGCGAGCCCATCCACGCCAAGAGCGTGTCCAAGGGCGTGCGCACCGCGCAGAAGGCGCGCGAGTCGCAGAACTTCGAGATCCGTAAGAACGTCCTCAAGTACGACGATGTGATGAACAAGCAGCGCACCGTCATCTACGCCGAGCGCCAGGCCGTGCTCAAGGGCGAGGACATCCACGGGGACATCGAACGCTTCATCGCCGACACCGTCGCCAGCTACGTCAAGGGCGCCAACAATGGTTCCGACAAGCCGAAGGATTGGGATTGGGAGGGCCTGTTCAAGGCGCTCAACACCGTGATCCCCACCGAGGTGACCGTGGAGGAGGCCAGGAAGGCCGCAGAAGGCAAGAAGGGCGAGAAGGCCGTCGAATCCGTGCGCGACGCCATCGTGGCGGACGCCATGGCCCGCTACGCCGAGTTCGAGGAGCAGGTCGGCGCCGAAGGCCTGCGCCAGCTCGAACGCCGCGTGGTGCTCGCCGTGCTCGACCGCAAGTGGCGCGAGCACCTGTACGAGATGGACTACCTCAAGGACGGCATCGGCCTGCGAGGCATGGGTCAGCGCGATCCGCTGGTCGAATACCAGCGCGAGGGTTACCAGATGTACAACTCCATGATCGAGTCCATCAAGGAGGAGACCGTCCAGTTGCTGTTCCATGTGGACGTCAAGCAGGTGGCCCGCACTGAGGAAACCTCCGAGACCGAGGAGGAGATCGTCGTGGTCGAGTCCGAGGCCGTTCCGGCCACCCGTGACGCGCAGGGCGACGACTCCGCCGAGGAATCCTCCGACGCCGAGACCGAAGCGCAGACCGAAGCCGAGCCGTCCGAGGAGGACGAGGCCCGTGCCGAGGCCATCGCCGAATCCGCCAAGGCCTCCTCGGCAGGCGAGGCGACCGCGCCCATCGCCGGCCCCGCCCCGATCAGCCACGCCGAAGGCAGGGTTCCGGCCAACAAGCGTCCGAAGAGCGAGGAGCTCAAGACGCCGTGGGCTGACGGACGCACCTTCCCGGGCACCGGCAAGAACGTGACCTGCCCGTGCGGTTCCGGCCGCAAGTACAAGATGTGCCACGGTCAGAACGAGCAGTGAGCCTCGTGCGGCCGCCGTCGTCCAAGGCGGCCGCCGCACGTTCCGCCGACGGCCTGTGAGCCATGTCGGTTGAGCATCAGTATGCGGGGACGGCCGGTCTCCACCTCACATGAGGTGGAGACCGGCCGTCCCCGCATATTCTGCTATATGGAACTTGCCGCTTCGCATGGTGGAAGGCGGCTACAATGAGCGGCGATACTACAACCATCGGCGCACCACGCCAAGGAGGTCATCATGGCAGAGATCACATGGAAGTCGATCCTCACCAAGCTGGTCGGAGGCGACCATCTCAGCGCGGAGGAGTCCTGGTGGTTCGTGGACGACCTCATGCGCGGCAACGCCGATCCCGCCGCCGTGGGCGCCGTGCTAGCCGTCCAGCAGCAGCTGGGACTGACCGCGCAGGAGGTCTCCGGCGCCGCCCGTGCCATGGTCGCGCATGCCGTGCCCCTGCACGTGCACGGCGAGACCACGGACATCGTCGGCACCGGCGGCGACGGCGCCGCCACCGTAAACCTGTCCACGATGGGATCGGTCGTGGCCGCCGCCGCGGGCGTGCGCATCGTCAAACACGGCAACCGCGCCGCGTCCAGCAAATGCGGCGCCGCCGACGTGCTCGAACGTCTGGGCCTGCCGCTGGACCTCAAACCGGAGGCCGTGGCCGCAGTCGGCAACGAGACCGGCATCACGTTCGCGTTCGCCAAGACCTTCCATCCTGCGATGCGCTTCGTCGGTCCCATCCGCGCCGCGCTTGGCGTGCCGTGCGTGTTCAACATACTGGGCCCCCTGACCAATCCGGCCAGGCCGGCGCATGTGGCCATCGGCTGCGCGAACCGGAAGATGAGCCCCATCATGGCCGACGTCTACGCCGCCAACGGCCAAAGCGGCATGGTGTATACCTCGCATGAGGGATTGGACGAGCTGGCGCCCACCGGTCCGGTGTCCGTGTGGGAGATCCGCGGTGGGGCGGTGAGCGAAACCGAATTCGACCCGGTGGAGGAGCTCGGCCTCGACAAGGTGAGTGTGAAGGACCTTAAAGGCGGCGAACCCGAGGTGAACGCGCGCGCCTTTCGTGACTTCCTCGCCGGCCGGGACATTCCCGCACGTTCCACCGCGCTGCTCAACGCGGCCTCCGCCATCGTGGCCGACGGCCGTCCCATCGCCGAAGGCACGCTCGCCGAACGCTTCCGCGAAGCCTACGCACTGGCCGAGCGGGCCGTGGACTCCGGCGAGGCCGAAGCGTTGTTCACGCGTTGGATGGCCAGCGCCCAAGCCAAGGCGTGAGACGCCCCGGGCGGACCCCGTTTTCCCGCGACCCCGGCCGAAATCGATTCGCGCCGGTATGCGCCGGTACGCACAGGCAGACGCACGCCTGCGCATACCGGACGACGACGTTTCGCCGGATGGGGGCGACGTATCCGGCGAAACGTCAATCTTGGCGGAACACGGTCAAGGCGCTCGTTCCCGGACCGAGCATCATCTCCACCGCACCGTTCCCGGACGGAACGATGTTGATCGGCGCGCCGTCCTCCACCGATTGCGCCTCACAACGGGACCGCGTCCACGTACCGTCGAGCGGCCAGCGCAACAGGCAGCGCGTGTTGCCGGGGACCCGCACGCGCACCGTCACGGCGTGGTCGTCGCGGGTCATCCGCACGCCGACGAGACCTCGCACCGTCGCCACTTCTCCCTCCATCGAACGCAGATTCGCCGGATGGGGTTCCACCGTGATCGTGGATGCTCCGGGTTCGGACACGCGCACGCCGAGCACCCAGCGGGCGATGGCCACCAGCGGGCCGGCACCCCATGGGTGGGCGAACGTGGTGTTCGGTTTGATGTCCGGACTCCAGGCCTCCATGGTCTGCGTGGCTCCCCAACGGTGCATCATCGACCACCATGAGGTGGGACCGTGCGAGCGCATGACGTCCAACGCCTCACCGTCGCATCCGCAGCGGTACAACGCCTCCAGCAGCCACGCCGCCGCGTTGCAGCTGAGCGGCAGTTCGTCGGAGCGGGACAGCGCCCTCGCCAGCCAACGTCCCACCGCTTCCTTGTCGCCGTCTTCGACGAGTCCGAGGGAGGCCGCGTACATGGTCGCGTGGATGGCCGTATGCTCGCTGCCGAGGCCGTCTCGATAGGCGCCGGTCTGGGGCAGGAACATCATCCTGCGTAGGGATTCGCGCATGCGCCGCGCCACATGCCGCAACGCGCGGGCGTCCTCCGGCCGGCCGGTCACGTCGGCGGCGTCGGCGAGGCATTCCAAAGCCGCGTACTGCCATGCGTTGACCACGGTGTTGACGCGGGTGAACTCGAATCCGTCGATCTGCCTCGGCTGCGGCCAGTCGATGATGTCGTCGTTGAGGGGCGTTTTGCGGTCCTTTTCCAACAGTCCCTCGCCGTTCAGCCAGCGCAGTCCCTGCTCCCGTTCGTAAAGCGGCCAGTCGGCGTCCAGCGCGTCCGCGTCGCCGGTCTCCAAGTATTCCTCGTAGGCCATCTGCACGGGCATGAACTTGTATTCGGTGAACTTGCCCGGCATTCTGACGAGATATTGGCAGCTCTTGCGCAGCAGATCGTAGGAGCGTGAATAGACGACCTCACCGCGGCCGCGGGTGAGCAGATCGCCCTCGTAGGGCATGCGTTCGCGCGTGGGCGTGTCCATGTAGAGGTCGTTGCGGTTCTCCGCCATGCTGACGGCGCACAGATTCCACACTTCGTTCAACGTATCGTCGTCGCAATGGAAGGAACCGGTCTGCTCCGGTTCGGGGACCACGTCGTTGAGCAGGGTGACGGCGTCGGAGAGATCGAGCTCGCCGTCCGTGTCGATCTGCAGATACCGGAAACAGCGGTATCCCCAATGCTCGATGCTTTGCTCGCCGCCGCGCAGGGTCCAGACGTCCTCATAGCGGATGCCGCTGCGCAGTTCATGCCTGACGGTGCTGTCCTCGTTGAGCTCCTCGCCCATGCGCAGCCGCATCTTCGCGCCGGAGAGACGTTCCGGCACGTCGAGCGTGCACCGTACCGACTGCACGCGTTCCACACCGGCGTCGAACAGCCATCGTCCGGAGGAAAGCCGACGCATGGAGAACGGACGTCGTCCGATGCGCGCGATGCCGGTCGAATCATCCGCATGCAGACCGTCGACGGTTCCACGCAGCGCCACGGGGACGAAGTCCGATCCCCGGTAGCCGGTGCGTTTCCATCCCACGGGTTCGTATCGTGCGTCGATGTCCTCGCGCGGCGCCGTGAAGTAGTTCACCGTCACGTTCATATCGCCCGCCCACGGCAGCCAGCGTCCTCCCGGACGTCCCATCCATCGTGGTCCGGTGGTGATGGTGCACACCCGCCCGTCCGCATAGTGCACGTCCAACAGCGCCTGCAGCCGGCCTCCGGTCTGCGTCCAGGCTTGGAAGGCGATGACGTTGGCGGCTCCCGGATGCAGCAGCTCCGTCACATCGTGGGTTTCATAGGCCCGCCGTCCGATGTCCCGGGTCGGCCCCTGCCCCGCGTAGTCGCCGTTGACCCACGTCCGGTAGACGTGCTGCCTGGCGCCGATGGGGGAGCGTCCCGTGGCGTAGAGATAGGCACCGACGATATCCCCGTCGGGCAGTTCGAACTCGTGGCGCAGCATCGCCCAGTAGTCGCCGGGCAGTACGTCGCCGAGCAGTCCGAACGCGTTCGGGCCGACGCGCATGCCGTCATGTTCCGCCGTGCCGTAGGGAGGTGTCTCCTCGGCATGTTCGTACGACGATTGAAAGAGCGTGACCGGGCCGTCCGTTGAGGCGCCGTCCGTCTCGATGCGTGCGGAGCGTACGGTGAGGGATTCGTCAGCCGTCGTCTTGAAGCCGTAGGATGCGCCGTCATAGGCGATGTCTTCGGTCGTGTCCACGCACAGTCCGTCCAGGGTGGTGACGGCGCGCGAGCCGCATACGTCGATGACGATGTCCGTGGATTCACGGCCGCCGCCGACGCGCGAGACGATCCGCATGGGCAGGGGCGTGACCCCCAGATCATGCTCATGCCCGTTACGCAGTCGTCGTTTGCGCAGCAGTCCTTCGGCCACGTCGAAACGCCATAGGTACCCATCCTGACAGTCCACGGACGTACGGAACAGCAGTCCGGCCGAATCGCCGTCGAATCGTGCCCGTACGCGGAACCGACCGTCCTTCGCCTGGACGGGGCCGGGGTCTTCCGCACGCACCGATGCGCCGCCCTCCGTCCAGATGCCGGTCGCATCGTCCCAGTCCTTGGGGGTTGAGGGGCCGACTACGACGCGTACGGGGGCCGACCAGCCCGACCAGACTCCCCGCTCGCCGCGTTCCGCGCCGATGCGCACGCGCACGCGCCAGAACGCGATGTTTCGGGGAAGCAACGCTTGAAAAGGCCAAGGCACGGCCGTGCTTTGCGATGAGCGAATCTCCGGGGTGGTCTGGATGGGGACGCCCTTGGCGAACCCTTCGGGCGCAAGGGAAAGTTGAATCTGATAGGCCAGCTGAACTCCGCCGACGCCCGGAACCACCGGGACCTGCCACCACAGTCTCGGCCTGCCATCGGCGATGCCTATGGGCCGGTCCCGCAATGCGGTGAGCATGGCGGTGGGGCGCCAGTGCGTATCGCTATCGTGTTCGTCCGCGAGCATATGCAGCATCGGCGTTCCGGTCGTCCCCGGCATGTTCGTCGTCGACATCATAGAAAGCCCCTTCGCTATCCGTTGTGCTTGTCGTACACCATTATCCGCATGGCGGGTGGGGTGAAGGACGGTTGCCGGAATTTGGCGTGAAAGAGGGGGTGACAAGGGGATATGTGCGGCCGAAGAACGCCGCCCGCAGGAGAAAATCTCTCGCGAGCGGCGTGCTTTCGATCTGCGGAAGGACGTCAGATGCGCGCGCCGTCGTCGAAGTATCCGCCGCGCTCCCCGGTGGGGTCGCGGCGGCTGAGCACTCTGAGGATCAGGCCTCCCGCGCCGAGAATCATGCACAGGCCGAACACCAAGTCGAGCAGCCGGCCTATGACGGGGATCGCGTGCGGCATGGGCGCGAACGTCGTCGCCAGCGTGCCGGCCAGTCCGATGGCGAGCAGCGCCCAGAACAGCAGCGTGGACGTGCGGACCGGTCCCACGGTCGGGTTGGGCGGCGTGAACCCGCCGTCGTCATGCTCGTCCATGACCCGGTCCGTATCCAGCCAGCTGGAGCCGTCGAAATCGCGCGGGCCGTGCGTGGGAGCGGTGCGCGCGAACGATTCGGGGGAGAGGTCCTCCACGCTCAGCAGCGCCTCCTTCTCCCTGCGTTCGGCGTGCCTGCGGAAGCGCTTGGCGTTGCGTGATGAGGCCACCGCGTCCAGTTCGTCCTTGTGCTCGGCCTGGAACGCGGCCCATGCCGCATCCAGATTGCCCAGATCCGGTGCGGCTCCCTCGCCGTCCGGCGCGTGGCTTGTCGGCTCGTCTGAGGCGTTGGTATTGTTGAGGTCAGTCATACACACCACTCTAATCTGATGCAAGTGTTTGCGTGGGAGGGAAACGCCAAGTGCTGTACTGGTTTTTCGTCAAGGGCTTCGGCTGGATAGCCCGTCGTCATCTCGGCACCACCGCCAAGGGCTTGGAGAACATCCCACGCAAGGGCGGCGCCATCGTCGCCGCCAACCATCTGGCCGTCATCGACGACGCGGTCATCCCGATCACCTGCCCGCGCATGGTGCACTTCATGGGCAAGGCCGAATACTTCGAAGGCAGGGGACTCAAGGGACGGTTCAAGAAATGGTGGTTCACGTCCGTGGGCGTGTTCCCGGTGGACCGTTCCGGCGGTTCCAAATCGTTGGGCGCGCTCGCGCACGCGCGTGAGATCCTCGAGGACGGCCACCTGTTCGGCATTCACATCGAAGGCACGCGCAGTCCGGACGGACGCCTGTACAAGGGCCATACCGGCGCGGCGCGTCTCGCCTTGGAGACCGGATGTCCCATCGTGCCGACCGCCATCGTGGGCACGCGCGAACTGCAGCCCGCCGGCACCGTCGTCCCGCTCAAGGGCAGAACCAAGGTGATCTACGGCAGACCCATCGCCGTGGAGCGCAAGCGCGCGGAGGACATCACGCATGAGGATCTGCGCGCGCTCACCGACCGCGTCATCGCCGAGATCGGCGCGATGGGCGGTCAGGAGTACGTGCCCGAATATGCGCAGAAGATCAAGGATCAGATCAAGCGCCGCAAGGAGGAGGCGGCCAAGGCGGAATCGGAATCCGCCGAGGTCTGAGTTCGAGTCGGGCCCTTTCAAGAGCGTGAACGAAGGCCCCGAACCTGATGGTTCGGGGCCTTCATTGTGCCATGCCGGAAGGTTCCGCCCGGAATCGGACCGGCGCGGCATCAGACCACGGTGAGCGTGACCGTGGTCTTCTTGCCGTTCTGGTCGCGCACGCGCACCTGCTGGCCCGGATCGGGGTCCTGCAGCCGCACCGTGTTCGTGAGGTCGCCGAGCGGCGCGGTCTTCTTGACCTCCAATCCCAACGCCTGCAGCGTCTTGGCCGCTTCGTCGTAGGATTTGCCGCGCACGTCCGGAACGGTGACCATCTCGGGGCCCTTGGAGACGACCACGTCGACCGAATCGCCCCAATGCAGCTGCGTGCCCTGGGCCACGGATGCGGAGACCACCTGCCCCTCGTCCACGGTGTCGCTGTATTCCTCGCTCCAGTTGACGCTGAGTTTGAGCGCGGCCAGATTCGCCTCGACGTCGGCGCGCGCGCGTCCCACCACGTCCGGCATGGATACCGGCATCGGCCCCTTGGAGAGGGTGACGGTGATCTTCTCGTTGTGCGCAAGCGTGGAGCCCGGGTCGGGGGAGATGCTCGCCGCGGCGCCTTCGGGCAGCGTCTCGGAGTATTCGTCGTCGTCGCCGGTGTGGGAGACGTTGGTGAAGCCGGCGTCCTTCAGCGCCTGCAGCGGATCCTTGCCGTTCGCGGACTGCGGGTCGAGGATGTCGTCGGGGATGGTGGCGGTGCGCACGCCGCGCGAGATGACCACGGTGAGCCGTTCCTCGTGGCGTTTGCTCACGCGGCTGTCCACCGTGGCGGGCGTCTTGCCCACGCGCATGGAGACGATCTGCCCCTTGGCGATGTCGTCGCTGTAGCTCTGCACGATCTTGTAGGGCAGTCCGGTCACTTTGAGGGTGCTTTCATACCGTGACCATTCGGCGCCTTCGACGGAGCAGGTCTCGCCTTCCACACAGGTCACGTCGTCCGGTTTCGGCACGGTCCAGTAGCTTCCCGGTCCGAGGAAGTACCACCACGCGCCGCCGCCCGCGCACAGGGAGACGACGAGCAGCATGGAGACGACGGCGATGGCGATGCGTTTGCCGCGTCCCGGCCTGCGCCGCTTGCCTCCGTCCGTTTCGGCGGATGCGTCGGGGGAGATTTCGTCCGACGCATCCCGCGCCGTGGCGGACGACGGCATGGCACGGGTCGCGTCGGACCGGGCGGAGTCCGACGACCTGGGCGAAGCCGAAGCCGCGGCGGCGTCGGAGACGGCGAAATCGTCCAACATGGCGATGGGGGTCATCGCCTGCGTCGGCGCGGCGGGCGCGGGCGACGCGAGCACCCGCGTGGCGGAGGCGCCGGTCGGCGGCGTGCGGAGGGTCGCGTCGTCGAGGGCCGTGGCCGGATTCGCCGGCATGGCCTGCGTCGGCCGCGTCTCGGACGGCACGGTCGAGGGGAGGGACGCGGCCGCGGCGACGGAGACGCCGTCGACCGGCGCCATGCGCAGCGTCTCCTCGCCCACGCCGACGGGCGTCGCGGATGCGTCGTGGTCTTCGACGGAAACCCGGCCGAAGGCATCGGACAGGTGGGGCTTTGACGTGAGGTCGGCCGCATCCGAGAGCGTGTCGGAGCGCGCCGGAGCATCGTCCGCGGAGACGGAGGGAACGACGGGACGCGGCGGCATCGGCGGCGCGGCCGTCATCGCGGACGTGCGCGCGATCTGCTCCAACGGCGAGAGCGGCGGCAACGGCACGGCGGGCGCCGGCGCGCCTTCGCCAGTCGCGGCCTGCGCGGACGCGGCGGACGTTTCGGACGTTTCGGCCGCGTCCGACGGACGTCGGTACAGCCACGCCTCCGGCGTCAATCCCATGCTCAGCTCGCGCAGCTCGGCCAACGCCTCCGAAGCGTTCGCCGGACGGTCCCCGATGGCTCGCGCGGTCAGATGCGCCACGAAACGCTCGACCGTCTCGTCGATGCCGGAACAGACCGTCCGCAGCGCCGGCACGTCCTCATGCACGTGACGGAACACGATGGTCATCGGATTGTCCGAAAGGAACGGCACCTCGCCGACGAGCATCTCCCACGCCATGACGCCCAACGCGTACAGGTCGCCCTGCGGCGTGGCCTCGTTGCGTTCGATGGTCTCCGGCGACAGGTAGGCGGCCGTGCCCAACAGCATGCCGGTGGAGGACAGCGTCGCCTGCGACGTGGCCTTCGCCAGACCGAAATCCGTGATCTGCACGCGTCCGCGGTCGTTGATCATGATGTTCTCGGGTTTGATGTCGCGGTGCACCACGTTCGCCTGATGCGCGGCGGCCAGACCGTCCAGGGTCTCCGCCAGCACGCGCAGCGTCTCGCGCACGTCGAACGCGCCCTGCTCGTTCATCTCGTGCCTCAGGTTCACGCCGTGCACGTATTCCATGACGAGATACGCCAGACCGTTGAACTCGCCCGTGTCGTACACCTGCACGATGTGCGGGTTGGCGATGCGGGCCGCCGACCTCGCCTCGCGCCGGAACCGTTCGATGAACTGGTCCCGGTGCGGGCCCTGCGCCAGCTGTGTGCGCATCACCTTGATGGCGACGGTGCGCTGGAGACGCTCGTCCCGCGCCTCGTACACCGTGGCCATGCCGCCCTGCGCGATGCGGCGCACGATGCGGTACCTTCCCTCGATAAGCTGCCCTTCCGGCGCGTTTGCGGCTTCAGTCATAGGTTTGTCGTCGATTCCTCGATGTGCGGACTTGTCGGTACCAACTCTAGCGTTCGGCCACGTCCGGCACGAACCGGACGCACACGTCCGTCAGACGCGCCGCGGCCCGCGCATCCGGCAGCGCCTCGCCGATGGCCGTGCGGGCGCGGCCCCACAGGTCCCGGATGCGTGTGCGCGAACGCTCCACCGCGCCCGTGGACACGAACAGCGCGACGGCCCGTCGCACCTGCGCCTCGCCGCGCGCTTCGGCCGCGAACATGCCGGCCAGCTCGCGCGCCTCATCCGGCCCGGCCGCGGCCAAAGCGTCGGCGAGCAGCACCGTGCGCTTGCCCTCGCGGATGTCGCCGCCCACCGGCTTGCCGCTGGAACTGCTCGAACCGATGACGTCGATGAGGTCGTCGCGCAGCTGGAACGCCAATCCGAGCGGCTCGCCCACGGCCAACGCCGTCGCCCTCGCCCGCCCGGGCTCCACGCCCGCGGCGAGCAGCGCCAACTCCAACGGGGCGATGGTGGTGTAGCTCGCCGTCTTCCAGCGGAACACGCCGAGCGACGCCTCCGCCAACGCCTCGGGATCATCCAACGAAGCCCGCTCCACCGCCAGATCGAGCACCTGCCCGATCTCCACCTCACGCTGCATGTTGAGGAACGCGGCCGTCAACGCGGACGCGTTGGGCAGGGCCGCCGCGGCCTCGTTGGCGACGGCCACGCACGCGGTGGCCAGCAGGTCGCCCAGCATCAGGCCGAGACCGCCGCCGATGGAGGCGTCCCCCACCCATGAGGAGAGGGCGCGGTGCGCGCTGGGCCTGCCCCGCCGCAGATCCGAATCGTCGATGATGTCGTCATGCACGAGGGCCGCGGTCTGGAACATCTCGATGGCGCAGGCCATGTCCGTCATGGCCGCGCGCGCGGACGGGTCTCCGCCGAAGACGTCATACGCCTCGACGGCCAGCATGGCGCGCAGCCGCTTGCCCCCCTGACTGGAGGACAAGCCCTGGGCCACGACCCGCTCCATCACGGCGCGGCAAGCCTCGGGCACGGGCACGCCTTCCGGCGCGCCGGTCCATGCGGCCACCAGCTCGGCGATGCGCGCCTCGACGGCGGCGCGGTCGGTCAGGGAACGGTCTACAAGGGTTCTGCACATAGCCTCTAAATTATCCACAACGCCGGGCGAACACAAGAACGGCTCCACGGCGGGGACGAGACGGCCTCGTCCACAAGAGGCGCGCAACGCCCTCCCGGAGCGCCCGCCCGCCCATACTGGGCGTACGCGGCGCCGACGGCGCCGCGACGGACGAAGGAAGGAGCCGATCATGGACGGACAAGAGCACGGCGTGCACGTGCGCGACCGCGAAGCGAGCGGGGAATACGTGGCATGCCTGCCGCGATGGGACGAACGCCGCGTGGAACGGACGGTCGAACGGTTGCGCCGCGCGCGTCTGGAACGAGGCCCGTGCGCCGCCACCCGCGCCTGGCTGGACGGGCCGCTCGACCTGTGGCTGGAACGTCTGCGCCAAGGCCGCGTGGACCTGGATGAGGAGACGATGGGCGCGCTCGCCGTAGGCATGAACCAGGTGCTCTCCATCAGAGACGCGATGATCCTCTCCCTGCTCCACGGCGAGGAACGCTGCGGCAGGAAGACGCTCATGCGTCTGGCCTCCCGGCCGCGCGCGGACTCCTCGCGCGCCCTGGTGCGCGAACTGCTCGTGGAGGCCTTCGAGGACGAGGAGGGGCCGGACCTGGAGCGATGCCAAAGCGGTGTGACCATGCTGTCGGCGATGGCCGCGATCATGCCGCCGGCCGCGCGCGTGCAGCAGCACGCCACGCTCGCCTACATGCTGTGGTGGACGGGCGACCCGCGCGCGCCGCTGTACGCGCTGCGGGCGCTCGCCGACGACGGGCGGTGCGTGCTGGCGGCATTGGTGCTCGGCGCGTGCGAAAGCGGGATGCATCCGGCGAGCGTCGGCGGGGGAGAGGAGGTGCGGGAAGGGACGTGAGACGTGTGCCGAGGAGCGTCCTGACCGCCGGCCAGGCGGCGCCGTTCGATGCGTGGGGCGGAAATCTCGGAAGAAAACGGGAATAATCGTCCCTATCGGGTGGTTAACTCACATAGTTGACGATTTGCCCTTGCCATAAGTATGCCTTTGTGCTATACGGCCGGGGCGGGAACCCGCTAGGAGGACAGTTTGGCTACCAAGAGCACGACGGCCGACGGCGCCGAGGAGACCCTGGACGGCGCCGAGACCGCGTCCGCCCGCAAGCCCGGCACGCGCAGGGGCGCGGCCAAGAAGACCGACGCGAAGAAGACCGCCGCCCGCAAGCCCCGCAGGAAGGCGGACGAGCCCGCCGAGGCCGTGGAGTCCGAGGAGCTCGACGACCGTCTCGACGACGACAAGGACGACATCGACGTCGACGACATCGAGGATCTGGACGAGGGGCTCGACGGCGACGACGAGGACGATCCGGACCTGTCCGACGAGGACGAGGGCGACGAGGACGACATCGACGACGAGGACGACGAGGACGACAAGTCCGAGGAGCCCGAACAGCCCAAGCAGAAGGGCGCGTTCGTGGTGCGCGACGACGATGACGACGACTACGAGGCGCGTCCGCGCCGGCGCGGCGGCAAGGTCGGCAACCCGAAGCGCCGCGTGATCACCGCCGGCGCCACCGCCGACCCGGTCAAGGACTACCTCAAGCAGATCGGCCGCGTGAACCTGCTGAACGCCGAGCAGGAGGTGGACCTCTCCGAACGCATCGAGGCCGGACTGTACGCCCAGCATCTGCTGGACACCGAAGGAGACACCCTCGACTTCAGGCGCAAGCGAGAGCTCAAGTGGGCCGCCAACGACGGCAAGAAGGCCAAGGACCACCTGCTGGAGGCCAACCTCAGGCTCGTCGTCTCCCTGGCCAAGCGCTACACGGGCCGCGGCATGCTCTTCCTCGACCTCATCCAGGAGGGCAACCTCGGTCTGATCCGCGCCGTGGAGAAGTTCGACTGGAAGAAGGGCTTCAAGTTCTCCACGTACGCCACCTGGTGGATCCGTCAGGCCATCACCCGCGCCATGGCCGATCAGGCCCGCACCATCCGCGTGCCCGTGCATATGGTGGAGGTCATCAACAAGCTTTCGCGCGTGCAGCGCCAGATGCTGCAGGACCTCGGCCGCGAACCCACGCCGGACGAGCTGGCCCGCGAGCTGGACATGCCGGTGGAGAAGGTGCAGGAGGTGCAGAAGTACGGCCGCGAGCCCATCTCGCTGCATACCCCGCTGGGCGAGGACGGCGATTCCGAGTTCGGCGACCTCATCGAGGACACCGACGCCATCGCGCCTTCGGACGCGGTTGCGTTCTCGCTGCTGCAGGAGCAGTTCAAGAGCGTGCTGGAGACGCTGTCTCCGCGCGAGTCCGGCGTCATCAAGATGCGCTACGGCCTTGAGGACGGCCAGCCCAAGACGCTCGACGACATCGGACGGGTGTACGGCGTGACGCGCGAGCGCATCCGCCAGATCGAATCGAAGACCATGTCGAAGCTGCGCCACCCGTCGCGCTCCCAGACGCTGCGCGACTTCCTCGACCAGTGAGCTTCGGCCGGACCGGACGCCCCGCACGCTCGGCAACGGGCGGCGGGGCGTCCTCGCGCGGCACCATCGGACGGAGAGTCCGTCGACCACATCCATCGACCAACTGAAGGAACATGGCGAAAGAAGAATACGGCGCCAAGGACCTCGCCGTCCTTGAAGGCCTGGACGCGGTGCGCAAGCGTCCCGGCATGTACATCGGCACCACCGATTCCCAGGGCCTCATGCACTGCCTGTGGGAGATCATCGATAATTCCGTGGACGAGGCGTTGGCCGGATACTGCGACGACATCGTCGTGACCCTGCATACGGACGGCTCCATCGAGGTCGCGGACAACGGCCGAGGCATCCCCGTGGACAAGGAGCCCAAGACCGGCCTGTCCGGCGTGGAGGTCGTGCTCACCAAACTGCATGCCGGCGCCAAGTTCGGCAATTCCTCCTACAACGCCGTCGGCGGTCTGCACGGCGTCGGCTCGTCCGTCGTCAACGCGTTGAGCGCCAGACTCGATGTGGAGGTGGACCGGGACGGCAAGACGCACCACATGGCGTTCCGTCAAGGCCATCCCGGCGTGTACTCGGACGCCGACCCGGCCCATCCCTCGCCCGACTCCCCGTTCAAGCGCACGCGCAGGAACCGTCCCACCGAACTGGAGATCGTCGGCGAGGTGCCGGCCAAACGCACCGGCACGCGCATCCGCTACTGGGCCGACCCCGAGATCTTCAACAAGACCGCCGAATTCTCCTACGATCTGCTCGTCGATCGCGTGAGGCAGACCAGTTTCCTCGTGCCGGGACTGAGCATCACCGTCGTGGACGAGAACATCCCCGAGGACGTTCCCGAACGCGTCCCCGGACACGACGCCGAAGACGCGGCGGTGACTTCCCCTGAGGTGCCCGTCACCCCGGAAGACGGTATCACCCCGGAAGACGGTATCACGGCGGAAGGCGCGGCGGCCGAAGGCTTCGCGGATGAGGTTCCCGCGGAGCGCGCGAAGCCCGCGCACGAACGCGTGGCGCGCTTCCTCCACACAGGCGGTGTGAAGGACTACGTGGACTTCCTTTCCAAGGGCGAGGCCGTCTCGGACATCTGGCGCATCCAGGGCGAGGGCACCTACGAGGAGGAGACGCAGGCCGTCGGCGACGACGGCGAACTGCACGCGCGCATGGTCACGCGCGACTGCGGCGTGGACATCGCCCTGCGCTGGGTGAACGGCTATGACACGGTGGTGCATAGCTTCGTCAACATCATCGAGACGCCCGGCGGCGGCACGCACGTGGACGGCCTCATGACCGCCGTGACCCGTCAGGTGCGCAAGGCCGTGGAGGCGAACGCGCGCAGGCTCAAGGTGAACCTCAAGGACGCGAACATGCGCGTGGAGCGCGACGACATCACAGCCGGCCTCGTGGCCGTGGTGACCGTGCGCATCGCCGAACCGCAGTTCCAGGGGCAGACCAAGGACGTGCTCGGCACCGCGCAGGTCAAGCCCATCGTCGCGCGCATGACGGACGCGCAGTTCGGCGAGATGGTCTCCGGTTCCAGACGCGGCTTCAAGGAGCAGTCCTCGCGCGTGCTGGAGAAGATCGTCGGCGAGATGCACGCGCGCGTGCAGTCGCGCAAGGCCAAGGAGGTCACGCGCCGCAAGAACGCGCTCGAATCGGCGTCCATGCCCTCGAAGCTCTCCGACTGCCAGCCGGGCAACGACGACGTGGCCGAACTGTTCATCGTGGAGGGCGACTCCGCGCTCGGCACCGCCAAGGCGGCGCGCAACTCGCGCTTCCAGGCGCTGCTGCCCATCCGGGGCAAGATCCTCAACGTGCAGAAGGCGTCCATCACGCAGATGCTGTCCAACAAGGAGTGCGCGGCCATCATCCAGGTGGTGGGCGCGGGCAGCGGGCAGAGCTTCGACATCGAACAGTCCCGCTACCACAAGGTCATCATGATGACCGACGCCGACGTGGACGGCGCGCACATCCGCATCCTGCTGCTCACGCTGTTCTACCGCTACATGCGTCCGCTCATCGAACACGGCTACGTGTACGCGGCCGTGCCGCCGCTGCACCGCATCGCGTTGACCGGATCGCGCAGAGGCGAATACGTGTACACGTATTCGGACGACGAACTGTCCGGCAAGCTCGCCGAACTCGACGCCGCCGGCGTGACCTACAGCCAGGACATCCAACGCTACAAGGGTCTGGGCGAGATGGACGCCGACCAGTTGGCCGACACCACCATGGATCCGCGCACGCGCATGCTGCGCCGCATCCGCATGGAGGACGCCGAGCAGGCCGCGCAGATCTTCAGCCTGCTCATGGGCGACGACGTGCCGCCGCGCAAGGCGTTCATCGTGGAGAACGCGGACGACTTCGACCGTTCCAAGATCGACACCTGACGCCCGGCCTCCGAGATGGCTTCGCGGCGGCGAATGTGAAGATTGGCCATGCCTCGACTATGCTTGTCCAACGTGATTACCGCGAACAGTGCAGAACGCTCGGAAATGGCGCAGCCGACACGTGAACGGCTGATGGGGCTGGAAGGCTCCGAAGGAGCGGTGGCGGTGGTCGGCTCGATGAACGCCGACTACGTGGTCACCGCGCGCAGCCTGCCCCGCCCGGGGGAGACCGTCAAGGGAGGGCCCCTGAAGATCCTGCCCGGAGGCAAGGGCGCGAACCAGGCGTCCGCGGCCGCCAGGCTCGGCGCCAACGTGACCTTCTACGGCGCCGTGGGCGACGACGAGAACGCCGCGTTCCTGCTCAGCAGACTCGACGAGGCCGGCGTGGACACCGGCGAGATCATGCACACCGAGGGCCCCAGCGGCACCACCGTCATCATGGTGGACGCCGAAGGCGAGAACTCCATCGTCTACTCGCCCGGCGCGAACGGCAAGGTCAGCGCCGGCTACGTGCAGTGCCACCGCCCTTCGCTGTCCGAAGCGAAGGTGCTCGGTCTATGTCTGGAAAGCCCCATGCCCACCGTCATCGCAGCCGCCGAGGCGGCGCACGCGGACGGCGTGACCGTGCTGCTCAACGAATCCCCGTTCACCGGGGAGCTGCCGCACGAACTGGTCGAAGCCACGGACATCCTGCTCGTCAACGAGCACGAGGCCGCGCAGCTGCTCGAACTCGACGAGCCGGAGGACGGCGACTGGTCCGGCGTGGACTGGTCGGACGTGGTGGCGCGATTCACCGACTACGGCTTTGAACGCGCCATCGTGACGTTGGGTCCGCAGGGCTCCATCGTGGTGGAGGGCGGCCAATGGTACCGCGTGGACGCCGCCGTCGTGGATGCGGTGGACACCACCGGATGCGGCGACGCGTTCATGGGCACCGTCCTGGCCGGACTGGCCGCGGACTATTCGCTGCTGCAGTCCGCGCAGATCGCCACCTACGTGGCCGGATACGCGGCCGCGAGCCTGGGCGCGCAGTCGTCGTTCGGCTCAGCCGCGGAGGTGTCCGAATACTTCGGAGGCCGCTGAGCCCGGAGGCCGTGCCGGCGTCGCGAACGTGCCGGGGAAGACGTGAGGGGACCGTGCCGCGGTCCCCTTTCCCATAGGCGGTAACGTGCGCCCGTTCCTCCGTGCCACCGACTACTATGTACGTCCGTACCCAAGTTGTTCATACAAGATGACACTGATGACACTATCGAAGACACAACAAGGAGGTTCTTCATGGCCAGCCTGCTGCTCGCCGTCATCTACGTAGCCTTCGTCAGCCTCGGACTGCCCGACGCGCTCCTCGGCGCCGCATGGCCCACCATGAGCCAGGACCTCGGCGCGCCCGTCTCCTGGGCCGGCGGCATCTCCATGACCATCTCCGCCGCCACCATCGTCTCCGCGCTCCTGAGCGACCGGCTCACCCTGCGCTTCGGAGCCGGACGCGTCACCGCCGTGTCCGTGGGCATCACCGCCGCGGCCCTGCTCGGCTTCTCCATCGCCCCCAACTACTGGACGCTCATCGCGCTCGCCGTCCCCTACGGGCTGGGCGCCGGCGGCGTGGACGCCGCGCTCAACAACTACGTGGCCGTCCACTACGAAAGCAAGCACATGAGCTGGCTGCACTGCATGTGGGGCCTGGGAACGCTCATCGGACCGTACGTCATGAGCTACGCGCTGTCCGGAGGGCAGGGATGGCCGTGGGGCTACCGCTACATCGGTCTGCTGCAGATCGTCCTGACCGCCGTGCTCGTGTTCAGCCTGCCGCTGTGGAAGACCCGCAAGGGCGCCCCCACGGACGCGGGCGCGGACGCCGGCACGGACGCCCAGCCGCGCAAGCCGCTCGGCCTCAAAGGCGTGCTCGCCATCCGCGGCGCCAAGGAGATCCTCATGATGTTCCTGTGCTACTGCGCCGTGGAATCCACCGCCATGCTGTGGGGTTCGAGCTACATGGTGCTCGGCGAGGGCCTCGACAAGATCACCGCCGCGCGCTGGGCCAGCCTGTTCTGCATCGGCATCACCGTGGGCCGCGGCCTCAGCGGCTTCCTCACCATGCGCTTCGCCGACCACGTGATGATCCGCATGGGCCAGACCCTCATCGCGTTGGGCGTCGTGGTCATGCTCCTGCCGCTGCCCGGCCACATCGGAGTACTGTCCGGCCTCATGATCGTGGGCTTCGGATGCGCGCCCGTCTACCCGTGCGTCATCCACTCCACGCCCACCTACTTCGGCGAGGAGAACTCGCAGGCCATCGTCGGCGTGCAGATGGCCTCCGCATACATCGGCTCCATGCTCATGCCGCCGCTGTTCGGCCTCATCGCCCAGTACGTGTCCATCAGACTGTTCCCCGCCTACCTGCTGTTCTTCCTCGTGGTCATGGTGCTCATGCACGAATCCCTGCGGCGCAAGCGCGCCTGAGCGCCATAGCCGCGCCATACGGAACCGTAGGAACCTCGTATGGCCGCACATGACGAAGGCGTCGTCCCCTCCTGTGAGGGGACGACGCCTTCGCCATGCCGGACGGGAAACGGACGGGCCGAACGTCGTCCCGTCCGAAACCGCCGCCGTCAGATCAGCTCGACGGTCACATCGAGCGTATACGGCCGGTCCGCGGGCAGCAGATACGCGTCATGGACCGGAGCGCCCCACGAATCGTCGCCGCCCACGCCCATCTGCGCGGCCAGCAGACGCAGGAACGTGTGCCGTACCGGCGGCAGCTCCTCCTGATGCGTCGCCTCCTCCAACATCATCGACGAATACGGCAGCAGGCTCGCGCAGAACGCGCCCTGAACGCCGCCCACGGCCGAAACGCGCATGCCGTGGCCGTCCGCGTCCAACACCTCTGCCCAACGCACACCCTCATGGTTGCCGGTCTCCTGCGGCACCAGATACGGCGCGCAATCCTCGGCCGCGCCGCGTTCGAACACGCCCAGACGCGCCCCGAGCAGACGGTCGCGGTACGTCTCCTCCGGCCCCAGACCATAGAAACGCAGACGATCGTACCGCTTCGGCAGCATCCACTCCACGCCGAACGCCGGCAGCGAAGGCATGTCGGCGCCGCCCGGATAGGAGGCCGTCAGACGCAGACGCCCGGACGCCGCGTCCACCGCATAGCGCACCGTCACCCGCGTACGGTTCGGCTCGGCCAACTCGTACACGTACGTCGCCTCCACCCCCGAATCCGAAGTCCCGAAACGCTGCTCCGCCACACGCGCATACCGGCCCGCGCCGAACCAGCGCACCCGGTCGAACCCGCTCGCATTGCCCCGGTCGTTGTCCGTCAGCGGACGGAAGCACGTCAGACGCGGACAACGCACCACCATCTCCCGCCCCTCGCGCCTCAACGACACCAGACCGCCCTGCGCACGCGACAGCAGCGCCTCCGTCGGACGCGGACCGGCCGAACGCACGCCCACGTTCCACCGTCCCCGCGTCACACGGCCGCGCGAACCGCCGTCGGACGAAACGGAGGACGCCCCACCGTCGGAGGAAACGTCGGAGGAAACGTCGGACGATACCGCCACCGCGCACTGGCCGAACGCCAACTCGAACCCGGCCGGCGCCCACGCCGTCGCCGCGCCCAAACGCTGCGACACCTCATAGACGACCTCCACGCCCGCACTCGCCGCAAGCGCCTGCGGGAACGCCACGTCGAAACGGCGCTCTCCGCCCGCCGGCACGTCGAACCGGTGATCCGCCGACCAGCGCTCCACGCCGTCCACCAGCATGCGCGCGGTGAACACGTCGCCGCCCGTCGACACGAACAGATTGCCGTTGCGCACCGTCACCCCGCGCGCGTCCGGCTCGATGACCACCGGCGCGTACAGACGCTTGACCTCCTGCATCTTCGGCGAGGGAAGATGGTCCGCATACACCAGACCGTTGCCGGAGAACTCGTAGTCGGCCGGACGATCATCCCAATCGCCGCCGTACGTGAGCCGCTCCGTGCCGTCGTCCAGCCGCTGCCACAACGCCTGGTCGATGAAATCCCAGATGAAGCCGCCCTGATAACGCTCATAGCGTTCCAAATCGGTGTACAGGCCCAGCCCGCCCACCGAATTGCCCATCGCATGCATGTACTCGCACGAAATGTACGGCTTGGCCGGATCGGACCGGAGATACTCCTCGATCTGCGCCGGCTTGGCGTACATGCGCGACTCGATGTCCGTCGCGTCCTCGAACTCGCGGCACCACGTCGTGCCCTCGTAATGCACCGGACGGGTCGGATCCGCCCCATGCGCGTACCGGTACATGGCGCGGAACGTCTCGCCTCCGTACGACTCGTTGCCCAACGACCACACCAGCACGCTCGGATGGTTCCGGTCGCGCGCCACCATAGACGCGATGCGGTCCACGCACGCGTCCTCCCAGGCCGGATCGCTCCCCGGCACCGCGGTCGAGGACATGAGCACGTCGCCCGGCGAGGACCACGTGCCGTGCGTCTCCAGATTCGTCTCGTCGATGAGGTACACGCCGTACTCGTCGCACAATTCGTACCAGCGCGTCTGATTCGGATAGTGCGAGGTGCGCACCGCGTTGATGTTGTTGCGCTTGCACGTGACCAGATCCTCCACCATCTCCCGCTCGGTGATGGCGCGGCCCAAACGCGCGTCGAACTCGTGGCGGTTCGCGCCTCGGAAGACGATGCGCTCGCCGTTGAGGCGCATGACGCCGTCCACGATCTCGAACCGGCGGAAGCCGACGCGCTGCGGCACGACCTCCACGATCCGGCCTTCGTCGCCGCGGATGGCGATGGTGAGCGTGTACAGGTCCGGCGCTTCGGCGCTCCACGGCGACACGGCGGCCAGTTCCGCGGCGAAGCGGACCACGGCGCGGCCTTCGCGCTCCTCGGTGATGTCCGCGACGGCGTAGGATTCCTGCCAGACGCGCGCGCCGTGCGCGTCGGTGAGGACGGCGGAGATGCGGGCCGCGTGCTCGACGCCCTCGATGCGGGCGGCCACGTCGAGCGAACCTTCGCCGGTGGCGTGCTCGTAGTCGGCGACGACGTGCAGGTCGGCCACGTGCGCGGCGGGGTGGGCGGCCAGTTCGACGCCGCGGAACAGGCCGTGCATGCGCCAGAAGTCCTGGTCCTCAAGCCATACGGCGGAGGACAGTTCGTAGCAGGCCACGGCGAGCGTGTTGCCTTCGGGGCGGAGGGCCGCGCTCACGTCGAATTCGGAGGGCGTGTAGGAGTCCTCGGCGTAGCCGACGAACGCGCCGTTGAGCCACACGTAGATGGCGGTGGCGGCGCCGTGGAAGGTGAGGGTGACGCGGCGCCCCTCCTCAAGGGCCCGGCATGCGGCCTCGGAGGCGTCGAAGCGACGCCGGTAGACGGCGACGTGGTTGGTTTCGGGCAGGATGGCGCGCGGGTCGCCGGAGGCGGTGTCCGGGGCGACGGGGGCTTCATGACCGTCCCACGGGTACTGCTGGTTGACGTATTGGGGGCGCAGGAGTCCGGCGAGCTCCAGGGTGCCGGGCACGGGGACGCGGGTGAAGGCGCCGTCGTCGTAGGCGGGGGCCGCGAAGTCCGGCACGGCCGATCCGGACGGGTTGAGGGGGAATCCGCGCTCGCCCTGTTCGACGGCGGCGACGGTGACGAGCCAATCGCCGCCGAGGCTCTGGCGCAGCGTGGAGGTTTCGCCGGGGTGCGGCATGTGGTCGTGGTAGGGATGGTCGGAGTGGGCGGGTTCGCGGTTGACCGCGAAGACCGTGGGGGAGGAGAGCCATGCGGGCGAGGCCTCGGTGGCTTTGAGCGACTGCGGGGCGGCGTCCGCGTTCATGTCCGTCTTCATATCCATCTTCCTTGGGTCGGGTCCTTGAGAAGGAACGTCATTGTTGCGGTTACGAAGAGTAAAACTCTTTACTTGATATGGTAAAGCATCTCTCATTCGCTTGCAAACCTCGGCGTTCCCTGCCGTGTGGTTTGGTATGGCTTCGGGGTCTGTGGGGGAGGTGCGGCGATTGGCGTCCGATGGCGGCGGCCGGGCGCCGCGGTTCGCGGCTTCGTTGGAATGGCGGTATCTGCTGCGTTTGTGGGGAAGTGCTTCGGATTTTCGGCGTCCGATGGTGGGGTGTAGTTGACGTGGAATGCTTCGCCGGCTTCGACACGCCGATGGGTGAAGAAATTTAGTTATTAATTTTACTAAAATTGGGTAACGTCATATACTTCCGCTTGTGTGGTCGGAGAGGACCGCACCGGAGCCACTTCCAAGGAGAAGATGTCATATGGCCAATGCGAAACAGATCAAGCAACGCGCCGCGTACGCCTTCGGCAACCTCGGCCAGGCAGCGTTCTACAACGCGCTGAGCACGTATTTCGTGGTGTACGTGACCAGCACCCTGTTCTCCGGCGTCGACGACAGCGTCGCCGCCGGGCTCATCGCCACCATCACCGGGCTCATCGTGGTGATCCGCATCGCGGAGATCTTCCTCGACCCGCTGCTGGGCAACCTCGTGGACAACACCGACACCCGCTTCGGACGCTTCCGTCCCTGGCAGTTCGTCGGAGGCCTCGTCTCGTCCGTCCTCATGGTGATGATCTTCACCGGCCTGTTCGGCCTGGTCAACGTGAACCAGACCTGGTTCATCGTGCTGTTCGTCATCGTGTTCGTCACGCTCGACGTGTTCTACTCGATGCGCGACATCTCCTACTGGGGCATGATCCCGGCCATCTCCTCCGACTCGCGCGAACGCTCCGTGTTCACCGCGCTCGGCACCTTGACCGGATCCATCGGCTACAACGGCATCACCATCGTGGTCGTGCCCATCGTCGCCTTCTTCAGCTTCGCCGGCGGCGCGCAGACCCAGCGGGGCTGGACCGCGTTCGGCGTCATCGTGGCCCTGCTCGGCCTGCTGACCGCATGGACCGTGGCGTTCGGCACCAAGGAGAACGAGAGCGAACTGCGCTCCAAGGCGCAGAAGGCCGGCGGTCCGCTCCAGGCGTTCAAGGCCATCGCGCAGAACGACCAGCTGCTGTGGGTGGCGCTCAGCTACCTCGCGTACGCCGTGGCCAACGTCGCCACCACCGGCGTCATGTTCTACCTGTTCAGGTATGTGCTGGGGCGTCCCGAGATGTTCTCCGTGGTGGGCGTCATCTCCGTGGTCGGCGGACTCGTGGTCTCCACCCTCTTCCCGATCCTCAACCGTTTCATTCCGCGCCGCTGGCTCTTCTGCGGCGGCATGGTGATGATGATCGCCGCCTACGTGACGTTCATCCTCGGATCGTCCAATCTCGCGCTGGTGATTGTGGCCGTGACGCTGTTCAGCACGCCCGGCACCGCCATCCAGATGACCGCCATCCTCTCCATGACCGACTCCATCGAATACGGCCAGCTGAAGAACGGACGCCGCAACGAGGCGGTCACCCTGTCCGTGCGCCCCATGCTCGACAAGATCGCCGGCGCCCTGTCCAACGGCATCGTCGGATTCGTGGCCGTGGCCGCCGGCATGGTCGGCTCCGCCACCGCCGACGACATGACCGCGGCGAACATCGCCACGTTCAAGACCTTCGCGTTCTACGCGCCGCTCGCGTTCGTCGTGCTCAGCCTGCTCATCTTCCTGTTCACCGTGAAGATCGACGAAAAGGAACACGAGCGCATCGTGGCCGAACTCGAAGCGCGCCTCGCCGTCGAACGGGCGGACGCCGAGTAGGAGCGAACCTGACATGGTGCCAAGGCCCCGCCCGCATGACGACGAAGGAACCCGGATTTCAGCGAACGCGGACGGCCGGGTTCCTCCGCGTTTCCCACGCCGCCGACGCCGCGACGCGCCCCGAGGGGGCGGGACCTTACAATGGTGGGCGACGATCAGGCGCCACGAGCGCCGAAGACGCATCGAAGACGCATCGAACCGCATCGAGGAGGACCATATGGCGTTCGTGACGTTGCGCGACGTGGCGCGCAAAGCCGGCGTATCCACCGCCGCGGTCTCCCAGATCCTGCACGGCAAAGGCCGGTTCTCCGAACAGACGCGCCTGCTCGTGCGGCACACCGTGGAGGAGATGGGCTACGTGCCCGACCGACGCGCCCGATCCATGCGCTCGTGCGAGACCCGTACCGTCGGCATCCTCGTGCCCGACCTGCGCAACCCCTACTTCGCCGACCTGGTCTGCTCCATGGAGGACGAACTCTACCGGCTCGGCTACACCACGCTCATCGGCTCGTCGGGGGAGAGCGTGGAGCGTCAGGACGCGTTCATCGAGAACCTGCTCGGACAGCGCATCGACGGTGCCATCATCGTGCCTCAGGGCGTCGCCTCACCCGGCGTGAGGACGCTCGCGGCGGGCGACACGCCGGTCGTGTTCGTGGATCGGCGCGTGCCCGGCATGGACGAGGTGCCGTTCGTGGTCTCGGACCCGAACCCGGGAGTGAAGAACGCCGTCGGAGAACTCGTGGGGCTGGGACATCGGCGCATCGGATACGTGGCGCATCCCGCGCTCGGTTCGTTCAGTGTGAACGAACGGCGCGCCGCGTTCGAGAAGGCCGTCGCCGAAAAACCCGACGACGTGCATGCGGTGGTCGTGGACTGCGACTCCACCTACGAATCGCGCCGCGGCGCCCTCGCCAGACTGCGCCGGGCCGGCGCGAGCGCCGTGATCTGCGCCTACTCACCCGACGCGCTCACGCTCATAGGACTGCTGCATGACGAAGGCGTGGAGATCGGCCGGGAGATGTCCCTCGTCTCCTTCGACGACATCAGCGCCTTCCGCCTGATGACGCCGGACGTGTCCGTGGTGTCCCAGCGGCCCGAGGAGATGGGCCGTCGCGGCGTGGCCATGCTGCTCGACCGCATCGCCTCGCAGGAGCCGCACGACGGCCGCACCCACTACGTGCCCACCGAGTTCCATCCCCGCCGCTCCATAGGCCCCCTTGTGTAATGCCTCACTCCCATGGTGCGGTGATCTTCCCGTGGTGCGGCAACACCGTTGCTCCGCAACCGCGCGGTCAAGCCGTTTTCGCTTGCCGCACCACGGGAGGGCATGCGGATGGTTTGGCGGGGCGGGGTTAGCCGAGGACCGCGTCCATCGCCTGGCTGAGATCGGCGATGATGTCGTCCGCATGCTCGATGCCGCAGCTCAGACGCACCAAGTCGATGCCCACGCCGGCATCCTCCAGTTGGCGTTCGGTGAGCTGGCGGTGCGTGGTGCCCGCCGGATAAAGCGCGCAGCTGCGCGCGTCGGCCACATGCGTGGCGATGGAGATGAGACGGAACGCGTCCAGCAGCGCCGACACCTTCCCACGTCCTCCCGGCACGCCGAAGGAGATCACGCCGCACGCGCCGTGCGGCATGTACTTGGCGGCCAGCCCATGGTACTTGTCGCCCTCCAGCCCCGGATAGCTCACCCAGGAGATGCGCGGATCGGATTCCAGGAACCGTGCGACCTTGAGCGCATTGGCGCAATGACGCTCCACGCGCACAGCCAGGGACTCCAAATGCATACCCATGATCCATGAAGCGATGGGGGAGGGAACCGATCCGAAGTCGCGCATGAGCTGCGCGGTCGCCTTCGTGATGAACGCGGCCGGACCGAAATCCTTCGCGTACGTGACGCCGTGATACGAGTCGTCCGGGGTGGTCAGGCCCGGGAACCGCTCCGCATGCGCCATCCAATCGAAACGTCCCGAATCCACGATGGCGCCGCCCACGCACGAGCCATGGCCGTCCATGTACTTCGAGGTGGAGTGCGTGACGATGTCCACGCCATACTCGAACGGACGGCAGTTCACCGGCGTCGGGAACGTGTTGTCCACGATCAGCGGCACGCCATGGCCGTGCGCGGCCGCGACGAACTTGTCGAAATCAAGTACGATGAGCGCCGGATTGGAAATGGACTCCGCGAACACCGCCTTCGTGTTCGGACGGAACGCCGCGTCCAACTCCTCCGGCGTGCAGTCCGGATCCACGAACGTGCATTCGACGCCCATCTTCGCCATCGTCACGTTGATGAGGTTGAACGTGCCGCCGTAGATCGCCGACGAGGCCACGATATGATCGCCGTTGTTGCAGATGTTGAACAAGGCGAGGAAATTCGCCGCCTGGCCCGAGCTCGTCAGCATAGCCGCCGCGCCGCCCTCCAACTCGCAGATCTTCGCCGCGACCGTGTCGTTCGTCGGATTCTGCAGACGGGTGTAGAAATAGCCCGACTCCGACAGGTCGAACAGACGGCTCATCTGCTCGCTCGACGTATAACGGAACGTAGTCGCCTGCACGATCGGGGGAGTGCGGGGCTCGCCATTGCCCGGACGGTACCCTCCCTGCACGCACGTGGTGTCGACCTGTGTCATGAAACGCCTCCTTTGCGTCAACGATGTTCGATGCCTTCACGGCATGCCCCCGACCATTCTATTGGCACAACCGACACCCGCCGCACCGCCGCCGTCCCACCAGCCCGCGCCGGAGATCCGCCCGAGCGCGGACCGCCGGCGAGGCCGCGCCACAAAGAACCCAAAACAGGTATTGACAAACCGCACGATTCGTCATATGGACACCGAAACGCGCACGACACAAACCGGCGATACCCTGACACCGCACAACAAAGAACCGCAGGCCCTCGGGGGAGGGCCTGACCCAAAACAACAACGACACGAAGGTGGTTTCGGTGACTTTCCACGCTCCGCTCGACCTGAGCATACACAACACACAAGGCCTCTACGACCCGGGGGCCGAACACGACGCCTGCGGCGTGGGCATGGTCACCACGCTCACCGGCCAAGCGGAGCGGCGCATCATCGACGACGCCATCGAAGTGCTCGCCAACCTCGACCACCGCGGCGCGGTCGGCGCCGAAGCCAACACCGGAGACGGCGCCGGCATCCTCATCGGCATGCCCGACGAATTCATGCGCGCCGCCATCGACGCGCCCCTGCCCCAGGCCGGACGCTACGCCGCCGGCATCGCCTTCCTCGACCGCGACCCCGCCGAAGCCGGACGCCAACAACAGGCCATCGCCGACATCGCGCGCCAGGAAGGCCTCGACGTCCTCGCATGGCGCACCGTCCCCACCAACCCCGACGGACTCGGACTCCAAGCCCTCGCCACCATGCCCAACTTCCAGACGCTCGTCGTGGCCGACCCCGAAGCGGCGCTCGCCGGCGTCGCGCTCGACCGTCGCACGTTCCGCGTGCGCAAACGCGTCGAACACGAGGTGGGCGTCTACTTCGCGTCCCTGTCCGCGCGCACCATCACCTACAAGGGCATGCTCACCACCGGACAGCTGCCCGCGTTCTTCCCCGACCTGCGCGACGAACGCATGAAGACCGTCGTGGCCATCGTCCACTCGCGCTTCTCCACCAACACGTTCCCCAGCTGGCCGCTCGCCCAGCCGTTCCGTCTCATCGCGCACAACGGCGAGATCAACACCATCCAAGGCAACCGCAACTGGCTGTCCGCGCGCGAGGGACGTCTGAGCAGCGAACAGCTCGGCGACCTGAAGCCCCTGCTGCCCATCGCCACCCCCGGCTACTCCGATTCCGGCACCTTCGACGAATGCCTCGAACTGCTCCACCTGTCCGGACGGTCCCTGCCGCACGCCATCTCCATGATGCTGCCGCCCGCGTGGGAGAAGGACGAGACGCTCGATCCGGACGTGCGCGCCTTCCACGAATACAACAACACGCTCATCGAACCGTGGGACGGCCCCGCGGACATCGTCTTCACCGACGGCGTGCAGGTCGGCGCGCTCCTCGACCGCAACGGCTTCCGTCCCGGACGCTGGCAGCTCGCCGATGACGGCATCCTCGTGCTCGCCTCCGAAGCGGGCGTCCTGCCCGAAATCGGACAGGACCACGTCGCCGCCAAAGGCAGGCTGGAACCCGGACGCATGTTCCTCGTCGACACCCGCGAGGGACGCATCATCCCCGACGAGGAGATCAAGCGCGACCTCGCCGCCCGACACCCCTACCGCAAGTGGGTGGAAGGCAACTCCGTGGAACTGCGCGACCTGCCAGCACGCGCCCACGTCAACCATTCCGGCGGCTCCGTGCGCCGCCGCCAGCGCGCCTTCGGCTACAGCGAGGAGGACCTCAAGCTCCTGCTCGCGCCCATGGCCGAAACCGGCAGGGAGCCGCTCGGCTCCATGGGCAACGACGCGCCCATGGCCGCGCTGTCCAAGCACGGGCGCATGCTGTTCGACTACTTCACGCAGAAGTTCGCGCAGGTCACCAACCCGCCGCTCGACTGGGAGCGCGAGGAGATCGTCACCTGCCTCGAATCGGCCATCGGCCCCGAACCCAACCTGCTCGAGGACGCCGAACTGCACGCGCGCAAGATCCTCATCCCGCTGCCGGTCATCGACTCCGACGAAATGGCGCAGCTCAAACGCCTCGACCGCGCGCGCGTCCTCGGCGGCCACTACCGCCCCTACGTCGTCAAGGGCCTCTACCAGGTGGCGGGCGGCGGCGAGGCGCTGCGCGCCCGGCTCGACGAGATCTTCAAGCAGGTGGACGAAGCCATCGAAGGCGGAAGCAACTTCATCATCCTCTCCGACCGCGAATCCGACCACACGTGGGGACCCATCCCGTCGCTGCTGCTCACCTCCGCGGTGCAGCACCACCTGCTGCGCCGCCACACGCGCACCCAGGTGTCGCTCGCCGTGGAGGCCGGCGACGTGCGGGAGATCCACCACGTGGCCCTGCTCATCGCCTACGGCGCCGCCTGCGTCAACCCGTACCTCGCGTTCGAATCCGTGGAGGACCTCTCGCGCGAAGGCTCCGTGAAGGCCGATCCGACCACCGCCGTGCGCAATCTCGTCAAGGCGCTCTCCACCGGCGTGCTCAAGATCATGAGCAAGATGGGCGTCTCCACCATCATGAGCTACCGCGGCGCCCAACTGTTCGAAGCGGTCGGCCTCAGCCAGCGGGTCGTGGACGACTACTTCACCGGCACCGTCACCCGCGTGGGCGGCGTCGGCCTCGACGAGATCGCCGAAGAGGTGGCGCTGCGCCACCGCGTCGCCTATCCGAGCCAGTGGACCGCGACCCCGCATCTCGGCCTGCCCACCGGCGGAGACTACAAGTGGCGTCGCACCGGCGAGGATCATCTCAACGACCCCGAGGCCATCTTCCTGCTGCAGCAGTCCACCCAACGCGGCGACTACGGCATGTTCCGCAGGTATTCGGCGCACGTCAACGACACGTCGAACCGCCTCATGACCCTGCGCGGCCTCATGCGCTTCAACCACACGCGCAAGCCCGTGGACATCAGCGAAGTGGAGCCCGCCGGCGAAATCGTCAAACGCTTCTCCACCGGCGCGATGAGCTACGGCTCCATCTCCCAGGAGGCGCACGAGACGCTCGCCATCGCCATGAACGGCATCGGCGCGCGCTCCAACTCCGGCGAAGGCGGCGAATCCGACGACCGCCTCAACGACCCGCTGCGCTGCAGCCGCATCAAGCA
>Cebus_capucinus_imitator_PRJNA485217_SSR056__coassemble_606_pt1 | contig 30774 bp, 23 predicted proteins | sample Cebus_capucinus_imitator_PRJNA485217_SSR056__metabat2_high_PE_007 | metagenome-assembled genome bin Cebus_capucinus_imitator_PRJNA485217_SSR056
GGCCGCGTCGTGACGGCGAACGTCGTGACTTCCGTCGTGACGGCGAGCGTCGCGAGGGCGGTTTCCGCCGCGATGGCGAGGATCGTCGTGAGGGTGGTTTCCGTAAGGACTTCCACAAGGGGCCGCGTCGTGACGGCGAACGTCGTGACTTCCGTCGTGACGGCGAGCGTCGCGACTTCCGTCGTGACGGTGAGCGTCGCGAGGGCGGTTTCCGTCGCGACGATCGTCGTGACGGCGGTAGGGGTGGTTTCCGCAAGGACTTCCGCAAGGACGGCGAGCGTCGTGACTTCCGTCGTGACGGCGAGCGCCGTGAGGGCGGTTTCCGTCGTGACGAGCGCCGCGAGGAGCGCAAGGACTTCCATAAGGGTCCGCGCCGCGATGACCGTCACGGCTCCAACCCGCGTTACCAGCATGAGGAGCGCCGTGAGGAGCGTCGCGCGTTCAACGACGAGGAGAAGCGCGAGTACCGCGAGCAGAAGCGCCGCGAGTACATGCAGCGCGGTCCGCGCCGCAACTCCGATGGCACGATGAGCTTCCCCTCGCAGAACCCGTACACGGACCGCCGCCCGGGCGAGCCGAAGATGCCGAAGGGCATGACCTGGTCGATGCTCTCCTCGGACGAGCGTGAGCGTCTGCGCGGCCTGTCCAAGGAACACGCGGAGAACATCGGCCTGCACATTCTGGCCGCGTACACGCTCATCGAGACGGACGAGCAGGCCGCTTTGGAGCACGCCAAGTGGGTGGCGCGCCAGGCGTCGCGCGTGGACATCGCGCGTGAGACGCTCGCGTTCATCGCGTACCGCTGCGGCGACTACAAGCTCGCCCTGCGCGAGTTCCGCACCGCCTACCGCATGAACGGCTACCCGGACTACCTGCCGTTCATCGCGGACTGCGAGCGCGGCGTGGGCAATCCGAAGAAGGCCATCGAACTGGCCGTGTCCGACGACGCTAAGCTGCTGCGCGGCGACGCCAAGGCCGAGATGTTCCTCGTGTACGCCGGCGCGTTGGGCGATCTGGAACGCTGGGACAAGGCCATCGAGATCGTGCATACGCTGGGCCGTTCCAAGGGCTTGGGCGGAGGCCATCGCATGCGCGCCCTGCAGGCCGAGCAGCTGTTCCTGGAGGAGGCCGGCCGCTCCGACGAGGCGATGAGGCTGGACGACGTCATCGAACGCCTGGAGGACCGGTACGCCGACTTCGACGAGGACGAGGACGGCGACGACGTGGTCATCGATCACGATCTGGAGCTGCTGGACGATCCGGATCTGCTCGCCGAGATCGGCATCACCGAGGACGACGCCCAGTACGCTCCCGTGGATGAGGACGAGGAATCCGAGGACGAGTCCGAAGAAGCCGAAGAGACCGAGGAATCCTCCGAAGAGGGGACCTCCGACACTTCCGAGGAGTCCGGGGAGACGGTTGAGGAATCCTCCGAAGCCTCCGAGGAGACCGCCGAGGCCGAGGCCGCGGACGAGCCGGACGAGACCGAGACCGCCGAGGAGTCCGTCGAAGCCGAGACCGAGGCCTGAATCGGATGACGCGTTTTCTGCAGGGCACGGCCGCGTCGCTGGCCGAAACCTATCGTCTGGCGCTGCTGGACCTCGACGGCGTGGTGTACCGGGGCAAGAACCCCGTCGAACACGCCGCCGGGTCCATCCGCGCCGCCGAACGCGCCGGCATGACCATCGAATACACGACGAACAATTCGTCGCGTTTCCAAAGCGTCGTCGCCGAACAGCTGCGCGGCTTCGACCTCGACGTGGAACCGTGGCAGGTCATCACATCCTCCGTCGTGGCCGCGCGCATGGTAGCCAAGGCCGTGCCGGCCGGCTCCACGGTCCTCGTGATCGGCGCCGAACACCTGCGTGAGGAGGTGACGCGCGCCGGACTCGTCGTCACCGACGACCCGCAGGCAGGGCCCGCCGCCGTCATCCAAGGCTGGTATCCGGAAATGACCTGGCAGATGATGGCCAACGCCGCGTTCGCCGTCGAAGCGGGCGCCGCCTACTTCGTGACCAACCGCGACCTGACCATTCCGCGCGAACTGGGCATCGCGCCCGGCTGCGGCTCCATGGTGCGCGCCGTCATCGCCGCCACCGGCGTCGAACCCGTCGCCTCCGCGGGCAAACCCGAATCGTACATGTACGACGAGGCGCGCGAACTCAACGCCACCGGCGCGCAGGCGATCGTGCCCAAGGAGGAGTCCATCGCCATCGGCGACCGGCTCGACACGGACATCGAGGCCGGCAACCGCGGCGGCTACGATTCGCTCGCCGTACTCACCGGCGTGACGAACCCGACGGAGCTCATGCTCGCCCCCGCCCACCTGCGTCCCACATACATCGCCAAGGACCTGCGCGCCTTGGGCGAGACCATGCCCCGGCCGCATGATCTTGGCGAAGGCCGCTGGGAGTGCGCCGGCGCGCACGCCGTCTACGACACGCAGACACGCACGCTGCGCGTGGACGACGAGACCTCCGTCGACGCGCTGCGTGCCGCCGTCTGCGCCGCATGGCAGGCCGCCGACTCCGGTCTGGACCTGACCTGCGCCGCACTGCCGTCGTTCGCCCTCTAGGAGCATGATGGGCGACGTGACGGAACCGAGGGACGAAACGACGGGCGGGCCGGACGTCCTCGAATACGACGCGGACGACGCGCCCGCCATGCCCGACAGGCTGGACCTGTGGCTCGTGGCCGGGGGAGTGGTCGACTCGCGCTCCAAAGCGCAGCGTCTCATCAAAGCCGGCAAAGTGCGCGTCAACGGCGCGGTCGTCACCAAGCCCGCCGCCTCCATCGGCAACGCGGCGCACACGCGCGTCGCCGTGGACAAGGGTGACGACTACGTCTCACGAGGCGCCTACAAGCTCGTCGGCGCCTACGAACGCTTCGCGCGGGACGGCTTGGCCGCGCCCCAAGGCGCCGACTGCCTCGACATCGGCGCCTCCACCGGAGGCTTCACCGAAGTGCTGCTGCGCCGCGGCGCCGCGCGCGTCATCGCACTCGACGTGGGCCACGGCCAACTCGACCCGCGCATCGCCGGCGACCCGCGCGTCATCGAAATGAGCGGCGTCAACGTGCGCGACGTCGAAGCCGGCGACCTGCCCTACAGGCCCGGAACCGTCGTCTCCGACGTCTCCTTCATCTCCCTGCGCTTCGTGATTCCCGTCATCGCACGCGTCGCCGCGCCCGGCGCGCACGTCGTGCTGCTCGTCAAACCGCAGTTCGAAGTCGGCCGCGAGGGACTGGGCAAAAACGGCATCGTGGAGGACGGGACCCTGCGTCGCAAGGCCCTGGACGACGTGGCCGCATGCGCGCGCGACCACGGACTGGACGTCGTCGCCACCGCGCCCTCGCCCATCGAAGGCACGCACGGCAACGCCGAATGGCTGCTCTACGCGCGCGTGCGCGGCTGAACGGAGCCGGACGGGATCGGCCCCGCCGCCGGACGCCGAAACCACGAGGACCCCGTCGCCGGGACGAAGGCGACGGGGTCCTCGCGGTTTCAAGGGGTGAAAACCGGAAACCGCGGAACTACTTGACGAGGAACTGGTCGATCTGGCTCTGCTTGCCGGCCAGGATGAGCTCGTCGTTGCGGTGCATGACGATCTCGTTCTCCGCGTACTGGAACTCCTTGCCCGGCGACTTGACGCCCACCACCACGATGCCGTAGCGGTCGTGCACCTGCGCCTCCGCGATGGACTTGCCCACCATATGCGAGGGCGTGTGCACCTTCACCACGGTGTGCGGGCCCTCGATTTCGATGTAGTCCAGATAGTTGCCGGACACCAGATGTCCGATGCGGCGGCCCGCGTCCGTCTCCGCGTTGATGACGTGACGCGCGCCGATGCGCTGCAGGATGCGCGCGTGCTGCACGGACACGGACTTGGCCCACAAATCGGTCACGCCCGCGTCGAGCAGGTTGCCGCTGGCGATGACGGACGCCTCCACGCTGTCGCCGATGGCCACCACGGCCGTGTCGAACTGGGAGGCGTCGATCTGTTCGATGGCCATCACGTCGGTCATGTCCGCCTGGAGGACGGGGATGTGCGCCGACCATCGCGCCACGATCTCGGGATCCTTGTCCACGGCGAGCACGTCCTGGCCGAGCGCGTCCAACGTGGACGCCACGGCGCCGCCGAAACGGCCCAAGCCCACCACAAGCACGCTTTTGGAACCGTGCGCTTTCGATCTTGCCATGGGATGCTCCTTTGTCGGATGTGAATCGGATGTGAATGAGGGAAAGCCGGGGAAAGCCGGGAACGGGACGGCGGGCCGCGCCGGCCCTCATCCCACGATGATGCTCTCCTGCGGGTATCGGATGGGTTCGGGGGCCAGGGGCCGGCTCAACGCGTACGCGATGGTCATGGGGCCCAGACGCCCCACGATCATCGCCGCGCACAGGATGAACAGGGAGGCGGCGTTGTCCGCGTCGGCCACGCCCACCGAATAGCCGCCCAACGCAAACGCGGACGTGGTCTCGAAGATCGCGGCGCCCAGATCGCAGCCGGTCGCGGCCATGAGCATCATGGCGCATACGATGACCAGCGCGGCGCACGCCGTGGTCACGGACACGGCCATCATGCGGATGCGGCGCGGGATACGGCGGCGGAACACGGTCACGTCGCGGTGGCCGGTGAACGCGGCGCCGCAGATGAGCACCACCACCGCGAACGTGGTCACGCGGATACCTCCAGCGGTGGACGCCGAACCGGCGCCGATGAACATGAGCGCGCTCAGGAACACCTTGGTCACGTCGCTCACGCCCGGCACCCAGCTGATGTCGAAGCCGGCCGAACGCGGCGCGACCGCCACGGACAGGGCGCGGCGGATGCGCAGCGAGGGGTCGTCCACCTTGAACAGGGCGGGGTTGTTCCACTCCACGAGCAGGAACCACACCAGCGAGACCGCCACGAGGATGCCCGTGGTGGCGAGCGTGAGCTTGGTGTGCAGCGTCCAGCGCTTCGGACTGAGGCGTCGGCGCGCGCAGCGCACGATGTCGTACACGACGGGGAAGCCCAGCGTGCCGATGAACGCGCTGATGAGGATGGGCAGTCCCACGCCCCATCGGTTGACGTGCAGGCCGGCCGCGTCGGGCGTGAAGCCGGTGTTGTTGTAGGCGGACACGGCGTAGAAGAGCGCCTGCCAGAGCGTGGTGCCGAGGTCGCCGTGGTGGACGCGCCACAGTTCGGGCAGCAGCATCACGAACGTGACGACCTCCGCGATGGCCGTGGTGGCGAGCACGACGGCGAGCACCGCCTTCACCTCGCTCATCTTCGTGGTGCCGAGCTCGGTGGCGGTGAGCATGCGTTGGGAGACCTTGAGGCGCCGGGAGACGCCCAGGGAGACCAGGGACGTGAACGTCATGACGCCGAGTCCGCCGAACTGGATGGCGAGCAGGATGACGACCTGGCCGAACATGGACCAGTAGTCGTTGGTGTTCACGATGGAGATGCCGCACGTGGACAGTGCGGACACGGCGGTGAAGAACGCGACGGGGAAGTTGGTGCTGCGCCATTCGACGGTGGAGATCGGCAGCAGCAGCAGCAGCGTCACGAACAGGATGAGCGCGAGCAGGTACACGATGGACAGGCGTCCCGGATGGCTGAGCAGCCGGTCCGTGACGCTGATGCGGCGGATCGCGGCGCGCGACTGGCTCGCGGGTTCGGGCGCGCGTTCGGAATCCCACCACGACAGGCGTTTGCCGCCGCGCCAGGGCGGACGTACGCCGCCGAATGCGCCCGTGCGTGTGCCCGCGCGTCCGCCTTCGCGTCCGGCGTCGGTGTCGTCGGCTTGCATCGACATGCGTTCTCCTCGTGATTCTCCCGTGCCGAAGGAGGCGTGTCAGCGCCCGCCCGCCCCGGTACGCCCGCCTCAGGTCCGCTGCCATTGTAGTCGCGCCGGGCCGTTGTGGGAAATCGCGTCCGATGGGGACGGGCCGCTCGGGCCGGCCGTGGGGTTGCGCGGGCGGCGGGACGGTAGGCGGCGGGAGCGAGCTGGGTTAAGATGGTGCGGTCAGGACAGTCCGACGGAGGAGGGGACGCATGAGCGTGCGCAAGGCGGTCGTGGTCACGCATACGCGGTTGCGCAACAGCGGCACCGTGGTGTCCGAGGTGGTGGAGCAGCTGCGCGGCTGCGGATTCGACGTCTCCATCGTGGACAATTCGACGCCGCCCGGGTTCGGCGCGCGCCCGGAGACGGTGGGCGACGACGTGGAGATCGTGGCGGTGCTCGGCGGCGACGGCACCATCCTGCGGGCCGCGGAACTGGTCCACTGCACCGACGTGCCCATCCTGGGCGTGAACATGGGCCATGTGGGATTCCTCGCCGAGTTCGAGAGCTTCCAGATCGACGAGGCCATCCGGCGCGTGGCCGCGCGCGACTACCGGATCGAGGAGCGCATGGTGGCGCACGTGGACGTGTGGCTGCCGGGCGCGCAGGCGCCCATCGAGGATTGGGCGCTCAACGACATCACCGTGGAGCGCGCCGACCGCGGCAAGATGGTGGAGCTGTCCATTCGCGTGGACGGGGTGGAGATGAGCTCGTTCGGCGCGGACGGCGTCATCGTGTCCACGCCCACAGGCTCCACAGCCTACGCGTTCTCCGCCGGCGGCCCGGTCATCTGGCCGAACGTGGAGGCGCTCCAGCTCATCCCGCTGGCCGCGCACGCCCTGTTCGCCCGCCCGCTCGTCATCGGCGCCGGCTCCACGTTCACGATGGACATCCTCGACGATTCGATGTCGGAGGGATGGATCTGCTGCGACGGCCGCCGCCAGCGCGCCCTGCCGAAGGGCACGCGCGTGGATGTGCGCGTCTCGCGCGACCGGCTGCGTCTGGCGCGCCTGTCCGGCGCGCCGTTCACGGAACGGCTGGTGAGCAAGTTCGACCTGCCCGTCGTGGGATGGCGCGAGCAGGCCGCGCGCGGGCACTGCCCGCCGGCCGCCCCGCGCGCCGCGAGCACGGACGGAGGAGAGGCCTGATGCTGGAGGAACTGTCGCTGAAGCACCTCGGCCCCATCCGCTCGGCCGTCATCACGCCCGCGCGCGGCATGACCGCCATCACCGGCGAGACCGGCGCCGGCAAATCGATGCTCCTGTCCGCCCTGAACCTCATCTCGGGAGGCCCCGCCGACCCGGGCCGCGTCTCCTCCGGCCAGGACGAGGCATGGGCGCAGGCCGTCTTCGCCGTCTCCGCGGACGGGCCCGCGGAGCGCGGCTCGGACGGCTCGGATGGCTCGGACGCGCCCGCGCGCCGCGCCGCCGCCATCGCCGCCGAAGCCGGCGTCGAACCCGAGGACGGCGAACTCTACCTCACCCGCACGGTGCGCGCGGCAGGCCGCTCCAGAGCGGTCCTCAACGGCCGCACCGTACCCAAATCGGTGCTCGGCGCCGTTTCGGGCGAACTCGTCACCATCCACGGACAGGCCGAGCAGCTGCGCCTCGCCTCGCAGGCCAGGCAGCGCGAACTGCTGGACCACGTCGCGGGCGACGAACGGCAACTGGAGGCCTACCGCGCCGCATACCGCGCGTTGAGCGAGCTGGAGGAGCGTCTGGAACGCCTGCGCTCGCAGGAGGCGTCCGCACGCCAGCGGGCCGACTACCTGCGCGAGTCCATCGAGCGCATCAACCGCGTGGACCCGCATCCGGGCGAGGACGAGGAGCTGCGCGTCCAACGCGACCGCATCGAGCACGCGGCGCAGATCACGGAGGGCGTCTCGCGCGCCCTGTCCGCCCTGGACGCCGGTCAGGGCGGGTACGGGACGGACGCGCACGGCGCCTGCGACCTGCTGTCCGAGGCGGCGCACGCATTGCGCGCCATGCGTTTGGACGGCGAGTTCGCCCAGTTGGCGGAGCGCATCGAATCGTTGAACGCGGAACTGCAGGACGTGGTGTTCGCGCTGTCGGGGCATTTGGATGAGGGGTTCGGCGAGGGGGATCTGGACCGGCTCAACGCGCGCATCCACGAGTTGGGCGAGCTGACGCGCCGGTGGGGGCCGGAGTTGTCGGACGTGATCGCATGGCGCGACGGCGCCGTGTTCGAGATCGAGGATCTGGACGCCTCGCCTGAGAAGCTGGCGGAGTTGGAGGCGGAGCGTGCGAGGCTGCGCCGGGAGGCGTGCGCGGCGGCCCGGGAGCTTTCCGCGGTGCGTGCGGACACCGCCTCGCGTCTGGCGGCGCGCGTGGGCGGCGAGCTGGCCTCGCTGGCGATGGACGGGGCCTCATTGGACATCGAGGTGTCGCCGCGGGTGGGCGGGGAGCCGGATGATCTGGTGTTGGATGCGAACGGCGGGGATGATGTGGCGTTCCTGTTCACGCCGTATGAGGGTTCGCCGCGGCTGCCGATGGGCACGAGCGCTTCGGGCGGCGAGTTGAGCCGTCTGATGCTGGCGTTGGAGCTTTCGGCGGCGGAGATGCGCGGGGACGGCGCGTCCGCGGGCATGACGTTCATCTTCGACGAGGTGGACGCGGGCGTGGGCGGCAAGACCGCGGTGGAGCTGGGGCGTCGTCTGGCGCGTCTGGCGCAGTCGTCGCAGGTGATGGTCGTCACGCATCTGGCGCAGGTCGCCTCATGGGCGGACCGGCAGTTCGTGGTCACGAAGGAGCCGCCGGACGTGCCTGACGACGTGCCCGGCGTGGTGACGACGATAGCGCGCGTGGACGGGGAGGGGCGTGCGCGGGAGATCGCGCGCATGCTGTCCGGCAGCGAGTCGGAGGCGTCCTTGGACCATGCGCGCGAGCTGTTGCGGGAGAGCGTGCTGTGAGGGCGGCGATCTTCGATCTGGACGGCACGCTGTTGGATTCGATGGGCGTGTGGGACGAGGTGGACGCGGAGTTTCTGGGCCGGCGCGGCGTGGACGTGCCGGACGACTACGCCGACGCGGTGGCCGCGATGCGGTTCGATCAGGTGGTCGAATACACCATCGCGCGTTTCGGTCTTGACGACACGCCCGAGGGGATGATGGCGGAGCTGGATGGGATGGCGCGCGTCGCCTACGCCACAACGGTGCGGCCCAAGCCGGGCGCGGTGGAGTATCTGCGTGCCCTGCGGGCGCATGGCGTGCGTCTGGCCGTGGCCACGTCGCTGCCGCCGTCCCTGCGCGATCCGGCGATGGAGCATGCCGGCATCCGTTCCCTGTTCGATGCGGTGGCGAGCGTGGACGACGTGGGGGACGTGGGCAAGGAGGAGCCGGATGTGTACCTGCTCGCGGCGCGTCTGTTGGGTGTGGAACCGTCCGATTGCGTGGTGTTCGAGGATCTGCTGACGGCGGTGCGTTCGGCCCGGCGCGCGGGGATGGGCGTGTGGGGCGTGTATGACGATTCCTCGGCCGGGGATTGGGCGACCATCCGCCGTGAGGCGGACGGGACGGTGAGGGACTGGCGGCTGCTGGGCAGCGAACCGTTCTCAATAGGAACCGTGTGAGGGTCTCTTGCGTGAAACCGGACCATATGGTCCGGTTTTACGTCTTATTCGTGCCGTTTTCGGGCATGTGGGTGCGCACGTTTCCTATTGAGAATCGTTCGCTGCGGACAACTGTTATATGACACGCCTTGACACTCAGGGAAAACAGTTATACAGTTCTATATAACAGCTAAACAGCTATAGCGCTGCATAACTCAAAACCGAAAGGGGACATAGATGAAACTGATCATCTCATCCGTGTCCGGAGAACCCATCTACGAGCAGATCAAAACGCAGATCCGCTCGGCGGTGCTGTCGGGCGAACTGGCCGCAGGGGAGGCGCTGCCCTCTCTGCGCAAACTGGCCAAGGAGCTGCGCATCTCCGTCCTCACCGTCACCAGGGCGTACAACGAACTGGCCGACGAAGGCGTGGTGCGCAACATCCAAGGCAAAGGCACCTTCGTGATGGACCGGGGCAACGAGCTCATGAAACGCCAGCTCGAAACCCGCGTCCGCGAAAGCCTCGCCGAAGCCGCCACCGCCGCCAAAGCGGCCGGCATCCCGCCCGAACGGCTGCGTGAGATGCTCGACGAAGCCTACCGTCAGTAGGCGCAAAGGAGCATGGCGATGCACGACGATATCGCCCTGTCCGTCACGGACGCCACTCGGAGCTACGACTCCGGATTCAGACTCGACCACATCACCTTCGACCTGCCCGCCGGCTACATCATGGGCCTCATCGGCCCCAACGGCGCCGGCAAATCCACGCTCATCAAACTCATCCTCAACATGATCCGCCGCGACGAAGGCGACATCCGTGTCCTCGGCCTCGACAACATCCACGACGAGGAGGCCGTCAAGGAACGCCTCGGCGTCGTCTTCGACACCAGCTACTTCCTCGACACCTGGAGCGTCGCCAAGGTCGAAAAGGCCATGGCCCCCATGTACCGTGACTGGGACCGGGTCGCGTTCGCAGGCTACCTGGAGCGTTTCGGCCTCGACCGCGCGAAGAAGATCAAGGAACTCTCCCGAGGCATGCAGATGAAGCTCATGCTCGCCGTGGCCCTCAGCCACGACGCCCGCCTCCTCATCCTCGACGAACCCACCAGCGGCCTCGACGTGCTCGCCCGCGACGAACTCATGGACATCCTCCAGGGCTTCATCGCCGACGGGGAGCGCAGCGTCCTGTTCTCCACCCACATCACCACCGATCTGGAACGCGCCGCCGACCTCATCACCTACATCACCGCGGGCCGCCTCTACTTCACCGGACCCAAGGACGAATTCGCCGAATCCTTCCTCATCGCCAAAGGCGGACCGGACGACCTCGACGGGGACCTCCGCCGCCGCGCCATCGGCATCCACCGCTATGAGACCGGCTTCGACGCGCTCATCCACGCCGGCGACGGCCGCGCCGTCGCGCCCGGACTGCTCGTCGAACGCGCCTCCATCGACGACGTCATTCGACTGACCAACACGCACGGGTCGCCCGCGGGCGTCCCGGCCACGACGAAGGAGACACTGCGATGAAACGACTGACCGCACAGATGCGACTCGACATGATGCGCACCCTCTCCCAAGGCTCCGCAAGCGTATGGTTCTTCCTCATCCTCGCCCCCGCGCTCGCCTTCGTCATCCCGCTCGTCGCCGGCGGTGCCGTCACCGGCGGCATCGGCGCCATAGTCAACAGCGCACTGTCCGGCTCGGTGATCGGCATCGGATGCTTCCTCACGCTCTACCCGTTCTTCTACGAGGACCAGGGCGACCACCGCCGCATCAACGGGCTCATCCCCATCAGCCGCGCCCATCAGGTCGTCGGACGCTACCTGTTCGTCCTCGCCTGTCTCCTGATCATCCTGCTCGATCTGGCGGCGGTGCGCCTGCTCGCCTGGACCGGCACGGCGCTCGCGGGCGGCGTGGAGGCGACCGGAGGGGCGGCCTCGTTGGGGCGGGACATCCTGTTCGGCCCTCTCCTGCCTACGCTGGTCGTCATGGTCATGGACGCGCTCGCCATGCCGCTGCTGTACCGTTACCCGCCCGCCGTGATGATGCGGATCATCAGCATCGCGTTCGTCTGCTGCGTCGCGGTCGGCGCGATTCTCATATGGGGGCTGCCGAAGCTGCTTCCCGCATCGGCCATGAGCGCACTGACGTCGGCCATAGGCGCGCTCGCCGGCGTCCCGCCGTCGGGAGCGATGCTCGCGTTCACGCTGGTCGCCGTGGCCGCCTACGCGCTCTCGTCCCTGCCGTCGCGCCGATTCCACCGTGCCAAGGAGCTGTGAGCGCACACCGCGCAGCGAATGGTTCTCAATAACGAACGTGTGAGGGTCGCCAATGAAAAACCGGACCATATGGTCCGGTTTTTCACGTTAATCCGTCGGTTTCGGTGCGAACGGGCACGCACGTTTCTGAATGGGGACCGTTCGCTGCAAGGCGTGCGCTTACAGCGCCCCGGCGGCCGCCTCGACCACGCCGGTCATGCCGGCCACGGAGGAGGCGCCGGCGAAACGCACCTCGGCGGTCTCCAAGCCGCGCAGGGCGGCCGGCGGCACGGTGCCGGTCGCCTCGGCGAGCGCGTCCATGCACTCGAAGTCGGTGCCGGCGGCGTCCAGGCCAAGCGCCTCGTTGACCACGCGCGGGAACTTATAGGGGCTGGCGGTGGCCAGCACCACGCGCGGGGTGAGCGGGTCGTGCGGCATCTGACGGGCCACATAGTAGGCGCACGCGGTGTGCGGGTCCATCACGTAGCGGTTCCGCTCCCAGCATTCGGCGATCATGGCGCGCACCTGGTCCTCGTCCGCCCAGCCGCAGCCGAACAGGCGGCGGATCTTGGCGAGCAGGACCTCCGGCACCTCGTAGGCGCCCCACTGCTTGAGGTCGTTCATGAGCATGGAGATGAGACGCGTGTCGCCGTCGGACATGTAGTAGAGCATGCGCTCCAGGTTCGAGGAGACGAGGATGTCCATCGAGGGGGAGATGGTCTGGAAGAACGGGCGCCGGCGGTTGTACGTGCCGGTGGTGAGGAAGTCGAACAGCACGTTGTTCCTGTCCGAGGCGACCACGAGATGCTTGACGGGCAGGCCCAGCTCCTTGGCGTAGTATCCGGCGAGCACGTCGCCGAAGTTGCCGGTGGGCACCACGAACTCGACCTCGTCGCCCACGTTGATGACCTGGCTCTCCAGCAGCTGCGCGTATGCGGAGAAGTAGTAGACGACCTGCGGCACGAGACGGCCCACGTTGATGGAGTTCGCGCTGGACAGCGTCACGTGGTGCTCCTCGGCCAGACGGTCGGCCAGCTCACGGTCGGCGAAGATGTCCTTCACGGCGCTCTGCGCGTCGTCGAAGTTGCCCTCCACGGCGCACACGCTCACGTTGGAGCCGGTCTGCGTGGTCATCTGCAGCTCCTGCACCTGGCTGACCTTGCCCTGCGGATAGAACACGGTGATGGCGGTGCCGGGCGCGTCGGCGAAGCCGGCCAGCGCCGCCTTGCCGGTGTCTCCGGACGTGGCCGTCAGGATCATGATCCTCTCGTCCGCGTCGCCGTCCCGCGCGGTGGTGCGGGCCATGAAGCGCGGCAGAATCTGCAGTGCCACGTCCTTGAACGCGCAGGTGGGGCCGTTGAACAGTTCCAGCACGTAGTCGTCGCCGAGCGGCTTGAGCGGCGTGATGCGCTCGTCCGACCACTGGTCGCCGTACGCTTCGGCGACGCATGCGGCCAGCTCATCCTCGGTGAAGTCCGGCAGCAGCGCGCCCAGCACGCGTTCGGCGATGGCCTGATAGCCCATGCCGGCCAGATCGTCGATGGAGACCTTGGCCCGTCCGAGCTGGTCGGTGACGAACAGGCCGCCGTCGTCGGCGATGCCCTTGCGGATGGCCTGCTTGGAGGTGAGGGAGTCGACGGTGCTTCGCGTGCTGTGGAACGTGGTCATGATGTCCTTCGCGGATATGGGGAAGTGTAACGACGCGGCCAGTCTACCGACAGCGCCGGTCAGCGGGGCCGCGCCGTACCGCATGGTGGCGTTTCGTGCGGGGGAGGAGGCATGTGGGGGCGATGGTGCGGTATGGTGTGCGTATGACGAAAAGCGAGGAAGTCGTAAGGTCGGAGGATGCCTTCGGCGCGGTCTGCGCGCGCGCCGACGCCGCCGCGCGCGCCCAGCGGACGCTGGCCCGCGCCTCCGCGGATGGGAAGAACGCGCTGCTGGCGGACGTCGCCGACGCGTTGGAGCGCGAAGCGGACGCGATCGCCCGCGCCAACGCGCTGGACATGGAGCGTGCGCGCGGCGAGGGCATGGATGAGGGCAAGCTGGACCGTCTTCTGTTCGACGCGCCGCGCGTGCGCGCCGCAGCCGAAGGCGTGCGCCACGTCGCCTCGCTGCCGGACCCGGTGGGCGAGGTGGTGCGCGGCTACACGCTGCCCAACGGCCTGCGTCTCAACCAGATGCGCGTGCCCATCGGCGTGGTCGGCATGATCTACGAGGCCCGGCCCAACGTGACCGTGGACGTGGCCAGCCTGTGCGTCAAATCCGGCAACGCGGTCCTGCTGCGCGGCGGCCACGCCGCCGAACGCACCAACGCGGCCACGCTCGCCGTGGTCGGCGACGCGTTGGCGCGCCACGGCTTCGACCCGGCGCTCGTGGCCACCGTGGACGACTTCGGCCGCGCCGGCGCCACGGCCATGATGCGTGCGCGCGGCCACATCGACGTGCTCGTGCCCCGCGGTGGACGCGGCCTCATCCAGGCTGTGGTGCGCGGCTCCCGGGTGCCGGTCATCGAAACCGGTGCCGGCAACGTGCACCTCTACATGGACGCCGCCGGCGACCCCGTCAAGGCGTTGCCCATCCTGCTCAACGCCAAGACGCAGCGCGTGGGCGTGTGCAACGCGGCCGAGAAGCTGCTCGTGCACGCCTCCCGGGCCGAAGCGTTCCTGCCCAAGGCCGCCGCGGCTCTGTTCGAGGCGGGCGTGACCATCCACGCGGACGAACGCGCCTATACGATCATCGCCGCCGCGTTCCCGCAGGAGACCAGCGCGCAGGCGGGCGAGGACCGTCGTCTCGTCCCCGCCGTGGAGGAGGATTGGGACACCGAATACCTCGCGTTGGAGATCGGCGTGAAGGTCGTGGACTCGCTCGATGAGGCCGTCCGCCACATCAACGCGCACTCCACCGGGCATACCGAATCCATCATCACGGAGGACTATACGGCCGTCGAGGAGTTCACCTCGCGCGTCGACTCCGCCGTGGTCATGGTCAACGCCTCCACCCGTTTCACGGACGGCGGCGTGTTCGGCTTCGGCGCGGAACTGGGCATCTCCACGCAGAAGATGCATGCGCGCGGCCCCATGGGACTGCGCGAGATGACCACCACGAAATGGATTGGATACGGCATGGGGCAGGTGAGGGCATGAACGAGGCCAAGGAAGGCTTGGAGGACATGAAGGACGTCCGGGTCGTCCGCGACGACGATTCCCCGATGAGCGTGGACATCACGGAACTGCGCGTGGACCTCGATCTGGAGGATCCGCTGTGCGTGCTGAGAATCGCCTCCGAACGCCTCAGCATCGTGCGCTACGTGTTCCTCGTGCAGATCGAGGAGGGCATCGCCTCCGCGGCCCAGCGCGCCTCCCTCGAATACGCGGACGCGGTGCTCATCGAATGGCCCGACCCGCGCATCCATCCCGAGGTGAGGCTCACCGTGCCGGACGAGCGCGGCATGGACGAGGCGCACCGTCTCATGGAGCAGATGGAGGGGTACATCGCCCGCTTCTGCGAGTTCGAGCGCGACGGCGACGTGGACGGCATGACCGACACGCTCATCCGCGTCACCGAACGCGTGGCCAAGACGCGTCTCATGTTCCAGCCCGACTACGCCCTGCCCACGTTCGCGGAGATCCGCCGCGTCGTGCAGGACGAGTGGGACGAGGACATGGGCCGCATCGACGCGGGCGCGTCCGGTGCGGACGGGACGGCGGACACGGGGCCGGCGTCCGACGGCGAGGCGGGGGAGACCGCATGAGCGTCGACGAACGGCGCATGTCCGATTTGTCCGTGGAGACGGCGTGCGTGCCCGAAACCTCTTCGGCCGGATGGTCCCCGAACCCGGCGGCGCGGCGTTCCGCGCGCGGCAACTGGCACACCACGCCCCGTATCGGCATCATGGGCGGCACGTTCGACCCGATCCACAACGGCCATCTCGTCGCCGCCTCCGAAGTGGCATGGGTGTACGACCTGGACGAGGTCATCTTCGTGCCCACGGGCCGTCCCGTCTTCAAACTCGACAAGCGCGTCACCAACGCCGAGGACCGTTACCTCATGACGGTCATCGCCACCGCGTCCAATCCGAAGTTCACCGTCTCGCGCGTGGACATCGACCGTCCCGGCGTGACGTACACCATCGACACGCTGCGTGACGTCCGCGCCCGGCATCCGCAGGCCGAGCTGTTCTTCATCACCGGCGCCGACGCCGTCGCGGAGATCATGCAGTGGAAGGACGCCGAACGCATGTGGGAGCTGGCCCACTTCGTGGCCGTCACCCGCCCCGGCTATTCCTCCCCTCAGGGCGTGCGTCTGCCCGAAGGCAAGGTGGACACGTTGGAGATCCCCGCGCTGGCCATCAGCTCCACGGACGTGCGCCGGCGCGCGAGCAGCGGCGAGCCGGTGTGGTATCTGGTGCCCGACGGCGTGGTCCAGTACATCGGCAAGCACGGCCTGTACCGGTAGTCGGTCCGGCATCCCGTCTTCCTTCGACGTCCGACGGCCGGTGGCGCTTTGGGCGCGGCGGTTCAACCCTTCGAGGATGGGGGCGTAGGCGTCTTGGCCGATGCGGGCGAGGTCGCCGCCCGCCGCCACGAGCCGCCCGCCCAACCGGTCCGCGGGCGCGTCGCCCACGACGACACGCCCGCCGCCACCGCCGTACGGACCATCCGGAACCCCGAACCGCGCATACGCCTGCGCTCCGCCGATTCGTCCCTCCTGTCGAACCCGGCCCAGCATACCGGCAGACCGTCCCCATCCGACGCATAAAACCCGCGTCCCCATCCCCGGCTCGGCTCCCGGCGAAAGCGCGCGAATTGACATTCCCCACCTATCTGTACGCTGGACACATGTCATTTTCAGATTTATTCGGTATGTTCGACCCCGATTTCGACCCCCGCAAACCCGCCGGGGAGCGTCGGGGCCGCGGCAACGCCAACGACGACGATCCGATCATCATCGACGTGCAGGCCGACGGCGACGAAACGCCGCAAAGGTCCGCATCCGGTCCGGGCCGTGCGGGCGCCGGCCGGTCCGGTGCCGGCCACGGACCGGGCTTCGGCTTCGGCGGCCCCGCCAACCCGCGTCTGACGCGCAGACCCGCCAAGACGCGCCCCTCCAGACAGGACCGCGGCTCGCGCGTCCTCATCGGCGTGGTGTGCGCGCTCGCCGTCCTCGTGGGCGCGTTCTTCGGACTGTCGCGCTTCATCACCGACCTCATGTGGTACGGCCAGCTCGGCTTCCAGTCCGTGGTGTGGACGCAGCTGGGCGTCAAGGTGGGACTGTGGGCCGCGTACGCGCTGCTCATGGCCGTGACGGGCTTCGTGTCCGCTTGGCTGGCGATCCGCGCCCGTCCCGACGCGGCCAGCGGCGTGAAGGTGCGCGTCGACGGCGACGTGGTCGAGGTGGACCGCACGTTCAGCTCCAGGACCGCCACGCGCGTGGCCGTGGCCGTGTCCGCCGTGGTGGGCGTGGTGTTCGGCGCGCAGTTCAACGCCAACTGGGCGGACGTGCTGCTCATGTTCAACGCGCAGTCGTTCGGCGTGAAGGACCCGCAGTTCGGCATCGACAACGGCTTCTACGTGTTCGTGCTGCCCGGCCTGAGGCTCGTCATGACCGCCGTGTCCATGCTGCTGCTCGTGGGCATCGTGTTCTCAGCGGCCACGCATGTGATGATGGGCGCCGTGCGCCTGACCATGCCGGTCGACGGCAGGGGCCTGTTCTCCGTCACCAAACGAGCCCGCCGCCAGATCGCCGTGTGGCTCATGCTCAACATGTTCGGTCTGGCCGCGCAGATGACGCTCGGCGTGTTCTCCCACCTCACGCAGGAGGGTTCGCGCATCACCGGCGCCACCTACACCACCGTTCACGCCACCATCCCGGTCACGTTCGTCATGGCCGCGCTCGTGGCACTGCTGGGCGTGGTGCTCGGCGTATGGCTCATGCGCTCGCACGCGCTGGAGGGCAGCGCGCCCATCGGCGTGCGCGCCTCCGCCGCGCTCAAGGCGTGGCGCACGCCGGTGGTTTCCGTGGCCGTGGTGTGCGTGGCGGGCGTGGTGCTGACCATGGTGTGGCCCACCGTGCTGCAGCGCTTCCGCGTCAACCCGAACGCGCAGGAGATGGAGTCCACGTTCATCCAGCGCAACATCGACGCCACGCGCGCCGCCTACGGCTTGGACGACATCCAGGTGGAAAGCTACGAGGCCACCACCGAAGGCGAGTCCGGCGCGCTCAGCTCCGAAGGCGAGACCACCGCGCAGATCCGACTGCTCGACCCGCAGGTCGTCTCCCCGACGTTCAAGCAGCTGCAGCAGTCCAAGCAGTACTACACGTTCGCGGACACGCTCGCCGTGGACAAGTACGAGATCGACGGCGAAAGCCAGGACACCGTCATCGCCGCGCGCGAGCTCAACCTCGAAGGCAACGACAACCGCAACTGGGTCAACGACCATACGGTGTACACGCACGGCTACGGCGTGGTCGCCGCCTACGGCAACAAGGTCACCTCGGACGGCCAGCCGCGCTTCTTCGAATACGGCATCCCCACCCAGGGCAAGCTCACCGAATCGGAGCGCTACGAGCCGCGCATCTACTTCTCGCCCAATATGAGCGAATACTCCATCGTGGGCGCGCCCGAAGGCACCGCCTCCTGGGAGTTCGACTATCCGACCGGCTCCGAAGGCGCCACCAACACCTTCGACGGCGACGGCGGCCCCTCCGTGGGCAACCTGTTCTCCCGTCTGCTGTACGCCATCCGCTTCGGCTCCGACCAGATCCTCTTCTCCGACCGCGTCACCAGCGAATCGCAGATCCTCTACGACCGTTCGCCGCGCGAACGCGTCGCCAAGGTCGCCCCGTACCTCACGCTCGACGGCCGCGTCTACCCGGCCGTGGTGGACGGCCGCGTCAAGTGGATCGTGGACGGCTACACCACCTCGGACGCCTACCCGTATTCGCAGATGACGGATCTGGGCGAGGCCACCGAGGACTCCACCACGGTCTCCTCGGACACCGTGACCGGTCTGGGCAGCCAGCAGGCCAACTACATCCGCAACTCCGTCAAGGCCACCGTGGACGCCTACGACGGCTCCGTGGACCTGTACGTGTGGGATGAGAGCGATCCGGTCATCAAGGCGTGGCAGCAGGTGTTCCCCGGCCAATACCACCAGCTGTCCGAGATCTCAGGCGACCTCATGAGCCACATGCGCTATCCGGAGAACCTGTTCAAGGTGCAGCGCGAGCTGCTCTCCAAGTACCATGTGACCTCCGCCAGCCAGTACTATTCGGGCGAGGACTTCTGGCAGACGCCGGTGGATCCGACCGAATCCCAGCAGGCGCAGGATCAGGACATCCTCCAGCCGCCCTACTATCTGACGCTGCAGACCGGCGGTACGAACGAGCCGGTGTTCTCGCTGACCTCCTCGTACATCCCGGCCGGCACGTCCACGCGCGAGATCCTCACCGGCTTCCTGTCCGTGGATTCGGACGCCGGCTCCGAAAAGGGCAGGATCGGGCCGAACTACGGCACGCTGCGATTGCAGGAGCTGCCGAAGGACTCCAACGTGCCGGGTCCCGGACAGGCGCAGAACAACTTCAACGCGGACGCGGACGTGTCCAAGGAGCTGAACCTGCTGCAGTCCGGCTCCACGAACGTGGTGCGCGGCAACCTGCTCACGCTCCCGTTGGGTGGAGGCCTGGTGTACGTGCAGCCCGTGTACGTCAAGTCGTCCGGCTCCACGTCGTTCCCGCTGCTGAAGAAGACGCTCGTCGCGTTCGGCGACCAGGTCGGCTTCGCGGACACCTTGGACGAGGCCCTCGACCAGGTCTTCGGCGGCGATTCGGGCGCCTCCGCGGGAGACGCCGAAAACGCCTCCGACGCGAAGACGGACGGCGACTCGTCCAAGGACGCGGACGCGTCCGACGGAGGCCAGTCGGCGTCCGACGGTTCGTCCGGTTCGTCCGACGGTTCGCCCGGCGCGTCCGACTCGTCAGGTACGTCCGGTTCGACGGACCTCAAGTCCGCCCTTCAGGACGCCTCCAAGGCCATGAAGGACTCCGACGCGGCCATGCGCGACGGCGACTGGACCGCCTACGGCGAGGCCCAGAAGCGTCTGCAGGAGGCGTTGGACGAGGCCCTCGCCTCGGAGGAGTAGCGGACGTCCTCCATCGGCGCGATGGGGGGGGGCGTCCGATGTCGGGCAAGGCCCGCGCCGGCAAGGACCGGCGCGGGCCCTGCGCCGTATGCGGCCGCTTCCGGCCCCCATCGGACGCCGGATCCCTTCCGACTGGCGGACGCGCGCGGGCCGGACGGGACGGGGCCGCGTACGCTGGTCGGCCATGCCGTACCTCTTCCGCGCCGCCGAACCGCGCGACCTTGACGCCGTGACCGACATCTACAACGCCGCCGTCCTCGAAGGCGGCTCCACCGCCGACCTGGCCGCACGCACCCCGCAACAGCGCCGCGCGTGGCTGGAATCGCACCATCCTCCCTACGGCGTGTTCGTCGTCGAACGTGACGGAAACGACGAAACCGGAAACGGGGGCCGCGGGACGACGTCCGATGCGGACCGCGTCGTCGCGTTCGGCGCGTTGTCCGTCTACTACGACCGCGCCGGATACGACGGCGTCGTGGACCTCGCCTACTACGTCGCGCCCGAAGCGCGCGGCGGGGGAGCGGGACGCTTCCTGCTGGAACGTCTGCTCGACGAAGCCCGCAGGCGCGGCATGCGTCAGGCCATCGGCATCGTCTTCGCGGACAACGCCGCATCCGCCGCCCTCCTGGAAAGCCACGGCTTCACCCGCTTCGGCCTCCTGCCCCAAGCCGCCACGGACGCCGTCGGACGCATGCACGACATGGCCTACTGGCGTCTCGCCCTCTGACTCCGCCGCGAAGGAAGCGGCCGCTCCTCCCGGAGCGAATCCGCAGGAAGACGGCGGCATGTTGACCGCGCGGGCGGGTACAATCCTCTCGTTTGCACCAACGGCGAAGGAGGACATATGGCATCGGATTTCTGGCTCATCGTGGGACTGGGCAACCCCGGCAAGAAATATGAGGGCACCCGCCACAACATGGGCTTCATGGCCGCCGACCTCCTGGCCGAGCGCTGGAGCGTCGGCTTCTCCGACCACAAAGGCCTCGCCATGCTCGGCAAAGGCGCGATGAACCTTTCGGGACGCACCGTGAAGTTCTTCCTCGCCAAACCCCTCACCTTTATGAACCTGTCCGGCAACGCGGTCGCCTCCATCGCCGCCTACTATCAGATCGACCCCGAGAAGGTCATCGTCATCCACGACGACATGGACCTCGACTTCGGACGCATCAAGGTCAAGGCCGGAGGATCCGCCGGCGGCCACAACGGCATCAAATCCATCGACAAATCCCTCGGCACGCCCAAATACGCGCGCGTGCGCATGGGCGTGGGGCACGCCAAACGCGGCGCCAACGCCCGGGACAACACCATCGACTGGGTGCTCGGCGGCTTCGGCCCCGACCAGCGCAGACAGCTGCCCGAATTCCTCGCCGACGGCGCCGACGCCGCCGAGGAGATCATCTTCCACGGACTGGCACGCACCCAGGAGAAGTTCAATGGCCGCTGACGCCGCACGCCGAGACCCCGCCGACGGAGCCCTCGCGGGCATCCTCGAACGCCTGAGCGCAGGCGAACCCTTCCACGCGCTCGCCGCCGGCGACGTCACGCCCGCCGCCGACCTCGACGGCTCCGTCCTCGTGGGCGCGCCCCTCGGCCTGCGCCCCGCGCTCGCCGCCGCCGTCGCCCAAGGCGTGGACGGCAGGCCGGGACGGCCCGTCGTCTACGTCGTGGCCTCCGGCCGCGAGGCCGAGGAGACCGCCGGCGCACTGCGCTCCTGGTACGAGGGCGACCCCGCCGACATCGCCCTGCTGGAGGCGTGGGAGACGCTGCCGCACGAACGCCTCAGCCCGCGCGCCGACACCGTCGCCTCGCGCATGGCCGTGTTCCGCCGTCTGCGCCACCCGGACCCCGCGGACCCCATGTTCGGTCCCGTGCGCATCCTCGTCATGCCGCTGCGCTCCCTCATCCAACCCGTGGTCAAAGGCCTTGCCGAAATCGAACCGCTCGTCTTCGCCCAAGGCTCCGAACTGCCGCTGGAACAGGCCGTGGCCCGTCTCGTGGAACACGCCTACCAGCGCGTGGAGCTCGTCATGGACCGTGGCGAGTTCGCCGTGCGTGGCGGCATCCTCGACGTGTTCCCGCCCACGGCGCCCCATCCGGTGCGCGTCGAGTTCTTCGGGGATGAGATCGACCGCATCCGCGAATTCCACGCCTCCGACCAGCGCACCTACGGCGACGGCGTGGCGCGCGTGTGGGCCACTCCCTGCCGCGAGCTGCAGCTGACCGGGCGCGTGCGCGAGCGCGCCCGCGCGCTCGTCGGCACCATCCCCAACGCCGACGACATGCTCGCCTCCATCGCCGACGCCATTCCCGTCGAAGGCATGGAGTCGCTCATGCCCGCGCTCGTGGACGAGATGGAGCCGGTCCATGCGCTGCTGCCCGAAGGCGCCGTGGTGATGCTGTCCGATCCGGAGAAGCTCGCGCGCAGCGCCGAGGATCTGGACAAGACCGCCAACGAGTTCCTCGCCGCCAGCTGGCATGTGGCGGCCTCCGGCCACGGCGCCGGCGCGCCCATCTCGTTCGACGAGGCCAGCTTCCTCGACTTCGACGAGACCATCCGCGCGCTGGAGCTGTCCGAGCATCCCGTGATGCGTCTGACCGGCTTCAACGTGGACGATTCGCGCCCCGGACGCGTCCGTCTCGCCGCGCACGAGCCGGGCTCGTACCGCGGCGACGAGGCCCGCGCCGCGGCCGGCGTCGAAGGGCTGCTCGCCGAAGGCTACGAGGTGAGCCTCACCTCCCCGGCCAAGGGCACGCTCGCACGGCTCAAACGCGCCGTCAACGCCATCGGCGTGACCCGTTTCGACACGATCCGTTCGCGCGCCGTCGAAGGATTCGTCGACGAGGCCAGCCGCACCGCGCTGCTCACCGAACGCGACCTGACCGGACGCGCGTCCGCCATGGCGCACGCCAAAACGCCCAAACGCCGCCGCAAGGCCATCGACCTCGTGGATCTGAGGCCCGGCGACTACGTCGTGCATGAACAGCACGGCATCGGACGCTTCGTGGAACTGCGCCAGCGCACCATCGGCACGGGCGCCAACCGCACCACGCGCGAATACCTCGTCATCGCCTACGCGCCGTCCAAACGCGGCGCGCCCGAGGACAAGCTCTTCATCCCCACCGACCAGCTCGACCTCGTCGGCAAATACATCGGCTCGGACGCGCCCAAGCTCAACAAGCTCGGCGGCTCCGACTGGGCCGCCACCAAGGCCAAGGCGCGCAGGCACGTCCAGGAGATCGCCGACGACCTCGTCAAACTCTATTCGGCCCGCCAAAGCACGCCCGGCTTCGCCTTCGGACCGGACACGCCCTGGCAGAAGGAGCTGGAGGACGCGTTCCCCTATCAGGAGACCGCCGACCAGCTCACCACCATCGACGAGGTCAAGGCCGACATGGAGCGGGCGCGTCCCATGGACCGCCTCATCTGCGGCGACGTGGGCTTCGGCAAGACGGAGATCGCGGTGCGTGCCGCGTTCAAGGCCGTGCAGGACGGCAAGCAGGTCGCCGTGCTCGTGCCCACCACACTGCTTGTGCAGCAGCATTACGAGACGTTCACCGACCGCTTCGAGGGCTTCCCCGTGACCGTGGCCGCCATGAGCCGCTTCCAGAAGCCCAAGGAGATCAACGAGACCGTGGCGGGCCTCGCCGAAGGCACCGTGGACGTGGTCATCGGCACGCACAAGCTGCTCGCCCCCAAGATCAGGTTCAAGGATCTGGGCCTCGTCATCATCGACGAGGAGCAGCGCTTCGGCGTGGAGCACAAGGAGACCCTCAAGGCGCTGCGCACCAACGTGGACGTGCTGGCCCTGTCCGCCACGCCCATCCCGCGCACGTTGGAGATGGCGGTCACGGGCATCCGCGAGATGTCCACGCTGGCCACGCCCCCCGAGGACCGGCTGCCCGTCCTGACCTACGTGGGCGCCTATGAGGACGCGCAGGTCACCGCCGCCGTCCGTCGCGAGCTGCTGCGCGGGGGGCAGGTGTTCTACGTGCACAACCGCGTGCAGGACATCTCCGCCGCCGCCGAACGCATCCGCACGCTCGTTCCCGAGGCGAAGGTGGGGCTGGCGCACGGCAAGATGGGGGAGAAGCAGCTCGACGGCGTCATCCGCGATTTCTGGCGGCGCGACATCGACGTGCTCGTGTGCACCACGATCATCGAGACCGGACTCGACATCTCCAACGCGAACACGCTCATCGTGGAACAGGCGGACCGTTTCGGCCTCAGCCAGCTCCATCAGCTGCGCGGCCGCGTGGGGCGCGGGCGCGAACGCGCCTACGCGTACTTCCTGTACGATCCGGCGAAGACCCTCACCGACCAGTCGCACGAGCGTCTCGCCACCATCGCCCAGCATGCGGCGCTCGGCTCTGGATTCGACGTGGCCATGAAGGATCTGGAGCTGCGCGGCACCGGCAACCTGCTCGGCGACCGGCAGTCCGGCCACATCGAGGGCGTGGGCTTCGACCTGTACGTGCGCATGGTCTCCGAGGCCGTGGAGGCGTACAAGGAGCCGGACCGTCCCGTCGAACCCGTCGCCGTGAGCGTGGACCTGCCCGTGGAGGCGTCCATCCCCGTCTCCTACATCGACTCGGACAAGCTGCGTCTGGAGGCGTACCGCAAGCTCGCCGCCGCCCGCACCGAAGAGGACCTCGCGGAACTGCGCGAGGAGCTCACGGACCGTTACGGGGAGCCGCCCGAGGAGTTCGAGATGCTGTTCGGCGTGGCGCGCATCAAGTTCCGCGCGCGCGAACTGGGCGTGACCGAACTGCTCGCCCAATCCGGCAGGCTGCGCATCGGAGGCATAGACCCGCCCGAATCGCTGCGCATGCGCATGGCGCGCATCTACAAGGGCATGCAGTACCGGCCCGTCACCCATCAGATGATCGTGCCCACCCCGTTCGCCGGTTCCCTCGGCCAAGGCGCCATGCCCGGCGAGCTCGTCATGGACTGGGTGAACGACCTGCTCAACGATCTGGCGTGGAATCCCGGAGCGCGCCGCGGCTGAACGCGGCTGAACATGGCTGAGCGCGGCTGAATGCGGTTGTCGCGGGCATGGGCCGGCCGCGGTCGCGGGTGTGCGGCGAATTTGTCCAGAGGCCCACCTAGATACACACTGCGAAGGCGATCTACGGGACCACGGCGCCGCGCGTCGCCGTCCCCAAGGATCGAGGACGACCGAAAGAGGCCGACGTCATGGGCGTAACGACAACCGACAACACCGCAGCATTCGACATCACGGCGCAAGGCAAGGCCCGGCCCGACCGCGTCGACGCGAAGCTCATGGTCACCGTGGTGTCCCTGGCCGCGTTGACGTTCCTGGGCGTCCTGTCCGAAACGTCGCTCAACATCGCCTATTCCGACCTCATGCGCGAGTTCTCCATCACCGCGTCCACCGTGCAGTGGCTCACCACCGGATACCTGCTGCTGCTCGCCATCGCCATCCCCTCCTCGCCGTTCCTCGTGAGGAAGTTCGCCACCAGGACGCTGTTCCTCGCCGCCATCGCCGTCTTCACCGTAGGCACGCTGTTCGGCGCGTTCGCGTTCAGCTTCCCCATGCTGCTCGCCGCCCGACTCGTCATGGCCGTCGGCACCGGCGTGTCCATGCCGCTGCTCACCACCATCGTGCTCGAACGCGCGCCCCTGCGCCAACGCGGCATGCTGCTCGGCGTCGTGGCCATGGTCACCAGCGTCGCCCCCGCTCTCGGCCCCGTCTACGGCGGCATGGTCGTCGAATACCTCAACTGGCATTGGATCTTCTACATCATGGTGCCGTTCCTCATCGCCGCCGCCGTCATGGGCGTCATGACCATCCCGGACATCCGCAAGGGCGAGGAGGCGTACATCTCCGTCCCCTCCCTGCTGCTCGTCGCCGTGGGTCTGGCCTGCGTCATCGTCGCATGCAGCTTCTGCGGCTCCTGGCCGCCCGCCATGCTCGCCGGCGTCGCCGCGTTCGCCGTGGTCTGCCTCGGCGCGTTCGCCGCCATGCAGCTGCGCACCGACCGTCCCCTGCTCAACGTGCGCGTCTTCGCTCACCCCGGCTTCTCCATCGGCGTGGTCGTGCTCATGCTCATGCAGGCCACCGTCCTCGGCATCAACTTCCTGCTGCCCATCCTCCTGCAGCGCGGCCTCGGCCGCAGCAGCATGGTCTCCGCGCTCATCCTCCTGCCCGGAGCCGTCTGCGGCGCCGTCATGTCCATGATCGTGGGTCGTCTCCTGCGCGTCCACCGCGCCACCGGCCTGCTGCTCATCGGCATCCCCGGAGTGCTCGTCCTGGAACTCGTCCTGCTGGCCGTGCCCCAATACTGGTGGGCCGTCATGATCGCCTACATGCTGCTCATGCCCGTCGCCGGCTTCGTGCAGGTCCCCGCGCAGACCCACAGCCTCAACCAGCTGCCCGAACGCCTCAACGCCGACGGCTCCGCCGCGCTCAACACGCTCCAACAGCTCGCCGGAGCCATCGGCACCGCCGTGGCATCCACCCTCATGGACGGCTTCGCCTCGTCCGCCATCGCCTCCGGCGCCGACCAGGCCACGGCCTACGTCTCGTCCTTCTCCTCCGGCATGGTCGCGTTCGTCGTCGCGCTCGCCGTCGCCATGGCGCTCGCCTTCCTGCTGCGCCGCCTCGAACGCGCCACGCCAGCACGAGGCTGACCCCGCGGCCCGGTAGAATGCCGTGAGGCGCCGGGCCGCAGCGAGAAGGGGCCGCGGGCGCGACATGAACAAGGGAGATCGCCACCATGAGCAAGCAGAACCGGCAGGAACGCCCGAGCCCGCACGCGCAGACCGCCGCGCCCGCCACCATCGTCAACGTCAACGCACTCACCCCCGTCGAGACCGAACAGTCCGTCGAAAACGCGGGCGTCGCCAAAACCCGCCTGACCGGACGCCGCGCCTTCGTCTCCGCCATGTTCGCCGGCGCGTTCATCGGCTTCGGCGCACTCTTCTTCCTCATCGTCACCTCGGACGCGGCCATGACCTGGGGACCCAAACGCTTCGTGGGCGGCCTCGCCTTCTGCATGGGCCTCGTGCTCGTCCTGTGCTGCGGCGCCGAACTCTTCACCGGCAACTCGCTCATGGTCTCGGACATCGCCGCGCGCAAGATCAGCTGGCGCGAGATGCTGCGCAACTGGGTCATCGTCTGGTTCGGCAACCTCGCCGGCGCGCTCCTGCTGGTCACGCTCGTCGCGCTCGCCGGCACGATGGCGCTCAACGATTCCGCGGTGGGCGATCTGGCGGTGGCCACGGCCGCCTCGAAGGTCACGCCGGCGTGGGGCACGCTGTTCGTGCGCGGCATCCTGTGCAACGTCCTCGTGTGTCTGGCGGTGCGCATCGGCTTCGCGGCGCGTTCCGTGGCGGACAAGGTGCTGGGCATCCTGCTGCCGATCGCCGGCTTCGTGGCGATGGGCTTCGAGCACTGCGTGGCGAACATGTTCTTCCTGCCGATGGGATTGGTCGCCAAGATGATGGGCTTCGGCGCGGACGCGGCCGGCGTGGACGCGCTGGACGTGCCGGCCATCCTGTACAACCTGTCCGCCGCCACGCTGGGCAACATTCTGGGCGGTTCGCTGTTCGTGGCGTTGGCGTACTGGTATCTCAACGCGAAGAAGCCGTCGAAGCCGGCTCAGGCGAAGTAGCCGGAGCGCCCGAAGCGATGCACGAACGCCCCCGTCCGCGGGCCGAAATCCGCGGGCGGGGGCGTTCGTGCATCGTGGGCGCGCGGCTTCGTATCATCCCATCGGCCATCGCCCATCGGCCATCGGTTTCGCCGCGCGACGCGTCAGCGCAGCGCCGCTCGCAGCGCGTCCTCGACGTCGCCGTGGCCCACAGGACGTCCCTGCCCGTCGAGCCGGGCGCGATCGACGTTCACGTCGCGGGCGATGACGCCGTCGGCCATGACGAGCACGCGGTCGGCGAGCCTGACCGCCTCGGCGATGTCGTGCGTGACCATGAGCGTGGCGCAGCCGTGGTCGCGGGCGAGGGAGGCGAGCAGGTCCTGCATGTCGAGGCGGGTGAGCGAGTCGAGCGCGCCGAATGGCTCGTCGAGCAGCAGCAGGTCGGGCCTGCGCACGAGGGCGCGGGCGAGTGAGGCCCGCTGCGCCTGGCCGCCGGACAACGCCGACGGCCAATCGCGCGCATGGTCGGCCAATCCCACCTGCGCCAACGCGTCCGATGCGAGGGCGCGCCGCTGCCGGCGGCGGCCCGGCATGCCGAGCGTGACGTTGTCCCACACGCGGATCCACGGCACGAGGCGGGCGTCCTGGAATCCCAGCGCCTGCGTGCCGCGCGTCTCGACACGGCCCGCGGCGGGCGCGAGCAGCCCGGCGACGACGCGCAGCAGCGTGGATTTGCCGCATCCGGAGCGTCCGAGGAGCGCGGTGAACGCGCCCGGTTCGATGGTGAGGCTCACGTCCCTCAGCACGTCGCGTCCGTCGAAGCCGACGGCGACGTGCTCGAGTCTGGCGAGGGGCGCTGCGGTCCTCGCCCGCGTGGAGTCGTCCTGCATGGTTCTCCGCATGGCCTCTCACTTGGTGCAGTCGAGCACGTGGTCGGTCAGGTCCGGCTTGGATTCGATGAAGCCGAAGTCCACGTACTGTTGGGCGATGTCCTCAAGCATCCGGCGGCCTTCGTCGTCGACGGGCAGGATCTGGGGCACGTCGAACCTGCGCACCTGGTCCACGATCTCGTCGGAGGCGCCGAACTTCCTGTATGCGTCGTAGATGAATTCGGGGTCCCGCTGCGCCAGGTCGGATTCCTTGACGAGCGTGCGGTAGAGCTGTTTGACGATTTCGGGATGCGCGTCGGCGAATGCGCGCGAGACCATGTGCACGGTCACGTTCTTGGAGTCGTAGTCGGTGCCGTCCACGAGGAGTTTGGCACCGGGAGTGGCGATGGCGGAGGCGAGGTTCTGGTCGTAGGTGGACAGCGCGTCGATCTTGCCGGACGTGAACGCGGCGGAGAAGTCCTTCTGGCTGAGCTCCACCTCCTCCACTTTGGAGTAGTCGAGGCCGGCCGCGGTGAACGCGGCCTTGAGCACGTAGTCGCCGGTGGCGCCCTTGCGGCTGATGCCCACGCGTTTGCCGTAGAGGTCCTTGAGGCTTTCGACGCCGGAGCCGGGGGCCGCGACGATGCCCTGCGAGTCGCCGTCGTAGTATTCGATGGCGTAGGCGACCCACGGGGCGTCCTGGTCGGCGAGGTTGATGAAGTAGCCGGTGCCGGTGCTGGACGTGTCGGCGCGTCCGGCGAGCACGGTCTTGAAGGCGTCGTCCGGCGGGTTGAACGGGCCGCTGAATTCGATGCCGTACGGCTTCATGGATTCCTCGGTGTAGTCCTGGTCCTTGAGGGTGGTCAGATAGTTGGCGGTGGACAGGTACGCCACGCGGATGACGCCGGCGTCCTCGTCCGCGGGGGAGGCGTTGCCCGAGGCGGCGCCGCAGGCGCCGAGGGAGGCGACGGACGCGCAGGCGAGGACGAGGCATGCGATGCGGCGCAGCGTGCGTGCGCGGCGTCCGGCGGCGGTTGCGTGCGTGTGCGGGTCGGTTTCCATACGTGCGATGGTCATGGTTGCGTTTCCTTCTTCTTTTCCGTTTGGGGATTGGCGGATGGTCCGCGGTTCGTTTCGATGTGCGATGGGCGCCGTGTTCAGCGTGCGGCGGCGCGCCATGGGGTGAGGGCGCGTTCGACGGCGCCCACGAGCGCTTCGGAGGCGAGGCCGAGCAGCGCGTACAGCGCGATGCACAGCGTCATCTGGTCGGTGCGGGAGAATTCCTGCGCGCGTGAAAGCAGATAGCCGATGCCGGTGGTGGAGTTCACGGTCTCGCAGGTCACCAGCGCGATCCAGGAGACGGTGACGGCGAAGCGCATGCCGGTCATGAAGTTGGGCAGGGCGCCTTGGAAGACGATGCGCGTGAACGTCAGGGCGCGCGGCATGCGGTAGGCGCGGGCCAGTTCGATGAGGCGCGGGTCGAGTCCGCGGATGCCGTCGCGCAGGTTGACGTAGACGAGTCCGAACACGCCCGCGGCGATGAGCGCCACCTTCATGGTCTCGTCGATGCCGAGCCAGATGATGAGCAGCGGCGAGAGCGCGGGGAAGGGGATGGCGCGCAGCATGTGGACGGGTTTGTCCACGAGGGCGAAGCCGACGCGGCTGGAGCCGGCCAGGATCGCGGCCGGCACGGCGAGCGCGGTGCCGACGAGCAGGCCGAGGGCCACGCGCGTCAGGGACATGCCGATGGAGGGCCACAGCAGGCCTTCCTCGGCGAGGTCGCGCCAGGCGCCGAGCGTTTCGGCGGGCGACGGGAGCGGGCGGGACCGCGCGGGGGAGAGGGTGGCGAACCACCACCATATGCACAGTGCGGCCGTGGACAGCCATGGGACCAGCCGCCTCGTCGCGGATCCGCCGAAACGGATGCGTCGGGGCGGGGTGGCCTCAGGCATGCGTTTCGGCCGCACGAGGTCTTCGTGCGTGGGCATTCCTGTTGACATCCCTTCGTTAGTGCTGACTACATCAGGTTCGACGAGTGTGATCTCAGCCCAGCCGGTCCGCTTTCGCGGCGAGCCGCTCCAGCGTGTTTGCAGACCTTGGCCCGGGCACCCCGTGTCGCAGCCCATTGGAGCGCGCGCGGTGGACAACGGCGTGTCCGTCTCCGTGCGCCCCATGAGATGATGGGGTGGGGCGGCTCTTGCCGCAGGCCTTGCGAACATGCGCCTGTGAGCGTTAACAACACGCATGGGCGGCGTCTTGCGCCTCGTCCATCAATCGCACTATCCTTAACGTTGTCATCACAACCAACGTTTGAAGGAGCAGTTGTGGCAATTATCGAAAGCGTTTACGCGCGTCAGATTCTCGATTCCCGCGGCAACCCGACCGTCGAGGTCGTCCTCGACACCGAGGACGGCGCCCGCGGCCTGGGTCTGGTCCCCTCCGGCGCCTCCACCGGCGCCTCCGAGGCCTGGGAGCGTCGTGACGGCGACAAGT
>Cebus_capucinus_imitator_PRJNA485217_SSR056__coassemble_608_pt1 | contig 30667 bp, 26 predicted proteins | sample Cebus_capucinus_imitator_PRJNA485217_SSR056__metabat2_high_PE_007 | metagenome-assembled genome bin Cebus_capucinus_imitator_PRJNA485217_SSR056
TCTCGAAGACCTCCTTGACGGCCTGCAGGAACTCCGGCTGGTCGCCGTCGCGCTGCTCCACCTGATCGTAGACGCGCTTGATGTACTCGTTCGTGAACATATGGGACCCCCTCCGGGTTCTCGTTGCGGGTTGTCTGTGAACGGCTTCATTCTAGGTAGGGGCGTAAGCCTCTACAAGAGCCCTGACCATGATACGGGCGCTGTTTACATCGGATTTACGTCCGCTTTACACGCGCCTCACTTCGGTGTTTCGACGGCGTGTCAACGGCGTCCGATGCGAGGTCCGATGGTGGGGGCCGATGGTGGGGGCCGATGCGTCGGCGATATTCGGACGGTGAAGGAAGGACGATGGCGGTATGGCCGTGCATGTGGTGGTGATGGGAGTGAGCGGATGCGGCAAGTCGACGGTGGCGGCCGCGTTGCGCGACCGGTTCGGGTTCGACATGTTGGAGGGCGACGACCTGCATCCGCGTGCGAACGTGGAGAAGATGCGCTCCGGCACGCCTTTGTCCGATGGGGACCGCGAGCCTTGGCTGCGTGCGGTGGGCGCGTGGATGGCCCGGCGCGAGCGGGAGGGACGGGATACGGTGGTGTCCTGTTCGGCGTTGAAGCGCGGGTACCGCGATCTGCTGCGCGGGGAGGCGGACGTGTGGTTTCTGCATCTCGATGGTGCGGCCGCGTTGGTGGGGGAGCGTCTGCGCGCGAGGCGCGGCCATTTCATGCCGGCTTCGCTGCTCGCCAGCCAGTTCGACGCGTTGGAGCCGTTGGCCGCGGACGAGGACGGCGCGACGATCGCCGTGGAAGGTTCCGTGGAGGAGGTCGTGGGGCGCGCCGTCGCGGCGGTGGAGGCGTACCGTGCGGGGCACGGCGGGGATGACGCCCCGTCGTCTCCGATTGGGGTGACGGCGGTTTCGCTCGGTGAGGCATAATGACAGCATGAGCAAACGGACGAATCGCAAACCGAGCATGGGGGACGTGGCGCAGGCCGTGGGCGTGTCCAAAACCACCATCTCACGCTATCTGCACGGTGAATTCGGCTACATGTCGCCCGAGACGAAGACGCGCATCGAAACCGTCATCCGCGAACTCGGCTACCGGCCCAACCGCATGGCGCAGGGGCTCAAGGCGACCGTGAGCAACCAGATCGGCGTGACCATCGCGGACATCGGCAACCCGTTCAGCTCGCTGCTGCTCAAGGGCATCGAACAGGAGTGCAGGGCGCGCGACATCCACGTGCTCGTCAGCGACGCCAACAACGAGCGCATGCGCGAACGCGCCAATGTGGAGTCCCTGCTCGACGCGCAGGTGGACGGGCTCATCGTCAACACGGTGGGCGCCAACGGCGACTGGCTCACCGCCTACTGCACCGGCGTGGGCCACAAGCCCATGGTCATGCTCGACCGTTTCGTGCAGCCGTTGGTGTGCGACGCGGTCGTCACCGACAACCACAACGCCGCGTTCGTCATGCTCGACCATCTCATCGAACGCGGATACGACTATGTGGCGTTCGTGGTGCGCCCCGGGGAGGGCATCTCCACGCGGGAGATGCGCCGCGAGGCCGTGGAGCAGTATTTCCTCGACCGGGCGCTGCAAGGAGAGGTGGTGGTGTACCGCGAGGGCACCGACGAACTCGCGCGGCGCATCGAGATGCTGGGGGAGGCGCACCGGGATGCGCGGCTGTGTCTGTTCGCCAACAACGACGAGACCATGCGCGACGTCATAGAGGCCCTGCCCGCTTCGATGGCGGGGCGTACGGGCCTGTGCGCGTTCGCCTCGGCCTATTGGGCGAAGTACACGGGCGCGGGCGTCACCTGCCTCGACCAGGATCCCGTCGTCATGGGACGACGCGCCGCCGCGCGTCTGCTCGCGCGCGTCTATGACGGCTACGACGGTCCGTATGAGTTGGAGGAGATTCCCGCCACCCTACATCCCTTCGCCTCCACCGCCACAAGGTAGAGGAATCAGCCACGGCCGATGTGCCTGCCACGATGGAAGGAAACTCCACGATTCTGGTGGACTGTGGCGGATTTTTTCGCCACGGTGAGCGATAATCGGCGATTTTGACTGACCGTGGCAGCAATTCCTGCCACGGTGCGTTCCAAAAGCATGATTCCTTATGACCGTGGCAATAATGGGAATCGTCGAATCGTTGGAATTTCAACGATTCGACGATTCAGTGCGAAACGGCGGCGGTCAAGAAGACGCCACGGTCAGAAAAAACAGCCCGTTTCAGCGCACCGTGGCAGCGATTCGACCCTCAACCCGGCGACAGGAAGCAGAAACGTCCCCGACTCCCTCAGTCGGCCTTTGACTAACAGATTCCTCGTCAGCGGGAGTCGTTGGTTTGACACGCCGGTGGTTAACCGGTACACATGAGTGGGTGTATGGTGTTGTTCACCGGTTAACGGAACCGGTGAACAACAGACAACGCAACAGAGCAACCGGCGACGGAAACGCCGCCAAGGAGAGGCCGGACGGACCCGAAAGGCAAGTCCGGCAAGACCAAACGGACCGCACGGGACGAACCGGGCGGACCGGCCAACCAAGCTAGGCTTCACTCAAGGAGGAGCGAGCAATGATCATGTGGATCATGGGCATCCTGCTCATCGCCACCTTCGCCGCATTCGTGTTCTACGCGATGCGCGGAGGCAATCTGACGGTCGGATTCTTCATCCTGACCATCGCATGGACCCTCATCTACTTCCTCGGCGTACCCTTCGGCGTCGGAGAATCCTTCGACGTCATCCAGGAGACCTTCGCCGAACCCGCGCTTACCTACGGCTCCACCATCGTGCAGATCATCTGCGGCGCATGGTTCGGCCGCGTGCTCGTGGACACCGGCATCGCCGCGTCCATCTCCTACCGCACCGCCAAGATCGGCGAGAAGAACCCCATCCTCGCCACCATCGCCATGGCGCTCGTCACCTGCCTCATCTTCACCAGCGCCTACGGCGTCGGCTCCGCCATCGCCATCGGCGTCATCCTCTTCCCCATCATGGGCCGCATGGGCGTCCCCAAGCGCGTCTCCGTACCGGTCTTCACCCTCTCCATCGGCGCCGCCATGTGGATCAACAGCGTCCTGTTCGTGCAGTTCGCCGCCTTCTACGCCGGATACGACTCCCCGGACGGCCAGACCGTCGAATGGGGCACCCACTACCTCGGCTTCGGCATCCCCGCCATGGTCATCCAGATGATCGGCGTCATCATCTTCATCCTCGTCAACGCCAAAGCCATCCGCAACGGCAAGCCCTACGAAGTGGGCGACCCCGAAGAGCGCCTCACCGAGATCCCCGACGTGCCCGTGTGGACCTACGTGCTGCCCATCGTGCCCGTCGCGCTGAGCATCGCGTTCGGCTGGGACTCCGTGCCCGCACTGTTCCTCGCCGCCATCCTCGCCTTCGTCGGCACCGGCCACATGAAGACCTACAAGGGCTTCGTCGCCATCCTCAACTCCAGCGCCAAGACCGCCATCGGCGACATCGGCCCGCTCATCATCATGCTGCTCGTGCTGCGCTTCTTCCAGCACACCGCCGTCACCGTGATGTCCGACTTCGGCCCCGCCCTCACCTCCGTGGTGCCCAACAACGAGATGATCCTCGCCGTCGCCGTGTGCATCCTCGCGCCGCTCGCCCTGTTCCGCGGCCCGCTGGAACTCTACGGCGCCGGCTCCGCCGTCATCAGCATCCTCATGGGCATGGGCGTCTTCGACGCATGGTTCCTGTTCGCGCTCCTCGTGGTGCCCTCCATGACCTGCATCTCCAGCTGCGTCACCCAGTCCTGGAACATGTGGGCCGTGGAATACAACGAACTCGAACCCAAGACCTTCCTCAAGCACGGCGTGCCGGTCTACTGGCTGTGCACCTTCCCCATCATGGGCCTCGCCGCGCTCACCCTCTTCTAACGCAACCCACGGGCCGGTCCCCAGGGACCGGCCCGTCCCACACCATCGCACCGCATATACAAAGGAACCTCCATCATGACCACCATCGGCATCAACACCCTCGTCTACCTGGACGCCCTCGCCGAAGGCGTCCCGCAGTCCGCGCTGCTGGAACGCATCGCCGCCCACGGCGTCACCCTCGCCGAAGTGCGCCGCGAATACATCCGCGACGACGCCGAACTCGACCGCATCGCCCAAGCCGCACGCGAACACGGCCTCGACCTGTACTACTCCGTGCCCGAACGCATCGTCACCGGCGGCGAACCCCACCCCGACCTCGCCGCCTTCCTCGACGAAGCCGAACGCATGGGCGTGCGCAACGTGAAATTCAACCAAGGCGACGTGAAGGACGCCGACGCCGCGCTCATCGCACGCATCGACGAAGCCGCCGCCGCGCACGGCGTCACCCTCACCATCGAAAACGACCAGACGCCCGAAAACGGCACGCTCGACTGCACCGTCGCCTCGCTGCGCCGCATCAAAACCCTCGGCGGCCGCATCGGCTACACCTTCGACCTGGGCAACTGGTACTGGCGCGGCGAAGCCCCCGAAGCCGCCTTCGACCAGCTGCTGCCCTCCATCACCGTCTTCCACTTGAAGAACGTGAACGGCGCCGCCGAACGCGAACGCCTCGCCACCACCATGCTCGACGAAGGCGTCATCGACTGGCGCCCCATGCTGCGCCGCCTCGACGACGCCACGCCCGTCTTCCTCGAATACCCCATCGCCGAAGCCGACGTCGCCGGACAGGTCGCCGTCCTGCGCGACGCCCTCGCCGCCTGACACCGCCAACCGAACCCCGCCCATCCCGCACCCAAGGAGCACGCCATGCCCGAAGTCCTCACCATCGGCGAACCCATGGTCAACCTCATCGCCGACTCCGCCGAAACCTACATGGAAGCGCGCACCCTGCCGCGCCAAATGGCCGGCGCCGAATTCAACGTCGCCATCGGCGTCAACCGCCAAGGCCACTCCGTCGGATACGTCACCACCCTCGGCAACGACTGGCAGGGCGACCTCATCGTCGAATACATGAACGGCATCGGCATCGACACCGGCGCCATCCGACGCAAGGACGGCGCCTCCACCGGCTACCAGCTCAAAGTGCCGCTCGCCTCCGGCGACCCCAAAGTCGTCTACTTCCGCGCCGGCTCCGCCGCCTCCCAAACCACCCCGGACATCGTGGACGACGTGGACTTCACCGGCGTGCGCGTCCTGCACGTCTCCGGCGTCTTCGCCGCGCTCGCGCCCAACACGTACGACACCATCGTCCGCCTCGTCGAAGCCGCCAAGGCGCACGGCGTGACCGTCTGCTTCGACCCCAACCCGCGCCCCACCCTTTGGGACAGCGAGGAACACATGATCGAGGCGACCAACCGCCTCGCCGCCATGAGCGACGTGTTCCTGCCCGGCCTGTCCGAAGGAAGGCTCTTCTCCGGATGCGAAGACCCGCGCGACATCGCCGACCACTACCTCGACCAAGGCGTGCGCGCCGTCATCATCAAACTCGGCGATGCCGGCTCCGCGCTCTTCACCCGCGACGAACACGGCACGCGTGAGGAAACCGTCGAACCCAGCTTCGTGGTGGACGTGGTGGACACCGTCGGCGCCGGCGACGGCTTCGCCTCCGGCGTCATCACCGCGCTCCTCGAAAACCTCGAACCCGCACGCCTCCTCGAACGCGCCAACGCCGTCGGCGCCATCCAGGTGACCAGCCTCTCCGACTCCGAAGGACTGCCCACCGCCGACGAACTCGCCGCGTTCATCGCGCACACCGCACGAAAGGACATCACGCTGTGAAACTCCAAGTCGCCATCGACCGCGTGGACGTGGAACGCGCCGTCGCCATCACCGAAGCCGTCGCCGGGCACGCCGACATCATCGAAATCGGCACCTCCCTGACCAAGGAATACGGCGTGCGCGCCCTCGGCCCCATCATCGAGGCCGCGCACGGCACCGCCGTACTCGGTGACATCAAAACCTGCGACGAAGGACGCTACGAATTCGACCTCGGCTACGAATGCGGTCTCGACCTGCTCACCGTCATGGGCGGCGCCTCCGCCGGAACCCTGCGCGTATGCGCCGCATCCGCAGCAGACCACCACGGCGACATGATGATCGACCTGCTCGAATGCGACGAGGAACGCATCGCCGCCATCGCCGCCATCGAAGCGCTCGACGACGCCATCTACTGCCTGCACACCTCCATCGACAGCGGCGCCACCGCCGACCCCGTCGGACAGGTGCGCGCGTTCCGCGCACGCCACCCGCGCCTCCGCCGCATCGCCATCGCCGGAGGCATCACCGCCGACCAACTGCCCGGACTCGCACGCGAAGGCGTCGAAATCGCCATCATGGGATCGGCCATCACCAAAGCCGACGACCTCGCCGCCGCATGCCGCGCATGCGCCGACGCCTGCCACACGTCCTGACCGCCGCGGCCCGCCCGGCATCGTCGGACGCCGTCGGACGCTTTGGACACCATACTTTCCAACCAATCGCACACAGCCCAGAAGGGAACCACCATGACCGACACCATCCTCGAAGACCGCGACGCCCGACTCCTCGACCGCATCGTCGACGAAATCAACGGCGTCATCGCCAACATGGACGAAACCGACCTCGACCGCGCCATGGAAGTCATCTCCCGCGACAGCCGCGTCTACGCCGCCGGCGAAGGACGCTCCGGATTCCAGGCGCGCGGATTCGCCATGCGCATGATGCACATCGGCTACACCAGCTACATGATGGGCGAAACCATCTGCCCGTCCATGCACGAAGGCGACGTGCTGCTCGCCATCTCCGGCTCCGGCACCACCCGACGCACCGTCGAAGACGCCGAAGCCGCGCGCAAGCACGGCGTCAAGGTCATCGCCGTGACCTCCAAGCCGCAGTCCCCGCTCGCACAGGCCGCCGACGCCGTCATCACCGTGCCCGGACGCGTCAAAGGCGAAAGCGGCGGCTCCATCCAGCTGCTCAGCTCCCTCTTCGACCAGTCCGTGCACATCGCCCTCGACGGGCTCTGCCTCAAGATCTCCCTGCGCGACGACGTGTCCGACGCGGACGCCAACGCCAACCACGCCAACGTGGAGTGAGTGGCCTCGGAGATCGAGGCGCTGATTCGTTGACGGGATGCTGCCGGGTCGCTGACGGGTAGTGGCGGGTGGACCGTCGTTGACGACATCGGACGGGCGAGGGGCCGCACGGCGCGCCATGCGTCGGCGGCCCCTCACCATGCGCGGCGCATGGACGGGCCGCATGGGTCGCGCCGCGCGCCCGGGACCTTCGGCCTTCGGGCGCGCGCGGCCAACTCATGCCAACCGGCCGCGGACATGAGGAAAACGATGGCCAAGGCATCGTGCGGGACGCGCGGAAGGGGTACCTTGGGACGGTACGACGGACGGCGTCGAAGACGCGCCGCCGACGCCGCCGACACGGCGCCGCACCATCGAACGGAGGGGACATGGAGAAAATCCTGCAACCGGTGATGTTCCTCTGCATCATCCTGCTCGGCTACAGATTCAAACGCATCGGATGGGTCAAGAACGACGACTACAAAGTCCTGCAGAAGATCGTCTTCAACCTGCTGCTGCCCGCCGCGGTCATCGTCTCGTTCATCAACAACGAACACGACATGAACCTGCTGTGGGTCGCGCTGTTCGGCTTCTGCTGCTCCGTCATCCCCATCCTCACCATCTACGCCGTGACCGGGCGCACGCCACAGGGCGCACGCGCGTTCTACATGCTCAACGGATCCGGATTCAACATCGGATGCTTCGCGCTGCCCGTCGTCTACGCGCTCATGGGACCGTCCGCCGCGGTCGCCGTCGTCATGTTCGACATCGGCAACTCGGTCATGATGTCCGCGGGCATGAACGCCGTCACCACACAACTGCTGCGCATCGACGACACGCGCCCGCTCACGCCCGAAGAACAGGCGACGCCGCTCGGGCCAAGGCCGCCGCGCGTGGCCATGGACCCTGATGTCAGGCGACTGCAGCGGCTCGCCAACCTCAAACGCATCGCGCGCAACTTCTACTCCTCGTCCGCGTTCATGACGTACATGGCCATGCTCGTCCTCATGGTAGTGGGCTTCACCATCCCGCAGTGGGTGGGCACCGTGCTCCAGCCGTTCTCCAACGCGAACGCGTTCTGCTCGATGTTCATGGTGGGCATGCTTATGGACGTGCCGCGCAACGGCAAGGACGTACGGATGGTGGCCACCGTGTTCGCGTGGCGGTGGGCATTCGCGTTCGTGTTCGCGCTGGCCGCATGGTTCCTACTGCCCGTGGATCCGGTGACGCGCAAGGCCGTGATCTTCGCTTGCTTCGCGCCAGTGGGCGTGTTCTCCACGCTGTTCACCGACCGTGTGCTGGGCAACGCGCGTCTGGCGGGCCTGTGCCTGGCCGCCAGCGGCATGCTGGGACTGGTCGCCATGACCGTGGCGAACCTGCTCATCCCGGTGTGAGCGTCGGAACGGGCGCCGGAAACGCCCGCCGGTACAATGTGCGGCATGACAAGCAACGGCACAGGCATGATCGACGGGTTCAGGAAGTTCATCTCGCGCGGGAACATGATCGACATGGCGGTCGGCGTGGTGATGGGCGGCGCGGTGACCGGCGTGGTCAACTCCATCGTGGACCACGTCATCAATCCGCTCATCGCGATGGCGTTCGGCAAGCCGGACATGAGCGGACTGCTCGCCGTCACCTTCAACGGAGCCACCATTTCGTTCGGCGCGGTGCTCGGCGAACTGCTCAACTTCCTCGTCATCGGCGCGGCCGTGTACTTCGGCGTGCTGGTGCCCATCAACAAGTTCAGGGACATGTCCGAGGCGCTGCTGGTCAAAGCGAAGTTCAAGGAAGCGCAGGAGGCCGCCGCTGCCACCTCCCGGCAGACCATCCGCGGCGCGGACGTGAAGGCCTCCGAGGCCGAGGCCGTGGACGGGGATGGGGCCCGCGCGGCGCGGGGCACCTCACAAGAATCCGGGGAAGCGGTCGTCTCCACGGACGCCATGAACGCCAAGGCTGTGGAACTGCTGGCCGAGATCCGTGACCAGCTGGCCAAGATGAACGGGGGAGCGGACGGGCAGAGCCGCTGAAACGCGTGAGGCCCCTTGCCTACGCAAGGGGCCTCACGGCGGATGATGCGGTGGTGGAGCATACCGGGTTCGAACCGGTGACCCTCTGCTTGCAAAGCAGATGCGCTACCAGCTGCGCCAATGCCCCGAAGTGGGTGTCCACATCGTTCCGGATAGAAAAAAATAGCGGCACCAAGGCCGCCGTCTTTTCCTGTGGGCCCGGGAGGACTTGAACCTCCGACCTCATCCTTATCAGGGATGCGCTCTAACCACCTGAGCTACGGGCCCGTTCCATGCACTTCAAAAGCGCACGAGTAGATATAATACACAGAGCGGCAATGAAGTCAAATAATGGTGGGCCATCGGCGTGTCGCATTGGCGATGTCGGATTGCGGCGGACGGACAAATCCGATGGAACGATGCCGCGACGCGTGATGGACCGTCGACGGTTCGCCGTCGCACCCCGCATGCGGCCCGGGGCGATAGGCTGGGAGACGTGGTAGGTCGGGCTTCCGCGAAGTCCGGGCGAGGTGAACGGACGGAGGAGCGATGATGGCGCGACGGGCTTCGAGGGCGACGGTCATGACGGTCGATGGATTGGACGTGACGGTCCTGCGCAGAAACGTCAGGAACATGATCATCCGCGTGCAGCCGCCGCGCGGCGACGTGGAGGCGACCGCGAATCCAAAGGTGCCCGTGGCGCGCATCGTGGAACTGGTGCGTGAGCATAGGGATTGGATTCTCGTCCGGCGCAGGGCCGTGGCCGAACGGTACCGTCACACCATCGCGCTCGCGCGGGCGATGGATGCACGCGACGGCGTCCTGCCGGGCGACGAACCGGAACTCGCCGAGGACGGCAGCGTCTGGACCGAAGGCCGCGAACGTCGCGCCCGCGCCCGCATCGAACGCTCACTGCCCGGACTGCTCGCCAAGTGGATACCGATCATCGGACGTGAACCCACCTCCATCACCGTCCGACGCATGAAGACCCGTTGGGGCTCGTGCAGCGTGGAAACCGGACGCATCCGCATCAATCTGCATCTCGGTCTCGTGGACGAGCGTCTCCTCGAAGGCGTGCTCGTGCACGAGCTGACGCATCTGCGCGAGTCGGGCCACGGTCCCGCGTTCCAACGCCGCATGGACGCCTACCTGCCCGACTGGCGCGAGCGTGACCGCGAACTCAATCGCATGATCGCGGCGTAGCTTCTGGACTGTGGTCTGTGGGCTGTGAAAGCACGAATCGACGCATTGCTGTGAATCCATGTGAACGTCAGCTAAGATGAAAGGCATGACAGCAGAAGCCCCCTCCTCGCATGATGGTTCGCAACTCATCCCCGCCCAGCGTCAGCAGATCATGCTGGAGCAATTGCGAGCCTCCGGGGTGGTCACCATCAAGACTTTGGTGGAGCAGTTCGGCGTTTCTCATATGACGATTCGTCGGGACATCGCCGCATTGGAGCAATCAGGACAGGTGATTGCGGTTCCTGGCGGTGTGCAGATCGCGGCGTTGCCGGTCAAAACGCCGCCTCGTCAGCGTGGTGAGAGGGCCAACTTGGAAATGCCGAGAAAGCAAGGCATAGCGGAGGTGGCCGGAGGATTGATCGGTGATGGCATGACCGTCATCGTCGATGCCGGCACGACTTGTCAGGCCATGGCCCCTTTTCTGGGGCAGTGCCGCAATGTGACGGTGGTGACGAACGACTTCTACACCGCTGAGGCGTTGTTCTCGTTTCCCGGGGTGCACATCATCCATGTGGGCGGTGAAGTGGATACGGAGAGTTGTTCCACGATGGGCTTGCTGGCCACCACGATTCTCGCTTCCATCAATGCCGATGTGTATTTCATGAGCACCGGCGCGTGGAGCGCTGATTGCGGGGTGACGACGACCAGCGTGGATAAGGTCGAATTCAAGAAGGCGGCCATGCGATGCGCCGCGGCGACGTTCCTGCTTGCGGACAGCACGAAGTATGGCGTACGGGAGACCTATCGGGTGGTCGGCTTGGACGAATTGGATAGCATCGTCACGGATGATGGTCTGACCTATGAGGCGAGGCAGCGTATCGAGGAAGGCATGGGGGTGGATTTGAAGTTGGCTCCGTTGCCGTGAACGTCGATTGATGCGACGAGGGGAGGTCGGCGTCGGTGATTCGACGTCGACCTCCCCGATCATATGTTCTGAACCGTGCGGATGCTAACGCAATTGGGTGAGCACTTCGTCCGCGAGCGAGCCGCCGTCCACGGTTTCGGCATTGTTGTCGATGGTGATGTGGCGGGCGTCTTTCCAAGCGCAGGTGACGCCGGAGGCCTTGGGCCAGAACTCATCCCAATGCGAGAGTTTCCACGAGTCCCGTTCGAGTCCTCGGTCGATGAGACGTTGGCGGACCGTGTCCCCGTCGACCTGCACGTGGACGACGACGGCTTCGCTGTCTTCCGGCCATTGGAATTCGGTCTTGGCGTTCCGAACGTAGTCATCGTCGGCGAAATACGCGCCGAAGGGGGCGTCGAACACCACGGGGATGCCGAGAGTGATATTCGTCGCGCCGATGCCGAGCAGCGTCCGGTATTCCATAGGCATGAGGTCGTCGCGGTAATAGTCGTTGCCGTCGCGTTCGGAGCCGTCATAGCCTTGGGATTCGAGCAGCATGCCGGTGAATCCGTTGCAGACCACGTCCTTATCGAGGTATGGGCCGCCGATACGCTTGGCGAGTTCCTGGGCGACCCGGGATTTTCCGGAGCCCGCGGGGCCGATCACGAAGAATGCCCGGGTCATCGGGACTCCTTCGCGGAGCGGTCCTTGACGAAGAACAGGTAGGATGCGGCGCCCACCAGCAGCAGCACGCCCGCGACCACGAAGGCGAGGGTGAAGTTGTTGCCGGTGGAGTCGAGGATGTATCCGGTGAGCATCGGAGCCATGGCGGCGCCCATGAAGCCGCCGAAGTTCTGGATGGCGCCGAGCGAGGAGACCTGGTCGGGAGCGGCGACGTCGGAGGCGAGGGTCCACATGCAGCCGATCGGCACCTGGGAGGCGAAGTAGCCGATGCACAGCAGCACCATGGACAGGACGGTGTTGTCAACGTAGCCGACGGGCAGCACCGCGATGGCGGCGAGGAAGGCGCCTCCAACGATCGGAACCTTGCGGGCGACGATGGTGGGGTAGCCTGCGGCGAGGAGCTTGCCGGAGAGCCAGCCGCCGGTGAGCACGCCGATGATGCCGCACAGGTACGGCAGGGCGGCCAACCAGCCGGAGGTCATCAGGTCGAATCCGCGGGCGGTCTGCAGGTAGGTGGGGAGCCAAGTGAGGAAGACCCACACGGTATAGAAGATGCCGAACGCGCCGATGATCATGAAGTAGGTGTTGGCCTGCTTGAACAGGGAGAGCCATCCGGAGCCGGACTGCTTCTCGCTGCGTTCGGCGGAGTCATTCATCTCGGCGGCCATCTTGGCCCACTCTTCGCCCTTGATGGCGGCGGTCTCCCGAATGGTGGGGTTGCGGTAGCAGATGACCCAGATGAGGGTGACGAACAGGCCGATGCCGCCGACGATGAGGAACATGCCGCGCCAGCCGGTGGTGATGAGCAGCATGGTCAGAATCGGAGGAGCGATGGCGTTGGCGATCTGCGAGCCCGTGTTCACAATGGAGACGGGCAGCGCCTTTTCCTTTTCATTGAACCAGTTGTCGCATACCTTCAGACCTGCGGTGAAGAACGGCGATTCGGTGACGCCGAGCAGGACGCGGAAGGCATAGAACGCACCGTAGCTGTTCGCAGTGGCGGACAGCAGGGAAACGATGGACCAGAGGGTCGCGGCCCAAGAATAGACCTTCTTGGGGCCGAGCTTATCGACCAGATAGCCGGCGGGCAGGTTCGCGATGGCGTACGGCCAGGAGAACGCGGCGAGAATCAGACCCATCTGGGTGGCGCTCAATCCGAATTCGTTGGCGATGGTCGTGTTCGCGATGCTCAGATTGCTGCGGTCGAGATAGTTGACGACGCCGCCGATGACCAGCAGGGCGACGAAGAACCAGCGCAGACGCTTGCTTTTGGCGACCTCGCCGGCGGATAATGCGCCTGACTGACGGGTGGAATCGGTGGATACGGTTTCACTCATGGTATTGCACCTCATCGTGTAGGGAGGAAATGGGTTGGTTGTGGGATTGGATGTGCCGTGCGGACGCGTGCGTGTCACGCCCGCACGGCGGTCGAGTCACATCGTTCGATATGTCTCGTCAGTGCTTTGCGGCGCGGGCTTCCTGCACCGCGGCCAGCATGCGACGGGAGGCTTCGGTGACGTGGGTGTAGTCGCCGTCTGCCTTGGCCGCCTTGGTGATGTAGCTGCCGACGCCGAGAATCAGGGAGCCGGCTTTGATCCAATCCGCGGCGTTTTCGGCGGTGACGCCGCCGGAGGGCATGAGGGGGGCCCATGCCAAGGGGGCGGAGACGCTCTTGACGTAGGCGCGTCCGGTGACTTCGGTGGGGAACAGTTTGACGATGTCCGCGCCGGCTTCGAGCGTGTCGACGATTTCCGTCGGGGTCATGGCTCCGGTGATGGAGACGACCTGATAGCGGTTCGCCGTGCGAATCATGTCCGGGTTGAGGTTCGGGCTGATGAGCATGCGGGCGCCGCACTCGATCGCCTTGAAGGCGGCGGCGGAGTCCAGCACGGTGCCGGCGCCGACGACGACGTCGGGGTATTTGGCGGACAGTTCGCGGATGATGTCGAATGCGCCGGGGGTGGACAGCGTCACTTCGAGGGCCTTGATGCCGCCTGCGATGGCGGCCTCGCACACCTGCATGGCTTCGTCGCGGTCATCGAGGCGGACGATGACAAGGACTCCGGTATCAACAACAGCGTCAAGCGCCGAGATCTTGTACTTATTCAGCATGGCTCACATGATATCTCATGGATTCACATCAAACAACATCAGTTCACATACGGCGTTTCTGTTGGAAAATGAGGGCTGGCGTACTGACGACATGAATTAAGTTGGTGTACATTCACGTGAAGTCACATGTTTTCTGTGAATCAAAGAGACTTTGCATATGGTCGGTTCCTGACTGGCAAACATGCGGGCGTTGCTTCCGTGCATGTCGACGGATGTCCTTCATGCAATCCCGCCATCATCGCCCCTGCTCGTCAAGGGCGCCTAGGGGTTGAACGCTGTAGGCGAAACATCATCGCGCGCGATTACATTGGTACCAACGCGGAAGGCCGGCCGTATACGCTCGTATGGTCGCCGCCGCGGCGTCGGAAACCGGCGTCGACCCACAGGGCGCAACCCGCCGGGCTTCGACCGGAACCGACATGGACGGGGAGTGCGCACAACGCGCCACGGCAACATCGGCAGTACACGGCATCGACGGACACAGGCAGGGGGAGGCCGGCGGGAGGCATCGCATCCGCGAGCCACGCCGCCAGCCGCAATCCATAACCCACAACCCAGCGGCCCGTCATCCGACACCTGCCTACGGCACACCGCCGCATCCCGCCCGCCAGAAACAAAAACAAACCAAAGAACAAACCAGCAAAGAGCGAAGAGCAAGAGGAACACCAACGGGAGGAACACCATGCGTAAGACATGGGGCGCAACGACAGGAAAACGCGCGACGGCCGCCATCGCAGCCGCGCTCGGCATCGCATTGACGCTCGGCGCATGCTCCACGAACGGCGCCGCGAACGGCACCGACACCGCCGCGAACGGCACGGACCGCACCGCACAGACCATCACCGTCAACAACGTCGAACCCGCGGCCGGACTCGTGCCGTCGAACACCAACGACATGGCCGGCTGGAAGATCGTCACCGAACTGTTCGAAGGCCTCGTCACCTTCGAGGACGACGGCACGCTCGTCTACGCCGACGCCGAATCCATCACCCCGAACGACGACGCCAGCCAATACACCATCGTCCTGCGCGACGGACTCCGGTTCTCCAACGGGGAGCGGATCACCGCCGAAACGTACGCGCGCTCCTGGTCCTTCGCCGCGAACGCCGCCAACGGGCAGATGGGCGCCTCCATCTTCGCCACCATCGCCGGCTACGACGACCTGCAGGACCCGAACGGCGACAAGGACGCCCGACTGAGCGGACTGAAGGTCGTGGACGACCGCACGCTTGAGGTCACGCTCAACGCGCCCGACTCGTCCTTCGACTACAAGGTCGGCGACGTCGCGTTCCTGCCGCTGCCGTCCGTCGCCTACGACGACATCGACGCGTTCGGCGAACACCCCGTCGGCAACGGCCCCTACGAATTCGACTCTTGGGACCACAACCGCCAGATCAGCCTCGTGTCGAACGACGACTACGACGGACCGCGCGAGGTGAAGAACGCGGGCGTGACCTACAAGCTGTACACCAACCTCGACTCCGCCTACGCGGACCTCGTGGCCGGCAACCTCGACGTGCTCGACACCATCCCCAACACCGCCCTGGCCGTCTACCGCAACGAGGATTCCATCCAATCGTTCAGCCAGGCCGGACCCGGCTTCAAGTCGCTCACCATCCCGCAGAACCTCGCGCACTTCACCGGCGAGGAGGGCAGGCTGCGCCGCGCCGCCATCTCCCTCGCCATCGACCGCGAACGCATCGTGGACAAGGTGCTGAGCGGCACCGCCACCGTCGCCACCGACTTCACCGCGCCCTCCATCGCCGGCTATTCCAAGGACCTGGACGGCGCCGACGTGCTCGACTACGACGCGGCCAAAGCCAAGGAGCTGTGGGCGAAGGCCGACAAGATCTCCCCGTGGGAGGGCACGTTCCGCGTGGCCTACAGTTCGGACAGCGGCAGCAAGCAGTGGATCGACGCCATCGTGAACTCCGTCAAGAACGCGCTCGGCATCGACGCGCAGTCGTATCCGTTCGCCACGCAGAAGGACTACAGCGCGGCCGTGCGCGAGCGCACCATCAACGCCGCCTTCTCGCAGGGACTGCAATCCGACTATCCGCATCCCGAAGGCTATCTCGTGCAGGCGTACGACTCGTCCGCCGCCGACGGCAAGGGCCTCAACAACGGCGACTACAAAAGCGACGCCTTCGACGCGCTCATGGACGAGGCGGCGCGTCAGACCACGCTCGACGCCTCCGTGGAACGCTACCGCAAGGCCGAGGAGACGCTGCTCAAGGACCTGCCCGTGATCCCGCTGTGGTACGGCAACGTGTCCGCGGGCGCCGGCAAGCAGGTCAACGTCTCGTTCAACTACATGGGACTGCCCGAATACCACGCCATCACCAAGTAGTTTCGGCGTGTGATGACGGTCGGTTGTGACGGCGGTCGGCCGCGTCGCATACGAAGGCTCCCTCCTGAATCAGGAGGGAGCCTTCGTCGTCATACGGCGACCCGTCGTATGACCGTCGTATGGCCTTCATATGGCCTTCATATGGCCGGCGTTCGGAGGGCCGGCATGCGACGGACTGGCCGCTGTCAGGCGAGGTGGCTGCGCATGAACCACTGGAACTTTTCGAGCGCGGCGACGTGGTCCTGGATGATGTTGGAGCTGACCAGATCGAGCTCGTCCAGTTCCGCGATGGCCTTGCGGTCGTCCGCGATGAACGCGTCGTAGTATTCGATGAGCGCCTTGAGGTATTCCTCGGTGCCGGCGCGGCCGTCCACGTCGAACGGCTTCCACGTGCGGTTGCGCACGATGGCGTCCGCACGGCCGTCCGGGGTGCCGCCCAGCGTGGCGATGCGCTCGGCGGTCTCGTCCGCCTGCGCGAGCACGGATTCGACCTCCGGGTCGAGCATCTCGTGCACGGCGATGAAGTTCGGGCCGGTCACGTTCCAATGCGCGTGCTTGAGCACCAGCGCGGCCTCCTGCTCCTGGCTGAGACGGTTCTGCAGGATGGCGATGGCCTTCTCCGAAGCGGCCTCGTCCAAACCGGGAACGATGAATGCGAGGGTCATGATGATTCCTTCCTTTCTGAAAGGTCCTCCCGAAGACCATGTTCCCCGCACCATCGGACGTCGGTCCCCGTCAGTCCCGGACGGCCTCGCCCTCCGATCCGGCGTCCGCACCGCCATCGGACGGCGCTCCATCGGACCTGCGCACCTCGACGGTCTCGATACGGCGACCGTCCACCTTCGCCACGACCATGTCATAGCCGTCGTCCGAATGCAGGACGTCGCCCTCCTCGCCCATCTTGCCGGTGTGCGCGAGGAAATAGCCCGCGACCGTCTCATACGGGCCGTCCTCCAACTCGATGCCCGTCAGATCCTCGAAATCCTCCAACGTGGTGCCGCCGTCGATGGCCGCCACGCCATCCACGAACGCCAGACCATCCGCACGCGCGGCGCCCGGCTCGTCCGGCAGATCGTACTCGTCGCGGATGTCGCCGACCAGCTCCTCCGTCATGTCCTCCAACGTGACGATGCCGTCCGTGCCGCCGTACTCGTCGATCACGACCGCCAAATGGATGCCGCGCCTGCGCAGCAGCGACAGGCTCGGCAGCAGTTTCGACGTGCCCGGCAACGCGATGCCCTCGCGCGTCACGTCGGCCACGGTGCGTGCGTTCGGATCGCGCACGTCGAGCAGGTCGCGCACGTGCACGAAACCGAGCACGTCGTCGAAGTCCTTGCCCGTCACCGGATAGCGCGAATACGGCATCTCACGCACGTATGCGGCGGCCTCCTCCAACGACTGCGCTCCGTCGAGGAACACCACATCCGCGCGCGGACGCATGACCTCCGCCACGATGGTCTCCGAAGCGTCGAACACGTCGTCGAGGATGGTGCGCTCGTCCTTGCTCAGCGACGTGTTGGAATTCACCATCATGCGCAGCTCCTCGTCGGACACCTCGCTCTCCGTCTCGTTGGGGTCGAAGCCGAGCAGACGCACGATGCCGTTCGTGTTCTTGCCGATCAGCCAGATGATCGGACGGCACACCGTGGCGAACGCGTCGATCGCCGGCACCACCGCGCGCGCGATGGCCTCGTTCTTCTGCATGGCGATGCGCTTCGGCACCATCTCCGAAATCACGATGGAGCAGTAGGAGATGATCAGCGTGAGCACGATGGTGGTCAACGGCGCGGCCACGTTCGACGGCACGCCCCACCCCTCCACGACCGGCACCACGAACGGCGCGATCGACGATTCGCCGAACGACGCGGACAGGAAGCCCGAAAGCGTCACACCGATCTGCACGGTGGACAGGAACGTGTTCGGGTCGCGGGCGATCTTCGCCACGCGGGCGCCGCGCGCGTCCTCCTGCTCCATCTGGTCGATCTGGGAGCTGCGCAGCGATACGAGCGCCAGTTCGGTGCCGGAGAAGATGGATCCGAGCAGCAGGAAGATGAAGATGAGCAGAATGTTCAAACCAAGTGACATGGCTTCCACTGTAGGGGAGTGGCACGTCAATATCCGGGGCGGGGCGGGGCGGGATGCGTCGAATGTTCACCATAGGGAGGGAGTGGCGGATGAGCGGGGGTGATGTGATTGCATGGATGATGCTATATATAGGAAAGTATGCCGCTCTGGTAGAAACCTGTTGACATATCAATCTTCCGCGTAAGACAGTCTAATTTGAGCAGTGCGTATTTTAAATGTCATGTCTCTTTACATTTTCGTGTATACTGGGTTCAACGTTGGGAATCAGGAAGTTCCAACGCCCGGCTCAAAGGAGAGATCGCATGACAACACAGGTAGCAATACCAGCTAAAGTGGCAAGCGCGGAACGCTATGCCACTACCTTGGCGCTCATCGTTACGCTTGGACCGCTGTTCTACGGCTTTGAAGGCATGGTGCTCAACGGCGCCATTAGCGCGGTAGGCACCGAATTCCAGCTCGGTACCTTCGCCAAAGGCGTCGCCGGTGCGGCAGGCATCATCGGCGCCCTGATCGGATCCGTTATTGCGGGTCGTCTGTCTGACCATATCGGGCGAAAGACCGTGCTGATGTGCGCGGGGCCGCTGCTGCTGTTCGAGGCAATCTTCGGTGCGTTCTCACCGTGGCTGGGCGGCTACTTCTTCCTGTTGTTCTGCCGAGTGATCGGCGGCATGGGCTTCGGTGCAGCCACCACTGTGGCACCTGGCTACGTGGCTGAGATCTCCCCGGCGCGTATCCGCGGCCGTCTGATCGCATTCCGTCAGCTCGCCATCATCCTCGGTCTGTTGTTCGCCGCCATCGTGAACCTGGTGGTCACGAACGTTGCAGGATCTTCCACAGCTGAAATGGCGTTCGGCCTCAAGGCATGGCAGTTCATGTTCCTGTTCCTGCTCATTCCTGCGGTCTTCTACATCGTGCTCACCGCACTGATTCCTGAATCTCCCCGCTATCTGGTGGCCAAAGGCCGCGAGGAGGAGGCGGCGAAAGTGCTTGCCAAGGTCACGGGTCGCGAAGACGTTCCCGAACAGGTAGCCGCCATCCGAGCCTCCCTCGGCAGTGAGGGCACTGAACGTATGGGCATGGTCGCCGTCCTACGCTCCCAGTGGAAGGGACTGGTATTCGTAGGCATGGCGCTCGCCGCATTCCAGCAGCTTACCGGTACCAATGGCATCTTCTTCTACTCCAATACGCTGTTTGAATCCGTGGGCATTCCGGAATCCGCTGCATTCCAGCAGACCCTGATCCTCACCGTCTTCAAAATCATCGGTGTGACCACCGGCATCCTGCTCGTGGATAGGGTCGGACGTAAGCGCATGTTGATCTATGGTGGAACATTGATCTTCATCTCGCTCGCCGTGGTGGCCACCGTATTCACCGTCGCCCCCAAGGGGCCTGACGGTCCGGATATCAGCGGCAGCCCGATTCTCGGCTTCGCCGCGGTCGCTGCGCTGTGCTGCTTCCTGCTTGGCTTCACATCCTCTTGGGGGCCGATCTTCTCCGTGATGATGGGGGAGATGTTCCCGAATCAGATTCGCGGCAGCGCAATGTCGCTTGCCTCCGGTGCGGACTTCTTCGTTAACCTCGTGGTGGTGCTCATGTTCCCGTATCTGGTGGCGTGGTCGCCGGCATTCACCTACTGGATGTACTGCTTCTTTGGTGTCATGGCCGTGGTCTTCGCCAAGAAGTTCCTGCACGAGACCAGCGGTAAATCGCTGGAGGACATGGGCTGACCCAGCCGGCAGGAATTTTTGCCTCATACCTCAATCCGATAAGGAACCGGGGCGTGCGCTAACCAGGCACGCCCCATACGTCAGCATCTATCACACCGCTACACAGCAAAGGAACAACAATGACAGATTCCACAACCGCACAGCCTCGCATCATTCCGCCGAACGTGCGTAACGTCATCACGTTCATGACCGATCAGCACCGTATCGACACCCTCGGTTGCCTCGGCAATGAACATGCGCACACGCCCAATATCGACGGTCTTGCCGCCGAAGGCTGCCGTTTCACCAAAGGCTTCACCCCATCCGCCATCTGCACGCCGGCCCGTGCATCCATGCTGACCGGCCAGCTACCCTTCAAACACCAGACTCTCGCCAATCCCGAGTGGAACATCGCCTACTCCACCGCGATTCCGGAAACCGATTGGACCTACTCACAGGAGCTGCACGACCACGGCTACAACGTCGGTATGGTTGGTAAATACCATTGCGGCACCAATCTGCCCGATAAATTCGGCATGGACGACGACACCTTCTGGGGTGCGGAGAATCCCGTGGCCAACGAGGAATACGTCGCATGGCTGGAAGAGAACAACTTGCCGCCGGTCAAGGCCCATGACATCTGGCGAGGAAAGCTTCCCGGCAATCGTGACGGTCATATCATCGCCGCTCGCTTGGACCAGCCCGAAGAGGCCACCTTCGAGCGTTTCATCGCAGACCGCTCCATCAAGCGACTGCGTCAGTACGCCAAGGACTATAAGGAAAACGGAAAGCCGTTCAGCTTGGACGTGCACTTCTTTGGACCGCATCTACCGTATTTCCTACCGGACGAATGGTTCGACCTAATTGACCCTAACGACGTGACGTTGCCGCAAAGCTTTGGAGACACCTTGGTCGGCAAACCGCCGGTTCAGCAGAACTACGCCACGTATTGGTCCACTTCGTCATTCGACAACGAGCAGTGGCGTAAGCTCATCGCCGTGTATTGGGGTTATGTAGCCATGATCGACTTCGAGATCGGGCGCATTCTTGACGTGGCTCGTGAGCTTGGCATCATGGATGACACCGCCATGTTCTTCTGCGCCGACCACGGTGAATTCACCGGCTCGCACCGCCTCAACGACAAAGGTCCGGCCATGTATGATGACATCTACCGTATTCCGTTCATCGCGCGCATCCCCGGCGTGACACATGGCAACGTGTGCGACGAGTATGTGTCGCTGATTGACATTCCCGCGACCATCATGGACATCGCCGGCCTTGATCCGGCTCTCGTGGAGGATGGCCGTCCCGTCACGGCGCTCGCCCATGGCGATACGGTTCCCGATTGGCGCAAGAACATCGTCTGTGAATTCCATGGTCTGCATTTCCCCATCCAACAGCGCATGATTCGCACCGACGAGTTCAAGTTGGTCATCAACCATGAATCCATGGATGAATTGTATGATCTGCGATGCGACCCGTACGAGTTGAACAACGTCTACACCGCGCCGGCCTATGATTCGATTCGCCGGGAGCTGGCGACCGAACTGTACCGGCAACTGCGCGAACGCGGCGACAGCTCATTCGCCAAATGGATGGCGGCGATGACCGATTTCGACATTCCTCTGGAGAATACGGCACGCTCCGACTGGGACGCCGTGGCTAAGTAGTAGCCCTATCGATGGTAGCTGGGGAAAGACAGGGAATTCATTGATTCCCTGTCTTTCCCAGACGACTTCTTCGGGCCTTTTCTCAGAGAAGCCGGCATTCCTTCTGTTTCCAGCAAATGCAAACCATGAACGGAGCAGCAATGACAACGGACACATACACCAGCGTCGGAGGAAACGCGCAACGTCGGGTCAAGACGCAATCGCGGCCCGTGCCGCTCAACCGCCGTCACATCCCATTCTCCGTAGTGACGAAACCCACCGGCGCGGCCTGCAATCTCGACTGTCAATACTGCTTTTTCCTCTCCAAGGAATTGCTCTACAACGCGCAACGGCAGCAAATGGACGACGAGACCTTGGAACGGTACGTCGCGGAATATTTGGCTGCCAGTCCGGATGGTGAGGTCACCATGCTTTGGCAGGGAGGGGAGCCCACACTGCGTGGCCTGCCGTTCTATCGCCGTATGGTCGAATTGTGCGAACAATACCGACGTCCCCAACAGCATGTGGTGCACGCCATGCAGACTAACGGCACGCTTATCGACGAGGCATGGGCTGAGTTTCTGCATGAGCACGACGTGCTGGTGGGCGTCTCCATCGATGGACCCACCGAATATCATGACGCCTACCGAATCAATCGTGCCGGACACGGCACCCATGAGATGGTGGTCCGCGGCTGGCGTTTTCTGCAAAAGGCCGGCGTACGCTGCAATATTCTTTGTACGGTGCATCACGCCAATGAACGGCATCCACTGGAGGTGTACCGCTATTTTCGCGATGAACTGGGAGCTGAGTTTCTGCAGTTCATTCCCATCGTGGAGCGTGTTGATCCCGAAGCGTTGGAACAGGTCGAACATGGCGGCTGGCGGGCCACCGGCACGAAACGGGTCGACTGTGGAGCCGACACACGAAGTAGTGCAAGCCGGGACGATGAGGGGGATTGCAAGGTCGGTCTGCTGTATCGACAGCATGGCGATGCCGTCACCTCCCGTTCCACCAACCCGGAAGCCTATGGCGATTTTTTGAACGCGGTCTTCGATGAGTGGGTGAGCCATGATGTGGGCCGCATCTTCGTGCAGGATTTCGATGCGGCTCTTGGCTCGTTGTTCGGCCAGTATTCGGTCTGCGTCCATGCTCCGGAATGCGGCATCAATATGGCCTTGGAATTCAATGGCGACGTATACGCCTGCGATCACTGGGTGGAGCCCGACTGGCTGGTCGGCAATATCCACGATAGTGATTTCGCAACGCTTGCGGGCACGCCGGTGATGCGGAAGTTCGCTTTGAAGAAGCATGTGCAGCTGACGGATCAGTGCCGGAGATGTCCTTTCCTGCGCATGTGCAACGGCGGATGTCCGAAAGACCGTTTCGTCCGTACATCGGAAAGTGAGTTCGGACAGAACTACCTCTGTCCGGGATTCTTGAAGTTCTACCGACATATCCGACCGGACATCATCGGTATGGCGAGGCTCTTGCGGAACGGACGAGCTCCTTACGAGATCATGGATCCAAACGTGCGAAAACAAGTGCGAGCAAAGGATCAAGGACCGTCGCGCTGAACGGAAGGGCGCACAGTGCTGGAGACGTACTGGAGACGTAAAGAGTGCTGTCCTGCTGGAGAGAGGCGCCGTCGCCCACGGCAAGGTCGGAAGGATGAGACATGATGGATTTGGCGTTCGCATTGGTAATCGGTCTGGGAGTAGGCGTGGTCGTTGGCGCGCTGGGAGCCGGTGGTGGCATTCTTTCCGTGCCGGTGCTGGTTTATCTGCTTGGTCAGGAACCGCACGCGGCGTCTGCCGGTTCTTTGGTGATTGTGGGATTGACCGCGGTGACGTCGCTGGTACCCCATGCACGTACCGGCCGGGTACACTGGCGTGACGGCTTCGTGTTTGGGATATTGTCATCCGTGGGAACGATTCTTGGTTCACGCCTTTCACTCTTGGTGGACTCGCGGATACTGATGTTGCTGTTCGGAGTGCTGCTCATCGGGGTCGGTATGATGATGATTCGCAAAGCGCGCCGAACCGCTGCGCCGGCTCAGGGTCGCATGGCCGCGGTGAATGTTCCGTCGATGGCATCATGTCGGACGGATGATTCCGGCATCGCTGCCGTTTCCGCCGTTTCAGACGCTGTGCCGAGAAATCGCCGGGGACTGCCCCTGCTGATTCTGTGTGCCAGTGCCACGGGATTCCTTACCGGATTCTTCGGAGTGGGTGGCGGTTTCGCCGTGGTGCCCATGCTGGTTCTGGCGCTCGGATTCGGCATGCGTGAGGCATCGTCCACTTCGTTGCTGGTCATGGCGATTGCGTCGGCCACGGGTCTGATATCCCGTATCGGTACGGATCTGCGGGTGGATTGGGTGATTGTGCTCTTGTTCGCGGCGGCATCGATGCTTGGCGGACAGATTGGCGCGCCGGCGTCGCGCAAAGTCAAGGAATCCACATTGACGTTGTTGTTCGGCGTTCTCCTGTTGTTGGTTTCCGCCGGCACCTTGATCTCTACGATTTTTGAGATGGCATGACGTCGAGGCGATGTCCTCCAATAGGCCTGCGTTGCGATTCGTCCGCTCTCTCGACTTGAGAGCATGGCCGGATCGCAACGCGGGCTTCCGCTTTCCTTCCGTAGTGCTACCGGATCGCTGCCGTTACCATGACAATCCGGCTCCGATGGCCCCGATGGGACGGTCGAGTGGAGCCAACGTGATTCTGTCCGCCAGATGCAGGGATGCGATGAACGCACTTCCTTGTTCTCGGCGGCAAAGTTCCCGGCGAATCTCAGCCAATAATGGTTTCCCGGTTTTAGCGGTGCCGCCTCCCAGCAGTATGAGCCTGGGATCCACGGTCATGGCCAGCACGTCGATGGCATCCGCAATGGCGTTGATCACCGTCTGCTTGACGCCCTTCGCAGCCGCATGCTCAGGACTGGACGCATCGTCCGCCTTGGCGAGGATGTCAGGCATGGGAGGATTAACATTCGGCCATTGACGGATGATTGCCCCGCCTCCGGCGGCCGTCTCCAGACATCCCGACTGTCCGCACGGACAAGGCCAATGATGAGGCTCGATGGGAATATGGCCGATTTCACCAACCACACCACTCGATCCATGGTCAAGCCGTCCATGGCGCAGTATCCCAGCCGCCAGACCGGTGCCGAGGTTGAGGAACACCACGGCGTCGTCGGCGTTGTCGGAGACGTGTTCCGATAACGCGTACGCACCCAGTGCTGCCGCATTGACGTCGTTCTCCACATGTATCGGCAGTCCGGACGCCTCTCCGATTTCATGGGACAGGTCCAAATGCGACACTTCAAGATTGGCGATGTTCTCCACCGTGCCGGCGACGCCGTCCACCCGTCCGGGGGTGCCGATGCCCACACCGGCAATAGGGATGGTCGTGTGTTCCGCAGCTTCACGCATCATCGCGTTCACTACGGTATTGATGTCCTCGGTCACCGCGCGTTCTCCGGGTCTGGCGGGAATGCGTATGTTCGCTAGCACGCGCACGCTATCGGGGGAGGGGAGACCGTGGCCGGCTGCATCGATGAGCACGCCTTCGATTTTGGTGCCCCCCACATCCACGCCAATGCGTAACGGGACATCGTTGGCTGCGGCGTCAATTGCCGTGTTCACTTGAATCATGATGTGGTTGTCCTTCTTCCGAGGCGGAAAGCTCGATGCCTTCCGTCAAATCGCGGTTATGGGTACTGTGAATGAGCTGACGGATTACGGCGGCTGCCTGTCCTCGCAACACCAGATCGTCACCCTGCTGACAGCGGTGCAGTGAGGGGGCGTGGCGGTAGTCGGCGGCGATGCCGGCTTCGAGCTCCTCGCGCATGGAACCGATGAACGCTTCCCCTACGATTTCGGGAGGGCCGAATACGGAGACGTCGCTCAAATCCAGCAGACTCACGGTCATGGCGAGAGCACGGCCGAGTCGTTGGCCGGCTTCTGCGAGAATCGCTGTCCGGGCTTTCGGCTTTGCGTCGATACGTTCATGCAGACGAGGCGCCGATATCAACGTTTCCAAGCATCCGCGTTTGCCACAGGCGCATTGCGGTCCGGTGGGGTCGATGACCACGTGTCCGATTTCGCCGGCCGCATAGCCGCTTCCTTCCACGATTTCGCCGTTTACGCATACCGCAGCGCCGACGCCTTGTCCGATTCTGACGAACATGGAGTCTTCTGAGCAGCTGCCGAAATAATATTCACCCAGCAAAGCCATGTTGATGTTGTTGCATACCACCGCGGGAATGTGGTAGCGGGCTTCGATGCGCTGCTTAAGTGGGACGTTCGTCCATCCGAGATGGACGGAGCGGATCACGGTACCATCCGGGTCCACAATGCCGGGGACCGCCACTCCCATGCCGAGTGTGGGGCGGTCGGTCATGGAGAGCAGCTTTTCGCAGAGCTTCCGGACGACGCCAAGCTGCATATCGCCCATGTTCTCGCAAGGAATCTCCACTCGGGTGATGATACGTCCGCACAGATCGACCAAAGCGCCGCGTGCGACGAACTGTTGCGTGAGGTCGATGGAAACGACTCGCCATCCATCCGGGTCGACGGCTACGGTCATGGAACGTTTTCCTCGTCCCGTGCGGCTGTCCAGGCCCGTTTCCCGCAGCAGATGATTGTCCGTCATTTCGCCGACCACATCACTGATTGCCATACGAGACAGTCCTATACGGCGTCCAAGTTCCGCGCGGGACATTTGCTCATCGGGAAACAGCAGACGGAACACCGCGCGGATGTTGCGGGCCCGGACGGCGGATGGATTTGATTTCGACGTTGCTGCGGACATGGTCTCTCCTTTATCGATTGGCCATTCCATTTTCCGTCGAGACGCGCCCAAATCCGCCATCGTCATTACGTCACCTGCCTTTCCCATGAGCCACATCGGACTACGACGTCGGATTGAAGCTTTATGTCAACACTGTTTACTTTATATTATCTGGAATGTCAACACGCCATCTGGTGTCGGTGGGATGTTCCGTTTTGGTTGATGACTGTGAGGTTGGAGTATGGGAAGAGGATTCATTGTCGCTTGAATTGTGACGCTTGTCAATGTTGTGGGCTGCTGTTTGAAGATGGGGCGACGCTGTGTAACACCGTAGTGTTTGTTGTAATTTGAAGTGGGTTCTAAGGTTTCGTATGTTGCTGAATCGGTCTGTTGAACTTTTATGTCAAGTTTTATGACAAATTTTGGCGGAAGACAATAGCAGGCCACTATACTGGCGTCATGAACGATTGCTTTATCTCACGCGATTTCGTCAATGACGCAGCCTCCGCCACCATCGTCGACTATGGTGCGCACGTGTTGGAATGGGCTCCCGCTGGGCAGTCGGGCGTGCTTTGGCATCCCAAGGCCGTGTACCTTGCCGAAGGCGCGGCCATCCGCGGCGGCATCCCCGTCATCTTCCCTTGGTTCAACTCCGGATTCGAGGATGGCCACGTCGCCGCGAAACAGCCCAAACACGGATTTGGGCGCATCGCGTTCTGGCGTTACGATGACGAATCCAGTACTGACTCGTGCGTCCGCTACACGCTCGATGCATCTGCTGCGGATGAGGAGTGGCTCGCCGCGCTCAGCGGCTCCACCGAACGTCCCGCCCGCTTCCACGCCACGTACGAAGTGCGCTGTGGTGCGGAATTCCAAGCCTCGCTGACCGTGCGGAACGACGGCGACGCCCCCTTCACCTACGAATCCGCGTTGCATACGTATCTGCGCGTCGGCGACGTCGAGCACGTGCGGGTGGCCGGGTTGGAAGGCGCCCGATTCCTTGATGCCACACTCGACGGAGATCCCGAACGTACCCATCCTGACGGGCCGGTCATGTTCGACGGCGGTATGGTGGACCGCATCTACTTCGCGGGCGACGAAGCCGGACATGATACGGTTCGTGTCATCGATGAACGACTCGGACGTACCATCGCGGTCGGCAAGAGCGGGTCTAAGAACACCGTGGTATGGAATCCCGGAGAGGTAGCCGGCAACCAAATCGGAGACATGGCCGAAGATGAATGGCGGGGATTCGTCTGTGTGGAGGCCGCCAACTGCCGCGGCAACGCTACGACGCTCGCGTCAGGGCAGTCCGCAACGCTGACTCAGACGCTTCGTGTGGAGTGATGGTTCCGGGGAGCCCCTCGATTCGCCGGCGTATCGGCTTCCCGTATGCCGACGGCCTGGCTTGAGCTGTCGGGGCAGGGGGGGGCGTTGCGGTCGCGCGAGTATACATTGGTGTACATTCGTGCACTTTTGTATACGTTGGTATACTTTCGTGTACGAAGGTATATGTTACGTCATTGATGGGTGCACTGGGCGCACTGGTCTCGCTGACTGAATTCATCTCCTGTACCTCGTGCGGCTGGACACTGTGGAAAGGATCCGTATCATGGCAGTCAACCCGTTCAAACCCACCGCTGGCAAGATGCCGCCGATCTTGATCGGGCGTCAGTCCATCATCGACGACTTTTCCGAAGCGTTGGCCAACGGTGCGGGCGCGCCAGGCCGCATCATGCTGATTACCGGACAACGCGGATTCGGCAAAACGGTCATGCTGACCGAATTCCGTCGCATCGCCAAAGCGCAACAGTGGGAGACGATCGCCGAGACCGCGTCGGAAGGGCTGGTCGCGCGGCTGATCGCCGCTTTGTCCCCCTCCGGCATGCGATTCGACCAGGCGAACCTCAGTCCGTCCATCGGTATCGCCGGCATCGCGACGGCCAGTCTCGGACAAGCGCGTTTCTCCACCGAATCCAATCCGCTCACTCTGCGCAACGCCATCAACAAACGACTGGCTTCCAAGAAGATCGGCAAAGGCAAAGGCATCCTCATCACCATCGATGAAACGCAGGCGGCGTCACGTGAGGATCTCATCGCGATCGCCACCGCCGTCCAGCACGTCATCACCGACGGAGATGAGAGCGATGTGCCGGATGCGGAGAAGAAGGGCATCGCCGTCGTGTTCGCCGGACTGCCGTCGATGCTCAACGACCTGCTGGGCAATGAGGTGACGACCTTCCTGAGAAGGGCGCTACGCCGTGAGCTCGACAACGTGCCGCTGCCCGACGTGAGGGGCGCATACCTGGAATCAGTGGCCTCCTCAGGCAAGACTATTGATGCGGAGTCGGCGCTTGCCGCGGCGTGCGAATCCGACGGTTATCCGTACATGGTGCAGCTCATCGGCTACTACATGTGGCAGTCGGCCCAGCGGCGCGGCTCGAATATGATTGAAGCGCAGGACGTCTCACTTGGCGTTGAGGACGCGCTGTTGGCGTTCGACGATGCCGTCTGTGCGCCCGCGCTGGACGGTGTGACCTCCGCGGAACGGTTGTTCCTGACCGCGATGGCCCAGGATGCGCCGAATGTCACGAAGGTGGGCGATATCGCGGAACGTGTGAAACGCAGCCGCAGCTGGGTGAACAAGTATCGTGCGGTGCTCATCGCGAACCGGCTGATCCGCCCATCCGGCCACGGCGAACTTGAGTTCGCCGTGCCGCACCTGGGCGAGTATCTGCGCGATCGCGCATGACGGCGGATGCCGTCGCCGCACCGGTCAGCAGCCGCAGGAATGCCTGATGACGAGTGCCGCTTTGACGAGGGAGACGTCTGGCACGGCATCCGGTGCGATGGCCGCTTCGACGGCGAGTTTGGCGATGGCGTGCGTGTTCTGCTGAAGCGTGGTCAGCTGCGGGTTCGAATACAAGGTCTCGCTGCTGCCGTCAAAGGAGACGAGTGTGATGTCTTCGGGCACTCGCATATGACGTTCGTGCAGGGCTCGCAATGCGCCGATGGCTTCGAGGTCCGAGGCGGCGAACAGCGCGGTGGGCAGGCTGGCTCCGGTTTCCCTTGCATCGTCGATGAGCTGCAGTGTGGCCTGATATCCTCCCTCGCGGGTGAAGTGCGACCTGAGGACGGTTCCCGTGGGCAGGCCGGCATGCTGATGGGCGGCCTGCCATCCCTGGATGCGAGGATCCGTGAGGTCGTCACCTCCGTACAGCAAGGCGATGCGTGTGTGACCGTGGGAGAACAGATGGTTGGTCATGTCCATGACTGCCGTGGAGAAGTCCGTGGCCACGCATTTGACGCCTGGCGTGGGCACGGTGTGATCGAGGAAGACGAGGCGGCAGTGTTGCTGGTCGAGTGCGGCCAGTTCCTCGTTGCTGAGCGCGCTCGACGTGAATATGACGTCGACATTGCGATCCTGGAGCCGGTTGATGCAGACGTGTTCGGCCTTGGCATCGCCGTGGGATGTGGTGAAGATGATGGAGTAGCCCTGCTCTGCCGCCGCCGATTCGATTTCGTCGTTGAGACTGGCGAAGTAGGGGTTGGAGAAATCGGGGACGATGACGCCGAAGGTCTGTGACGACCCGGTCTTGAGCGCCCTAGCGAAGGCGCTGGGCCGATAGTCGAGGATCTGCGCCGCGCGGCGGATTCTCTGGGCGGTTTCTTCTGAGACTTTGTTGGGTACGCCGTTGAGCACGTAGCTGACGGAGGCCGTTGAGACGTTGGCCAGTCGCGCCACGTCCGCTCTGGTGATTCTGCCCGTTTTTCTGGCAGCGTTCATCGTCATTCCCTACTTTCGATTGTTTTGACACGACGGTAACAGAGGCTCTGTCGCGCTCCTGGTGTCACTCATTATATGTATACGGTATAGTTACGCGAGTAATAAATGCTTCGGTAACCTATATTACGGCGTGTCTTATGTGTTTTCAAAGTTTCTGAGAATTGGTTTGCGTAACTTAAGTTACACGAGTAATGTTGCTATCGCCGTCACATGGAATTTGAAGCTCCACAGCAGGGGCGACCGGTCCGGACGGCACCCATTGGTGAGCAAAGGAGCAAGACAATGAACAACGGTAAGAAGATCGTCGCTGTGGGTTGCGGACTCGTCATGCTGTTCGGCGCGGGCGCGTGCGGCTCGTCCCAGTCGTCCGACATCGAACTCGAATTCATGACCGG
>Cebus_capucinus_imitator_PRJNA485217_SSR056__coassemble_610_pt1 | contig 30400 bp, 16 predicted proteins | sample Cebus_capucinus_imitator_PRJNA485217_SSR056__metabat2_high_PE_007 | metagenome-assembled genome bin Cebus_capucinus_imitator_PRJNA485217_SSR056
ACTACTCCTACAACTTCGCCCCGGGCCATGAGATGATCATGGGCGCCCACATGCTTGAGGTCTCCCCGTCCATCGGCACCATCGCCAAGCCGAAGCTGGAGATTCACCCGCTGGGCATCGGCGGCAAGGCCGATCCGGTCCGCCTGGTGTTCACCGGCGCCCCGAAGAAGGACGTCGTGGTGGTGTCCATGTCCGACGTGCGCGAGCGCTTCCGCCTGCTCATGAACGTCGTGGACGTGGTCGAGCCGGAAGGCTCCCTGAAGGACCTGCCGTGCGCCCGCGCCCTGTGGACGCCGCAGCCGAACCTGAAGACCTCCGCCGAGTGCTGGCTGCGCGCCGGCGGCTCACACCACACCTGCATGACCACCTCCGTGGGCCGTGAGGCGTGGGAGGACTTCGCCCGCATGGCCGGCGTGGAGCTCGCCACCATCGACGCGGACACCACCGCGGCCGAGTTCGAGCGCGGCCTGCAGATCTCCGACATGTACCACCGTCTGCAGAACAAGCACTGATCCGGGGCGGGGCTGAGCCCCGCCGGCCGATTTCCGACCGAGGGCCCATCCCGCATGGGGTGGGCCCTCGGCTTGCTTTTCCTTTCCTCTCCTCCTCACCTCACCTCCTCACCTCACCTCCTCACCTCCTCACCTCCTCACCTCCTCACCTCACCGGTCCGCCGCACTTTCCCTGCTCAAATACCCGTTCTTCCCGATTTACAGCGTCAAATACCCGTATTCGGGGTGCTAAAACGGGTATTTGGCACTGTAGATTCCCAAGAACGGGTATTTGGTACTGTAAATCGGGAAAAACGGGTATTTGCGCACCGAAAGTCGCCAGTCGAAGCCCCTCTACAATGAGGTCATGGAAAGACACCATGCGGTCGATGTGCTGTTCGCCGAGGCACGTCGGGAACGACGATGCGTCGTCGCCCCCACGTCCACCGAATTCAAGGCGATTCAGCGGCGCATGCGTTCCGGCGCCGTCGTGAAGCCTTTCCGTGGACTGTACGCGCAGGCGGACTACTGGAATGCCCTCGACCGTTACGAACGGGTGCGGCATATCGTGCGCGCCTTGGCCAGAAGCCATCCCGGCTGGGTGTTCTGCGGTCCCACCGCGGCGGTCATGCACCGTCTGGACTGCTCCTATCGGCTGGCATGGCCGCTGCATGTGGCGGTCTCCCCGGACGCGCATTATCGCAACACCCGCCAGATGCGGTATCACGTCATCTCCGCTCCCGAGGTCGTGGACGCGGATGGGGTGAAGGTGACGGGATTGGCGCGTACCCTGTTCGACTGCGCCGCCGCATTGAGTCTGCGCTATTCGTTGGCTCCCGTCGACGCGGCGTTGCGCGCCGGACTGATCGGCCGCGACGACCTGCTCGCCTATCCGCTATCGGTGAAGTACGCGCGCGGACGCCGGGCCGCCGCGAGGGCGTTCGCACTGTCCGACGCGCGCAGCGAGAACGGCGGCGAGTCGTCGGCGCGCGGCATGTTGTGCGACATGGGATGTCCTCCGGATGACATCCAGGTCGAGTTCCCCTGTCTGGACAGGCCGCAGCGTCTCCATCGCGTCGACTTCCTATGGCGCGTGCCGAACGGCGGTCAGGTGGTGTTGGAGTTCGACGGCGTGAGGAAGTACGTCGATCCGGACATGGTCGCCGGCCGGGAGATTCGGGAGGTGGTCGACGAGGAGCGCCATAGACAGCGTTGTCTGGAACGGAGGAACCTGTCCGTGGTGCGCATGTACGCCAACGAGCTGGACGCCCCCGGTCGCGTCCTTCAGGAGCTGGAGGATCGGGGCGTGATCCGGTCGATGGTCTGAGTCCGTGCGTTCCGCCGCCGTGTCCCGCCGCCGCGTCCCGCCGGAAAGGGAGCCGCGGCTCGGGCTCCCCTTCCGGCGGGACGCGGACCCGACCGGTCCGACTGGAGTGGTCGGGCGTTCAGCGTTTGGCGCCGTAGATCTCGGCGTCGATGACATGGGCGAAGACGCGGCCCACAGCGGGGCGGACGACTTTGAGGGACGGGGTGAGACAGGCGTTGTCCTGGGAGAACTGGGTGTCCAGGACGGCGAAGCGGCGGACGGATTCGGCGCGGGAGACGGTGCGGTTGGCTCGGTCCACGTACTGTTGGATTTCGTCGCGCACGGCGGCGTTGACGGCCACGCGGTCCATCGGCGTGTCCGAGGACAGGCCGTGGGCGGGCAGCCACTGCGCCATCGCCTCCGGATCGAGCGTGACGAGCGCGCCGATGAACGGACGCCGGTCGCCCACCACCACGCAATGCTCCACGATCGGGCATTTGGCGATCTCCTCCTCCAGGGGGATGGGGGAGACGTTCTTGCCTCCGGCGGTGATGATGATGTCCTTCTTGCGTCCCGTGATGGTGATGCGGCCCGCGTCGTCGATAGAAGCGAGGTCGCCGGTGCGCAGCCATCCATCCTCGGTGAACGCCTCGGCGGTCTTCTCCGGCAGGTTGTGGTAGCCGCGGAACACGTTCGGTCCGCTCACCTGCAGTTCGCCGTCCTCGGCGATGCGCACGCTCGCGCCCGGTGCAGGCTGTCCCACGGTGCCGATGACGTTGTCCGTGATGCGCGTGGCCGTGAACGGCGCGGCCGTCTCGGTCATGCCGAAGCCCTGCACCATCGGCAGGCCGATGCCGTTGTAGAAGTGCGCCAGATCCAGCGGGAGCGGCGCGCCGCCCGAAGCCACGTACTTGATGCGCGGTCCGAGCGCGCCACGCACGGTGCGGTACACGAGCGCATCGTATTTGGCGTGCTCGGCGATCTCGGCGAGCGTGTGCGCCTGCCCCGCCTGCTCTTTGCGGCTCCAGTCGCGCGCGGCTTCGGCCGCTTTGAGGAACAGGCGTCCCTTCCATCCCATGCCGGCCTTGCGCGAGGCCGCGTTGTACACCTTTTCGAACACGCGAGGCACGCCCAGCAGATACGTCGGTTCGAAGGAGCGCAGGTCGGGCAACAGCGATTTGGTGTCCGGCAGGTAGCCGACCACGCCCAGATCGGAGGCGATGGAGGCGTATTGGATGAAGCGCGCGAAGCAGTGGGCGAGCGGCAGGAACAGCAGCAGTCGCGGTTCTCCGTCCAGGATCATCTCGTGCAGCGCTTCGGAACCGGCCAGCGTGATGCTCACGAAGTTGCGGTGCGTCAGTTCCACGCCCTTCGGATTGCCGGTGGATCCGGACGTGTACACGATGGTGGCGAGGTCGTCGATGCGCACGGACGCGACGCGTTCCTCCAGCTCCTCGTCGGACACGCTCACGCCCAATCCCTCCAGCGCGCCCAGCGCGTTGCCCTCGATCATGAGGATCTGGCGCAGGGCGGGGCAGCGGTCGCGTACGGAGTCGAGACGGTCGAAGCGCTCGCGGTCGTCCGCGAACGCGAGGACGACGTCGGAGTCGTTCATGATGCGTTCGGCCTGCGCGGCGGAGTCCGTGTCGTAGATGGGCACGCTCACGGCGCCGACCGCGGCGAGCGCGAAGTCCAATACGCCCCATTCGAGGCAGGTGGCGGAGAAGATGGCCGCCGAGTCGCCTTTGCTCACGCCCAGGGCGATGAGGCCTTTGGCGGCGGCGAGGACCATGCGGTGGAATTCTCCGGCGCTGACCTCCTGCCAGCGTCCCGGTCCGAGCTTGCGTTGGGCGATGACGGTGTCCTCGCCGGTGCGGGCGATGCGGTCGGTGAGCAGCGCGTAGATGGTCTGGTCGTCGCGCGGTTCCACGACGGTTCCGGGCTGGGTGTATTCGGTGAGCATTGCGATGGCGTCCTTACGTTCGATGGTGGCCGTCCTCCGCGTTCGACGCCGCGGGGTGGAATCCGCGGGAAAGGTGACGTTTCCGGCCATGCCGTCAATAAAGTTACGTGCGCATGGCATCGGGCGCGTTGTACGCCATGCACAAGTCCCCACGCCGGGATTGTCGGACCCCTACAAGCGGGCGTCCCGAGAGCGGGAAACACCCTAGCCAAAGCGTGGTCCGGTTGTTAGTGTGGGACGGAAACCAAGTCCCCGACCAACACCGAGGTACGGATGTTCGACCAACGACTTCTGCGCATCGCCCCCGGCGTCGGCGCGCTCATCGCAGGCAAGGTCCTGTGCATGTGGGCGTCCCTCGCCGCCAACATCGCGTTCGTCGGCGCGCTCGTCACGCTGCTCGCCGAAGCGCTCGGCGTCATCGACCCAACGCGCTTCTCCTGCGACGCCGCACGTCCCGAAGACTGCCCCACGAACCTGTTCGGCGTCTTGGATCCCACGCCCGACGAACGCACCATCGTGGGGTGTCTGCTCGTCGTCGCCCTGGCCGCGCTGGTGCGCTACCTGACCACCATCGCCTCCGCGCGCCTCGGCACCGAAGCGGCCGAACGCGTCAAACTCGCCCTGCGCGAACGCCTCTACCATAAGATGCTCGCCCTCGGCCCCACCTACCGTCAGCGCGTCAAAACCTCCGACGTGGTCCAATCCGCCGGCGAAGGCATCGAACAGATCCAAACGTTCTACGAACTGTTCCTCCCGCAGCTCGCCTACGCCATCCTCGCGCCCGTCACCCTCTTCCTCGTCATCCGCCCCGTCGACGCGCCCACCGCCGCCACGCTGCTCGCCTGCGCGCCACTCATCGTCATCATCGTGGGACTCGTCGCCATGAGCGCCGCACGCACCTTCAAACGCTACTGGGGCCGCTACACCGACATGGGCGCCGCCTTCCTCGACGACCTGCAGGGCCTCGAAACCCTCAAAGCGTTCGACGCCGACGAACGCGCCGCACGCGACCTCGACGACAAGGCCGAACGCTTCCGCGTCATGACCATGCGCGTCCTGCAGATCCAACTGCGCTCCTTAAGCGCCATGGACCTCGTCGCCTACGGCGGCACCGCTGCCGGCATCGGCATGGCCCTCTGGCGCTACGCCGGCAGCGCCCACGCGCTCACCCTGACCGGCCTGCTGTTCGTCGTGCTGCTGTCCGCCGACTTCTTCATCCCGCTGCGCCAGCTCGGCTCCTACTTCCACGTCGCCATGAACGGCATGACCTCCACCAAACGCATCTTCGCGCTCCTCGACGCCCCCGAACCCACGCGCGGCGACGCCGACCTGCCCGAAAGCGTTCCGCGCGACGTGACCTTCCGCCACGTCGGCCACACCTACGACGGCGCCGCACGCGCCCTGGACGACGTCAGCCTCACCGCCCGGGCCGGAGCGCTCACCGCCATCGTGGGCGTCTCCGGCTCCGGCAAATCCACCGCCGCGGCCCTGCTCTGCGGCGAACTGGCCGTACAGGACGGCACCGTCGCCATCGCCGGCGTGCCAGTCGGAGACCTCAACGCCGCAGCGCTCCGCCAAGCCGTGACCGTCATCGGCGCACGCAGCCACCTCTTCGCCGGAACCCTCAGGGACAACCTCGCCATGGCGATGCCCGACCACGCCGCATCCCACGCCACGGACGACGACGCCGAAACCCGCATGTGGCATGCGCTGGAACGGGCGCGCATCGCCGACTACGTGCGCGCCCACCCCGAAGGCCTCGACCTCGCCATCGAACAGGACGCCGCCAACCTCTCCGGCGGCCAAAGGCAGCGCATCGCCATCGCACGCGCCCTCCTGCACGACGCGCCCGTCATCGTCTTCGACGAAGCCACCAGCAGCGTCGACGCCGAAAGCGAGCGACTCATCGTCGCCACCATCGCCGACCTCGCCGCAACCGGCCACACCGTCATCATGATCACCCACCGCATGGCCAACGCCGAACACGCCGACCACATCATCGTGCTCGAACACGGCCACGCCATCGAACACGGCACCCACGCCGAACTCCTCGCCGCCGACGGACGATACGCCGAACTCCACCGCACCCAAACCGCCATCGAACGCTTCGACGAACGTTTCGACGAACGTTTCGACGAACACGACGCGAACCGCACGGAAGACACGACGGCGGACGACGTGCCGGCGGACGACGTGCGGGACGACACCGTCGCCGCCGCGGACCGCACGGCGCGGGACACAGAGGACCGCACGGCGCAGGACGCCGTGGACGGGACGACACGCCTCACCACGCCGCGGCTCATCCGACGCCTTCTGCACGAAGCCACGCCGCTGCGCGCCCTCATGGCCGCGGCATCCCTCACCGGCACCATCGGACACCTCGCCGCCACCTTCCTGCCCGTCCTCGCCATCGCCGCCATGCTCGCGCTCGCAGGCAACCCCATCTGGGGCATGAACGCGGCCACCGCCGTCACGCTGATGATCCTGTGCGCCGTGCTGCGCGGCCTCATGCGCTACGTGGAGCAATACCTCAACCACAACGTCGCCTTCCGTCTCCTCGCGCTCTTCCGAGCCAAAGCGTTCGACGCGCTGCGCCGACTCGCGCCCGCCAAACTCGCCGGACACGGCAAAGGCGACCTCATCGCCCTCATCACCACCGACGTGGAACTGCTCGAAATCTTCTTCGCGCACACCATCAGCCCCGTCGTCATCGCGCTCGCCACCAGCCTCGTCTACACGCTCGCGCTGCTCACCCTCGACCCGTGGACCGCGCTCCTGCTCGTCGGCGCGCACCTCGTCACCGGCGTGATCATCCCGCGCCACTTCGCCGTGGGCGTGCGCGGGCTCGGTCCCAACATCCGCCGTCAGGCCTCCGCACTCGACGACGTCATGCTCGACGACATGCGCGGCCTCGACGAGATCATCCGCTTCGGGCAGGGCGAACGCCGCGCCGACGCCATCGTGGAGCGCACGCGGGGGCTCTGGCGCGAACACGCGCGGCTCAGCCGCGTCAACGGACGGTTCGCGGCCATCGGAGGATTCCTCGTGCTGCTCCTCACCCTGTGCGCGGCGTTCGCGGTGCCGGCGCTCGGCGCCCGGGCGCCCGAACGGATTCCCGCGCTCGTCGCCGCGTTCACGCTCATCGCCAGCTCCTTCGGACCCACGCTCGCGCTCAGCGCCCTGCCCGCCAACCTCACCCAGACCTTCGCTTCCGCGCGCAGGCTCTTCGCGCTCATGGACGAGGCGCCCGCCGTGGTGGAACGCGGCGTGCGCGAGCCGGCGTATGAGGGCATGAGCATGGAGCATGTGACGTTCGGGTATGGGACTGCCGGGATTGCCGGGATTGCCGGGATCGCCGGGGCCGCTGTGCCGACCGCCGGGCCGGTGCTGGAGGACTTCAGCCTGGACGTGCCGCGCTTCGGTGTGCTCGGCGTGCGCGGACCGTCCGGACGCGGCAAGTCCACCCTGCTCAAGCTGCTCATGCGCTACTGGGACCCCTCGTCGGGAACGGTGCGCATGTCCGGCGCTCCGCTGCCCGACGTGTCCGCCGCGCACCGGCGCCGCGTGCAGGCGCTCATGGGGCAGGAGACCCACCTCTTCGACGGCAGCATCCGAGACAACCTGCTCATCGCCCTGCCGGAGGAGACGATTCGTGCGCTGGGCGGGGAACGCGGGGACTCGTCCGCTGCGAAGGGCGCGGTCTCGGATGGGGGAGTTTCGGAGTCCGTCAGATTGGACGAGACGCTGCGCGAGGCATGCCGCAAGGCTTCCGTGCTGGAGCTCATCGACTCGCTGCCCGAAGGATTGGACACGCCCGTGGGTGAATTGGGCGACCGCCTCTCCGAAGGCGAACGTCAGCGCATCGGACTGGCACGCGTGTTCCTGCGGGACGCGGACCTCGTGCTCTTCGACGAGCCGACCAGCCGTCTCGACGCCCTCAATGAAGCCGTGATCCTGCGCTCCATCCAGGCCTTCGCCACGGGTGAGGGGGAAACTCCGGTCGGGAAGACGGGTGCCGGTGAAGCCGGTATGGCTGAGGCCTCCGTTGGCCGGCGCAGGCGTGCGGTGGTGCTGGTCTCGCACCGGGAATCCGCCATGCGCGTCGCCGACCGCATCCTCACCTTCTGAAAACGGGTGTTTCTGCGCCATTCCGGAACATTCCTGCGTAGTGCTGGCGATTCGTGCACACCAGCCTTCTGAAGAACCGCTCTATTCCGGTTGCCGACCGCAGCTTCGACTTCGGAAAACCGCAGAATTCCAAGGATTGTCAAGGATTGTCAAGGAGCTTCGGGTAAAGGCTGATAAGGAGGGGTGCGCACAAGACCGCCGGAAAGCGCAGTTGTTGGCCTGAACCACGCAGGAAACCTCCGAAACCGCGCAGGAAACCCTTTCGAGAATGCGTGAGACCCCAGCCCATCTTCTGGAGTCGGACCGGGGGCTCGCGCGTGTGGCCTAGTCTCGGCGGATGAGGGAGTCGAGGGAGGCGAGGACGTTGTTGAGGGCCTGATCCTCGCGTTCCTGCTCCTCTTCGGCCTGCGCGGCGTCGAGCCAGGCATGGGCGGCGTCGGCGTCGGCGTCCTCGGACAGCATGGCGAAGGCGAGGCGCTCGTTCTCGCGCAGCGGCGCTTCACCGACCGAGGCGTCGACGGGGAGCGATTCCACCGCGTTCGCGGCCAATGCGTCGATGGCGGACCAGTCCTGCGGCGCCGGCGACGTCGCCGATGCCGGCCGCACCTGCCCGGAGGGTCCGGAAGGCATGGAAGCCCCGGAAGCCCCGGAATGCTCGGGGAGCTGCACGTGGCGCGGACGCGGCACGGACGGTGCCGGCATGGGCACGTCCGGCAGCGGCATGGGTACGGCGATGGTCTCGAAGCCGTCCATGAGCCTGTCCACGGCGGACGTGTTCGGGTCGGCGTCGTCGTTTCGGCGAGGGGCCGCCTTGGAAACGGGGGACGTGGGGGAGGCGCCGGTACCCGTTGCCATGGTCGCGCCGGCTTTCAACGGGGCTCCTCCGGTCAGGGGGTCGATGAGCGCGGTGGCGTGGTATTCGAAGGTGCGGCCGGTGAAGACTCGGGTGTCCTCGACCTGCTGGGCCGTGTCGGACGGTGGGGCCGCGGGCTGGACCGCCTCGCCGTACAGCACGGTTCTGGCGGCGAGACGGACGGTTGCGGGGGCGGCGGCCTTGGCCGTGGCCGCGGCCGCGGGACGGTCGGCGACGGGAGGATGTCCGGCCATATCGGTGGAGGCGGCGATTGCGCCGCCGGAGATGCCGGACGGTGCGTCGCCGGACGGTGCGTCGCCGGAATGTCCGGCTCGCCGCGCCGCGTCCTGGGCGGTGGATTCGCGCCTCGGAGTCGTCTCGGTCTCGGTGGTCTTCGCCGCCCTCTCCGCGGACGGTTCGGGCACGGACGGTTCGGGTACGGAGAGGGCGGGCGCGGACACGGAGGACACGGAGGGGGCGGCATGGTCCCGATCATCCGTCGCCCTGCGCAGGGGGATGGGCTCGGAGATCATGGTGTCCTCGTCGCGCTGCGCTCCGTCCATGGAGAATCCGACGACGCGATGGTAGGGGCTATAGACGGTGTCCGCGTAGGGGCCGATGCCGAAATCGGACAGGCCGATGGCCCTGTTCCGCCTCGCATCGCGGCCCGAGGGCCTTCCGTCGGGGGAATCCCCGCCCAACGCGTCGTCGCGCACGGGGACGATGGGTTCGACGATGGTGTGCGCCGCCCGCCGGGCCTCTTCGGCGAGCCGTGTGGCGGAGAGGCGTTCGGCCTGCGCGCGTTCGGCGGTCTGGATGGCGAAGATGCGTTTCTGCGCCACGATGCGTGCGCGTTCGGCGGCGTCCTTGATGGCTTCGGCCTGGACGCGCTCGTTGGCGACGCGCACGAGCGTGGCTTCGGCGTGGCGGATGTTGGCTTCGGCGGAGCTGAGCGCATAGCGTGCGGCGGCGAGTTCGGTTTTGGGACGCCAGATGCTTTCGATCTCCTCCAGTGTGCGTCCCATGGTCTCGGGCACGAGGGTGACGATGCCGACGAGGCAGACGAGGTCGAGCATGGCGAACACGATGAACGTGACGTCGCCGCCGAAGTGGTTGAGCATGGCGGGCGTGAACTGCGCGATGGCCCAGTTCGCGGTGAGCAGGCACATGATGCACAGGCCGGTGGCGCGTCCGCGCACGAAGGTGGGGAAGAGTTCGGGGATCACGATCCAGGGGATGGGGCCCATGGAGAACGCGAAGGCCGCGGCGAAGAGCATGACGAACACGAGGGTGGGCAGCGCGTCCCCGTAGCCGTATGCGGCGGCGGTGCACAGGGCGAACACGGCCATGAGGGCGGAGCCGATGGCCATGAGCCTTTTGCGTCCGGCCGCGTCGATGAGGTACATGCCGATGACGGTGAACACGAGTTCGACGCCGCTGACGCTGGCGGAGGCGAGGAACTCGGTGTCGGCGGTGAAGCCGACGCGGGAGAAGAGGGAGGGGCCGTAATAGGAGATGACGTTGATGCCGACGGCCTGGTTGAACACGGCGAGGAAGACGCCGATGACGAGCGCCTTGCGCAGTCCGGGGCGGAACAGGTCGGTCATCTCATTGGTCATCTCGCGTTCGAGACGGACGGAGTCGATGATGTCGTCGGTGCGCACGCGCGCCTTGGCGGTGCCGAGGACCTGTTCGAGGACGCGGAATCCTTCTTCGGAGTGTCCGTGTTGGATGAGATAGCGGGGGCTTTCGGGCGCGAAGGCCATGCACAGCAGGAAGACGGCGGCGGGGACGGCGGCGAGTCCGAGCATCCATCGCCAGCCGTGGCTGAGGTTCCAGTCGGGGGTGCCGTAGGCGACGATGACGTAGTTGATGACGTTGGTGAGGAACAGGCCGCAGACGGTGAGCATCTGGTAGGAGAAGGCGAGCGTGCCGCGGATGTCGGTGGGGGCGGATTCGGTGATGTACGTGACGGCGAGGGATGCGGTGAGGCCGACGCCGAATCCTCCGACGACGCGTGCGGCGATGAGATCGTAGGGGCCGAGGGTGAAGGCGCTCCAGATGGCGGAGACGAGGAAGAGGAGGCCTCCGACGATGAGGAGACGACGTCTGCCGAAGCGGTCGGAGAGGAAGCCCGCGAACGCGGCTCCGATGACGGCGCCGATCATGATGGAGGAGGCGACGAGTCCTTCCATGAGGCTGCTGAGCCGGTATTGGACACGGAGGAATTCGATGGCTCCGGAGATGGAGACGGTGTCGTAGCCGTACAGCAGTCCGGCGAGTCCGGCGCTGAGGGCCAGTCCGAACGTGTAGCGTCCGCTTCCGGTCATCTGCACGGCGGTGCCTAGGGGATTGTGTTGCCTGTTGACGGCATGGAACAGACCCGCCATGCGCTCTCCCTCTCAATGCGGATGGTCACTCCGGTTCATCTTACCCCCGTTGGGGCGTTTCGTTCCTCCTGTTCCTCCGTGGCCTCCCGTCCGAAGGCGCGTTCGTCGGTATCGTCGGATTTCCCGCGGGCCGCGGCACGGGCGTCCGGCCGGCCTCGTTCGGCGGGCGGGCGGAGGTTCGATGGTGCGTTTCTCCGTCGGTACGGTCGGGTTTCGAGCATGTGATGGTGCGTTTCTCCGTCGGTGCGGTCGGGTTTTGGGCGTGCGATAGTGCGTTCTTCCGTTTGGCTGGTTGGGTTTCGGCTGCCCGATGCCGCGTTCCTTCTGGCGGCTTGGTTTCGGGTGTGCGATGGTGCGTTCTTCCATCTGATTGGTCGGGTTTTGGGCGTGCGATGGTGCGTTTTCCTTCTGGCGGCTTGGTTTCGGATGTCCGATGGAGGTGCGCCGCGTCACGGCGTTTCGCGGGGTTGACAAACTGGTACACGGGTGTATCATCATGAGTGTTGGTACACGGGTGTACCAAGAAACACCCACAACAACGACATTCCGGCCATGGGATGCGTGCGGGACGTGAGAACGCCCTTGCGGCTCGCGGACGGTTCCGGTCAGCGGCACGGAAGGTCAAGGAGGACAGGAAAAGAGATGCGCAACATCAGGAAGATCGTCGCCGCCACCGCGGCCGTGGCCACGCTCGTCGGACTCGCCGCCTGCGGCTCCGAGGACTCCGGCCAGGGCGACGCCGACAACGCCGAACTCGTGTTCTGGGGCTGGGATTCCGGCAACTCCATGAAGGAGATCATCGCGGACTTCGAGGAAGCCAACCCCGGCATCACCGTCAAGTTCAACAACACCGGCACCGCGGAGAAGACCTCCACCGCGCTGTCCAACGCCATCGCCGCCGGCAACGGCGCCCCGGACGTGGTCATGCTCGAAGACCCGACCGTCACCCAATACGCCGTCACCGACGGCCTCGTGGACCTCAGCGAGTTCGGCGCCGACCAGCTCCAGGACGACTTCGCCGCCGGCCCGTGGAACAAGCTCCAGTACAACGGCAAGCCCTACGCGCTGCCCATCGACTCCGGTCCGGAGATGTTCTTCTACAACAAGGCCATGTTCGACAAGGCCGGCGTGGACGGCGAAAGCATCAAGACCTGGGACGACTACTACGAGGCCGCCAAGAAGATCCGCGCCGCCGGCTCCTACATCACCAACATCGCCGGCACCTCCGGCGACTACCAGCCGTTCACCGCGCAGATCTGGCAGGCCGGCGCCAAGCCGTGGAAGGTCGACGGCGAGAACATCACCATCGACATGACCGGCGACGCCGGCATGCAGCGCTACACCGAATTCGTGCAGAAGCTCATCGACGAGGACCTCGTGGACACCAAGACCCCGAACTGGTCCGACGACTGGAACCGCGAGCTCAACGACGGCACCCTCGCCTCGCTTACCATCGGCGCGTGGATGCCCGTCAACCTCATGACCGGCGCCCCGGACCAGGCCGGCAACTGGCGCGTGGCCCAGCTGCCGCAGTGGAACGAGGGCGACGAGGTCTCCGCCGAGGACGGCGGCTCCGCGCTGGCCGTGGTCAAGCTCTCCAAGAACCAGGCCGCCGCCTACAAGTTCGTCGAATACATGACCCACGGCGAAGGCGCGCAGACCATGGCCGACACCGGCACCTTCCCGAGCCTGAAGAAGATCCTCCAGTCCGACTCCTTCACCGACCCGGATTCCGAGGCCAACAAGGAGAAGAACGCCTACTTCGGCGGCCAGAACGTCAACGAGATCCTCGCCGAGGCCGCCCAGCGTCCGACCGAATCCTTCCAGTACCTGCCGTACAACCCGTACGCGCAGTCCGCGTACGGCGATGAGGTCTCCAAGGCCTACAGCGGCGACATCACCCTCAAGGAGGCCCTGAAGAACTACGGCGACAAGCTCGCCGAGCAGGGCGAACAGCAGGGCTACACCGTCACCGTCAAGTAACGGACGACCAACGGTGACGGGGCAGGGGCGCCCTCGCGGGGGCGCCCCTCGCCGTCCCATCAAGACCAACAACGACGAAGCGCGAAGGACAAGCGATTATGGCAGATCAGACGGCGGCGCTGGCCGCGGGCGCGGGCACGGGAACGCTTCCCGAAATGGCCGCGCGCCATACGGCCCAAGGCAGGGCCAACAAGCACAAGGCCGATTGGCGCGGATGGAAGTTCATGTGGCCGTTCGCCATCGTGTTCCTGTTCGTGTTCATCATCCCCATCGTGTACGCGATCTACATCAGCTTCTTCAAGAAGCAGATGATCGGCGGCACCCAGTTCGTGGGCCTGGAGAACTACGCGAGACTCCTGCAGGACGGCCAGTTCTGGAGCTCCGTGGGCCGCGTGGCCCTGTTCACCGTGGTGCAGGTGCCCATCATGCTGTTCCTGTCCGCCGCGATGGCGCTGGCCCTGGACTCCATGAAGCTGCACGGCACGAAGTTCTTCCGCATCTCCACGTTCCTGCCCTACGCGGTGCCGGCGGTGGTGTCCACCATGATCTGGGGCTTCGTGTACGGCGCCAAATACGGTCTGGTCGGCTCCCTCAACGACCTGCTGGGCACCAACATCGACGTGTTCGACCCGTCCGTGCTGCTCGCGGCCATCGGCAACATCAACACGTGGGAGTTCACCGGCTACAACATGCTCATCTTCTACAGCTCGCTGAGCACCATCCCGCATTCGCTGTACGAGGCCGCGTCCATCGACGGCGCGTCCGAATGGCAGATCGTCAAGAAGATCAAACTGCCCGAGCTCAAGGGCTCCCTGGCCATCACCGTGATCTTCTCCATCATCGGCTCGTTCCAGCTGTTCAACGAGCCCTCCATCCTGCAGAACATGGTGCCGGGCAACGCCATCACCACGTACTACACGCCGAACATGTACGCCTACAACCTGAGCTTCAGCGGCAACCAGAGCAACTACGCCGCCGCCCTCGCCATCACCATGGCGGTCATCACCATGGCCATCGCCTACGTGGTGCAGCTCAAGAGCATGAAGGAGCAGATGAAGTAACATGACCGCCGCAACCGACACCGCAGGCACCCTCACCCCCGCCGAGCTCAAAGCCCAGGAAAAAGCCGCCAAAGCCGCCGAAAAGGCACGCCAGAAGCGCATCGCCCAAGACGAAAGGGCCGAACGCCGCCGCGCCGCCAAAACCGGCTTCTCCAACCCGGCCAACCCGACCCGCTCCATCGCGCTGACCGTGGTGTGCGCGATCTTCGCCATCTACTGCCTCTTCCCGTTCGTCTACCTGCTCATCAACGCCACCAAGACGCAGGCCGACTTCACGTCCACGTTCGGACTCGGCTTCGGCAAGACCTTCGCCCTGTGGGACAACATCGTCACCGTGTTCACCTATCAGGACGGCATCTTCGGACGCTGGTTCCTCAACACCATCCTCTACGTGGTCGTCGGCGCCGGCGGTGCCACCCTGCTCGCCATCATGGGCGGCTACGCGCTCGCCAAATTCCGCTTCCCCGGACGCAACCTGTGCTTCGCCATCATCATCGGCGCCATCAGCGTGCCCGGCATCGCCCTCGCCGTCCCCCAATTCCTGCTGTTCGCCAAAATGGGCCTGACCAACACGCCATGGTCCATGATCATCCCCAGCCTCGTCTCCACCTTCGGCCTGTACCTCATGTGGATCTTCTCCGACCAGGCCGTCCCGGACGAACTGCTCGAAGCCGCCCGCGTCGACGGCGCCGGCGAATTCCGCACCTTCTTCCAGATCTCGCTGCCGCTGCTCGCCCCCGGCATCGTCACCACCGCCCTGTTCGCCATCGTGGCCACCTGGAACAACTACTTCCTGCCGCTCATCATGCTCAAGGACGCCAACTGGTACCCGCTCACCATCGGCCTCAACCAGTGGAAGGACCAGGCCTCCACCGCAGGCGGCCAAGCCATCCAGAACCTCGTCATCACCGGCTCGCTCGTCACCATCATCCCGCTGGTCATCGCGTTCCTGTGCCTGCAGAAGTACTGGCAGTCCGGCCTCGCCGCCGGCGCCGTCAAGGAATGACGGACCCCAGACGGAAACCCCGCACGCAAGGCTCCCTCCATCGCTCCGCCGACAAGGGAGCCTTTCCCATCAAAGGACCAAACACCATGAACCACACCGCACGCAGAACCATGACATGGCCGCAGCTGCTCACCCCCGACCGCCGCGGCATCGCCTACGGCGGCGACTACAACCCCGACCAATGGCCCGACGCCACCATCGAAGAAGACATCAGCCTCATGCGCAAGGCCCACGTCAACACCGTCGCCCTCGCCATCTTCAGCTGGGACCGCATCCAACCCGCCGAAGACCGATGGACCTTCGACTGGCTCGACTCCGTCATCGAACGCCTCGGCCAAGCCGGCATCGCCGTCGACCTCGCCTCCGCCACCGCATCCGCACCCCTCTGGCTCTACGAACGCCACCCCGAAGTCCTCCCGCGCGACAAATACGGCCACGTCATCAACGCCGGCAGCCGCCAATCCTGGCGCCCCACCAGCCCCGTCTTCAAACGCTACGCGCTCGACATGTGCCGCCGCCTCGCCGAACACTACAAAGACAACCCCACCGTCACCGCATGGCACATGGGCAACGAATACGGCTGGAACAACCGCCACGACTACTCGGACGACGCGCTCGCCGCCTTCCGCCGCTGGTGCCAAGCCAAATACGGCGACATCGACACCCTCAACGAAGCATGGGGCACCGCCTTCTGGTCCCAACACGTCAACGGCTTCGACGAAATCCTCCTGCCGCGACACATGGGCGGCGACAGCATGGTCAACCCCTCCCAGCAACTCGACTACGAACGCTTCGGCAACGACATGCTCCTCGACTTCTACAAAGCCGAACGCGACGCCATCGAAGCCATCTGCCCCGACAAACCCTTCACCACCAACTTCATGGTCTCCACCGACCAATGCTGCATGGACTACGCCCAATGGGCCAAGGAAGTCGACTTCGTCTCCAACGACCACTACTTCCACGAAGGCGAATCCCACCTCGACGAACTCATCTGCTCCGACGCCCTCATGGACGCCCTCGCCCTCAACCAGCCCTGGTACGTCATGGAACACGGCACCTCCGCCGTCCAATGGAAGCCCCTCAACGCCCGCAAACGCCACGGCGAACTCCTGCGAGACTCCCTTGCCCACATCGCCATGGGCGCCGACGCCATCAACTTCTTCCAATGGCGCCAATCCGCCGCCGGCGCCGAGGCCTTCCACTCCGCCATGGTCCCCCACGCCGGCGAAGACACCAAACTCTTCCGCGGCGTATGCGAACTCGGACAGGCGCTCGCCGACCTGTCCGCGGCGGGCGTGCAGGGCACCAGACTGCGCCCCGCCGAAACGGCCGTCCTCTTCAGCGCCGAATCCGAATGGGCCACGCGCAGCGAAACCCTGCCCAGCATGAAACTCAACCACTGGCACGACGTGCGCGACTGGTACCGCGGACTGCTCGACGCGGGCGAACGCGCCGACGTCGTCCCGCTCGCCTACGACTGGAGCGGCTACCGCACCATCGTCCTGCCCACCGTGCTCGTCCTCTCCTCCGAAGACGCGCGGCGCATCGCCGACTTCGCACGCGACGGCGGACGCGTCATCGTCGGATACGCCACCGGACTCGTCGACGAACGCTTCCACACCTGGCTCGGCGGCTACCCCGGCGCCGGAGACGGACTGCTGCGCGACCTGCTCGGCGTGCGCTCCGAGGAATTCAACATCCTCGGATCCGAAGCGGAAGGCGAAAGCGACGCCGTCGAACTGTCCAACGGCATGACCGCCGCACTCTGGCAGAACGACGTCACCTCCACCGCGCCCGACGCCGTCGTGCTCGCCACCTACGCGGGCGAAGCCGCGCACGACTGGGAGCTCGACGGCACGCCCGCCATCGTCCGCCACCCCTACGGCGCCGGCGAAGGCGTGTACGTGGGCTGCGATCTGGGTCGCAACGACATCGCCCGCCTCGTCCGCACGCTGGAACCCGCCGTCCGGCGTGCCTCCGGCGAAACGGACGCCGAAGGCGCGCCGGCCGGGGGAGAGGCCTCGCGCGTCATCCACACCGTGCGCGAATCCACGGACGGCCTGACCCGCTTCGACTTCTACCTCAACCGCGAACGCGAGGCCATCACCGTCGAAGGCGTGGAGGGCGCGCTCGTCATCGCGCACCGATCCGCCGTCTCCGCCGAAACCGGAGTATGGACGCTGGAACGCAACGCGATCCTCATCACCAAAACCGCGGGGGAATCCCTGCGCGCCGCCTAGCATGGGCGGAAGGGACGAAGCGCGGGGTGGGGCGTCGTCCCATGCACGCCCCCGCCCCGTCTCTCCTCGCCCCGATCGGTCCCGTCCCACGGCCCGACGCGGAACGGGTAGAATGGCCGGGACGACCCCGGCGTAGCCCGGCGGGAACCGGCGGAACGGAAGGTGCAGCATGAGCGAGACCAAGCCCGACAAACGACGCGTCACCCTGCGCGACGTCGCCCAAGCCGCGGGGGTCTCGCTCAAAACCGCGTCGAACGTCATCAACAACAACGGACGCATGAGCGTGCAGACGCGCGCGAAGGTCGAACGCGTCATCGAGGACCTCGGCTACCAGGTCAACGTGGCCGCACGCAACCTCAATCGCCACCACACCGGCTTCATCACCCTCGCCGTCCCCTCACTCACCCCGCCCTACCTGGCGGAACTCGCCAACCGCACCATCGACGCCGCCCGCCAGCGCGACTACTCCGTCTACGTCACCACCTACGCCGAAGGCTCCGCGAAAGGCGCGCGCGACCTGCTCGAACACTTCAACACCACCGTCTCGGACGGCATGATCCTCTCCATGAGCGAAGTGGAGGACATCACCCCCGAAGACCTCGACGTGGACTTCCCGCTCGTCGTGGTCGGCGCACGGCGCACCTGGGGAGTCGCCGACCACGTCACCCCCGACGACGTCCACGCCGCCGCCACCGCAGCGGCCTACCTCTACGACCGCGGATCCACACGGCTCGCCGTCGTCGGCGCGCGCGGCGTCTGGGACGAAGCCCGACTCCTCGCCGCCGAAGAAGGCAACGCCGAACTGCGCATGCGCGGCGTGATCGAGGAAAGCGCCAGACGCGGCATCCGTCTCGACCCGCGCCTCATGGGCAACACCGACCAGGACTGGACCATCGGCGCCGGCGCGCGCGTCACCCAACGGCTCCTCGACGACGGCGTGCCCTTCGACGGCGTCGTCGCGCTCAACGACCAGCTCGCCATCGGCGCGCTCACCACCCTCCTCGCCGCCGGCCGTGACGTGCCCGGCGAAGTCCAGGTCATCGGATTCGACAACATCGAGGAGGCGCAATACCTCCAAGTGCCCCTCACCACCATGGCCTCGCGCCTCGAATGGACCGCGCCCACCGCCGTGGAACGCATCCTCGGACGCATCCGCGGCACCGTGTCCAGCCCCGAACTCCTCACCGTCCACACCGAAGTCGTCCCCCGCCGCAGCACCCGGTAGGGGAGGGACGTGCGCTTGGCTTGGCGCGGTGCGGCGCGGCGCGGCTTGGCATGGCTTGGCGCGGCTTGAGGGTCGGGGCCGGGATGCGGGGCTTGTGGTTTGTGGCTTGAGGCTCGGGTTCGTGGCTCGTGTCGTGGATTGGGACTCGGGACGACGCTTCTGGGTCGGCTATGGCGGGATTCCGGGCGGTGCTTCGGGCGGTGGACCGTGATGCGCGTCGCCGATCGCATACTCACCTGCAGGTTCATGGGTTTCCTGCGTTGTTCCGGTGGTTTCGTGTGCTGTTCGGGGTGACAAGTGCGCGTTTTGGGCATCACCTGCGCACCCGCTTGCTGAAGAGCTGGGGTATTCCGGCTTTCGGCGTCAACTTCGGCTTTGCAAAACCGCTATTTTCCAAGGCTGAGCTCAGTCGGTGCAGGTCTGGGGGATGCCAGATCGGTTGGTCTTTGGGAGGGCGGGTGCGCACGAGATCTCCGAAACGCGCACTTGTCACCCCAAACAGCGCAGGAATCCACCAAAGCAGCGCAAGAATCCCTCAATCTGCACGGGAATCTCTCCGTGCCGGTTGCCTGGGACGGGAATCCGTCTTCGAGGGGAAGACGCCGGGAGATTTTGTTTTCGGCCGGCCAAGGTGAACGTGGCGCGGCCGCGGTACAGTGACGTAGGAACGAACGTGAAAGGCAGACCTCAATGACCATCGACAACGTCAGCACCCCATGCGCCGCGAACGCGACAACCCCCGCGGCCCCCGCGAATCCCGCGAATCCCGCGACCCCCTCAACCTCCGTGAATGTGAACTCCCCAATCCCCGCGAATCCCGCAAATGCCGCAATCCCAGCGAATGCGAACTCCTTGAACCACTTGACCTCTGCACCCCAGTCGTCCTCCGCGCCCCGCACCATCCATGTGCCGCAGATCACGCTCGCGGACGGGCATCTCATCCCGCAGATCGGCTTGGGTGTGCTGCGCATCGACGACGAGGGCGTCACGCCCGTCGTGGAGAGCGCGCTGGAGCAGGGATACCGTCACATCGACGGTGCCGCCGGCTATGAGAACGAGGGCGGCGTGGGCCGTGCGCTCGCCGCGACCGGCTTCAATACGGGCAAGGCGCGTAAGAGCCTGTGGCTGACCACGAAGCTCAAGGATTCCGAGCAGGGCTACGATTCGGCGTTGCGCGCGTTCGACCGTCAGCAGGCCCTGCTGCAGGTGGATTATGTGGACATGTACATGCTGCATTGGCCCACGCCGTTCGACTGGCGCAGCGGCGAGACGTGGAAGGCGTTCGTTCGTCTGCGCGAGGAGGGGCGCGTGCGCACGCTGGGCGTGTGCAATTTCCTGCCGGAGCATTTGGAGCGTCTGCATGAGGAGACGGGCGAATGGCCCACGGTGAATCAGATCGAGCTGCATCCCACGTGGCAGCAGCGTGAGGTGACGGCGTTCTGCAGGGCGCACGGCATTGCGGTGGAGGCGTATTCGCCGATGGCGCGCGGTGCGGATCTCGATGCGGGCGATGGTGTGGTGGAGCGTATCGCCGGGGCCCATGGCGTGAGCGCGGCGCAGGCGATTCTGCGCTGGCATGTGGAGAACGGTACGATCATCATTCCGAAGTCGGTGCATGCGGAGCGTCAGCGTGAGAATCTGGACCTGTTCGGGTTCGTGTTGGATCCCGCGGAGCATGCGGCGATGGATGCGTTGGACGGTCCGACGCGCGCCGGCCATGATCCGATGACGTTCACGTACGCCTGATCCGCGAGATCGGACGGCAGACGAGTCGGGACGGCGGCGTGGCGGGGCAGCAGAAACGTCGGGACGCCGGACACGTCGGACATGACGGCGCGGCAACGGTCGCGGCGGGAATGAACGGTACGAACAGTACGAACAGTACGAACAGTACAAACGGTACGAACGAGACAAAGGACGATATGGCAAGCAGACGCAGCGGCGGAAGAAGCGGCGGGAGCGGCGGCAGGGGCAAGGGCCGCGGCTCCTCCTCTTCCGCCCGATTCCGCAAACGGTGGCTTTCCGGCACGACCCTGCTGGAGCGCATCCTCATCCTCATCGTGTTGGCGGTGGTGGGCGGCACGTCCGCGGGCGTGGCGCTGCCGGAGCTGAGCGACACGGTAGACAGGTTCACGGGCGGCACGGCGGCGTCGGGTCCTGCGGTGGACGTGCTGAACACGCTTACGGTGGATGACGCGCAGAGCGCCGACGGCTACGACCGTGATTCCTTCGGCTACCGCGAGACGGATGACGACGGCAACGGCTGCGACATCCGCGAGGACATCCTCGCGCGCGACATGACGGAGGTGACGTACCGTGGTCTGACGGGACAGTCGGCGTGTCAGGTGAAGTCGGGCACGTTGCAGGATCCGTACACGGGCAAGACGATTCATTTCACGCGCGGCGTGCAGACGAGCACGGCGGTGCAGATCGACCATGTGGTCGCTTTGGAGAACGCGTGGCAGTCGGGCGCGAAGAGCTGGGATACGGCGAAACGCTACCGGTTCGGCAACGATCCGTACAATCTGCTGGCGGTGGACGGTCCGGCCAATCAGGAGAAGAGCTCCTCCTCGGCCGCGTATTGGCTGCCGACGAACGGCGACTACCGTTGCGAGTATGTGGCGCGTCAGATCGGCGTGAAGGCGAAGTACGGTCTTTCGGTCACGTCGCAGGAGAAGGACGCGATGCTGTCCGTGCTGCATTCCTGTCCGGCGCAGTCCGTTCCGGAGGACGGTCAGTAGAGCACGGCGTTCGACGGATGCCGGTTCCGTCCGACTCAGGTACGTTATGACGTAAGTCCGATGGCGCCGACAACGGGTTCTGCGGAGGTCGTGCCCGGCGTCCGATGGCGTCCGGTTCCGCCGAGAGCCAACGGGGACGAGGAAGCGAAAAAAGGGGAGGCCTACGGTAGATGAACTGCTTCCCCTTTGTCCGGTCGTTCGGCGTGTCCGCGTTCGGGGCGGCCTGATGGCGGGGCACGCCGGCCGAACGCCCGTCGAATCGGCGGATGGCCGGGCGGCTCAGTAGCTGTGGTTGGCCAACCAGTAGTTGTAGGCGCCGGTGATGCCGCCGTAGCGGCTGTTGCAGTAGCCCACGAACCAGATGAACTGCGTCTGGTAGTTGGTCTGCCAGTCGCTGCCGGCGGACGCCATCTTGGAGCCGGGCAGGGCCTGCGGCAGTCCGTACGCGCCGGAGGAGGGGTTGGTGGCGCTGGGGTTCCAGCCCGATTCGTGGTTGATGATGTATACGGCGGCGGTGAAGTCGGCTTCGGTGTAGCCGTTGGAGATGAGGTAGTCGTGCGCCCAGCTCTGCATTTCGGAGGCGGGCACGGTGGTGCCGAGGGAGCCGCCGGAGGATGAGGACGACGAACCGGACGCGGTGGAGCCGGTGCCCACGAGGATGATCTCGTCCGTGGGGGCTTCCTTCACGTAGGAGGCGAACACGTTGGAGGATACGACCTTGCCGCCCGCGCGCGTGACGAGGCTGGTGGTCTCCATGACGCCGTTCCTGCCTTCCTGCTCGACCTTCTCCTGGCCTTGGGGCAGGTCGGCGGTCTCCTTGCGCACGGTGTTGTATGCGATGTCCGTGTCGCTGGTCTCCAGTTCGGCGCCCGCGCGTTCGATGGTGATGACGGTGGCTTCGGTGACTTTCTCGGTCAGGGCCGGCTGGACGTCGTCGCCGGGTTCGAGGACGATGTCGCCCGCGTCGAGCACGGATTTGACGTCGGTGAAGTCGGTGCCGAGCACGGTGCGGGATTTGCCGTTGATCTTGACGGTCACGTAGGTGGTGCCTTCGACGGCGCCGCGCTCGCCGCCTCGGGAGACGCCGAGGGCGTTCGAGTCGGTGGCGGAGAAGGCGGTGACGCCAGTTTCGGTCGGCTGTTGGGCCTGATACAGGTTGTGGGATACGATTCCGGCTCCCGCAAGCATGCCCACGGCCGCCACGGTCGCGGCGATCTTCATCCACTGGCGCTTGCTGAGGGATCGGAGAGTGGGCGTGTTCTTGCGATGGTTCGCCATGTTGCTCCTTACTGCGTCGCACGTACCGGCGATCGCGTGGCACTCATCGGTCACCAGTATATGAGACGGACGGAACATCGGGCCAGGATGCCGAAGATCCGACGATGGTCCGACGACGGTCCGACGTCCGCCCGCCGCCGAACGCCGACGTCCGCCGCCGATCCGTGCGCACGGCCCGTCGCAACGGGGATGAAGGGGGTATTCGGAGCGGTTCGTCGGGCGATACGGGATATGGAACGTTCCGGACACGCGGCGTCCCCTGCGGGTAGACTGGGTGCCGGTGCGCTTCGCGCGCGAACGTTCGAGAGCTGTCCGCATCCTGGAGAGCCGTCCGCATCGGCGGATGATGCCGTTCGCCCCGTCGCGCGTGCGAGTGAAGAGCATGGCGTCCGATGGGACGCGTCGAGGCAGAGGAGTGATGTGGCAATGCGCAGCAGTGGGGACCGTGACGAGTCGAGGACGGTGCGAGGAAGCGCCGGTCCGCGGTCCGGGCCGAAGGCCGATGGCGCCGTCCCCTTCGACGGCGCCGCCGGAGCCGCGGCCGAGTCCGGCACGGGCTCCGCCACGGAGACGATGACCGAACGGCTGAGACAGCTCAACGAGATGCGCCAGCGGCAATGGTCGCGGGTGATGTATTGGCGCTTCTTCGTGAACCTGGGACTGCTGCTGCTGGACGCGGCGATGTTCCTCATCGCCGGCGCGACGGTGCTGAACCTGCGCGGCGAGGACTCGCCCACGTTCTCGGTGCGTTTCGGCTTCGAGATGCACGAGGCGTCGCTCATGCTGCTGTTCGCCCTGCTGTGGGTGTGGTGCCTGCGCTCGTCGGGCGTCTACCACCGCCATGTGATGGGCGACGGCTACCAACTCAACGTAAAGCTGTTCTACGGCATGCTCCGCTGCTGGGTGGGCCTGTGCGCGACGACCTTCGTGCTGGACCTGCGCCCCACGCTGGTGTCGCTGACCTGCATCGCGGCGTTCGCGTTCCTGCTGACGATGGTGGAACGCTGGCTGGCGCGCCTGTTCATCACGCGAGGACGACGCGACGGCGCCTACTCGTACGGCACGGCCGTGGTGGGCTCCCCGGAGGGCATCGCACGCACCCTGCGCTTCCTCGGCAAACGCGGACAGCTGAACTACCGTCCGGTGGCCGTATGCCCGGTACGCTTCAATCCGCGGACGGAACTCATCGAAGCCGACCCGGACGAGGCGGAACTGCGCCGTCTGGTGTTGGATCGTTGGCCGGACGTGAAGGTCATCCCCTACAACGCATACGATCTGGCGGAACGTTTCGTGCGCTCGCAGGTGCAGGTGGTGATGGTTGCGGACGTGTACAAGCGTTTCTCGGACAATTTCAACACGTTCGCGGTGCGCATGGAGTCGCTGGGATTGGAGATCGCGCTCATCGCCTCCGCGGCGGATACGGGCGGCCATGAGACGCAGGTGCGTTCCATCCAGGACGCCACCATCATCACGCTGCGTCTGCCGCAGTATTCGGTGATGTCGAAGTTCGTCAAGCGCGCCTTCGACCTGGCGGTGTCCTCGCTGGCCATCGTATGCTCGCTCATCCTGACGCTGCCGGTGGCGCTCGCCATCAAGCTCACGGACGGCGGCCCCGTGTTCTACACGCAGACGCGCATCGGCCTGCGCGGCAAACCGTTCCAGATGATCAAGTTCCGTTCCATGGTGACCAACGCGGACGAGCTCAAGGCGAAGCTGGCCGCGCAGACCGGTCAGGAGGACCGTTTCATCTTCAAGATGAAGGACGATCCGCGCATCACCAAGGTGGGCAAGTTCATCCGCCGCTTCTCCATCGACGAGCTGCCGCAGTTCCTCAACGTGTTCAAGGGGGACATGTCCGTGGTGGGGCCGCGTCCGCCGCTGCCGGAGGAGTACGCCCGCTACAACCAGGTGTATGCCACGCGCATGCTGGTCAAGCCGGGCATCACCGGCCCGTGGCAGGTGTCCGGCCGTTCCGATCTGACCGAGGAGGAGAGCGAGCGTCTGGATGTGGCGTACGTGCAGAACTGGTCCATCATGGGCGACGTGGTGCTCATGTTCCGCACCGTGGGCGCGGTGCTGGGCCACAAGGGCGCGTACTGAGGAATCCTCGCGGCGGGGGCGTTTCGTCCCCTCCGCGAGCCGCGAGGTATACGCTCCCTTCTACTATGGTCCGGAGGGACGCCCGGAGGAACGGACCGGAACCGGCCGGAAGACGGCGAGTCCGGAAGACGATGAGTAAGGAACGAATGTGACGGGTCAGGAGACGAACAGGGACGGCGGTTCCGGCATGCCGGAAGCCGGCCCCGTGGCCGCGCCGGACCTCAGCCGGATTCCGGAGGGTTCGCATCGGCGTCGCCGTCGCCGGCGTATGAGCGAGGAGCATATCGCCCGGTTGAAGCGTCGCCGCAGGAACCGGCGCATCGCCTGGTGCGTGGCGGCGCTGTTGGTCGCCTTGGCCGCGTGGGGCGCGTTCCTGACGTTTTCGGCGTTGAGCGCCAAGCGGGAGATCCAGGCCGCGGTGCAGTCCGTCTCCGGGCTGCCGGCCGCGCTGGCTTCGGGCGACGCCGCTTCGGCGGACGCGGCGATGGCTCAGCTCGGCGAGCACATCGACGCCGCCTACCGTCAGACCTCGAATCCGTTGTGGGCGCCGTTGGAGTTCGTGCCCTACTACGGTGCGGACGTGCATGCGGCGCGTGCCGCCGTGGGCGTGATGGAGGATGTGGCGAACAACGCGCTGCCGCAGCTGCGCAAGGCCGTCACCGGCATGGACGTGCGGGATTTCGGCGTGAGCGGGGGCCGCATCTCCCTGCCCGGATTGGCTCAGAGCGCGGAACCGTTGCGGTTGGCGAACGAGGCGTGCACCAAGGCGAACGTGGAATTGGGGCAGTTGGACGGCACGCATGTGCCCGTGCTCACGGACGCGTTGGATGCGGCGAAGACGAAGTTCTCCGATCTGGCCGGTCTGGTGGATGCGGTCGCTCGGTTCGCGCAGATCGCGCCCACGATGTTCGATCTGGACGATTCCGGCCCGCACACGTATCTGGTCATCGGCGAGAACAACGCGGAGCTGCGCGCCAGCGGCGGACTGCCGGCCTCGTGGGGCACCCTGCGCGTGGAGGACGGCGTGCTGGAGGTGTCCGATTTCATCGCGGACACGGCCATCGCGCGGCAGTCGGAGCCGGTGACGGCGCTCACCCTGGAAGAGGGTTCGCTGTTCGGCGACAAGCTGGCCACCATCGCGCATGACGTGAACATCACGCCCGATTTCCCGCGCACCGGCCAGATAGCCAAGGCCCTGTGGGAGAAGACGCAGGGGCAGGAGGTGGACGGCGTGCTGGCCGTGGACCCGCTGTTCCTGCAGGCCCTGCTCAAAGTGACCGGTTCGGTGCGGTTGGAAGACGGCACCGTGTTGGACGGCTCGAACACGGCCGACCTGCTGCTGCATGACGAGTACTACCGCACCGACGACCACGCCGTGCAGGACGCGTTCTTCGCGGACGCGGCGGGCGCCGCCTTCCGCCATGCCATGAACGTGGAACGTTTCGACGCCGCCCAACTGCTCGAAGTGCTGTCCGAAAGCGCCTCGCAGGGCCATGTGAAGATGTGGTTCGCCTCCGCGTCGCTGCAGCGGCAGGTGGAGAACACGCCGATCGGCGCCACGTTGGGCAAGGCGGCGGGCTCGCCGCGCGTGGGCGTGTACCTCAACAACGCCGCGCAGTCCAAGATGGACTGGTATTTGGAACGTTCGGTGAAGGCCTCGCATGTGCGGACCCTGGCGTCCGGGGCCAGCGACTACGATGTGCATGTCACGTTGACGAACGCCTTCGATGTCTCCGAACTGGATTCCACCCCGCAGTACGTGCTGGGGGACGGCATCGACGGGTTGGAAGACGGCCAGACCGCCACGCTGCTGTACGTGACGGCGCCGGCGGACGGTCGCCTGGTCTCCTGGGAGTTCCCGGACGGCACCTCCTTCGACAACGTCCTGACCTTGGACGGCCTGACCGTGGGCGTCAAACGCGTGGTGCTGGACCCGGGCCAAAGCTGGGAGGCCACCATACGCGTGCGCACCTCGGACATGGCGGGGGAGAACGGCGCCTCGGAGCTCATCGTGCAGCAGACGCCGCTCATCAGACAGGACGATCAGTAGCCTTGCGTCGGCCCCATCCCGGTCCGCGCGCCTGGCATGTACGGCGCGTCCGGCGTGAACGGCGTGAACGACACCAACCATCGCTTTTCCTATGAGACACAACAGAACAAGCAGCACACACCACACAACCGACGGCAACCCCATGCGGAGTAAGGAGCGTACCATGACCGTGGCGGATATTCTTGAGGCGCTGAAGAAGCACCTCATAGCGGAGCTCGCCCTGCTGCTGCTGGTGATGGTCGGCGGCTTCGCCTACATCAGCCAGCAGACCCCGCAGTACGTGGCCACCGCGCAGATGTTCGCCAGCTTCAACCGCAATCCCGGCGGCGAGGCCGAGGAGGTCGGAACGCCCGGCTACGCCGAGATCCAGAGCGAGACCACGTATGTGACCGCGCAGCTGGGCACCCTGCCCACGCTGGTCACCACGCCCGCGGTCCTGCAGCCGGTGATCGACGACCTGGGCCTGAACACGTCCGTGGACGCGTTGGCCGGCAAGATCACCATCAGCACGTCCTCCACGTACTTCGTGAACATCGCGGTGAGCGACGCGAACCCGAAGCAGGCCGCGGAGATCGCCAACGAGGTGGGTCAGAGCCTCAAGGAGCAGCTGTCCGCGGACTCGTACTCCTCGGAGAAGACGTACGTGCTGCGCTACCTCAACCTGTCTGTGATCCGTCAGGCGCAGGTGCCGAGCGCCCCGAGCTCGCCGAACGTGAAGTCGTTCATGTTCAAGATGCTGCTGGTGGCCCTGGTGGCCGCCGTGTGCGCCGGCCTCGTGCTGGAGCTGATGGACAAGCGCCTGCGCCAGCTCGCCGACCTGCAGCGCATCACCGGCGTGCCCACGTTGGGCATGATCCTCAAGGACAACGCCTTCCAGGGCAGCGCGCCCGTGGTGGTGTCCGCCCCGTCCGGCTCCGCCGCGGAAAGCATCCGCCGACTGGCGTTGAACATGGCGTTCATCGCGCCCGACCGCACCGAACAGTCCAATGTGGTGGTCATCACCTCCGCGGGCCAGAACGAAGGCAAGACCACCATCTCCGTGAACCTCGCGGCCGCATTGGCGGAGAACGGCGAGAAGGTGCTGCTGGTGGACACCGACCTGCGCAAGCCCTCCGTGGCGAAGGCGCTGGGACTCAACGGCAAGGTGGGCCTGAGCCATCTGCTGGCCGGCCAGGTAAGCTCCAAGGACGCCATCCAGCCGTATTGGAAGCAGAACTTCCACGTGCTGCCCGCCGGCGAGCAGACCGCGAACCCGAGCATCCTCATCAATTCCAACGCCATGCAGGAACTGCTCACGCAGGTGGCCGGCATGTACGACCATGTGGTCATCGACACCACGCCCATGCGCGTGGCGAACGACGCCGTGGTGTTCGCCAAGGGCGGCGCCCGTCTGCTGCTGGTGGCCAGCCAGAGCGTGACCTTGAAGAAGCAGCTCAAGGACACCGTGCAGGAGTTCGAGATGGTGGACGTGCCGGTGGTGGGCACCGTGTTCAACCAGGAGCGCTCCACGGGCAAGAAGCAGGGCTACTACTACTATTACGGCAACTACGGCAAGAACGGCAAGAAGAACAAGGGCGGCCACAGGGAGTAGGCCCTCCGGTTCGGTACGGAAGCGAGTGAGGTGGCACGGTGAGGAGACGCGTATTGCTCATCCAGGAGGCCATGGGCGGCTGCGGCCGTCATGTGGCGGACCTGGTGAACGGCTTGGACCCGGAACGGTTCGAGGTGACGTTGATGTACGGCACGTCACGTTTGGACGACTTCTACCGTCAGGCGCTGCCGGGCATGGCCGAGCATGCGCGTCTCATCCCGTGCGACGACCTGGTCCGTCCCATCAGCCCCGCGCATGAGCTGCGCGCCCTGCGCGCCGTGATGCGCGTGATGCGCGAGGTCCGCCCCGAAGTGGTCCACTGCCACAGTTCCAAGGCGGGCGTCATAGGGCGCATGGCCGTGAAGCTGTGCGGACGCGCGTGCGGGGTGCGGCGCGTGTTCTACACGCCGCACGCCTACTCGTTCCAGGCGCCGGAGTTCGGCGGCCGCAAGCGCATGGTGTTCGTGGGGTTGGAACGGTGGATGAGCCGCCATGCCACGGATCTGACGTTCAACGTGTCCGGCGGGGAGCGTGACGCGGCCCTTGCGGAACGTTTGGACGTGCCGGGGAAGTTCGAGGCGGTGTACAACGGCGTGGCCGACGTGCCCGTGCCGTCCAAGGAGGAGGCGCGCCGTCTGCTGGGATTGGACGCGTTGGGCGTTCCCGCGGGCGCTCCCGTGGTGGGTGTGACCGCGCGTCTGGTGGAGCAGAAGGATCCGATGACCGCCGTCAAGGTGATGGCGGAGGTCATCAAGGCCCGTCCCGAAACGCATATGGTGTTCGTGGGCGACGGCGAACTGGAGGCACCGTTGCGCGAGTTCGTCGCCTCCCGGGGATTGGAGCGCAACGTGCATCTGCTGGGATACCGTGCGGATGCGGAACGCATCGTGGGCGCGTTCGACGTCTACCTGCTGACCTCCCTGTATGAGGGCATGCCGTACTCCCTGGTGGAGGCGCTGCGTGCAGGCGTGCCCATCGCGGCCACGGACACCACCGGCAACAACGAGGTGGTGGAGCCGGGCGTGAACGGCGCCCTGTTCCCGGTGGGCGACGTCCCTTCCGGCGTCCGATGCGTGTTGGATCTGTTGGCCGATCCGCCGGCGCCGTCCGCGGTGCGCGGCACGTATCTGGAACGCTTCACTTTGGACGCGATGTTGGCGACGGTGTCCGCACGGTATGAGGGCAAGGCCCCGGTCCGTGAGGGCGATGCCGCGGAGAGCGGTAAGGAGAGCGAAGAACGATGATGCTCATCAAAGTCTGGTACCGGTTCACCGGCCTGCTGCTCAAGGCCGTGTACAAGGTGGTGTACGGACGCCACATGCGTTGGGGCAGGGGCTTCCATATGCGCAAGGGCTTCCAGGCCACCGTGGAGCACGGCGGCGTAATCACGTTGGGCAACAACGTGTTCTTCAACAACGGCTGCGGCCTGCACGCGCGCAAGGCCATCACCATCGGAGACGAGACCATCTTCGGTGAGAACGTGCACGTGTACGACCACAATCACCGGTTCGCCGACCCCACTCTCGCCATCAAGGACCAGGGTTATACGGAGGCGCCGGTCACCATCGGACGCCACTGCTGGATCGGCTCCAACGTGACCATCCTCAAAGGCGCCACCATCGGGGACAACACCGTCATCGGCGCCGGCTGCGTCATTTCCGGCGATATCCCCGCGAATTCGGTGGTGCGGATGGAGTCGTCGCTGCATGTCGATCCGATCCGGCGTACCGATGCGGGTGCACCGGTCGCGGCCGGCGAACCGACCGACGACGGCCATGCGGCGGTTGCCGGCGTCCGGGATGCGGCCGGGGGAGCGGCTTCGGCCGGCACCGCATCACCCACCCGCGTGCTGGTCCTTGATACCGTCATGGACCGCGGCGGCGCCGAGACGATGATGATGAACTATCTGCGCCATATGGACCGCAGCCAAGTCACCTACGATTTTCTGGTGAACCGCGACTACCGTGCCGCCTACGAGGACGAGATCGAGG
>Cebus_capucinus_imitator_PRJNA485217_SSR056__coassemble_611_pt1 | contig 30368 bp, 23 predicted proteins | sample Cebus_capucinus_imitator_PRJNA485217_SSR056__metabat2_high_PE_007 | metagenome-assembled genome bin Cebus_capucinus_imitator_PRJNA485217_SSR056
ACGAGGCCGAGGACAAGAAGCGCAAGGAGGAGGCCGAGACCCGCAACCAGGCCGAAGCCTTCGCCTACCAGACCGAAAAGCTCGTCAACGACAACAAGGACAAGCTCACCGACGACGTCGCCAACGAAGTCACCGAGAAGGTCAACGCCCTCAAGGAAGCCCTCAAGGGCGACGACATCGAAAAGGTCAAGACCGCCCAGACCGAGCTCATGACCTCCGCGCAGAAGATCGGCCAGGCCCTCTACGCCCAGCAGGGCGCCGAGGACGCCGCCGCGGGCGCGGCCGGCGCTTCCGGTGCCGGTGCTTCCGGTGCCGGCGCTTCCGCCGCCGATGACGACGTGGTGGACGCCGAAGTCGTGGACGACGACAAGGACAACAAGTAAGGCACCCTCATGGCCGAGTTCAACAAGGACGATTACCTGAAGGACCTGCCGGACGCGGACGACGCCCGTGAGACGTCGTCCGCCGCCCCGGCGGACACCGCGGCCGACGCGGCCGCCGCCTCCGCCACGGCTGAGACCTCCGCCACGGCCGACGCCGCCACCGCCGAAACCGGCGAGGAGGCCGCCGAAGGCGACACCCTCACCCCGCTGGGCAAAGCCAAGCAGGAAGCCGCCGAATACCTCGAAGCGCTGCAGCGCGAACGCGCGGAGTTCATCAACTACCGCAACCGCGCCAAGAAAGAGCAGGACCGCTTCCGCGAGCACGGCATCATCGACGTGCTCTCCGCGCTCCTGCCCGCCCTCGACGACATCGACCGCATCCGCGCCAACAGCGACATGGACGACTCCTTCAAAGCCGTCGCCGCGAAGATCGACAAGGCCTTCGAGAAGTTCGGCGTGGAGAAGTTCGGCGAAGCCGGCGAGGAATTCGACCCCACCCGGCACGACGCGATCCTGCACAAGCCGGATGCGAACGCCGAAAAGGAAGTGGTGGACACCGTGGTGGAAGCCGGCTACCGCATCGGCGAACGCGTGATCCGCGCCGCCCGAGTGGTCGTCGCCTCCCCGCAGCACTGAGCCCACGGCCGGCCCCCTCCACCGAGGGGCTCCCGCCGATGGGCGGGTGGGGGGAGAGTTCGCGGCAGACCGCGAAGAGCGGGGAAAGGCCGCCGTCGCATCCGCAAAACCGTAACACGCAATGGGCGGAACGCTCCGGAATCCGGTTCCCGACCGTAGGACTCGGCCGGGCGGCCCGGAGCGTGTCGGGAACCGGATCCCGGACCGTTCCGCGGTCGCCGTTCCATGGAACGCAACCCCCACCATCGAACATCATGTGATTCTTCGCAGCATTCGGAAAGGAGACATGCATGGCTGAGAACGAATGGCTCAACAAAGACTTCTACCAAGTCCTTGGTGTCTCCAAGGACGCCACCTCCGACGACATCAAGAAGGCATACCGCAAACTCGCGCGCCAATACCATCCCGACGTCAACAAAACCCCCGAAGCCGAGGAGAAGTTCAAGAACATCTCCGAAGCATACGACGTGCTGAGCAACGACGACGAGCGTCGCAAATACGACGCGATCCGCCAGTTCGGCGCGGGCGGCGCACGCTTCGCCGGAGGCAACGGGGCCGGTTTCGACGCGTCCGGATTCTCCGACATCTTCGGCTCCATGTTCGGCGGCGGCATGCCCGGCAACGGACGCGTCCGCTACTCCGGAGGCAACGGCGGCCCCAACATCAACGACATCTTCTCCATGTTCGGCGGCGGCATGCCCGGCGGCGCATCCTACGGCAACGCCGGCCGCGGCGCCGGATACGGCCCGGGCGCAGGCTATGAGGAGCCGGCCAAACCCGAACAGGGCAAAGACCGCAACTCCACCATCAGCCTCACGCTGCGTCAGGCCGTGAAGGGCGCGACCGTGTCGCTGTCCGTCGGCGGCGGCAAATTCAAAACGCACATCCCCGCCGGCGTGAAGGACGGCCAGAGGATCCGCCTCGCCGGCAAAGGCCACGCGGGCGTCAACGGCGGCAAACCCGGAGACCTGTACCTGCAGGTCAACGTCGCCGAAGACCCCAAGTTCGCCATGCGCGGCACCGACCTCGTCATGGACCTGCCCGTCACCGTCGGCGAAGCGGTCGCCGGCGCGAAGGTCGCGGCGAAGGACATCGACGGCGAAACCGTCACCTTCAAAATCCCCGCAGGCACGTCCAGCGGCGCGGAAGTGCGCGTAAGCGGCAAAGGCGTGCAATCCGGCAACACGCCCGGCGACCTCATCGGCCGCGTCATGATTCAAGTGCCGGCCAAGCCGGGCCTCGGCGTGCGTCACGCCGCCAAAGAATTCGACAAAGCCGCCGGCGACTATCTCGCACGGTAACCGTCCGAGACGCGTTTGGCGGCGGACCGCTACGGAACCGCCGCCAAACGCACGAACCCACACTCCGCCATCGGACGGAGCATCCACACCACGAACGCACGGAGGCGACCATGGCCAGAATCGCACGGCAGATGCGCCAACTCTACGGCATGTGCGCCGCCGCCATCGTGCTCGGACGAGCCGACCTCGACGGCGCCGACGAAGCCGGATTCGACATCGGACTGCCCATCTTCAGCGTCGGCCAAGCCGCCGAACTCGCCGGCATCCACCCCCAGACGCTGCGTCAATACGACCGCGTCGGACTCGTCGTGCCGCAACGCACCGAAGGCGGCGCGCGACGATACTGCCTGCGCGACATCGACCGTCTCGTCCAAGCGCAACGACTCAGCCAGACCGACGGCATCAACCTCACCGGCGTGACTCGCATCCTCACCCTCCAAGAGGAAAACCGCCAACTGCGCCGTCAACTGCGCCGGCTCCACAACGCCGGCGAAGGCAGCGTCTTCGCCGCCGGACGCGACGGCGACATCGTCGAAATGCAACGCTCCAACAGCGCGCGCATGTGGCGCCGCGCCATCCGCACCCAAGCGCGCGCCCTTCCCGGCCGTGTCTCCGGCCTCGGACGGGACGAGGACACGGACGATTCCAAATCCATCGTGCTGTGGGGATGACGCGTTGCGGGTGATGCGTTGCGAGAGTGGGCGACGCGTTGCGGGGCGAAGCGTTGCGGGAGTGACGTGTTGCAGGAGTGACGTGTTGCAGGAGTGACGTGTTGCGGGGCGAAGCGTTGCGGGGATGACGATTCACGTCCTCGGCGGTGCGCCGCGATGGGTGCACGCCGTTACATCGTTTTCCGTCATACGCCGACGCACCCTGTAAATTCAGGTAAACCTCCACGGTTCCTCTCCGGACTTCGCATAATGGTATCCACGCGCCATGAAGGCGCCGCTGTCTGGGCGATTTGGTGAGATGAAGGCATAAACACGCGACTAGCCAAACGCCGCACTCCGCCCGCACGACATGCGTGGCGGTGACATTAAGCCACCATGGAGAGAAACATGCTGCTCAAAGCCGTATTCTGGGACCTCGACGGCACACTCATCGACTCGGAGCCGCTCTGGCATGACGGCGAAATCGAGATTGCCGAAGCCAACAACGGACACTGGACCGAGGACCTTGGATGGGAATGCTCCGGCACGCCCGTGCCCGACGTGGCGCGCAAAATGATCGAACACGGCTGCACGCTGTCCGTCGAAGAAATCGACGTGCAGCTCAAAGCGTACGTGTTCGAACATGAGAAAATCGCCATGCCGTGGATCGACGGCGTGCAGGACACATTGCGTTCTCTCAAAGACGCCGGCGTCCCCTGTATGCTCGTCAGCACGTCGCCGCGACCCATCGTGGAAAACGTGCTCGGCGTAGCGCCCGGTCTCTTCGCCGGATACGTGTGCGGCGACGACGACGCCAAGCACAAGCCGGATCCCGCACCCTACCTGCTGGCCGCGTCCAAACTCGGCATCGCGCCCGAAGACATGAAATACTGTGCGGTCATGGAGGACACTTTGGTCGGTCTGACCGCGGGCGCCGCGTCCGGAGCGACCGTCATCGCGCAGACCTGCACCATTCGCGCCGACACGTCCGACGGCCCGCAGTACGCCTCCATCAACGGATACGACGGCGTGGATGCGGCGGCGATTGACGCCCTCGTGCGCGCCCGAGTCGCAGGGGAATGAGCTGCCTTGGCTGTGCCGGAGCTGACCGTGGCCTGTGATTCTGTCATGCTCACCCCGGAATGCGGGTTTTTGAGGAGCGTGACGGAGCGACGTGTCACGGTCGCTTCGGAACGAGGGGTTCCCGGAGAGCGTGGCCACGGGGTTCTGCCACGGTCGGCCCAGAATGGGGTTTTCGGGGGAGCGTGGCAGGAAATTCTGCCACGGTGGGCGGAATAGGGAGTTTTCTGGGCATCGTGGCAGATGGTCCGATGCGGTCGTTTGCGCGCGATTCTGCAAAGCCCGTCGTTCCAACGATTCGTGAAAACAGGGATTGTCACGGTCGCTGTGTGAAACGTTTGACTCGGGGACCGTGGCAAAGATTGTTGCCACGATGCCGAAAAATCGGTCTTCTTCAGCCATTGTGGCAGAGATTCCTGCCACGCTCGTCGTGTATAACGATTGACGGTCAGACCGTGGCAGGATGCGTTGCCACGGTCGTCGTGTGCAACGATTGCTGGGCGGACTGTGGCAGAAACCCCGCCACGCTCGTCGTGCGCAACATTTGGCGTCTCTATCGTGGCAAGCGCCACTGCGCTACTCCTCGCACCCATCCCCGCCCGCTTTCCTAGCCGGACCTCAGCAGGTTGTGAACATGCTGGATGGATTCCCGTGCGCGCCCGCCGCAGGCCCTCTCCCGGCCTGGGCGTGAAGTACGATGACACTGTTATGGGTTTCATCAATTTTATTCTTGAACTGCTGAAGGATCCGCGCGCGGCCATCGCCGGCTGGATCGCGATGGGCGTGGCGCCCACGCTCGGCTTCATCTTCCTCATCATCTTCATCGAGACCGGTGTGGTGTTCTTCCCGTTCCTGCCCGGTGACTCGCTCCTGTTCGCCGCCGGCGTGTTCGCCGCGCCCGACGCGCAGACCGGCAAGGCCGCGCTGCCGCTGATGGCGCTGCTGCCGGTCGTGTGGATCGCGCCGATCATCGGCGACCAGTGCAATTACTTCATCGGCCATTTCTTCGGCCGACGCATCATCGAATCCGGCAAGGTCAAGGCCATGACGCCGGAACGCATCGCCAAAACCGAGGCGATGATCGAGAAGTGGGGTCCGCTTGCCGTGTTCCTCGGCCGGTTCTTCCCCTTCATTCGCACGTTCATGCCGTTCATCTCCGGCATTTCCGGCATGCGATGGGCGCGTTTCACGCCGTTCTCCGTGCTCGGCGGCATCATCTGGTCGTCGCTGTTCACGCTGCTCGGTTACTTCTTCGGCAACATTCCGGCCGTGCAGGATCATTTCGAGCTGGTGATCGTGCTGATTCTGGCCGTGTCGCTCGTGCCGACGTTCATCGGCCTGTTCAAGGCGAAGTTCGGCAAGAAGCAGGCGTAGCGTTCGTTCGGCGGCTGGTCGGTTGGCCGGTCGGACTGCTGGACGGCTGTACGTCCGGCGCATGCGTATGAAGTCCCGTGGGGTCCTTGCGGATTCCCGCGGGGCTTCTTGTTTTCATTGGGTGTCCGATGGACGATGTGGCTGAGCCGGGGAGCGATCCCGGCATATGGAAAGCAAAACGCCGATTGGGCGTGTCGGGTTGCGTTGATTGGATGAACGTACTAACGTGATGAGAGTTGTCTTGCGGAGCATGACAACAAACCATGGGGCTGTAGCTCAGTTGGTAGAGCGCTTCGTTCGCATCGAAGAGGTCGTGGTTTCGATTACCATCAGCTCCACAAATCCTCCGGAATTCCACCTCCGGAGGATTTTTCTTTTCCCATCCATTCCGTTCGGCGACGATGGGGCCGGGATGGGTCATACAACGGCGGACAGCCGGTGACATCGACGGCCGTCATGCGGTCCTATTCTCCGTATGGTCCCATGAAACGTGAGCCGTTAAGGTGCAACATATGGTCGGGACTGTCCGCACACCAAGCCTCCGTCTCCCAAGCCAGCTGCGCGAGATATTTCTGCATGGTTTTGCGGTCGGGGAAACAGGAGACAAGCACGACCTTATCCCACTGATTCGCGAACAGATTATGCAGTTCGGTCTTGCGGGTCACATCGACGGGGCCGTGGCTGCTGGCCGCTTCCATGAGAAACAACCATTCCCGTTTCGAATCCCAAGCGATTACATCAGGCGCTTTGTCATGTGTTTTGAGGAGGATGCCGAGATTCCGCATGAAATCGGCGTCGAGGGCACCCATCTGATGATTCGTGTCGTCGACATACACCACCTGGCATCCAGGAGCGAATCGTGGCAGCATCTCCTCGATCATCGACCGGATGAGTTCCGACTGACCTCCCGGAGACAGGGCGAGCATTGCTCCGTCCGGCAGCATGACCGGAGTTTTCGGCATGTTTCGACGTTCTTCGGCCAAGGAAGCGTAAGGGACATGCTGCTCAAGGAACTGTTCCACCGCAGTCGGGAACGAGACCATGCCGCGTCCGCGGAATACCTCAAGAGCCGCATTGGTAACGCGATAGTTCCACTTCGGTGAGTTGGTGGGACGATAAGGTTGGTCGGCGTTCTCTTCGATGATTCCGGCCATAATGAACTGGTGCAGGGTGAAACGGCGAATCGTCTCGCGTGTGTTCGGTTTGTAATTCACGCCGAATTCATCTCGGATCCAGTCCATAATCGCACGGGTGCCGAGCATCGGGTTCGTGGCCTGTTCCCATGAATCGCCATCCTTGAGCTGTAGTAAGGCCAGCAGGGTCATGGCGCTGCGTTCGTTGAGCTGGTCTTTGCCGACTTCAAAATCGTGCAGCACCTCCATCGCTTCTTGGATCAGCTTGCTTGTACTCATGAGAACAGCCTTTCAATCGTCTGGTCAATACGGTTTTGGTCCACGTCATCGTCGATTGGCAGTGCTTCAGCCAATGCGGCCAACTGGGTTTTCGATGGGCACGGCAATTGGCGTAGATCGGTCGCGTTGACCTGCGTGCTGCCGGACATGTGACGGTACCATTCGTCAACAATGGAGGAAGACAACCAAAGCGTCAGGCCACGCGCAGTCTCATCCTTCAACGGCACCGTTCGTCGAGACGTGCCCTGATGCACGTAATTCAGTTTATTGTCGGCCACGAAGCTCACATCGCTGCACAAGTATGAGGCGTGGATACGGTGTTGCTGCTCCTTGGCCGAGAAACGATTCACCAGACAGTAACTGCCCTCCGGTAGCGCCACATTCCGTGCATCGGCCTCGTTGGTCACCCACTGTTCACGATTGCATTCGACGGGGTGGACCATCATCAGTCCATGCTGGTTGCCTGACCAATACAACGGGTGTCCGTGCGGCTGCTCTACGTTCGATAAGACGTCGCGATTACGGAACCATACGAGTTTGCCCGTGGATACCCACAAACCTTGATCGGCCAGCGTCTTGAGCCCGGACAGCCGTGGATCTTGCCGTTGGACACGCACGATACGGTCATGTCCCATGAGCAAGGCCCGCAGCGCCACGGACTCGTGTCGCTGTCGCTCCAACGGCTCGGTCGGCAATGCGTCGGCATACACGGTGACGTTCTCGGCTTGCGGTCGCCTGGACACCTTCACCAGCATGATCTCCTGCAGGATGTTCATGTCCTTGAAATGCTCCTGACGAGACCCGTACACGGCCAGCACATCGATGCTGCACTCATTCAGCATCCACTTGCGGAAATCCTTGAAATAGTCGCCGTTCATCCATGAGCGCGGGATAATGGCGACGCACTCACCCCCTTCTGCCAACGCCTGAATGGCCGTCACCATAAACGCCGTATACAGGTTCGTAACCTTCACCCCGCCGTCGCTGGTGGCGATTATGGTCGGACGAATCTTCTTATACGGAGGGTTCAGAATCACACGGTCATACCGGGCCTCCAGTAGCACATCGAAAACCGATTTATTGATGATCTCGATATCATCGCATACCTGTCGCAAAGACGTTTCGGAAGCCGTCGCAAGATCGGCATCCTGTTCGATGGCGACGACACTGCTGCCATGTGCGGATCGGCCAGCCGCCACTGCACTCAGAATGCCCGATCCGGAACCAAGGTCAAGAATCCTCACCGGTTCATCGGTCGAAGTGAACAGACTCACCGCCTGCTCGGCCACAGGCATGGGAGTCAGGAATTGCTCCCACTGCTGTTGCCGTTTCGGGGAAAGCGATGCCGCGGCCTCGTCACGGATTTGCGCGATGATCTTGGAAGTCATAATCCCCCAGAATAGACGGAGATGAAGTCTATACTGGAATGTGACAAATATCCAGCAGCCGTTCATAGACGAGTGGCGGCGAAATGTAACGGAGATGGCGAAGATGTGGGATTACGCAATGCTGTCCAAAATAGCCAAACGGCTCGGCGGGCCAGTAGGACTGGTCATCACTATTGCCGCTGGTGGCGTAGTGGTCGGCAGCGCCGGAACGGTGTTGGTGCAGAAGTTGAGGCATGGAAAAGAGACGAACAAGCATGAACCGATCGCCGACAGGAAAGTCATTACAGAGTTAAGCGACGATACGGAAGCTGACGCCGTCTGACCATCAGCTCCACAAATCCTCCGGAATTCCACCTCCGGAGGATTTTTCTTTTCCCATCCATTCCGTTCGGCGACGATGGGGCCGGGATGGGTCATACTGGGGATATGACACGAGCAGATGAAGACCTTGCAGGACTTGACGGCATACCCTCCGACGGCAACCTTGGCAATCGAAGCATGCGCGAAGCCGCCGCGGGAGGCGTCGCCCGCACCATCGCCATTCCGAAGGGAACCGTGGTGCTGGCGGCCACACCCATCGGCAACACGGGCGACGCATCCGACCGGCTCAAAGCGCTCCTCGAACGCGCCGACATCGTCGCCGCCGAAGACACCCGACGCCTCTACGACCTCGCCAACCGACTCGGCGTCCACGTCAACGGCCGCGTCATCGCCTACCACGACCACAACGAGCGCGCCAAATCCGACGGACTGCTCGACACCGTCGAAACCGGCGCCACCGTGCTCGTCGTCTCCGACGCCGGCATGCCCACCATCAACGACCCCGGCCTCGCCATCGTGCGCCGCGCCATCGAACGCGGACTGCCCGTCACCTGCGCGCCCGGCCCCTCCGCGGTCCTTGACGCGCTCGCCCTCTCCGGACTGCCCACCGACCGATTCTGCTATGAAGGCTTCCTGCCGCGCAAACATTCCGAACGCATGCAGCACCTGCGCATGCTGCAAGCCGAACGCCGCACCATGGTGTTCTACGAGACGCTGCACCGCATCGCCGACTCCATGGAAGACCTGCTCGCCTCGTTCGGCCCCGACCGTCGTATGGCGTTGTGCCGCGAACTCACCAAAGACTACGAGCAGATCAGGCGCGGCACCATCGAGGAGATCCGTGACGGCGTGCTCGCCGACCCGCCGCGCGGTGAAATGGTCCTTGTCATCGCCGGCGCCTCCGATGAGGAAGCCAACGCGGCCGCACCCAGCGCGATGAGCGTGGAGGACATGGCCGAGCTGGCCGCGCGTCGTGCGGAAAGCGAAGGATTGCGCATCAAGGACGCGATCGCCAAAGTGGTGGAGGAGCATCCCCTGCCCGACGGCTCCTACGCGAACCGCAAGCAGGTCTACGCGGCGGCGCTCAAGCTGCGTGAACGCTGAGCTTGTGCGCCGCGATTGTGGTTCCGCGCTCGCCTTCAGCCTCAGCCTCACCTTCCCCTTCCCCCTCCGGCCAGTGTTCGAACCAGCCGAGCAGCGTTTCCACGGATTCCCCGCTCCAGTCGCGGAGTCGCGGGCCAGGGCAGTCGCGGTTGTACGGCTGGTCGAACACGACGACATGCTGCCCCACATCCCTGAGCGCATGGATGTTGGCAGGCGAGTCGTCGATGTGCACCGTGGCGCGCATGGTGTCCTTCAACCCGGTGAAGCACAGCGACATGTAGGGGATGCGGTGCCGTTCGAGCCATTGCGCGGTGTCGGCGACGACCATGCGGTGCTGCCCGGCCACGAACAGCCGATGCGTGACGATGCGTATGTACACGTGGTGCGCGGCGAGCGTGCGCAGCGCTTCGGGCGCGCCGGGGATGGGCTGCATGGTGGCGTAGAGGTGTTCGTTTTCGGCTGCTTCGTGCGTGGCGAGATAGTCGTCGCCGGTGTGGAAGGGCCATCCTGGATTGCGGTAGATGGTGTAGTCGTGTTCGGGTGGCCGTAGGTCCGGGTCCATGCGTCCGTGGGTGACGAGGTGGTGGTGGAGCGCGCCTGTGTAGTCCGCGCATACGCCGTCGAGGTCGAGGTTGAGTACGCGGTATCCGTGTGCTCCGACTTGTTGGTTGCGGTATTGTTCGGGGATCATGTGTGGTCCTTGGTTGTTGACGTGGTGAGTGTTTCGATGAGTATGGTGAGTGCTTGTTTGACGCCTGGTCCGCCGGCTTGGGAGATGTGCTCGAGGAGGGTGGCGTCGGCGTTGGGGTTGATGACGAGCCATCGGCGTAGTTCGGGCGCGTGGCGTGCGATGTGCCAGAGGACGTCGATGGGGGTGTCGGGGTCGGCGGCGATGCGTGGGGTGAGGAGTATGGGCGGCGCGGGCGGGTCGAGTGTGCGCGGTCTGCGTGTGGGCGGGTTGGTGGTGAGCGCGGCGAGTCGTGTGGCGGGGTTTGCCGCGCATGGCGTCCGATGGTGCCGGCCTTCTTCCGTTGTTTCCCGCCTGCTGGCGTGCGGGTGGGTTTTACGTGCGTTCCTGCGTTTTCCGGTGAGGTATCGTTTCATGGTCCGTTCCTTATATATGGTGTCCGATGGCTGTGGTTGCGATGGCTGCGTCGGTGCTTCCGACGGGTTTCCGCCCGACTGTTTCCTTTATGTCTGTTTCCTCATGCCTTGCTTTCCTCCGTTGTCGTGCCCCGCACTGCCGCGACTGGTGTTGCCGTTACCGGCGTTGCTCCGCGCCGCCATGCTGCATCACACCGCCGTGTTCCATGCCGCCGCGGCGCGCGCGGATGCGGTTGAAGAACGCGAACGCCTGCGGGTTGGCGCTGTTGTATGGGTTGTGGTTGAGGATGTCGAGGCAGTCTTCGGTGGTGAAGTCATAGGCGTCCATGAGGGCGATGATGCGGTCGATGGGGTCGGGCATGCCGGGTTGCTGGTGGAGCGCGTAGGCGATGTCGCAGGCGGTGCGTGTGGGGCTGGTGACGCGGAGCATGCCGATGGTGGTGATGTCGTTGCGGATGGTTTTGCGCTTGTGGCTGCGCAGCTGCCGTCCGTATTTGGTGGTGCGGTGGTGGGAGGTGGTGAGGATGTCGATGGTGTTGGGGAAGTCGCCGCCGATCCAGATCCAGAGTGCGGTGTCCGCGCAGGCGACGCTGGGGTAGGGGAGGATGTTGGCGGCTATCATGGCGCGTCCGTAGAGGGTGGCGGCGTGTTCGTGCCAGTATCCGGTGGTTTGGTCGAGGCGTTCGAGTTGGCCGTGGCTGCCGAGGCGGTTGAGGGTGAGGGGGCCGGGGAGGTCGTGTTCGTGGAGGATGGCGGGTATGAGGAGCGGTTCTTCAAGGTATATGGCGTCCGATGACGCATGCTTCGTTGGTGCGTTCATGCGCTCCACGGTAGGTCTTTTGCCTGCGTACCGCCAGTCGCCCGTTCGCACGGTGCATGAACCTCGTCGTCGTGGTGCATAAACCTCTTTCAATCAATCCCGACCCAACCAACCTCGGCCCGGCATCCTGACCTCGTTCGGCCCGGGCCGCCCCGTCCGGCCGCAGCGGTCCGTGCGGCGTCTTGGACGGTAGGCATACGGTGGCGTCCGAGACGCGTCGCGCCGTCGTGCCCCGGAATGTGTCGTGCCCGGAACGTGTTTTGCCCCGGAACGTGTCGTGCCCCGGAAACCGGGTGACCTGTGTCCTTGAAAAGCGGCGGCGCGTGTCCCCGGCGCGCCGGATAATCGGGGTTTATGAGTCATATTTTGGTGAATGTTGCCTGGCCGTATGCGAACGGCCCGCGTCATATCGGTCATGTGGCCGGTTTCGGCGTGCCCTCCGATGTCTACGCGCGTTATGAACGTATGAAGGGCAATGACGTCCTGATGGTTTCCGGCACGGATGAGCACGGCACTCCGATTCTGGTCGAGGCGGAGAAGGAGGGTCTGACGGCCCAGGAGCTGGCGAACCGTTACAACCGCGTCATCGCGAAGGATCTGTGCGATCTGGGGCTGAGCTATGACCTGTTCACCCGCACCACCACGGGCAATCATGAGCAGGTGGTGCAGGAGCTGTTCAAGCAGTGTCTGGAGAACGGCTACATCTATAAGGGCACGCAGCAGGTGGCCATCAGCCCGTCCACGGGCCGTACCCTGCCGGACCGTTATATCGAGGGCGAGTGCCCGATCTGCCATACGGAGGGCGCCCGCGGCGACCAGTGCGACGCGTGCGGCAACGAACTCGACCCGGACGAGCTCATCAACCCGGTGTCCAAGATCAACGGCGAGAGCCCGCGTTTCGAGGAGACGGAGCATTTCTTCCTCGACCTGCCGGCGCTCGCCGAAGCGAATCTCGCTTGGCTGGAGACCCGTGAGGGTTGGCGCACGAACGTCATCAATTTCTCCAAGGGCCTGTTCAAGGAGGTGAAGCCGCGCGCCATCACGCGCGACATCGACTGGGGTATTCCGGTTCCGGTGGAGGGTTGGCTGGACAACCCGAACAAGAAGCTGTACGTGTGGTTCGATGCGGTGATCGGCTACCTGTCGGCGTCCATCGAGTGGGCGCGCCGTAAGGGCGATCCGGAGGCGTGGCGCAGGTGGTGGAACGATCCGTCCACGCCGGGCTACTATTTCATGGGTAAGGACAACATCACGTTCCATTCGCAGATCTGGCCTTCGGAGATGCTGGGCTATAACGGCGCCGGTTCCAAGGGCGGCGAGGCGGGCGAGCTTGGTCCGCTGAACATGCCGGAGCAGGTGGTGTCTTCCGAGTTTATGACGATGGAGGGCAAGAAGTTCTCTTCGTCGCGCGGCATCGTCATTTATGTGAAGGATATTCTTTCGCGTTATCCGGTGGATGCGGTGCGCTACTACATTTCGGTGGCGGGTCCGGAGACTTCGGATGCGGATTTCACGTGGGCGGAGTTCGTGCGTCACAACAATGAGGAGTTGGCGGCCGCATGGGGCAATCTGGTGAACCGCGTGGCGAATCTGATCGCGAAGAACTTCGGTGAGATTCCGGCTCTTGACGAGGCGTCCATGACGGATGAGGATCGTGCGTTGTTGGATGAGGCGTTGGCCGCGTTCGACACGGTCGGTTCGTTCATCGAGCATCATCGTCAGAAGAACGCGTTGAATGAGGCGATGCGTCTGGTGGGCGACATCAACAAGTACATTTCCGCTACGGAACCGTGGAAGATCAAGGATGACCCGGCGCGCCTCGCCACCGTCCTGCACGTCGCCGCGCAGGCCGTCTCCGACGCCAACCACCTGCTCGCCCCGTTCCTGCCGCATGCTTCGCAGAAGGTGTGGGAGGCTTTGGGCGGCACTGGCGTGTTCTCGCCGCTGCCGCGTTTGGAGGAGGTTGAGGATCTGGATAAGCCGGGCTTCACCTATCCGATCATCACGGGCGACTACACGCTTGGCGAGACGGTGCATCCGTGGGAGCGTGAGGCCATTGTGCCGGGTACGCCGGTTGCGAAGCCCACGCCGATTTTCGCGAAGATCCCGAAGGAGGCCGTGGAGGAGGAGCTGGCGCGTTTCGATGAGGCGTTGGCGGCTCGTCGTGCGGCCGAGGCGGAGCGTTTCGCCGCAGAGCAGGCCAAGCTCGCCCAGTGACTGCACTATGTGATGGTGGCGACCGTATCCATGGTGCGGTAACTCTCCCATGGTGCGGTGGTGCCGTAATGGCCGACGGGCACATTGTCGCTACAAAGTTCTCAGGGTTCTTTGAGGAACACGCATCGTAACGTTGAGATTCGGAGGGTTATATGGGACATGTCGGCGGACGGGACCTCCCCAAGGTTCTCCCAGCAGTCCGTGGGCGAGGTTCTTTCCGGACCCCATAACTGAACCCTTCTTCTCTCTTCTCTCTCACCCGGCGGTTTTTTTCCCGCCGGGTTTCTTTTTGCTCCGCAAGCCAGTCCTCCGGGGGGAGGGTGAGCGATGGAGGCATTCGTGGTGGACGGCGATGGGCGGGCGGTGGCCGTCCGCGGCATGGCGGTGTGCGATGTCCGATGGTGGGCGGCTGCTTTTCATGACTCGTGAAACACCTTTCGTGATGCGGCCAATGTTTTTCCTCGTGAGTCGGGGGGGGGGGCTCTCATTGCGGCTTTGGCCCGGTATGGCGGGCGGGCGTGGCTGTATTGCGAAGATGTCGGGGAGACATCGGGGGCTGTACGCAAGCGCATCTTGCGCTACCTTGTGTTCCATGCGTCCGGCCTTGAGGCGGAACTGCAACGATGCGTCGATTCTGGGAGTGTGATTGATGATGGGGAACGGCAGGAGACCGTATAAGCGTATCGCCGCCAAGGCGAGCGCGGCGGTGTCCGCTGTGGCGATGCTGGTGACCCTGACGGTGGCGGGGACGGCGTGGGCCGTATCGGGTACATCCATGTCCGCCGTGTCCTCAACGGTGAATGCCGACGGGGGGGGGTATTCGCCTGACGGGGGAGACGGTGCTGACGGCTCGCTGACGGAGTCCGATGGCGGGGAAGCCGCGGATGGCGCGTCCGTCGATAGCGCAGGCGATTCGTCTGATTCCGATGGCGTAAGGTCCGAAGACGCCGCGTCCGGGGATACGGCGTCCGATGATGCGGGCGACGCGTCGTCCGACGGCGCTGTGTCCGAGGAGAAGGTCTCCGATGGTGATGGCGATTCGCCCGGCGCCGCCACCGATGATGAGGTTGCGGATGATGCCGAAGACGGTGCGTCCGATGACGCCGCGCCGGCAGCCGACTTCGCCGCGGATGAGGCGTATGCCGATCACACGGTGACGGGCGTCACCCCGTCGAACGTGAGGATAGACCTGTTCGACTATTGGATCACTGGCCAGGCCGCTGAAGACAACGTTCCCGACACCTACCAGAACATGAGCAAAGGCATCAATAACGGGCATGCGTTGAAGTTCACCAAGAACGGTTTTGGCACCGAAGGCGGCAACTACGGGCGGAACGCGCCTCGCGACGCCAGTATCAACAACTGGACCGGCAAGACGGACACCGAACGTGGAGGCCCCTTCTCCGGCATCGTGACCGACACGCTGGGCGCGGACGGCTATCCCGTGCTGCGGTCGGGCAACCGGTATCTCGGCAGCCGGCGCAACCTGAGGGAATCCACCAACGATACGACCTCCCAAGATTCCCTCGCCTACCTGTTCGCCCCGACTACGGTCACCGGCAAGCAGGCCTTCACGAACGTCAGGGGCCTGCTGCAGGCGGACGAGAACGGGTTGTACGGCTACGACAGCCAAAAGAACTTCGCCAGTTTCGACAGCGGCTCCAATGCGTTCGTGCTGTACGATGCGCCGGCGGTCGGCGCCGACAGCAGCGTTGCCGACCAACAGGACGGCCAGTTCTTCCCGTTCGACTCCGCGAGCGAGGTGTTCGAAAGCCCCGATCATACCGACGCCGCCGGCCATCTGATGAAGGACGACTCCGTCAGTTCGTCCAGCGCCGGCCTGAACCACTACCTCGGACTGCACATGACCTCGGATTTCGTGCAGCCGACCGACGGCAAGGTGAACGGCACGGCCATGCAGTTCAACTTCTCCGGCGACGACGACGTATGGGTGTACGTCGACGGCATCCTCGTCGGCGATTTGGGCGGCCTGCATGACCGCATGACGCTGAACATCGACTTCGCCACCGGCAAGGTGACCGTGCACAACGGATCCTCATACGACTCCACCACCGTATTCAATGCGACGAACGCGACGCTGCGGTCCCTGATGTACGGCAAGACGAACGCTGACGGGCATACGTTCACCGACGCCGATTTCGATGGGAACACCTTCGCGTCCGGTGGTGAGCACACCCTTGACTTCTTCTACCTTGAACGCGGCAACGGCAACTCGAACATGCAGCTGAGCACCAACCTGCTCTCCCGTCCCGCGAACGACCTGATCAAGGTAGACCAGAACGGCCAGGCGATCGACGGAGCGTCCTTCGCCCTGTACAAGGCCGACGCGGACTACGCCTACGACGAGACGAGCGACCTGGTCGCTCGCGGCGTCACCGGCACGGACGGTGTGCTCACCTTCATCGACGAATCCACAGGGCGACGCATCAACTTCGACCAGTACCATCGGCAGGGCATCGACCATTACGTGCTCAAGGAGACCGGAACGCCGACCGGCTACCGCACCGCCGCCGACACGAAACTGGTGTACTACACGGGCGGCGCGGACGTGGGCCAGCAGGGACTGCTGCTCGCGGACCCATCGTACCTATGGCAGACCGGCGCCTACGCGACGGCCAAGGAGACGGTGACGATCACCAACGGCAGCTACATCAGCGGCGTCAACGGGGATTATTACACCGAGGCCGACATCGACCGCGAACTGGAGGGCGGCGGCGAACTGTACGCAGTGGTGCTCAAACGCGACTCGGAGCATTACGGCGACACGGTGAGCGACGACGACACGTGGCGCGTGGTGTCGGGCGATCCGCTGAACGGGTGGACGCTGTCGGAACCGGTCGAGGACATCAACCAGGTGAGTGCGAACACGGCCGCGCACTACGACTTCGACAAGAAGGAAGGCATGTACCGGGTCACGCTGGAGAACCTGCCCGGCGACATCCGCTACTACTACAACATGCTGGACTCCTCGCAGAAGCATCTCACGCAGTTCACCGTCGGCTACTACCTCACCAAGGCCGACGGCTCCACCGTGCGGTTGACGGGACGCCAGTTCTCCCGCGTGTTCGCCTCCCGTCTGCAGATCACGGACGTGCGCAACTACCTGCTTGTGCAGAAGACCGACGAGTACGGCGACGCGATCGCCACGACCGTCGACGGCGCGCTGGATTCGTCGAAACAGGCCGAGTTCGCGCTGTACACGGCAGATCAGGTGGACGTGGCGGAAGACGGCACCGCGACGCTGAAGGAGAACGCGACGCCGTACGACACCACGCTTACGCGGGACCTGACGCGCGCGAAGGACGGCCTGGAACTGCCCGGCGGCGCGGTGTTCCCCAGCGCGTCCGCGGACGGAGGGACCGACGAGCTGCCGGAAGGTACCTATTATCTCAAGGAGACCAAGGCGCCTGATGGGTATGCGGTCAACGATCAGCTGGTCATGGTGATCGTCGACGCGGACGGCGTGCATGCGGACGCCGGCACTGATGACGACCTCATCGCCACACGTGTGGGCGTCGGTTCGCTCATCGCCTCGATGGCCCAGACCGGCAATGCCGACCAGGTCGACCAGACCATGCACGACATCACCGCCACGAAGAAGACCGGCGTGCTGGGTAAGGACGGCCGCCTGACGTGGACGTCGGTGGCCGGCAGCGACGTCGACCTATCGTACGGCGGTGCGGGCGTGGCGTTGGAATACGGGTTGAGCGGCGCGCAGGACGCGGACCCGATCTCCTACTACAGCGCGACCGGATGGACCTGGCTCGGCACCAAGCAGCACTACGACTGCGCCGTGACCTATCCGGACGGCCACTGCGGCACGACCACGCTCAAACTGGACCTGAGCCAGGCGCCATACAACAACCCGGACACCACCAAACTGTTCTCGGGCACGACCACGGTGATCGTGGGCGATCGGTCGAACCGGCCCACCGCCGTGCTGTCGCTGATCAAACGGGTCGAAGGACGGCGATGGGACGGCACGTCGGACTTCACCTTCACATTGACGCGCGTGGACGAAACCGGCGACGACACCGTCACCTACCCGCAAGCCGGCGGAACCGACGGCGCGGGCGGCAATACGCCGTTGAATAAGGACGGCACGCTCACGGTGTCCACAACGGGATCCATCGCAGTCGGCCAAGGCGGGCAGAAAACGCTGCGGTTCGCCCGGCTGGCCTTCCCCGCCAAGGACGCGATCTACGAGTTCCGCATCACGGAGACCATCCCGCAGCAGACGCCGGCAGGCTGGCATTACGACACCGGCGGACTGAACCGGCTCAATAGCGACACCGGATACCGGGTGACCGTCGCCGTGCAATGCGAGGCGAGAACCGGATCCACGGACGGATGCGCCACGACCGTCACCTACGGCGACGCGACCGGCGAGCCGGATCCCGACACCGGGACGGTCGGCACGCCGCCCGTATTCGTGAACGCGTATGCGACGGTGTCGGCGTTGCCGTTCACCGGCGGCAACGCCTCCGCCCGCGACTGGCTGCTTATAGGAGGAGGACTGCTGCTGTCGATTCTCCTCGGCAGAAGCGCCTACAAGCGCTGGAAGAACAACAACATCACACTTGCCTCTCTCTGAGCAGCGTGCGCGTCGCCGCCACGCGGGGCACGGAGGCACCCCGCAGACGACGCGCCCGCCCGACGCCCGGTCCAAGACCAGACCGCGGGCGGGCCACACAGCTTGGAGAAGCCGGAACGCGCAAGCGAGCCGGAACGTCGAATGAGGAGCGGCGCGGAGCGATCCGAACCAACCGCATCGGCACAAAGGAAAATGTGCGGTCGCGGAAGCCATCAGGCTTCGGCTTCCGCGGCTGCAAAGCAGCCAACCCAACCAACAAGGAAAGAGAGGTTCCCCATGAAGATGAGGAAACTGTTCGCGGGCATCACCGCCGCAGCGACGATGCTCGGTGGTCTCGCCCTCGGCGCCGCCACCGCCATGGCGGCCCAGGGCGATCCGATGGATCTCACCCAGCAGCAGACCATCACCATCACCGGTGACAAGGCCGCGCTGGCCGGTCGTACGTTCAAGGCCGTACTGCTCGGCAAGTATGATCAGGCCATCGAAGGCGCCGAAGGCAAGGTAGCCAGCGTGTCCGTCATCACGGACGATGCGGTGAAGACCGGTGCCGACACCGCCTTGACCGCGGTGAAGCCGGATTGGGAAACCGACACCGCCCATCCCGGATACGCCGGCAACCCGATCGGCTATGTTGCGGCCGCGAACCTGACCGACAGCGGCGCGAACGGCACCCCGGCCTGGCAGGGCGAGCTGCGTCAGTTCATCACTCGGCTCCAGCAGCAGACCGATTTCCAGGCCGCACTGGCCACCGCCGCCGAGCAGAAGGTTTCCACGGATGCCACTTCGCTGACCATCGGCAACCTGACCCCGGGCCTCTACGCGGTCGTGGACGTGACCGCATCCTCCGAGGCCAGCGGTGCAGTCACGAACTCGCTGACCATGGTCGTTCCGACCAAGGTCAACGGCCAAAATCTGGAGAACATGGAATTGGGCACCGTTCAGATCAAGAACCGCACCATGACCAAGACCTCCGACAAGGACGACGAGGATGGCGCCGGCGACGGCACCGTCAACATCGGCGACGAGGTCACCTACTCCATCAACGCCTATGTGCCGAACACGGACGGCTACACCAACTACGACTTCGCCTTCACCGATATCCCGGGCATCGGCCTGACCGTCGCCGCCGGCACCGTGCCGTCCGTGAGTGTGGTGGACGCGGAGGGCACCGTCCAGGAAACCCTGGCCGCGGGCACCGATTACACCGTGACCGGTCTGGACTCCGACCTCAAGGGCGACGGCGACAAGTCCTTCAGCGTCAACATCGAGAACGCCAAGATCCTTGAGCTGGGCAAGAAGTACGCCGGCTACGACTTCGTGATGACCTACACGGCCACCGTGAACGACGAAGCCACCTCCACCGTCGACAACAAGTTCAAAGTCACCAACGACGGCGACTACAACGGCGGCGGCAACAGCCTGAAGAATTACGGTTTCGAGTTCACCAAGGTCCAATCCGACGGTACGACCGCGGTCGCCGGCGCCCAGTTCCAGATCAAGGACGCCGAGGGCAATGTCGTGAAGGTGCTCGCCCAGACTGAGTCCGGCGCGTACAAGAAGTCCGTCTCCGCCGACGCCGTGGATACCGTCGTGACCCCGACCACCGGCGTGGTCAAGGTTTCCGGCCTCGCCGCCGGCACCTACACGGTCACCGAGACCAAGCCCGCCGACGGATACCTGCAGTCCGTGAAGCCTTCCTTCAAAGTCACCATCGCCAAGGACGGAACCGTCACCTACACGAAGGATTCCGACGTCTGGGACGCCGTCACCATCACTGACGGCAAGGTGACCGTGAAGAACTTCGCCTCCATCGCCGAGCTGCCGCTGACCGGTGGCGCCGGCATCGCGCTGTTCACCGCCGTGGGCGTCCTGCTCGCCGGTGCCGCCGCGACCGTGTTCGTGAAGTCCCGCTCCGCCAAGCGCGCCCTCATGGCCTGACCAGCCTACCATCCGGGCGGAGGTCCCCAGCCCTTCGCCCGCTCCGGCCGGACCGCCCCAGCGGCCCGGCTTTTTCGCATCCGTCTCCGCCTCCCCTGCGGGCATACAGTCGCTTGGGATCGGTTTTGCGGCTGTAGGCCCGCAGGGGCATCGGAGACGTTCACATGCTGTACGAGATGGGGGCGGCCCCCGAGAGGCGGGGATATGATGGGGGAAGGTTGACACACTCCACTGTGAGAAGCGACGAAGCTTCGGAAAGGAACAACGAACCGCATGGCACGATCGACATTCACCCAAGAGGAAATCGCCTATCTCTACTCCCTGCCCGCAGTCAGCCGCGTGGTCAACGGACGCATCAGCTACTCCGATGTCTTCAAACGCGAATGCGTACGCCAATACCTCCTCGGGCGCTCGCCCGCACGCGTGTTCCGCGAAGCGGGACTCGACCCGCAACTCATCGGATACAAACGCATCGAACGCTGCATGGCCCGCTGGCGAGAACGCTACGGCGACGCCGTGCGCGCAAGCCTGCCCGAAGACCCCGAAGCGCGCGCCGACGCCGTCGAACAAAGCCGCTCCTTCTTCGCCGGCGGCGGCGAACCCTTCACCGTCGACGCCGACGAAGTCAAAGCGACCGTCGCGGCAGCGCCCGCCAGCGTCACCGCCGAGCAGCTCATCCACAAAGCCGCAGCGCAGCAAAGCATGGCGAACATCATGTTCGGCCAGCAGATGCGCCACATCGAAGAACTCGAAGGCGCCAACGCGCGTCTGCGCGCCCGCGTCGAACAGCTCGGCAAACGCCTCGAACACGAAGCATACCGCGCCGCGACCGGAACCATTCCCATCGAACGCCAAGACGAACGCGAAGCACGCACCTACGAGGTATACATCGTCGAACGCGACCAAAACGGCACCGTCACCGACATCCACATGTTCCTCAGCGAAAACGAGCACAACCCCTACCTCGGCTACGGCACGCAGCCGCCCGTCGGCAACACCGGCGAGGCCGCTACACTGGACGACCATGAGCAAACATCGTGACCGCAGCTGGGCGCCCGACCCGGACGCGCTCCCCGAAGACGCGCACGTCATCGACAACCACACACACGTCGCATCCGTCGTGCCCTACTCCCGCGCCATGAGCCACGAAGCGGCCGCCAAAGGCCAAGGCGAGGTGCCCGTCTACAGCGTGGACGAACACCTCGCCAAAGCGGCCGCCGTCGGCGTGACCGGCATCATCGACTCCGGATGCGAACTGCCCAACCTGACCGTCGCCATCGACATGGCCGAAACGCATCCCGGACAAGTCCACGCCGCCATCGCCATACACCCCAACGAATCCGTACGCCACGGACACCGCGCCGCTGCCGGCCCCGACGGACTGCCCATCACCTACAAGCCTTGGCATGACACGCCCTTCGACGAAGCCATGCACACCGTCTCGCGGCTCGCGCGCGAACATCCCACGGAAGTCGTCGCCATCGGCGAAACCGGCATGGACCTCTTCCGCACCGGCGAAGCGGCGCTCGAACTGCAGCGCGAAGCGTTCCGCGCGCACATCGCGCTCGCCAAGGAACTCGACCTGCCCATGCAGATCCACGACCGCGACGCGCACCGCGAAGTCATCGAAACGCTCCTCGCCGACGGTGCGCCCGCACGCACCGTGTTCCACTCCTACTCCGGCGACCGGGAAATGGCCGAGATCGCGCGCGAACACGGCTGGTATCTGAGCTTCTCCGGCACCGTCGGATACAAAGGCAACGAAGGCATCCGCGAATCGTTGCGCATCGTGGGCCTCGACCACGCCATGGTCGAGACGGACGCGCCCTACCTCACGCCCATGCCGTACCGCGGACGCACCAACGCGCCGTACATGATCCCGTACACGCTCGCCGCCATGGCGGACGTGCTGGATCTGACCGTGGCCGAAACGGCGCGCGGCACGAGGAACACCACCCGCGAGGTGTACGGGGTGTGAGCGCGTGCGGGGTCGTCGCGGAGTGCGGGCTCGTGCGTCGCAACGCACCGGTCTGCTTAGCCTGCAGTGAAATGACGTAGAGCCCGTCGATGATGGCATGGACGAGATTGCCTTTGGCCGGTTTCTGTACGTCGCCTAAGTCAAGATCGCGGGCGAAGACCTGCGGGACACCGTCCGTGCGGAAGTCCGGTATTCTCTGACGGACGATGGGCTCATGGTGCAGTCCTTGTGAGTTGTGGGGGCGGGAGAAGCAGGAGATGGTTTTGCGTAGGAGTCGATTGACCTATATGAGTGAGAGATGGTTGTTTTATATGGGATATGCTGGAGGAGAGTGTTTCTGTGCGTTTCAGAGTGATGCCGCGGTCATGCTGCAGGGTGTGGGTGAATCCCATGGCTGTAGTGGTGGCGCTTGGTGCCATGTGAATTCATTTCAGAACGCAGCCTGAGATGCGGGAGAGGAGGCGTCATGGTCGGAGGGACTCGCAAAGCCACATTGCGGGATGTGGCGAAACGTGCACAGGTGTCGGTGACGTCCGTGTCCAATTATCTCAACGGTTATCCCTATATGAAGCCGATTACGAGAGAGCGTATTCAGCGAGCTATCGACGAGTTGGGTTATGTAACCAACCAGCAGGCACGCAATCTTCGTTCTGGTCGTACGGGTCTTATCTCGTTGTCTTTGCCTGATTTGAACCAGATCTATTTCGCAGAGCTAGCTGAGGAGATGATTAAGGCGGCAAGAGAGTATGGTTACCGGGTCATCATCGAATCGACAGGCAATGACCGTGAAAGGGAAATAGAAAGCGCCCAATCTATGGCTCGTAATATGACGGACGGATTGATTCTGAGCCCGACTGCGATGTGCTCAGATGATATGAGTACGCTGATTGGTGACTATCCTTTGGTTGTGCTGGGAGAGCGCATATTCAATGCGCCCTCTCCCCATGTGATGATATCCAATGAGTCTGCCGCATATGCCGCAACGGAACATCTATTGCGTGCGGGCTGTCGCACGATTGCCGTGGTGGGTGGCACCTTGGATGATTCCTCTCCCTCCTCTCGATCCATGCGGACAAAGGGATATAGGAATGCGCTCGCAGATTATGGGGTGCCTTTTCGGTCTTCGCTGGTGCGAGAATGTGGAGAATGGACCAGTGCGGAAGGAGCGCGCACAGTTTGCGACATGTATGCGCGCGGTATTAGGCCGGATGCGATTTTTGCATTGAACGATTTGCTGGGTATGGGCGTTATTAGTCAGTTGCGTGAAATGCGTGTGCGCGTGCCTGAAAGCGTTCGGATAGTGGGGTTTGACAATATCAATGAATCACAATATACGATTCCGCCAATGACGACGGTGGACCCGAATCGTGCTGAGGTGGCGCGTTTGGCTATTGAGTCGATTCTGGAACAAGTAGGAGCGGGTGGCAGAGCTCCGCGTTCTCGTCTGGATGTAGGGTTCGCTCTCCGTTATCGTGCCTCGTCGCCTTCTATCTAGTGGTTGTCGCAAGGCGACGGTGACGCAGCGACTTGTGCGGAACACGGTGTTGACATGAGTCTGAAACGTTATATAATAAGTTTCAACACATAAATCTGAAACGATTCAGAAGAGGCGCAGAGGAGCGTGCAATCCGTGTGAGGTCGACTTTAGGAAGTGTTCTTGCGGATTTTTCGTGAAACGATTCAGAGGGTGTGGTGGACGTGATAGACCTCAAGGAGGACGGCAATGGCAACATCGCAGACAACCATCTCCGATACTGACGCGGGAGAGAACCTCTATAAGGCAATGCGTCCCATCCGACATCATGAAGGCGAATCGATGAACTCATGGAAGGCGAAATTGCGGCCTTACCTGTTCATCGCGCCATTGGTTGTGTTGTCTGGATTCTTTATCTACTACTGCATTGGATTCACCATCGTGACATCCTTCACTGATTGGGACGGCATTTCAGACACGATGGACTTCGTCGCCTTTAAGAACTATGCCAAGTTGCTCGCGTCTGGATCAGTGTTTTGGACGGCGTTGAAAAACAATATCATCTTCATGGTTATCACGGTGTTAGTTCAAGCCGGATTGGGACTGTTGTTGGCGGTAATACTCAAGGAGAGGCTACGCGGCTCGAGCTTCTTCAAAGCGGTGTTTTTCATGCCTATCGCCATGGCTCCGGTCATCATTGCCGCGATCTTCCGTATCATCATGGATCCCAACGTCGGAGCCATTAATGAGGCGTTGCGGTTCCTGCATCTTGACATGCTCGCTCAAAGTTGGCTTGGTAATCCGAATATTGCACTGTATTCCATTTGCGCTATCAACATCTTTGAGTGGATGGGTTTTTCCATGATTATTTATTATGCAGGCCTCATGTCCATCCCGGAAGACCTCTATGAAGCCGCGAAAATCGATGGGTGTGGATTTTGGAATACGTTGTTCCGCATTACCATACCTAATCTGTCTGGTACTACAAACACGCTAATTGTGCTTGGAATCGTCGGCTCGCTGAAGACCTTCGACATCGTCATCCAGACCACGGGTGGAGGTCCAGGTCGTTCAACCGAATTCCTCAACACCTATCTCTACAAGGCAGGCGTGCAGCAATTCAATGGTGGACTTTCCGCCGCTATCGGCGTGATGATCCTCATCATCGCGGTAGTGCTCTCACTGCTTCAGCTGGCTGTCAACAATCGGTCCAACAAATAAACGGAAGGTGTGAATCATGAAGCGTAAAACCAGCTCGACGATTATCATGTACGCCGTCCTTGTTTTCTTCCTTCTCATATGGCTGTTTCCCATCTACACGGCTGTGTCGAAATCACTACAATCCGGAGGTTGGGACACTTACCTGTCGGTCATCGACAATGAGGATGTGCACTACTTCCGAGTAGTGTTCAACAGTTTCTTCATCTCCGTTTCCACGGCGATTATCGTAGTGGTGATTACTTCCCTTGCGGGCTTCGCCTTCGCCAAGATGCAATTTCCCGGCTCGCAGGTGATTTATGTATTGCTGCTAGCATGTATGGCTGTTCCCATTGCCTCCGTGACAATGCCTTTGTTTTTCACCATCAAGACTTTTGGCCTGACTAACACCTATCTCGGCATCATCATCCCGCTTGTAGCGTTCAATGCTCTCCAGATGCTGTTGCTGTGGCGTAACTACTTCGATGGAGTACCGGATGAAATCATCGAAGCGGCGCGTGTGGATGGATGCAGCACGCTGCGCATCTGGGCGGGAATCCTCATGCCCATTTCCACTCCGATGATTGCCACCACCGGTGTGCTGACTTTCGTCTACTCGTGGAACGAATATCTTATTCCGCTGTTGCTCATCAGGGATGAAGCCAAATATACGGTGACACTCGCGTCGACCTATTTTATGGAGACTCGCAGTCAGACTCCCGAAATGGTCTCACAAGAGTACGCAGCGCTAATCCTGATGACGATTCCGTCCATCATCGTCTATCTGATTAGTCAGAAATGGCTGCAATCCGGCATCACCGCAGGAGCGGTGAAGAGCTGATACATCCCTTATAAGAGCGGATCGCCAAATCATCCTTCCGCAATGACAGAAACGGAATCAACATGACCGCCATCACCTCTTGCCGGTACACCAATCCGGTGCGGTACGTAGACGGAAAGCAGTATACGGCACCTGACCCATTCGTCATTCGTTATCGCGACCTCTACTACTGCTATACGACGGATGAGCAGGGTGTGAGAGTGTCCACCTCAAAGAATCTGACGGAATGGACCTTCCGAGGAATCTGCTATGTCGAGCCGGGGCGGAAGAACTACTGGGCTCCGTCAGTGATTCTCATCAACGGTGTATTTCACATGTATGTTTCCAACATGCCTGAAGTGGAGACAGACACCCACAGCGAAGTCATGCGGGTTGTGACAAGCAACGATCCTCTCGGTCCGTTCGAAAAACAAGCGGAGCTTTTTGATACCTTCGCCATCGATTCCCAAGTGGTGTATGGAGATGATGGTCAGATGTACTTGCTATATGCAGATAACCAGATACAGGGATTAAGTGATAATCGTCCTGGAACTTCCGTGATGGTGGATCGTCTTCTTACGCCCCTCCAAAGAGAGGGCAACCCGCACCCTCTGATTGAGCCCAGTATGGACGAGGAAATTTTCGCGCGGAACCGGTTTGGAGACGGTCGGGACTGGCATACTGTAGAAGGAGCCACCTACTTCACCTATAGAGATAAAGCATTCATTACTTACTCAGGCAACGCATACGAGCATGAAGACTATTTCGTGGGATATTCTGTAGCGACCTTGGCAGACGAGCCGGCTGACACGCATATCGGTCGGTTGTCATGGCGTAAGCAGTTGAATAACGGACAATTCGACCCACTGCTCATTCGTTCCAACCTCGTGGAAGGAACTGGTCACAACTCCATCGTCAAAGGTCCCAACGGGGTGGATGATTGGATCGTGTACCACGGACGCAACGCGCTTGACGAACTCTACGTAGGCACCGAGCAACGGGTGATGCGTATTGATCCGCTGTACTATGCTGAAGGACGTTTGGACTCTGATGGTCCAACAGCCGTTGAACGTGATGCTCCATATGCTGCAGATACGGCCTCGGATTTCAGTCAAGGAATACCTAATGGGTGGGCCATCCTCGAAGGTGATGCCCACTCTGTTGAAGACAATGGGCGACCTGCATTGGAAAATCGGCAAAGCTCACGATTCGCCGCGCTATCGGATTTATACTGCGCGACGCAGACTATTGATGTGTGGGCCAAAGGCGCTGTCACCCCAATGGGAACGAAATATGGTCTTATCGTGCGATACTCTGACCGGTACAACCGTACGGATGTACTCGTGGATGGAGGCGCTCGCCGTTTGGTCATCATGGACGTGGTTGATGGGGTGGGCAAAAGCATGGTCACTGGGCTTCCCCAGGACTTGGATTTCACAGCATGGCATGAATTGGAGGTCGTCCGTGCTTACCAGTGGATAAGCGTACGTATGGATGGCCGCTATATTACCGACACTGTTATTGCTGACGGTGTGGGGTGGTCCGGTATCTACGCGCTGTCCGAAAACGTCAGGTTCTCCGCATTCCGTGCCGTAGACCATGCGGATTTGTGGGGAACGAGACTAACGGCTCTGGGCCATGAGATATCTGTCAGAGATGAACTGCGATTTGAAGACAATGTTGCCGGGGAAGTAATGTCGAGCAATGTTCATGCAGCTGCTTTCACGTTGCGACATTCTTCGGAAGGCAACAGGTTCGTCTTTGACTTCGCCTTCGGTTCCGATCGCGCCGAGGCTCTGATATGTGTGGGAGACTACCGCGTTCTGCTCTCAGCGGATGACATATGCGTCATGTGTACCGGAGTGGAACAACTACCATATGCGGAACCTGTTCGCTTACGGGAGTTCTCCGAAGGGCGGAGGCGAGACGGCCAAGGCAGAACGTTGCATACGGTTCGGCTGGAGTCCATGCATGGTCTGGTACGCATTCATACGCGAGGGCATGGCTGGGTTTTGCCGTTGGCTGCTCCGGAACAGGTGAGAGTGACCCTGAATGGGGCAACACTGACCGGGTATGCCAGAACTTCGCTGGGGAGATCTGCAGACATCGTTTGTCCTCAGACCGTAGAACCAGCAGAACATTAGGAAAACAAGGAAAAGAAGGAGAACAACCATGTTCAGGATGAAGAAGATGGCAGCTGCCATCGGAGCGTTGGCTCTGTTGGCAAGCATGCTGGCCGGGTGTGGTGCAGGAGGCGATGATTCCGCCGATGCCGGGGTAGGGACGGCTGACGATCCCGTGACCCTGACGTTCTGGACTTGGCAGCCTACGGATGCCCAGTGGAAGACCATCTATGCCGCATTCCAGAAGAAGTATCCGAACATCAAAATCGATTGGTGGCGTACTTCCGAAATGGCCGACTACCAGAAGAAGCTTCAAACCGCGATGGCCGGAGGCGAAGGGCCTGACCTGTTTGGTGTACAGGCCGGCTCTACTGTGGAGCAGTACGGGCGCTTCGCAGACGATATGAAGGAACTGGCTGACCAGTACATGCCGGGATGGGATTCCGAGGTCGCTGAAGGAGCGGTGGAACAGACCACTGATGCGGAGGGCAAGATGGTGGCTATGCCGACCATCACCTCCGGTTCCGAATATATCCTGTACAACAAGACGTTGCTTGATGAGCAGGGTGTGGAAGTGCCGACCAATTATGATGAGCTTGTGGAAGCGAATCAAGCTCTCGTGTCCAAAGGCCTAATGCCGATGGCTCTCGGCGCAAAGGATGGTTGGCACCTCGACGACATCTTCGTCTGGTTGTCCAACCAATACAGTGAAGGCGACGTATATGACGCTGCAGACGGCAAGAAGTCGTTCACTGACGAGACCTTCGTGAAAACGATGGAAGCTTGGCAACAGATGATCGATGACGGTCTGTTCCAAGATGGAGCTGTGGGAACATCCACTTATCCGGACGCTCGTGACAACTACTTCTATGCGCGTAAGACGGCCTTCTTCCCGACTGGTTCTTGGCATGTCTCCGCGGTCCTACCGAATGACGAGACCAAGGGGACCGCTGTCGAGCAGGACGAATTGGGTATGATGGAGTTTCCAACCGTGGGAGACAATGAGACGGGGCCGACTACTGGCGTGGACTTCGGCCTGTGCGTGAACAAGGATTCCAAGAAGAAGGAAGCCGCGATGAAGTTCGTCGAGTTCATGACCACTGGCGAAGGACAGCAGGAATGGATTAACACTCTTCAGGGCGCCCCCGTTGCCACGAGTATGTCGGTGCAGGTGCCGGAGAATGCCACCGATTCCGCTAAGGCCAGCATCGATTTGGTGACCAAGGGACAGTCTGCCTCCAAGATGGAACGCAAGTTGACGTCTCAGGAGCTCAATGACGAAATCGGCGTGCAGATGCAGAATATCTACACTGGTGACGCTACAGTCGAGTCCGCGTTGAAGGCGATTCAGCAAGTCAGCGAGGGATTGGAGCGCTAACCCTTTCTTGGTGGGAATGAGCTGAATGGCTGATGTCTTTGAAATGTTTGAAGACATCAGCCATTTTAGGCTCTAAGGAAGTCTCCGTGGGATTGGGAAACTCTCATATAGCCTTCACGTGAATGGTCCAGATGGGTAAGGATGGCCTGGACGGCTCCTTCTTCGTCTCCGTTGAGCATGCAGTCAATGATGGCGATATGCTCAACGGCTGATGCGGATACTCGTTCGGGGGACCAAGGCAAGAAGATACGGGTTCGTTGGCTGACTGCCAGCAAGGTGGACATCAGATTTTCCAAGTAGAAATTACCTACTTGCTGTGCGAAATACATGTGGAAGGCGAAATCGAAATCATCTTCGATGGAGTCCATGTCGATGCCGCTGTCGGTTCCTTTAGCTTTGGCCAATTTACGAAACTCACGTAGTGAATCGACATCAAGCTGGTTAAACGCACGCCGAATCAAGTACGGTTCCACCAAGGCACGACAGTCAATCATATCCTGCAGTTCGCGCATGGAAATATGATTGATGATGACACCTTTTCGGGGGAAAATAGTAACGAGTTTCTCTTTAGAAAGCTGATTGATGGCTTCGCGAACCGGGGTGCGACTGATTCCCAGTTCTTCAGTGATGGTTTTTTCGTCGATGAGATCACCGGGTTTAAGGTGACAGAATACGATTTGCTTGCGCAGGTAGTCATAAGCGATGTCACTCTTGCTCTGGGCCATGTCTGTCCTCTCTTTTGCCCTCCCCCCCCCCCGACTATTCGTCTGCTAGGGTGTGGTCGTAGCTGTGGCTGGTACGTGAGTCGATTCTAATATAGGAGAGCGAGAGCGCGATTCCATTGCCTGTGGTTGCGTTGAAAACTTGTTTCAAGATCAAGTAGAGTGGAATCGGTGGAGTGACAGGTGGTATACTGCTTCATTGCCATCCTCTTTGCGGCGTGATGCAGTCTCAGCTTGTATGAAGCGGTTTGAACATATGAAGGCCCGGGTGGAAACCGATCGGTGTTTCCGTCCCCGGGCCTTCGGCATGAGCACGCCGAGCGACTACAGCAG